>Ga0116111_1002040_pt1 | contig 12899 bp, 6 predicted proteins | sample June2015DPH_8_10_FD_89720 | JGI IMG/M metagenome (GOLD analysis project Ga0116111, IMG submission 89720) | Peatland microbial communities from SPRUCE experiment site at the Marcell Experimental Forest, Minnesota, USA - June2015DPH_8_100 | ecosystem: Environmental > Terrestrial > Soil > Wetlands >... | reverse complement strand
CCCGGTCGAGGTGGCGCCTGTCGCGGTCCTCCTCGGCGATGTGGTCCCGGACAATCTCCGTGAACCCTATGATGGCGGCAAGGATATTGTTAAAGTCATGGGCGATGCCGCCGGTGAGCGTGCCGAGGGCCTCCATTTTTTGCGCCTGCCTGAGCTGCGCTTCGATGTGCTCCCGTCCTTTAGTCTCCTGCACCAACTTTTCGTACGCCTCCATCAGCTCCGCGGTGCGTTCCTTGACGCGCGTCTCCAACTCGTGGTGGGCCTTGCGCAGCGCCCCTTGGGCTTCGACGCGGAGCTGCTCCTGGTCAAACGCATCCAGGGCGTAGGAAATATCGGCGCTCAATGCTTCGAGCAAACCGACCTGTTCCGCGTCAAAGGCGTCCGGCTCATAGGCATAAAGCGTGAATGCGCCGACGGCCTTGCCCCGGCGGCGCAGGGGAAACGCGGCTTAGGCGTGAAACCCGTGAAGCCGGGCCTGTTCCCGCCAGGGCAGAGTGACAGGATTGGTCACAAAGTCATCGTTGATTGCCGGCCGGTTCTCCCGGACGCAGGTGCCCGTCGGGCCCTGGCCCAACACGCCCTCGGTCTCCACCTTGATCTCTCTCAGATAGTCAGCCTCCCGCCCGCAGAAGGCCACCGGGAGCACCCTTTCTCCTTGTGCCTGCCCGATCCAGACAAGGGGAAAACCTCCTACCTCGGCCATGATGCTGCAGACCTCTGTAAACAACGACTGCTCGTCGCGGGTCCGCACAATTGCCTCGTTTACCCGGCTCAGCACCGCGTAGAGTCGCGCCAGGCCGGCAGCCCGGTCCTCGACACGCTTGCGCTCGGTGATGTCGCGGGCGTAGATGCGCGCCACGTTGAACCCGGGGATCAGATGGATAGCCTCCTCGAAGACACCGGTGCCGATCGTGACCTCCCGGCTCACCATCACGTCGGTCTGCCTGTCCCAGCCGTTCAACAAGGCGTCCATATCCCCGGGTAAGAAGGCGGTCGCCTCTTTTCCGTCCAGCCCTGCCCTTTCGAGGGTGGCTTGCGTCCCAGGGTTGGAGAAGATGACGTTACCGGAAGCGTCGACCTCCAGGATCGGGTTCGGGTTGATCTCGGGGAAAGAGGCAAGGTGGCGTATGCGCTCTTCCGCCCGCTTCAGCTCGGTCACATCGCTTCCCACCGCGAGAATCTCAGCGACCCGGCCGTTTTCATCGAAAATCGGCCTGTTCGTCCAGGCCATCCAGACCCTGTGGCCGTCCCGGCAGACGTTTTCATTGACCATGTTCGCATAGCGTTCCGGGTGCTCCACGATCTCCCGGAGCAGCCCCCTCAGGTCGGCCCCGGTAAGGTCGCGTTCCGGTATGAGAATGGTCACATTCCTGCCCACCACCTCTTCCGCGCCGTAGCCGAAAAAGACCTGGGCGTACTCGTTGAAAAAGGTGATGGCGCCGTCAGCCTTCCAGCGGATGATCGCACTGTTTGCGGTTTGCACCAGCTCCCGGTAGCGGCTCTCGCTGTGCCGCACGGTTTCCTCGGCCCGCATCCGCTCCGTGATATCGACATAGGTGATCACCACGCCCTCGATGCGGTTATCACCCGTCCTGTAAGGAAGGATGGTGCGCATGTACGAGGCGTCGTTGATGGTCAGCTCCTTTTTTATGGGCGCCAGGTTGTCGAGGACTGCCTGGGCGTCGGCGATGAGATCGGGCCCGAGGTTTTCCCTCGACATATCCATGATGGGCCGCCCGACATCACCCGGGATAAGCGTGATGAGCCGGGCCATGGCAGGGGTAAATCGTTTGACCCTGAACCAATGGTCGAGGAAGATGGTAGGGATGCTGGTGCTCGTGAGAAAGTTGTTCAGGTCGTCGTTGGTCTCTTCTTCCTCCTCTATCTTTGTCTGAAGCTGGGAGTTGACGGTTGTCAGCTCTTCATTGAGGGACTGAAGCTCCTCTCTCGACGTCTCCAGCTCTTCGTTTGCCGCCTGAAGCTCCTCGTTCGAGGACTCCAGCTCCTCGTTCACGCTTTTCAGTTCTTCGATGTGACTCTGGAGGTCGTCCCGCGTCGCGGCGAGCTCTTGTTCGAGCTGATGGACGGCGGTTTCTTCGACGGCAGCGGCGTCCAGGGCGGCTTCCGCTTCCCCGGGCACGTTTCCTTTCTCCCTGAAGGTGATGAGGAAGAGGTTCTCCTGCAGCTTCGAGATGTGGATGAAGACCTGCTTGTGCCGTTCATCCACGGTGATACTCGTGCGGAGGATGACCGGCCCGGCCTCCTGCGTCGCCCGGTAGAGCCCCCCTCTGATCCTGTTCCGCAGTTTCTCCGGCAGAACCTACAGGAGGTTTTGTGTAGGCGCCCCGCGTGGTTGACGGAGGTAGCGGTTCGTGGGGCCGTTATGGTAGAGGATGTCATAGTTCTGGTTGATGGCGACTGCAGTGGGCGCATGTTCATCGAGGAGGGCCGCCTGGATGAAGTGGACGATCGACTGTCGATACTCGGGCGCCGGTTTCTGCTTCGATGCGGCACGGTCTGTCGCAAAGGGCAGTGACAGAGGTATCCTCGCAGCCTGCTTCACTTCGGCTTTCCGGTAGATGCGGCATTTCTTATGGGCGAGGCTGAGAAAAAAGTCGGTCCTGCCGGGCGACTCGGCATTGCCGAGAAAGAGATAGCCACCCGGCCTAAGGGCATAGTGGAACAGGGATACGCACCTTTCCTGTGCCTCGGCCTCCAGATAGATCAGCAGGTTGCGGCATATTATCAGGTCCAGCCGGGAAAATGGGGGGTCGGTAAGGAGGTCCTGTTTGGCGAATATCACGGCCTGCCGAATCTCCTTGTTGACGATAGCGGAAAGACCGTCTTCGGAAGAAGTGAAGTAGCTCCGGAGGTAGTCCGGGGGAAGATCGGCTGAGATGCTTGCCGGATACGCGCCCTCCCGGGCCCGCTCCAAAGCGCGGTCGTTCACGTCCGTGGCGAAGACCTGGATCTCCCTTTTGCTGCCCGCCACGTCAAGCTCATGCCGGAGCATCATGGCAACGGAGTACGCCTCTTCGCCCGTGGCACACGCGGCGGTCCAAGCCCTGATGGGCGTGGCGGAATCTTCGGCGACGAGCTTCCTCGTCACCTCCAGGTGGAGGGCCTTCCAGGCCAACCTGTCCCTGAAAAACGAGGTAACCCCTATCAGGAGGTCAGAGGCGAGCTGCGCCGCTTCCTGGTCTCCGGAGGCGAGTATTTTCAGGTATTCGTTGACTGTGGCGATCCCGTGAAGGTACATGCGCCTTTTGACCCGGCGGGCGACCACACTTGGTTTATAGTGGTCGAAATGATGCCCGGTCCTCTCGTTCATCATCTGACACAGGGAGTCGAAGAGGACGGGGCCTATGAAACGGTCGTCGGGGGCAGCCGTCACGCCGGAGTCATGAAACCTGAGTATCTCCGCGGCAATGCTTTCCGGTGGAAAGACCCCGTCCGTCTGCCCCGTATTGATCGCCGCGAGAGGCATGTCGGGATATTCGGCCGTCGCCGGGTCCTGGATAAAAACGGTTCCTCCCTGGGTTTTTACCGCCTGCACTCCGCGAGCCCCGTCTGTTCCCGCTCCGGAGAGGATGACGGCGATGGCCCTTTCCGGGGCGTCCTCGGAAAGGGAGATGAGCAATTCATCGATGGGCAGATGCGTGTGCTGTCTCGGCCTGGAGGTTACGCGGAAGCTGCCCTTTTCAATCCTGACCTCTCTGGCCGGCGGGCAGAGGTAGAGTATGCCGGGAAGCATGGCGAGACCCTCCGATACCTCCTCGATCTTGAGGCCCGGAACCCGGGAACGGAGTAACTCGGGAAGAAGGTTCTTGTGCCTGGGTGAGAGGTGCTGCATAAAAACGAGAGCAAAACCGAACTTCGAGGGCAGGACCGACAGGAAGCGCTCAAAGGGAGACAGGCCACCCGCGGAAGCGCCTATGATGACGATCGGGAAGGGCTTTTCTTCGTTGCCGCCGCCTGGCTTTACAATCGATTGCATGCATCCTCCGTACCTTCCGGTACCCCTTGGGCCATCCGACAGGAAGTTCCCTCGTGTCTTTCACGCCTTTATGGGATGGTCGACGCAAAACGCGCAACAGCCATTATATCACAAAATAGTTCTCAATGTCCCCTTTTGTCCGCCCGCCTGTTGCGCCGAAAGGCGTGGGTCGTGTCATTTTTTGGGGAAAAGATTCTATTCTAAAAAGTGTCGTCTCCATGACAATTGTGGGATAATATAAAAGTTCAAAGGAGGGAGACTATGACTGAGATGCTGAAAGAGATACACCCGGAAGAGGTAAAGGACAATCCTTTCACACTGATAGGGAAGGACGGAATGCTGGTTACGGCGGGTGAGCCCGCATCCTTCAACACCATGACCGCGTCATGGGGAGGCCTCGGCGTCCTCTGGGCAAAGAACGTCTGCTTCAGCGTGATCCGACCCGTTCGTTACACGTACATCTTCATCGAACGATCGGACGCTTATACACTCTGTTTCTTCGAAGACAAGTACAAGGACGCCCTCACGTTGTGCGGGACAAAATCGGGCAGGAACACGGATAAGGTTGCCGAGACGGGGCTGACTCCGGTGGTGGATGACGGGCCCATCTATTTTGAGGAGGCGCGCCTTGTCTTCCAATGCAGGAAGCTCTATTTTCAGGATCTCATCCCCGCAAATTTCAAGGACCGCGCCATCGATGCCTTTTACCCGCAGAAGGATTACCACAGATTGTATGTGGGAGAGATAACGAGGTGTCTGGCCCGGTAGCCGCTCGCATAGCGTCCGAACGTTCCTCCCGGATGGTTGGAACACCCGGGAAACTCCAGGAAGTTTTTTCCTTGACGTCTCAAGGAGTTCGTAATAATGATATTGTATACTAAGTAGTAGTGGCGAACGGGCCACATTTGCCGAGGAGCTGGCTGAGGAGCGCGGTTTTCCCGTCAACGAGCGTCGACGAAGCGCACCTGGGAAAGATGAGATATGAAGGCAGTACTTGTCCTTGTCTTGGGTTTCATCGTCTTTTTTATCGGTCATCGCCGGTATGCGGGTTATATAGATGCGCGTATCATAAAAGCCGACCGCAAAAGGGCCACCCCCGCGAAGATATATATGGACGGGGTCGAATTCATGCCGACAAGCAAGAACGTGCTTTTCGTAGCTGAGGTTTAAGGAGAAATAGGGCATGAGTGCATTGACTCTGATGTTTGTTTCATTATGCGTTTTCGCGCTTGCCTACCGCTACTACGGACTGTTCATCGCCAACACGGTGCTCAAATTGCAAGCGAACAGAGCAACTCCCGCCGTCACGATGGCGGACGGCCACGATTATGTGAAGACCAATAAATATGTGCTGTTCGGCCATCACTTTGCTGCAATTGCCGCGGCGGGTCCGCTCCTAGGGCCGGTGCTGGCTGCGCAGTTCGGTTATTTGCCGGGGGCGCTTTGGATCATCATCGGGGCGGTAATGGCGGGCGCGGTTCATGATATGATCGTGCTTTTCGCTTCGGTGAGACATAAAGGGCAGAGCCTTTCGAAAATTGCCGAAAGCGAAATAGGCAAATTTGCGGGATTAGTCGCTTCCTTCGCCTTTCTTTTTATTCTCCTTCTCGCTCTGGCCGGCCTTTCCATTGCAGTCGTCAACGCCATGTTTGAAAGCGCTTGGGCAACTTTCACTGTCTTCGCCACCATGCCGATTGCTTTCATCATGGGAATTTACCTGCACGTGATACGCCTCGACGACGTAAAAGGGGCAACTATGATCGGCGTCGTGCTTCTTTTTGTGGCAATCCTTATCGGCCCTTATGTCGCGGCAAGCCCAACCTGGTCTGCGATATTCCGCCTCTCGAAACGGCAGATATCTCTTATTATACCGGTTTATGGCTTTGTTGCCTCGGTTCTTCCGGTCTGGATGTTGCTCTGTCCGCGCGACTACCTTACCACATTTCTGAAAATAGGAACCATCAGCATGCTGGCGGGCGGTATATTAATCATGCGGCCTGATTTCAATATGGCTGCTCTGACGCCCTATATCCACGGCGGTGGTCCGATCGTCCCTGGCGCTGTATATCCGTTTATCATGATCACGATCGCCTGCGGCGCGTTATCGGGATTCCACGCTATCATTGGTACAGGAACCACGCCGAAGATGATCGCTAACGAACGGGATGTGTTGTTTATCGGCTACGGTGCGATGCTCGTTGAAGGGTTTGTGGCTATCATGGCGCTTATCGCAGCGTGTGTTCTTGTTCCGGCAGACTATTTCGCTATCAACGCGGCGCCTCTAGTTTACGAAAAACTGGGAATGGTTCCGGTCCATCTTCCACAGCTTGCGTCAGAGGTCGCAGAAAAAATTCAGGGGCGTCCGGGCGGCGCCGTATCTCTTGCCGTGGGTATGGCCTACATTTTCTCCGCTGCTCCCTTCATGAAGGGACTAATGTCTTACTGGTACCACTTTGCCATCATGTTTGAAGCCGTGTTTATCCTGACAGCCGTTGACACCGGCACAAGAGTGGGAAGATTTCTGCTGCAGGAAATGATAGGTAAGATCATCCCGCAGTTTATGGAAAAACGCTGGATACCTGGCATCATCGTCACCAGCTTTCTTTTTACAGGCGCCTGGGGCTACCTTGTTTTCACGGGTGATATCACGACAATCTGGCCGCTCTTCGGCATGAGCAACCAGCTCCTTGCCGCCAGCGCCTTGATTATCTGCACGATCATGCTCCTCAGGATGGGGAAATCCAGGTATTCATGGATCACTGCCGTCCCGGGCGTCGTCGTGGCCTATACCACGCTTTATGCGGGGTACCTCAATATCACGATGAATTATCTGCCCAAGGGAGAGTATCTCCTCACCATTCTCTCGATTATAATTATGGCTCTCGTATGTATCGTGTTTGCTACAGCAGTTAAGCGCGTGTATGATCTGATGCAGATCCGGCAGCCGGTTATTGACCGGTACGGTGATTCTGTCATGCAAGAAGTAATGGAATAAAACGCAACCTGAGAGAAGGCGGATTCCATTTTCCCATCGCAACGTCCGATCACCCCCCTCTTCGAAACAGAGGTAAAGGGTGCGGCCATGCTGGAGAGGACGGGCAAGTACCTATTCGCCTAGCGTTGGACCCAAACGCCCTAAAGAGAAACAGCCCCGGCAATTGCAACCTGCGGCCTCTTATGATACATTTGGCATGGAGCCTCTATGAAAGAAGGAAAAGTCTATCTTGTGGGAGCGGGTCCGGGAGATGTCGGGCTCCTCACCCTGAAAGGGCTGCGGTGCCTTCAAAAAGCAGACCTGATCGCCTACGATTTTCACATCAACCCCCAAATCCTCAATTACGCAAGAGACGACGCCGAGTTTGTCTACGCCGGAAAGAGGGGAGGACATCACGAAATGTCGCAGGACGAGATAAACCGGGTCCTCGTCGAGCAGGCAAGGGTTGGCAAGGTTATCTGCAGATTGAAGGGAGGCGACCCGTTTGTTTTCGGCAGGGGGGGCGAGGAAGCGGAACTGCTCTCACAGGAAGGTATACGCTTCGAGGTGGTACCGGGCGTCAGCTCGGCTGTAGCAGTCCCCGCCTATGCCGGCATCCCTTTGACCCACCGGCACTACGCCTCTTCCTTCGCGGTCATCACGGGAAGCGAGGCCGCTTCGAAGCTCGAAAGCGGCACGTACTGGCCCGGCCTCGCCAAGGCCTGCGATACGCTGGTCTTTCTCATGGGGGTAAAAAACATAGAAGCCATCAGCCGCAAATTGATCGAGCACGGCTTGCCCCCGGCGACGCCGGCCGCCCTCATCCGCTGGGGCACGAGACCGGAGCAGCGGACGGTAGTCGCGCCGCTTCAGGAGATCGCGCAGGCCGCCCGGAACGGCAATATCCATCCCCCCGCAATTATGGTGGTGGGAAAGGCGGTCATGCTGCGAGACGCCCTGAAATGGTACGAGGAAAAACCGCTTTTCGGCCATAGGGTATTGATCACCAGGGAATACACGCTCGACTACGAGCCGCTCGAGGAGCTTGGGGCGGAGGTCTTCGAGTTCCCCACCGTGCGGATCATACCGCCCGAAAGCTTTGACGAGGCCGACCGCGCTATCGGGCAGCTTCACACCTATAACTGGCTCATCATCACGAGCGCAAACGCCTTCAGATACTTTATGGAAAGGCTCCTGCAGAAGGGCCTGGACGTCAGGGATTTGAAAGGCATGAACATCTGCGCAATCGGGTCCAAAACCGCGCAGACGATCGCGCGCCTCGGGCTGAGGGTCGATCTGGTCCCCGACGAATTCAGCGCCGAGGGACTGGCCGATGCGTTTTTAACGCGCTCCGGCACGAAGGGCGACCTGACAGGGCTAAGCTTGCTGCTGCCGAGGGCGGCCGGCAGCCGAGACCTCTTTCCGGAAAGGGTGCGGCAACTCGGAGGGCGAATCGACACGCCCACAATCTACCTCGCGGTGAAACCGGACAAACACGGAAAACGACTGCAGCGGTTCATGTCCGAAGGCCGCATTTCCCTCGCCACCTTCACGAGCGGAGCCGCCTTCAACAATCTCTTTGATATGTTGGGAGAGGAGCGATCTGCCTTCCTCAAAGACGTGACCATCGCAGTGATCGGTCCGGTCACAAAAAGCGCGGTGGAAAAGAAGGGATTGACGGCAGCGATCATGCCGTCGAAGGCGACGATCCCTGCCATGGTAGAAGAGATCATCAGGTGGGTGTTACAAAGCCGATAGCCGCCGCTCCTATCCACAGAACGGGAATGGGTTCTGAGCGGCAAGTATGAGGATGCAGATTCGGTGGCGCGCAAGCCCGAGGAACGGAGGCGTACTTTTTCGTACGTCGGAGTCCCGCAGGGCGCAGGGCAACGCCGAAGATGCGCCTCAGACGCCGCCGCTCCCCTCTATGAGTCCAGGGCCTCCCTCAGCTTCTGCGACAGCACGTTAATGGTGAAAGGCTTCTGTATGAAGCTCTTGCACCCCTGCTGCATGATCTTTGTCACCTGCCGGTCAAGGCTGTAGCCGCTCGAAAGCGCGACCACTACCGATGGCTTGATGCCTCTGAGTCGCGCCAGTGTTTCTTCGCCGCCCATGTCGGGCATGACGACGTCAAGGATAACGAGGTCAATGGCGTCACCGTGCTTTTCGTAAATGTCAATGGCTTCATGCCCGCTCCTCGCAATCAGCACGGAATATCCGAGGACCTCCAGCATATCCTTGCTTACCGAGGTGACGGCCTCTTCATCGTCCACGATGAGAATCGTCTCCGCGCCCTTTTCCACCGGCCGGGGCTCTGTTGGAGCGTCGCTCACCTGCTCCGCCGTCTTTTTCGATGCGGGCAGATAGATGCAAAAGACGGTCCCGCGTCCTTTTTCGCTGCCCACGGTGATAAGCCCGTCGTGCGCCTTGACTATGTTATAGACGGAAGCCAGCCCCAAACCAGTGCCCCTGCCCGCCTTCCTCGTGGTAAAAAAAGGCTCGAATATCCTCTCTTTGGTTTTTTCATCCATGCCCACGCCCGTATCCTCTACGGAGACCTTCACGTACCTTCCCGATTTCAACGAGTAAGGCCGCACAAATCTCTTATCGAGCGTCATGGTTTCCGTCGTGAGAGAGAGCGTCCCCCCTCCGGGCATGGCCTGCGACGCGTTAAGGTAGAGGTTGAGGAGCATCTGCTCGATCTGCCCGCTGTCCGCGTCCACAGCAGCCGGGTGCTCTTCGTAGCGTGATTTGATGACGATTTCCTTTCTGGTGCGGCCGAAGATCTCCGAAGTCTTTCTGATAATCGCGTTCACATCCAGCGTCCGGATCTCGTACGTGGCGCCGCTCGCAAACCCGAGGAGCTTCCTTGTCAGGTCGGATGCGCTTTTCACCAGCTCTTCGATCTCCTTCAGCTTGCCGTATATAGGGTCGGCGGGATTCAGCCGATGCAGGAGGAGAGACGCATGGCCCTGTATGCCCATAAGGAGGTTATTAAAATCATGGGCAATCCCTCCTGCCAGCGTTCCTATGGCCTTTATCCTCTCCGACCGGACGAGCTGCGCCCCAAGCTTTTTTTGATCGGTCTTATCAAGGAGGAGCCCAAGGACGGCTGAAGCGCCCCGGTCCACCGTCGGCGTGGTGTACACCTCGACATAGACGACCTGCCCGTCCTTTCTTTTCCCCCGAAACTCATACCGCATCGAGGCGGCCTCTCCCGGCAGCCGAATGTCTGCCTGCTCTCCGACCGGACAGCAATCTTCCGGAAAACCCAGGTCCGCGGGCCTTTTCCTATCCACAATCTCATCGATGGCGTAGCCGAATATATCGGCCAGCTCGCAGTTCGCATAGGTAAAGAAGCCGTCCCGGATCAGAAAGACGCCCACCAAAGATTGCTCTGTGAGGCACCTGAACTTGCTTTGATATTCATGGAGGGCCCCCATGCGTCTCGCATACCCGTTTCCCTCGCCCGCGTCCGGCCCTGAGGCGAGCCGTGCCGCCGGATGTTCCATGGCGGCGATCTTTTGGCGTGTACGAACCAGTTCATCGACGAGTTCCGCTTTCGTCCTGCTGTAATCGTCCATATTCCAGCCTCGAGTTTTGACTTGCATCCAGTCGTTCAGCACTACGCCGAAAACTACAGCAGCAACATCTGCGAGGCATTTTTGCCCTGCCTCTCAAGACCGCCCATTATGTTTTTGCACATATTTGTCATCCGGTCAAGAATATAGTGCACTTCTTATAAAAACCACGCAAAAAAATTGCGCGGCTCCTTCCGAACGATTGTAATTCACATACTGCTTCAAGTATGGTATCTATACTTACAAGCTCTCGGGTTCTTGTGCTTTCGAGAGGTGTAAAAGAACCATGCGGCGACTTTCACGCGTTTTTCCGAAAAAATTCAGCACCCGCCTCTTCCTCGTCACGTTCATCGCAGGCATTATTCCGGTCATCATTTTCGTCGTCCTCATCGATATCTACGGCAGCCGCATCGAGAGGGAAATCACGAGGATCATCGAGAAAGGGTACGAACGGGACATGTACCGGAGCGAGGTCATGCTGCGTGAAATGAGCGAGGCGTCCGTTCACAGCCAAGTGAACGGCATTGCTCAACAGCTCGATATGGTCATTCGGACGGTACCATGGATGACCGTAAAGGACCTTCAGAAGGACGAGAAATTCAGAGAAGTGGCGGTCCAGACCGTGGGCAAGACGGGCTATACCTTCCTGTTCGACTCGGATACCGCCGTCGTCCGCTTGCACCGGGACTTGCGCCTGGAGAACAAGAACCTCCCGGGGGTCTTTCGTCATCTGCCGGAACTGCAGAACATATTGGAGACAAGCCTGAAGGGACCGGGGACGGCTTACGGATATTACCAGTTAAAGGTCGGGGACGGGAACATCATGAAGAGGTTCATCTACATCATCCCCCTTCACAACGTGACGGCTGACCATGTCCGGCTGAGCGTTGCGGCCACTATCAACGTGAACGACTTCCTGACTCCGGTAAGACAGGCTGAGGCCAATCACAACGAGACGAAACAGTTTCTGATCCAGGCCTCAAAGAGCGTGATAGAATCGTTCAGACACACGGGGCTCCTCTCAATGGGGGTCGGCATACTCGCCGTTTCACTCATCGCCTTTTTTGTCATGGGGATCTTCCTGTCAAGGGCAGTGAGCCGGCTCAGGGAGGCGACGGCGAGGGTCAACCTGGGCGATTTCTCGACCCCGGTAAAGCCGTCCGGTTCAGGGGAGGTAGCGACGCTCATCGACGACTTCAACAGGATGGTGGATAAGCTCTCGGCGACCACGGTTTCAAAACAACTCTTAGAAACAAGCGAGGCAAAGCTGCAACAGGCCAACGCCGAGCTGCGGCGGGAAATTACGGACCGCGAGCGCACAGAAGAGGCGCTCGCCGCCGAGAAAGAGCGTCTCAACGTTACCCTGCGCTCTATCGGCGACGGCGTCATCACGGCTGACAGCGAGGGGCGGATCGTCCTTATCAATAACGGGGCAGAGAGGTTGACCGGTTGGTTTCAGGACCAGGCTGCGGGGCAGTATCTTTCACAGGTCTTCCGCGTAGTGACCGAAGCGCCCGGCAACCAGGGGAACACCAAAAACGTGTCCGTCGCCGGGCAACAGGCGCCGGAACCAGGCTTGAGCCAAAAACTCCTTCTCGCGAGAGACGGCACGGCGAGGACCATCGCGGAGACGAGGTCGCCTATTCTGGACAAGGGAGGAGGCATCCTGGGGACCGTCATCGTTTTCCGTGATGTTACCGTGGAAAAGCGGATGGAGGAAGAGCTGCTGCAAGCGCGCAAGCTCGAATCCCTGGGCGTCCTGGCAGGCGGGATCGCCCACGACTTCAACAACCTGCTTGCGGTCATCCTCGGCAATATCTCCTTTGGAAAGATGTTCCTCAAGGAAAAGGAGGGCAAGGTGTCCGACCGGCTCATCGAAGCCGAGAAAGCCTGCATGCGGGGAAAAGAACTTACCTATCAACTGCTCGCTTTCGCGCGGGGCGGCGAACCGTTGCGACGCACAATGGCGGCGGCGGAGCTGATAGAGGATTCCGTCAGGTCCTGCCTGAACGGATCGGACGTGTTGGTCACTTTTTCGTTCCCCGAAGACCTTCCTCTTCTCAAGGTGGATGAAGGGCAGATGCGCCAGGTCATGCAGAGGATCGTCAAGAACGCGGACGAAGCCATGGGCAACAGTGGTGTGCTCGAGGTCGGAGCGGAGAACGTGACACTCGGCCCGGCCAATCCGCTCGCATTGAAACCGGGAACCTACGTGCGCATATCCCTGCGGGACGAGGGGCCGGGAATAGCAGGGCCCGACATCCAGCGCATATTCGATCCCTACTTTACCAAAAAAGAGCTGGGCCGGGAAAAAGGCACCGGCCTCGGCCTGAGTATCTGCTATTCT
>Ga0116111_1002032_pt1 | contig 12925 bp, 10 predicted proteins | sample June2015DPH_8_10_FD_89720 | JGI IMG/M metagenome (GOLD analysis project Ga0116111, IMG submission 89720) | Peatland microbial communities from SPRUCE experiment site at the Marcell Experimental Forest, Minnesota, USA - June2015DPH_8_100 | ecosystem: Environmental > Terrestrial > Soil > Wetlands... | reverse complement strand
GCACTTCCAGGATAGTGCGCTGAGCGTTGCGGACCTGACCGTATACGCCGAGTTGTACAACGCGACCAATCACACGGTGAAGGGTGTGGCGACAGGGTCGGCGGCCGGAGTCCACTTCGAGCAACCGGTCGAGTTGGCGGCAAATGAAGATCGGAACGTAGTCTTCACTCCAGAGGCGTATCCGCAACTGCGCATTCAGAATCCCATGCCTTGGTGGCCGCGGCAGATGGGCGAGCCGCATCTGGAACGTCTCACAGTCGGGTTTACGGTGCAGGGCCAACTTACGGATGAGCAGAGCGTGGACTTTGGATTCAGAGAGATAACCTCGGAACTAACCGCAATCAATGGCAGCCGCCTGTTCCGGGTGAACGGCAAACCGCTGCTGATTCGCGGCGGGAGCTGGACGCAGGACATGCTTCTGCGGGAAAATGATAGCCGCCTTCGCGACCAGTTCCGCCTGGTAACAGACCTGAACCTCAACACCATCCGGCTCGAGGGCCATCTCGAATCTGACGAGTTCTTTCACCTGGCCGATGAGCAGGGCATCCTGGTGTTCGCGGGCTGGGCCTGCTGCGATCACTGGGAGCACTGGGACAAATGGACCCCGGAAGATCTGACCATTGCCACGGCCTCGTTGCGCTCGCAAATGTTGCGGCTGCGCCATCATGCCAGCCTCCTGGTCTGGCTGAACGGTAGCGACTACGCTCCACCGCCCGATGTAGAGAGCGCCTACCTGAAAGTCGAGTCCGAGACCCGCTGGCCCAACCCCATACTGGCATCGGCGGGGGGGCATTCCGGTCAAGCGGGCCCAACGGGAGTGAAGATGAACGGGCCTTACGATTATGTGGCGCCCAGCTATTGGTATGTAGATCGGCAGTTCGGTGGCGCGTTTGGCTTCAACCCCGAAACCGGCATGGGCTTCGACATCCCGTCTCTCGCCAGCCGCAAGAAGTTCCTTCCGGACCCAGATGCAATGCCACCCACTCCCACATGGAACTTTCACAACGGCAGTCGCATGTACACAACCTCCAAGGTCCTCAATGAGGCCATGGAAGCCATCTACGGCAAGCCGCACTCCAGCGCCGAATACGAGCGTATGGCAAATACGATGGCCTACGACTCCGAGCGCGCCATGTTTGAAGCCTTCAATAAGAACAAGTATTTTGCCACGGGTGTAATTCAGCACATGCTGAACAACGCGTGGCCCTCAATGCTCTGGCATCTCTACGATTACTACCTGGAGGCCGATGCCGGATACTTTGCGACCAAGAAGGCCTGTGAGCCGCTGCACATTCAGTATTCCTACGACGACCGCTCCATCGTGGTGGTGAACAGCACCTATGAGCGCGCTCCCGGACTTCACACCAGCGTCCATGTCTACAACCTGGCATGGAAGGAGTTGCTTAGTTTCGAGACCACGGTTGACGCAGGCGTCGACAGTTCGCAGCGTGTGTTCACGATCCCCGATAGTCTTTATGCTGGTGCCGATCGCATCTTCTTCATCGACCTGACCTTGTCGGATGCCTCCGGCCGCGTCCTCAGCCGCAACTTCTATTGGGTGCCCGGCACACTCACAACCTTCGATTGGGCGAACACCGGCGCTCCCGACCCCGCAGCGGGGCGCTTCGAGCGCAAGAACGGCGGCCCAGATACTCCCGCAGCTCGCTACGAAGACCTTAGGGCGCTCACCAGTCTGCCGCCGGCCAAGCTTCTTTCTCGGGCCGAGATCGAGAACACGCCACGCGGCCGCGAGATTCTGCTGCATCTCGAGAACCAATCCACGGCGTTGGCCTTTCAGGTTCGTGGTGCCGTCCGCACCCCTTCGGGCGATCTCATTGCTCCTGTTCTCTGGTCCGACAATTGGATCGAGCTGGTACCGGGAGAGTCGCGCACATTAACCGCGTTGCTCCCAGATAATGCCGTCGCCGCACCCATCGTGCAACTCGACGGTTGGAACATTGCTTCGGAAACCCTCACGCCGGTTGCTGCCGTTGCAGCACGTTGTGAAACTGAGTATCCCTGTGCGACAAAAAGGAGGTTCGGATCAAAATCATGAGAATCAGCCGAAGAAAGTTGATGGGATGGATGGGCCTGTCCGGAGGAGCAGCCTTGGGCACACAGTGGCTTAGCACTGGCGAGCCGTTGGTGGAATTACTCGACGTTAGCAACGCAAATATGTCCACCGATCAGACAAGCTCAACGCGCTGGGACCGCAAAGCCGCGCGCAATCGGGAGTTGACCAAGGATGTAACTTGGCTCACTCACGAGCCGCTGATTTACGTGCTTCGTCAAAACGAGGCCTCCGATGATGAGCCGGGGCGCTACCGACGCATGGTCGATCCCGACAACTTGAAGCGCATGGCGGACGCGGGCGTCGTTTGGGGCCGCATCTTCTTTTATAAGGGCTTTGGCCTGGAGTATGAGAAGCCACACATCGAGCAGGCCAAGCGCGCAATCGAGATCATGCACGGGTTGGGCATGAAGGTGAGTGTCTACGTGGCTGGAACCATGTTTATTGAAGCCCTCTATCGAGAGATTCCAGTAGCCGAGAACTGGGAGGCGCGCGACTGTTCGGACCATTGGATTCCTTACGGTGACATACAAACTTATCGACATTTCGCCTGCCTCAACAATCCGGCTTATAAAGACCACTTGAAGCGCGTCATAAAGATCGGCATTCAAGATGTGGGAGCCGATGAGCTTGCGTTCGACCAGATCACGCTCCAGTCTGAACCGAGGTCATGTCGCTGTCCTTGGTGCATTGATGCCTTCAGAGCCTTTCTAAGGCGGCGCTATCCCACCCGGGAGACAGTTGTGCGGCGCTTCGGCCTGCCTGACGTGGATTGGATTCGAGTCACTCAATGGGTCTCAAACACACAACAGGTAAATTTGGCGAATCTTAACGATCCGGTTCTTCAAGAGTGGACACGGTTCCGCTGCGAATATCTGGCCAAATATGCCAGCGACCTTTACAGCTATGCGAAGGACCTGAATTCAAACGTGGCGGTCAGCTTCAACATGAAGGGGGTTTTCAGCGACAACCATTACTGGACGAATGCTGTCTATCATCCACTGTTTGTCGGCCACGTCGACCGCATCTCTTTCGACACAGGCGGATATGATGCGCAAATCGATCCAGTTACGGGGGCCCTGATCTCGCAGATTCGCTCGTATAAAGTTGCCAGGCAACTGGGAGCATGCAGTGAGGACGCGGACTCCTTAGACGATGAGGTTCGCGCCGCTGTACATATGGCCTTCAGCTATCGAAAACCGGTATGCACTGCCGCTCCGTTCGGACCGGGGGCCTTCAACGTATTCACGCCGATCATCGAGTTCTTCCGCGAATACAACGACCGATATTATACCGAAACGGATAGCGTCACAGACGTTGCAGTGTTTCGGAATTGGCCATCCATGGCGTATAGCATTAGCGCTACATACATTCCAGTCACGCTGATGGAGCAAGTGCTGATTCAGTATAAGGTTCCCTTCGATCTGCTCTTCGAAGAGCAGATCGATCACATCGGCCGCTATGCCGCAGTAATCCTGGCAGGTCAGGAATGTGTTTCAGACGCCCAGGCGGGACTTCTAATCAAATATGTTCGGGACGGCGGAACACTTATCGTATCTGGCAACGCCGGCCAGTTCAACGAATGGCGTGAAGAGCGGACAGTCAGCGCCCTGCCTCCGCCAGGGCGCGAGGGCAAAGGTCGCTTCGTTTACATTCCGGAGATCGTTCGTGGTGACATGCTTCGCCACGAATTATCCACTGGTGATCTAAATCCTGAACCGGGACTAAACACAAAGAGGGGAATGCACATAATTCCGACGCAATGGGTGCTGCCGAAGAATCACGAGGCGATTTACAAATCCATTTTGGATGCAACTCCTGGTGGATTTTCAATTACCACCGAGGCGCCGCTCACTACGGTGATGGAACTGCTCAACCGTCCCAAGTCGCGCGAGTCGATAGCCCATTTCATCAATTTCGACCGTGAGAACAGAACTGCCCCATTTGCGGTCATCTTGCGTAAGCAGTATTCGGAATCAATCAGGTCCGTAACCTGCTTCACACCAGATTTGGATTCCCCAATCAACTTGGGCTTCAATGAGTCTGGAGGCTCTGTAAAGTTCGTGGTACCAGCAGTTAGGGTCTATGCAATGATCGTGGTCGCACATTAACTGAATCTCGTCACTGCCAGATCGACATTCGGGCGACGTTCTGAAGAGTCAAACATCACTTTACGAGGAGTCTCAATGATCCGACGGCGATTGTCGTTCGTGCACGTTCTGATTACGCTGGCTGTAGTGTCGGTCTTCACGACTACGTCTGCAAGCGCGCACGGTTCATCTGCTAACTGCAATCCGCGTGTGTATGGTGCCAAGGGCGATGGCGTCTCCAAAGATACAGCCGCGATTCAAAAGGCAATCGATGTGTGCGAACAGCGAGGCGGCGGCACTGTCCTTCTCGATGCAGGCACGTATCTCAGCGCCCCGATCGTGCTGAAGAGCAATATAACGCTTTGGCTCGAAAAAGGCGCTACGCTTCTCGGGTCTCCAGATCATGGGGACTACCCGCCCAAGACTGAGTTCCGAGAACCTGGCCTGCAGGCTCTTGTGAGTGCGACGAACGCTTCGAATGTAACGATCCGCGGAGAAGGCGTGATCGACGGGGCGGGGGCGACCTGGTGGTGGATCATGGTGCCAGAGCATGTGGGATCAAAGGTAAAGATGTCTACCGCGGATCCCCGTCCGAGGTTGGTCGTCTTCGATCATTGCAAGCATGTGCTGGTGGAAGGAATCACGATCCAGAATTCTCCAGACTGGCAGTTAGTTCCTTACTACTCAGACGACGTGATCATTCGAAACGTCAAGGTCTTGGCACCCGCCCACTCTTCTAATACTGATGGTATTGATCCGTTCTCATCCTCGAATGTGCGGATCGACCATGTTCTTGTAGACGTGGGCGATGATGATGTTGCGATCAAGTCGGGCATGCCCGGCTCACCAGGCCCAGATGCGCCCAGCCGCGACATTACGATTACAGACTGCACCTTCCTGCATGGCCATGGCCTGTCACTGGGCAGCGAACTTGCGGGAGGGGCCAGGAACATTCGGGCCGAACGGATCCACTTTGAGGGTACGGACAATGGAATTCACGTGAAGGTAAACCGCGGCCGCGGCAACGATGTCGGTCCTCTATTTTTCCGCGACATTGATATGAAAGACGTGCTATACGCGGTGAATATCAGCGATTACTATGCAGTGGCCGAAAAGGTTCTACCGCCTGATGGGGAAGCGGCGCAGCCTGTTACACGTCTCACGCCGCGCCTTCACAACATCACAATAGAAGATTTGACAGCGACAGGCAGCAGATGGGCTGGAGTGATCGTGGGACTGCCGGAAGCACCTATTACCGACGTGGTTCTGCGCAACGTGAGAATCGATGCCCAGCATGGCCTGACGATCCGATATGCCAATGTATCAGGCACGAACGTGGTCGTCGAAGCCAGTGATGGTCAACCGATTACGAAGCTAGTCGGAGCAAAAGTCTCGCTGCGCTGATGACGGCTCCGGCAAAACCGGAACATGTGAGATGTTAGTCTTCGGCTAGAACCCGGCCCGCTCCAGGACACTCAGCCGCAAGACTTTTGAGATTTCGACTTTTGCTTCGACTGGCCAATCTTTCCTTTCTAGCTGTCTTGCCCTGGTCTCGCCAATATTCCCGTTGGCGCTGGCTGCGTGAGCACTCGTTGTCGCAGTATCGTTGGCCCGCGCGATGAACTTCGAAGAAATCCCGACACTGAGTATTGGCGCAAACACCAACTTCGCGCGGTTGAAGAAATTCCCTCCTGAGGATGCTATACAGTAGGGGTCGAATTCCGAAGCGGATGTAGGAATGCATTTCTGGAGGGTTAGGAAACGCAAGCGAAGGGAACACATTCAGGAGTTCACAAAGGACGATTCGTGCATCAACTTGTGGGGGCAGCAATCGGTCGGGGCTGGATTTGGCAAGCGCCGCGATTCGCCGTATCGAGTCCCCTCGAACTCTCCAGAGAGGCTTTTGACCTCGTTCTTTTGTTTCTCGACTCCACTGATGCGGCCATTCCGAGATGCCTCGTGCAATCTTCGTCATCTGTTGCTTGGCAGTCTCGAAGTCGAACTCAGCATTGCTCTTGGCCAATTCGACTACCAACCCTTGTTTCTCGAGAGCGAGAACGACCGTGTTCAGAATCTGAATTGCACGGCCGGAGGTTCCATTTGAAATATGGAGATCGAGCACTCCTTCATGCCCCCGTGTGCTGCGATAGCCTCGAACGTCTGTCTGCCCAGATTTGAACACCTTTGCTGTTGCCGCCACTAGTCGATGCAGAGGCACATTCGGATCAATCGGGATCTCAAGCGATTCAACCTCCTTGATGCGGATGTACTCGAGATCGGTCGGCTCGGGCTCTGGCATTTTAGGCTCCTTGGGGTACGGGTCCGGAAATTTGAGGCGTTGGACGACAGGGACATCCTTTAGCTTGGGCAATGGCTTGATGCTGACCGAGTAACCGCTTTCCTTGCGCGCCCAATATCCACGGCCAGGCACCGGGATCCGCAGTTTGCGACACACCTTCCCGAGCATGACTGACGAAATTCCGTACTTGGGAGCCAGCTTCAACATTGGCTCTTGCCAAACGCCGCGGTACAGTTCTTCGCGGTTCCATTTGTCCGTCATCTCTTGCCCCACAGATTGAAGGAACTCTTAAGGCAAGTCTGATTGCCCTTTAGGTCCCTACTCCTTAATTCCCTTCATACGCCGAACGGAGGAATCAGCCTTTGTCGTCTCACGGCTTGAGTAATGAATCTGGGGTCTAGTCCGGTCTCGGCTACGACAAATCTCTTCCAATCAATCTTCCTCGGCCTCTCCTCCCACTTCTCCACTGCCAACTGGGCAGGTGCGAGCTTGTCCTGATATTCATGTTTCCGGCGCTCCTTTGTCCTGACCTCAGCGGTCAGTGCCGCCCCACACCTGCGGCCACAGTAGGTTTTCTGTCTTGAGTCATTTTTCCTGTAGAAATGGCCGCAGCGTTTGCACGGTCCACCGAGGAACCTGGACAGCGGGTTCAACAAAAGCCAAATAAAGAGGTTCAGAGCTTCGGCTTTCTGAGGAGTCACTGTCTTGCCTCGAAGATCTGGCGACCACGCCAGCTGTGCCACTCCATCCCTAGACGGGATAAGGATCGTTTTGCCGTAGCGGCAAATCGACTGGAGGTCCTTGTTCCGCTTAAAAAGCTTAAGTAGATTTCGATCCGCCGCCTCCCACATTGCGACCAGGTGTCGTATTTCAAGTTGTCTCTCTCGTACATCGGCCTCTTGCCATTCCACACGAGTGCCTCTCAGCGCCTTTGGCCTTCTTACCATCACCTGGTTTAGGGCGTCGATGACAGATTGCAGTTGAAGCTTTGAGAACCCAAGATTAGCAAACGGAATCCTGGGACCGGTTTGGTCGAGATGTTTAGACGTCAAATTCATGATAGTACGATCTCCATGATTATTGATTTGATTGTACACCAATTCGAACGCAGACTGGTGTCTCCTTTCTTTATGGAAACCACACAGCTTCGGCCTTCAAAGGAAACAATTACGCCGCCTGGATTACTTGAGCTTCTAGTCGTCAACCAGCCAACCGACAATCTCTCCGCTTTTCCACGAAACGCACGCACCCATACGAAACAACAAATCCGGCAGATTGCCGACAGCATTCAAACATTTGGCTTCACGAATCCGATTCTCGTTGATAAGCAGAACATCATCATCGCGGGCCACGGCCGTTTACGCGCCGCTAAGCTGTTGGGCATGAGCTTAGTACCCACAATCTGCCTCGAAAACCTAACTGAGGATCAGGTCAGGGCTTACATATTGGCCGACAACAAACTGGCTCTGAAGGCAGGGTGGGACGAATCAATTCTTGCAATCGAACTGGGTCACCTGCTCACTGTCGATATTGGCTTTGATGTCACAGTGACAGGATTCGAAGTTCCCGAACTCGACTTGATCATTCAAGGCGCGTCGCAGCAGGGGGTAGACGCGGAGGATCTCGTACCACTTCCGCAGGGTCCGGCGATCTCCCAGCCCGGAGACCTATGGTTGCTCGATAAGCACCGGGTTCTTTGCGGCAACTCCCTCCAGCAAGAATCGTTCTCGAAACTCCTGTCCGGGCGCAAAGCAGACGCTGTGTTTGTCGACCCGCCGTACAACGTCGCTATTAACGGTCATGTGAGCGGCAACGGGGCGATTCGGCACAGGGAATTTCAGATGGCGTCTGGAGAAATGAGCAAGGAGGAATACGTCCGATTCCTTACGACCGGCCTGATGCACCTTGCCCGGAACAGTAAAGACGGCTCCGTGCAGTTCGTCTGTACGGACTGGCGTCATTTGGGAGAACTGCTGGCCGCGGGCCAACAGTGTTACGACAGCCTTCTCAATCTCTGCGTGTGGTCGAAGGATAAAGGCGGAATGGGATCGCTCTACCGATCGCAGCACGAGTTGATCTTCGTCTACCGCAACGGCAAGTCATCGCACCGCAATAATGTTCAACTCGGTCGTTTCGGGCGAAATCGAACCAATGTCTGGAACTACCCAAGCGCAAATACACTGTCGCGCCAAGGAGATGAGGGCAATTTGCTCGCGCTCCATCCGACAGTCAAGCCTGTTGCACTGATTGCTGACGCACTGCTCGATTGCTCTGCACCGGGGAATCTCGTCCTCGACTCATTCCTGGGGTCAGGATCAACCTTGATGGCGGCAGAGCGGTCGCACCGCATCTGCTTCGGAATCGAAATCGATCCACTCTACGTGGACACAATCATACGACGGTGGCAACGCGGAACCGGCTCCAAAGCAGTTCATTCAGAGACCGGTAATCGCTTTCAGGAGACGGAGGTGGCACATGGATGATGGACTCGACTGCGAAACAGGCTATGGAAAGCCGCCTAAGCGCACGCAATTCCAAAAGGGTGTCTCGGGCAACCCGAAGGGAAGGCCGAAGGGTTCGCAGAATCTTGCGACACTGTTCCGAAAGATCACTTACGAAAAAGTCCGGGTGAATGGTCCACGTGGACCGCGCTGGATGACCAAACTTGAAGCAGGAATTACGCAGCTGGCGAATCGCGCGGCGACTGGTGATCCGAAAGCTACCCGCGAGCTCATTCACTGGATAAAGATCCTTGGAGAGGTTGCTCCAATTCTTCCGCCGCCAATCTTTAACATTCGGTTCGCTGAAGCCGTGGACCGGCAGCCGGCAGAAGGCCCTGCGGACGAATATTCGCTGGCCACCCTATCCGAAAGCAAGCAGAAGTAGCCATGGCTTATCGGTATAGCCTACCAGCGATTTCGCCTAGAAACCAAGCTTTCCGGGCCAATCCCTCTACTTGACTTCCTGCCCCAACAGAGCGGAAATGTGGACACCGGAGAGGAGGTTCGCAGGTGTCCGAGACGCTCGAAGCCGAGATTGCCGCACTGCCGAAGTTGAATCTTGACCAGTTGCAGGCCAAGTGGCGGCGGGATCTAAAGCAGGCCCCGCCGCTACATGTTCGAAAACAACTCCTGGTCGCGTTGCTCTCCTACAAGTTGCAGGAGCAGGCCTACGGCGGGCTGAAGCCGGAGATTAAGCGCCGGCTTCGTGAACTCGGCGCAGGTATAAACCGGGATCCCCGGAAGGCCGGTGGGCCGTTCACGGTTGCCATCCGAATCAAGCCGGGGACAAGGTTGATTCGCGAGTGGGAAGGAAAAACGTACCAAGTCACCGTCGGCGAAACCAGCTTCGAATACAACGGAGAGCAGTACACGAGCCTCAGCGCGATCGCTAGTCTTATCACCGGCACGCATTGGTCAGGACCACGGTTCTTTGGTCTCCGGGGGCACAGCTCATGAGCGCCCCCTCGAAGCGCTCTATCCGCTGCGCTATCTATACGCGCAAGTCCTCCGAGGAAGGCCTTGAACAATCTTTCAACTCGCTCGATGCCCAGCGCGAGGCCTGCCAGGCCTACATCCTCAGCCAGCGCCAGGAGGGCTGGCGCGCCATCGACGTCCAGTACGATGACGGAGGCTATTCGGGGGGCACGATGGAGCGCCCCGGCCTTAAGAGCCTGCTGGCCGACATCGAGGCCAAAAAGGTCGACACGGTCGTCGTCTATAAGGTGGACCGGCTCACGCGCAGTCTGGCCGACTTCGCGAAGATCATCGAGGCCTTCGATGCCCGTGGCGTGAGTTTCGTCTCCGTCACCCAGCAGTTCAACACCACTTCTTCGATGGGCCGGCTGACCCTCAATGTCCTGCTCTCTTTTGCCCAATTCGAGCGGGAAGTGACCGGAGAGCGGATCCGGGACAAGATTGCCGCATCGAAGCGAAAAGGTATGTGGATGGGCGGCCCAGCCCCACTCGGCTACGATGTCAAAGACCGCCACCTGATCGTCAATGAAAAGGAAGCCGAGCATGTGCGCGAGATCTACCGGCTTTATCTCGAATTCGGCTGCGTCAAGAAGCTGAAGGCACACTTCGACGAGCGCGGGGTAAAGAGCAAGATTCGGGTCAGCAGCTCGGGCCGAAGCACGGGTGGTACATCCTACTCCCGAGGCGCTCTCTTCAGCATCCTGCGGAACCGGCTCTACCTGGGCGAGGTCCCTCACAAGGAACAATCGTATCCAGGACAGCACGCGGCTATTGTCGATCGGGACCTGTGGGATAAAGTGCGAATGCTTGTCGCAGAGAATATCCACGCTCGCCGCTATAGTACCAACGCCAAGGCCCCAAGTGCTCTTCGTGGGCTGCTCTACGACGAAGATGGCACTCGATTCACTCCAACCCATGCGCGCAAACGGGGGAAGAGATACCGGTATTACGTATCGCAGAAAGTCATCGAGGATGCAGCCTCGGCCACAGGCAAGCCTGGAAGATTCCCGGCGCGGGAGCTGGAGAAGCTGGTATTGGCCAGGCTGAAGGGCTTCTTCTCATCGACTGAGAAGGTCGTCAGCGCACTTGCCCTGCCCGATGACGAACTCGGGATAACCCAAAAACTGATTGGGTCAGCTGCATGGTACGCAAAGCGCCTGGACGAGACTTCGAATTCGAGTCTATGTGAAACGCTCGAAACGATTGTAGCCCGTATTCTGATCCACCAAGAATCGGTTGAAATTCAACTCGACAGGGACAAAGTACGCGCGCAGTTTCTTGGGCCTGACCACACCAATCCTCAAGCGCAGAACGCAACGAATTGTCTCGACCACGAGCCAATCACTTTGACAATCAAGACCAAGCTCAAGCGCTGCGGCGGAGAGATGCGGCTCATTATTCCGGCGCCATCATCTGACCGGGATCCAGGCACTGCAATGCCGGCCTTGGTCAAGGCCGTCAGCCGGGCGCACGAATGGGTACGACTAATTGTCGCCGGTGAATTCAAAGATCAACGGGCGATTGCCAAGGCCGCAGGGCTGAATGAACGCTACGTCAGCCGGATCATCCAGTGCGCATTCCTGGCACCTGAGATCGTCGAGGACATCATTAAAGGTCGGCAGGCGCCGGAAATGACGCTCATTACGCTGCTCGACAAAGTCCCACTCAGCTGGGCGGAACAGAGCGCGAAGATTGCTTTGGCCGGCGAAGAATAGATTGTCCTGATTTGCGATCGTTTTGGCTGGAATCACAGAACGCTAGACAACTTTCCAGGACCAGTCAGTCCTCGGCGAAAGACTTGACGATCTCGCAAGAAGTGAACCAGCGTCTGGTCAAGAAAGTCTAGCTTTAAAATGTCTCGCTCTCAGAATTGTGCTGTGGATTGGCACTCATTCGGACAACGGTGGGCCAGACCCCACGCCAGCTGATATAGTGGCAACGACAAGCGATGACACTGACAAACAATGACGCGAGAGAGATTCTGCATTCTATCTTGGACTTCTTGCGAGAGATAAATGCCCGTGAAGTTCTTGATGGCATAGATGAGACACGCCGAATGGGAATAGAGGAACGACTGACTGAAGGAAGGGGATCGGAACTCAAGCAAGTTGCCGGAATCAGGAGGCGGCCTCCAAACGAAAGCGAGATGCTGGAGATTGTGATGGAAAGGTTGAATCAGCGCTTAATCGTGGTACCGCTTTTGGCCGCTTCTATTGAGAAGAGGTTTGGTTCGAGGGACCTGCGATGGCGCGTTGATACGGAATTCTCTTCAGTTGACCGCTTTCCGGATGCGAGTTTACAGGATCTTTTGCCATCCGGAGCTCAGGGCATAAACAACGGTTTCAAAAGAATCAACGACTTAATGACTAGACCTGATGGGGAGGTGTCAAGGTAATGGCAACTCCACAAGAAATGGCTGATCTTTTGAACGCCGTAAGCACTTTGCTAAACCTGCCCGCAACCAAGCAACTGCTTCAGCTGAATTCCAATACTTGCGAGCGCGCGTACGAAGCCTACGTCCTTTCATTGTGCATGGAAGCAGTTCAAAGGGCTGGAGGCACCGCCAATCTCAGAGGGATACTCTCCGGTCAGAATCCGAATCCGATTGTGTTTCGAGGTGCACCAGGAAGCATGGCTTCAACAAACCAAGACTTCGCATACGTCAGTTGCACTCTTCGCGGTAAACGGTTTGAGATCCATGTCGATGTTGAGTATCAGGGAACCTCGGGTGCGTCTCACGAAATTGACGTTTCGGTCTGCGATGAGGCTCATTGCAATGCGGTCAGACAAATCAATGGTACCCCGAAGGCCGATGGCAGTAGGCTTCTGATGGCTTTTGAATGCAAGTTCTACGAGAACGTGCCAGGTGTACGCGCCGGAGCAAGAATAGACCACGTCGCGCCGCGTTAGCGGCGTGATGTGGCGGAGTAAAAGTAGTCCACCGCCACATTCTGGTTTCACAGACCATGAGGGCTCTGGGGTAACGAAG
>Ga0116111_1002014_pt1 | contig 13024 bp, 8 predicted proteins | sample June2015DPH_8_10_FD_89720 | JGI IMG/M metagenome (GOLD analysis project Ga0116111, IMG submission 89720) | Peatland microbial communities from SPRUCE experiment site at the Marcell Experimental Forest, Minnesota, USA - June2015DPH_8_100 | ecosystem: Environmental > Terrestrial > Soil > Wetlands >... | reverse complement strand
TTCCTAATAGCGAACCACACACCCAGGGGCCGAAAAGAATGGCGGAAATGCTCGTTGAGTGCGTTGGGCTGTTGGCGTCAGCTGACGATCTTGCCCAGACGGATCGGCGGACGCAAGCCGACTTGGCGGGATTAATCCTGGCCCCGGCGAATCGGTCCAGTCCCAACGACGAGAGGCATTTCAACTTACACAATTTTCCTCTACGCATACGCACCCACCCGGTCACGGTTGGTTTTGACGAATGCTGCTAGGGCGCTTAGAATTGGTCAAAATCTAATCTCTCCAACACTTCGATCTTCTTGGCGGCCCATATGCTTCTGAATACTCCTTCCGAAGTTGCAGAACAGATCGGCGTGATCTTTAGCGACGGACCTTGTTGTCTCTTTGCTGGAGCGGGCGTTTCAGCCCACGCTAAATTGCCCGTATGGGAAGAATACTTGAACCTGCTTGCGGACGAGGCCGAAGCTTACGAGCCCATGATCGCAGGTCTGATGAGGAAGCGGATCAAGGCAAAGCTCCTTCTCGAGGCTGCCGGTTACTTCAAAGGTTGCGCTGATATTCCTGAGGGTGAAAAGCTCAGGCTGCTCTCAGCCCCATTAAAGGACTACGATGCAAAGGCACTTTGGCCGCTTTGCACGCTCCCGTTTGAACTCGCCGCCACGACGAACTATGACCGCGCGCTGCACGATGCTTTTGGGAAGCGAAGAGATACCGCTCCCCAATGCGTCGAGTTGGGCGACCCTACATTCAAGGAAGCCCTGTTCTGGAAGGACTTTTACATCGCGCGAATTCACGGGCGCGCTGAGCTTCCTGATTCAATGATTCTCGATGACACTGATTACGCGCGCCTCTATTCAGACAATGAATACCAAGATTTCTTGCGATCACTTCTTGTGCAGCATCGATTCATTTTTGTCGGATTCTCTTTCCTTGATCCGGCGATCAGCAAAATTCTTGAGTTTCTGAAGGCTCGGAAGATCTTCCCCCGCTTGCACTACGCGTTCCTTCCAACGGGCAATCAAGGGTTGGCCGAGGAGATGGCGGCATACAACATTCGGGTTTTCGAATATCCCCCCAACAATAATCACGCTGTCTTATGGGATGGCGTCAGCGAGGCGGCAGGCATTCGTCAGCGAGACTCCTCATTTACCTTTGCACCAGTTACTGCCAACTTCGACACCGCGAAGCGACTTTTGGCTACCTGCTATGCCAGAGTTTCAATGGGCGATCAGGGTGCCGCGCTGAGGCAACTTGTGGTGGATGGGATCATCCTTTCGGAGCTTTCTTTTGGGGTTGGTGAAATAGATACCTTGGTATCGAAGCTTCGCGGGTACATAGCCTTGAGCGACGGAGAAGCCTGTCTGTTGGTGGACTCTTCCGTCTCCAGGTTGGTCAAGAAAAACGTGTGTATGCAAGACAATAACACGATTGTCTTAGTCGAAAACCAATCTACCACTCCGCCTGTTCAAATTCTAGCGGATGGAATAGTTGCAAGGCTCCGGCTAAGGGAGAAGTTCGAAATAACTGAAACCATTCTTTCGTCGATCTGCAATATTGTCGAGGAGGTCATCGTCCTGCGCGGATTCGATTTAGGCGCAGAGTTCTCAGGTGCCTCTCTGAGGAAGGAAGTAGACGTTTTCGAAACGATAACGATGGCTGTAGATCGGCACCTTGGGGACTATTGGCAAGACAAGAAGCACGCGCTAGCCGAGGTATTTCGAGAGATGCTACGTCATCCGGACGAGCGAGAGGAGACGCTACTCGGAGAGCTAGGTCGGATTGCATTCGGAATTGAGATCGTCCTTCAAGCAGGACGCTCGACTATGTACGCCCTATCGCTTCCCCATATCGTCTACCTGGATGCAAGCGTGCTTCTTCCTGCGATTGTGCCAGGACATCCGTTCAGAAGAGCTTATTTGAATGCAATTGCAAAGCTCCAGGATGCTGCGCGATCATCAGGTGGAACTGTCATTCAGATCACAGACGTGTTTTTGGACGAGGTCGTAAGCCACCGGAGAAAAGCGATCGAATTCGTCAAGGCCGGTGGCTTGGATGATCGGGAGACTCTGCTAAAGCGAATTCAATACTACGGTGCCGATAAGGTGAATGTTTTCATAGGTGCATATTCTCGGTGGGCTTCAACGGACAAACAGAGCGAGGGGCTGTCCTTCGGAGCCTTCCTCGCGCAAGAGGCACCGTACGAGACCGTAGCCCAGCTAAAAGGGTTCTTGTCTAAGCAGGGCTTCAAGGTCGCGTCCACCGTTCCAAAGGACCCGGCCAGTGTATCTAGTTTAGCTAAGATCGAGGAAGCACTCGACGCAGGATATGATATTGAGGAGGCATCGTTGGATCGGCGTGAACTGAAAGTCCCCCTCCTGAAGAAGCATGAAGCGGCTCAACTCTTTGCGATGCATTTGGATATGGAGGCCGGAAGACGACCAATCTTGGTCACAGCGGATACGAAACTGCGGCGGGCAGTTGGCCTATCCTCGATTTCAACCCTGAAGGACTCGCTTATCTCGCCTCAAAATCTGATTCAGCTGGTCGATCTTTTGGTGGGAATCGATGTGCCCCCAGCCTTTTTAGCGAGATTGTTGTGGTCGGTAAGGGCTGTTGATGATGCAGCTATGCTAAAGGACTACCTTCTGAGCCGTGCTCTCCCCACCTACAATGAGGCCCTTTTACTGAAGATGAACGATCTTTTGGATTCTTATGTAGATCAATATGTGAAGCAAGCAAAGTTGGAAAAAATCAATCTTATGGCGACGGGGACAGAAGAGTCTCTGAAGACCTCGCGGTTTATGGATCGCATTGAGAAAGAGGTATTTGCGAGTCTGGCAATCGAAGTGGAGAAGCTTAGGCAGCGTTTGAGGGAACTTGAAGAAAAAGAGCGAGATCGATAGGAAGGTACTGCCAATGAGGCCGCCGCCTGAGGTTCCTTAAGAAGAAGCAAAGTTTTTCTGCCAAAATTTGGCCTCTAACGAGCCGATAGAGTCATCAGAAAAGGCGGGTGGCTGCTGTCGTGTCTTTATCGTGCGAACCATATTGTGATCGGCATCTTCGACCGATGAGGCCGATGCAGGTCACGTCTAGGTCTTTTTGTTTCGAGGCCTTTATTTGTCCGGCCTGCACTCGGGCATTTCGCGAGAATATGGGATATCACGAAATTCGCGAATCGGGGGTGGCATTCGATCGTCAGAGGTCGCCGACTTGTCCGGCAGGCCATGGCTATCTCTACCTCACGAACTCCGGATCGGACGGCCTGCGTTGGGTCTGTGCCAATTCTGACTGTAGGCACTCCGAGCCTGCACATGACGTGCGGCCCCCGAGCTTCTCGCTCACAAGGCGTAGAATGGCTTGAGTTCCGGGTGGGTGACGGGCAAACCGAAAGCTGAACCGACTCCGGCGTTTTCTGGCACCGGCGTTTCCTGGAGATCGGACCGGGAGCCCGCAATCAATTTCCCTTGGCCGGCGAATCCAGGTAATAGCCCGTCTTGTGGCGGATATTGAACTCATTCGCCGCGGCCCTGGGAACCGTCACCTGCACCCGGTGGAAGGCCCTTCCAGGCTCTTGATTTTTTGGATAATAGCCGAGCAAATATTGCGTGCGCAGGTCGTCGCTCACCCGCGCAAAGGCCTTGTCCAGCCCGCCGTCGTTCTCGTAGAAGCTCTTGCCGCCGGTCTGTTCGGCCAGGGTAATCAGCGCGTGTTCCCCGCCCAGGTCGCGGCCGGCGCTGGCTTCGATGGGCACGTCGATGATGGAGTAGATCATCACCTCGTTGCGCAGAGCCGCCTCCAAAGCCTGGGCGTAGGTGGTGGTCTTGGCCGTATCGTCGCCGTCGGAGACTACGACCAGCACTCGCCGCGGCGAGCGGCCCTCCTTTTTGCCCAGCCGGTCAGAAGCCAGGCAGATGGCGTCGTAGAGCGCCGTAGCCCAGTCGCCGCGCAACTGGCCGAGGCCATGATCGATCTGGCTCACCTTGTTGGTGAAGGGCGTCAGCTCGCGCACCTCGGTGGCAAACTGCAGCAGGCTCATCTGGTCCTGGGGGCGCAGAATGGCATGGACAAAGCGCTTGGCCGCGTCCGCTTCATCGGCCATATCCTTGTGCACGCTGCCGCTGGTGTCGATGGCCAGCGTCAGGTTCAGCGGCAGCTCCGACTGCCGCTCGAAGACCGCAATCTGCTGCGGCCGCCCGTCCTCGGTCAGGGCAAAATCCTCGCGCGTGAGCCCTGCTACGATGGCCCCGTTCCGGTCCGTCACGTTCACAAAAACATTCACCAGCTTCACGTCCACGTGCAGCGTGAGTTCCTGCGCGGCCAGAGACAGAGGCGCAAGTGCCAGCAACGCCCACGTGACCGCGAACGCGCATAGCCAGTCTTTCATCATGCCAAAGGGGAGAACTTGCACCTGCATCACGCTAACAAGAATACCGCCTGCTCGTTAGACGCAGCAAAGCAGGGAGTAGGGAATAGGGAACAGGCCGAAGGCTCGCCGTGGCGAGGAATAGGGATTCGCCGGACCGCGTCGAATCCAGGCTCAAATTGGAAATGAACGTCGAAGGCTCGATGTATTTGTGAAGCGAAAAGCCCGTCACTCCTCATTGAAATCGAGCATAATTACGCAGAGCCGAGCAGGAACGATGAACCTTCCCTCCGTGCTTTTCTATTCCCTATTCCTCGCCACGGCGAGCCTTCGGCCTGTTCCCTGCTCTTCTCACACCAGCTTATACAGAAACCCGGTGGGCGTTCCCCACAGGTTGCGGGCCCGGTTTTCATAAAAGATGCTGAACTCGATGCCGCTCAGGTCGTAGTCGAAGAGTGGGACGCGGTCGAAGGGAGGAGTAACGGCACAATCTGATGTGGGGTTACCTGTGTGGTCGCCATGGTCACCGCTCTTCGCGCGTTCCCGCGCACTGGGTTCTGTCGCTTTTAGCGGCACAATCTCGGTTTTCAGCAGGCCGGAATCACTAAAGTTGCTCTTTTTTTGTACAGCCGGGCAATTGGGACTGGGGAAGGTCCGCGCCCCCGGCCCGGCAGTGCAGCCCCGGAAATGGGCCAAACCTGCCCTCCCACGCAACAATAAGAAGGCCGGCAGGTTCGCCTGCCTTCCCATTGTCGCTGACATTCCCGATTGATCGACCGCGCAAAGCTTACTTTGGAGCTGGCGGCGATGCGGTCAGGTCCATGTTGTGCATGACGACGATCTGCCATTTCTCCTGGCTCTTCGCCATGACGAAGTTCAACAACCCCTGACGCAAAGGACCTGGATTTCCGGCAGGATCCGTTGCTCCCGTCATCTCCCAATGCACATCCACTGCCGCCACATCCGGACGGATGAAGCGAATCTTGATACCGGTGTATTTCTGATGGCTGTTCTTGAATATGGTGGCAAAGACCGGAGCATGGAATTGCTCGATGTTGGTCCGTCCGCTGGCACCCATTCCACGAACATTGGTGAAGTCTGCGTCTTCTGAAAACAGGGCGGCAAAAGCCTTGGCGTCGTGGTGGTTCCAAGCATCCATGAAACCATCCATGACCCCGCGGATTGCCTGTTCATCGGCTTCGCGGCCATCCTGGCCGAGGAGTGCCGACGGCAATAGCATTGCAACGGTCAACATGCCCATGGTCAGCATAGGTTCCTCCGTATGATCAGAGTTTAGCTCAGAACCTGGCTGCAGATGCATCAAAATGAGCGCCGGGATCGAATCCTGCGCCCGTTTCGCCGGCAATTCCCAACATCGATGGCAGCTTTGCTTACGCTATCGCTCCCACCGGAACCTCAGGCTCTGCCAGCTGGGTGTCGGGCCGCGCCTTCATCAACGGCAGAGCCATGGCCAGCACATCCTCGATGCGGCTGGCGTAATGCACCGTCACACCCTCCATCAGCCCCGGCGTCAGGTCCTCTTCCACATCCTGGCGGTTCTCGGCGGGCAGGATGATGGTTTCCACCCCAGCCCGGCGCGCGGCCAGGAACTTTTCCTTGATGCCGCCCACCGGCAGCACGTTTCCGCTGAGCGTGATCTCACCGGTCATGGCGGTCAGCGGACGCACCGGCGTATCGGTAAGCAGCGAAGCCAGCACCGTGGCCATGGTCACGCCGGCCGAGGGGCCGTCCTTGGGAATGGCTCCCGCCGGCACGTGAATATGCAGATCCATCTCCTTGGTAAAGTCCTCGGCCAGCCCCAGGCTTGCGGCATTCGACCGCACCCAGGTGAGCGCGGCCTGCATCGACTCCTGCATCACCTCGCCGATCTGCCCGGTCATGGTAAAGCCGCCCTTGCCCTTCATCTTGTTGGCCTCGATGAAGAGTATGTCGCCGCCCGCCGCCGTCCAGGCCAGTCCTACGGCCACACCGGGCCGTTTCACCCGCTCCGCGACTTCGGTATCCACACGCACCTGGATGCCGCCCAGAAACTCCTTGAGGACCTCGCGCGTGACCACCAGCTTTTCCGTGTGGCCCTCGACCACGCGGCGAGCCTGCTTGCGGCACACTGTGCCCAGTACCTGCTCCAGCTTGCGCACGCCGGCTTCCCGCGTGTAGTGGCGCACAATGTGCCGCAAGGCATCCTCGGGAAACTCGATCTGCTCCGGCGTGATGCCGTTCTCCTTGATCTGGCGCGGAATCAGGTAACGGTAGGCGATATGCACCTTCTCCTCTTCGCTGTAGCCCTGCAGGAAGATCAACTCCATCCTGTCCAGCAGCGGCGGCGGAACCGGGTCCAGCATGTTGGCCGTGCAGATGAACAGCGTCTTCGACAGGTCGAAGGGCACGTCCAGGTAGTTGTCGCGGAAGACCGAATTCTGCTCCGGGTCCAGCGTCTCCAGCAGCGCCGAGGCCGGGTCGCCGCGGAAGTCCCGCCCCAGCTTATCGATCTCGTCCAGCATGATCACCGGGTCGTTGGTTTCGGCCCGGCGGATGCACTGGATGATCTGCCCCGGCAAGGCGCCGATGTAGGTGCGCCGGTGGCCGCGAATCTCCGCCTCGTCGTGCATCCCGCCGAGCGAGATGCGCTGAAACTTGCGGCCCAGGGCTCGGGCGATGGATCGTCCCAGGCTGGTTTTGCCCACCCCCGGCGGACCCACGAAGCACAGAATCGGCCCCTTCATGTCCGGCTTCAGCTCCAGCACGCTCAGGTAGTCCAGAATGCGGTCCTTCACCTTCTTCAGCTCGTAGTGGTCCTCGTCCAGAATCTCTTTGGCCTTGCTGATATCCACCTTGGAGCCGGAGCTCTTAGCCCAGGGCAAAATGGCCAGCCACTCGATGTAGTTGCGGGTGAGCGAATAGTCGGCGGCCATGGGAGACATGCGCGACAGCCGCGTCAGCTCCTTCATGGCTTCCTTCTTCACGTCCTCCGGCATTCCGGCGGCATCGATCTTCTGGCGCAGTTCGTCGGTCTCCCGCTGGCCCTCGTCCTGCTCGCCCAGTTCCTTCTGGATGGCCTTGAGCTGCTCGCGGAGATAGTAGTCGCGCTGCGACTGCTGCACCTGGTCCTGCACCTCGGTCTGGATCTTAGTGCGCAACTGCTGCACCTCGATCTCCTTGGCCAGATGGCTGTTCAACAGCTCCAGCCGGAAGACGATGCTCGCCGTCTCCAGCAGTTGCTGCTTGTCGTCAGTGGTCAGAAAGGGCAGCGACGAGGCCACAAAGTCCACCAGCCGGTTCGGCTCCTCGATGTTCGCCGCGATCGTCCTCAGTTCGTCCGACAGCGTCTGCGACTCGGAGACGATCTGCTGGAACTGCTCGATCACATTGCGCACCAGCGCTTCCACGCCCGGCGTGGACGCCGGTTCTGCCTCTTCCAGTGTTTCAACTTCGGCCACCATGAAGGGCTCGGTCTGGCTGTAGCCCACCAGCCGCACCCGCTCCACCCCCTCGGTGAAGACGAACCGGCTCTGGTTGGGCATGCGCACGACCTTGTGGACCGTGGCCAGCGTTCCCACCGCGTGCAGATCGGCTGGTTTGGGAGAGTCCAGCCGCGGGTCCAACTGGGCCGTTACCACAATCGTCCGCTCTTCGCCCAAAGATTCGATCAACTGGATGGAGCTCTCGCGGCCCACCGTCAAGGGCAGGACAGCATGGGGAAACAACACAGTCTCCCTAACTGGAAGAACGGGAATCCTGCGCACTCCGTAGGTCTCTTTCCCGAGTGCGTTCTTGGCAAGCGGCAGGTTGGATGGCTTGTTTTGCATTGAGCGTCCTCTTATCAACTTTTCTTCATTAGACGGCGCAGACTTCAAAAAGTTTCAGGATTGTTCCCCTCCTGCCCCGTTCCCCGCCCATCTCAAACCGAACATTCCTTCGTCGGTACGGTCCGACGCCGGCCGTGGTTCCCTTCGAGCCCGCGCCGTGGGTCCAAAGTCCGTTCAAAACCCGTTCAAACTGCCCGTGGACGGCGCCCATTGACAGCCTGGATGCACCATTGCTCGACGGATTTATCGGCCAAACTCCGAGGAAGGTGAGGTAGATCAACCGGATGGATGAGGATTCTGCCCGCGTTCCTCTTGGATCTGAATTGCTCCACGGCCGGTTCAGCACGGATCGGAGCAGTTTTTCTGGCTTTTGATCGCCGCTTCGATCTGCTTCCACAATTTGTCCGGCGGTTCCTCGATGGGGAACAAGTTGCGGGCAGCCTCGGCGATGGTCTCCAGATCTGCCAGCAGGGCGCGGCAACACTCGCAACTTTGGATATGGGGATGGAAAACAAGAGGCACGCCGCTGCCGATCAACTCCGGCAATTGCGCCTGGAAGGCGGCGCAGCTCAAATTGTCGGGCTCTTCTGTCATCGCCGGTCCTCCTGCCGGGGATAGGCGCGCAGGGCGTCGCGCAGCTTCAGTCGCGCCTTGTGCAACTGCGACTTGCTGTTGCCCAACGAGCAGTCGAGCATGGAGGCAATCTCATTATGCTCATACCCCTTGATGTCGTGCAGGATAAAGATGAGCCGGTAGCCGGCCGGCAGAGTGGCGATGGCGCGTTCCAGGACCAGCCGGTCGATGGAGCCGGCCAGGTTGAGATCCGGAGCGCTGAAGCCGCGCCCGGGGCGTTCATCTGCCGCGGGTTCCATGGCTTCATCCAGTGAACTCACCGGTAATCCTTTCTTGCGCAAATGCATCAGCACCACATTGATGGCCATACGGTGCAGCCAAGTGGAGAAGGCCGAGTCGCCGCTGAAGGTGCCGATCTTGCGGTACAACTGAAGAAACGCTTCCTGGGTCAGGTCTTCGGCTTCCGCTGTATTGGCCACCATGCGCAGACATAAGGTATAGATGCGTCTTTTGTGCAAAGAGTACAGTTGGGCGAAGGCAAAATGATCGCCCTTCTGCGCCCGGGCCACTGCATCGGCCTCGACGGGATCAGGTGTAGCAACGGGGGCAGACGGCGCCGGGGTTGAGGCTGGAATCCCAGCCGGCGCATCCCCGGCAGGCGGGTGAGAAGCCGCATCGGGAGGCCGGGCCGGAAACCTTGGATCGGGCATGTGCTTCCTCGGGTATCGCTCCGTAACCAGGGTGTTGCTGCGCAGGGAGTCTTTACTCGTTAGTATAAGGGACAGGGAACAGAGATCAGTGGTCGGCGATCACTGACGACTGGCCACTGACCACAGAAATTGGTTCCCCGCGTTTATTGGAGATACGTCTTGAAGGCAAAACCGGCGGGGCAGTGCGGCAATCGGTACGGGCGCAGCGTTCTGCTGGTATGTGTTTTCGTCCTTGGGTCCGGCGGGTGGATGAACGGCTGGAGCCAGACGGCGGGCAGCGCCAGCAATGCCGCCGGTCAGAGAGCTGCCGCTCCCGGTGCTTCAGGCTCCTCGGCGGCGCAAGCGCCTTCCAGTGCCGGCCTGGATTCCCTTGCCCTGTGGAATGGCCTGCCGGTGCGGAGCATCTCGTTCAAGGGGGTTGCCGTCAGCCGGCTTGCCCCGCTGACGGGCCATCTTGCCCAGGCCGAGGGAAGACCGCTCAGCCCCGAAAACCTGAAAAAAAGCCTACGCCAGCTCTTTGCTACCGGCCTCTTCGAAACCATCCAGGTGGAGGGATCGCGCCGGCAGGACGGCGTGGCCCTGGTCTTCCGCGGGACTCCGCGCACATTTATCGGGACCGTCAGCGTGGAAGGAGCCAGGGGCGCCACCGTGAATACGCAACTTGAGCGCGCCTGCCAACTCGATCCCGGCACCCGCTTTACCCAGGCAAAACTCAGCCTTGCGCTCGAGCAGATGCGCCGCACACTGGACCAGAACGGCTTCCACTCGCCGGCGATTACCCAAACCCTGACCCCGCACCCCGATGAACAATTGGTCGATATCGCGTTTCACGTGGTCAGCGGCCCGCAGGCGCGGGTGGGCTCGGTTCAGGTTACCGGCGACCCTGGGATGAGCACGGACGAATTCCGCCGCCACGCCCACCTCAGAACCGGTGCGCGCGTGGACCACGACACCCCCAACCGCGCCCTGGCGGGAGTGCTCAAACACTACCGGGGAGAGGAGCGGTTGGAAGCCGAGATCAAGCTGGAGTCCGAACAGGTCGCCGCTGGCGCCGTCAATGCCGACTTCCGCTTTTCCGCCAGCCAGGGACCTAAGGTCAAGGTGCTGGTGGAGGGCGCAAAGATGGGCCCGGAGCGCATCAAGCATGTGATTCCCATCTTCGAAGAGGGCACCGTCGACGACGACCTGCTCAACGAAGGCAATCGCCGCGTAAGGGACTACTACCAGCGCCTGGGTTACTTCGACGTCAAGGTAGATCACGAGAGGCAATCCACCAGCGCCGAGCAGGTGGTGATTCTCTACAAGGTGCGCCTGGGACCGCGCCGCCGCGTGGAACGGGTCTCGGTCGCGGGAAACCATTATTTCGACTCCGCGACGCTCAAGGATTTGCTGAACGTTCATGCCGCCGATACTCTTGACCGCCATGGCGCCTACAGCCAGGCTCTCGTCTCCGCCGATGTGAGCGCATTGCAGGCCGTCTATCAGAACAACGGCTTCTCCAAGGTGAAGATCACGCCGGAGACCAGCACTCCTGAGACCAGTGCGGCAGATGCCGGCGCTCCTGAGACCAGTGCAGGAGCCGGGAAAGCGGGCATGCAGTCGAAAACAGCACCGCTGGCTGTGGTCTACCGCATCGAAGAGGGCGAACAGCTACGCGTGGGCGCGGTGCGCCTGGATGGGAACGAGCACGTGGATGCCAACAAACTTACCCCGCTGCTGAATACTGCGGCGGGCCAATTGCTTTCGCCCCGGAACCTGGCCGGGGACCGCGACGCCCTGTTGACCGGCTATATGAGCCGCGGCTTTCTCCAGGCGCAGGTGGAGGTCGTCCAGCAGTTTGAGCCGGCCAACCCGAGCAAGGTCGACGTGGTCTTCCACATCACCGAGGGAGAGCAGATTTTTGTGCGCAACGTGCTCCTCACCGGGCTGCACTACACGCGGCCGGCCACCGTTGCCCGGGCCATCACCCTCCATGCCGGCGACCCGCTCAACCAGACCGCCCTGCTCGAGACGCAGCGCAATCTCTACGACTTCGCTCTCTTCAGCGAGGTCGATACGGCGGTCGAGAATCCCACCGGCGGCGAAATCTACAAGACCGTTCTGCTGCAGGCGGTGGAGGCGCGGCGCTGGACCCTCACCTACGGCTTCGGATTTGAGGCCCAGACCGGAACGCCCCAGTACAACTGCGGCGGCATCACCGCCAGCGGCGCCACTTGCAATCCCAACGGCAAGACCGGCGTCAGCCCCCGCGTCATCGCCGACCTCACCCGCAACAGCCTCTTCGGCCGGGAGCAGTCGGCATCGGTGCGCGGCACTTATGGTTTGCTGGAGCAGAAGATCAATCTGCTCTATCAGATTCCGCACTTTGAAGGCGACCGGAACTTCGGACTCGATTTCTCCGGCGGCTACGCCAACAGCCTGGACGTAACTACCTACGTGGCCTCAAGGCTGCAGGGCGGCGTGCGCTGGACCGAGCACTTCAACACGCCGGGCTCTCGCCTTTCAAAAGCCAATACGTTTGTCTATGAATTGAACTTCCGCCGCGTCAAGGTGCAGGCCAGCAGCCTCCAGGTCGCCCCCGGCGAGATCCTGCCGTTGTCCACGGCGGTGCGCGTGGGAGGGCCTGCGTTCACCTGGATTCGCGATACCCGCGATTCGCCCCTCGACGCCCGCCGCGGCACTTACACCAGCTTCCAGGAGTTCCTCTCCCATCAGGCCTTCGGCGCCCAGGCCGATTTCAACCGCATCGACGTATCGAATTCGAGCTATTACGGCTTCGACAAAGGCCGGTTCGTGGTGGCCCGCAATACCCGCTACGGCCAGGAACGGGCCTTCGGCACTCCCTCCGAAGAGCTGATTCCCCTCCCCGAGCGGCTTTACGCCGGCGGACCTACCTCGCTGCGCGGTTTTTCGCAAAATGCCGCCGGCCCCCGCGATCCCGAGACCGGCTACCCCATCGGCGGAGCGGGCGCGCTGGACAACAGCACCGAACTGCGCCTGCCTCCGCCCACCCTGCCCTGGCTCGCCAACACGGTCAGCTTTGTCCTCTTTCACGATATGGGCAACATCTTCGCCAACGCCGGGGACGCCTGGGCCAGCGCCCTGCGCTCGCGCCAGCCCAACCGCTCAACGTGCCAGGTGCCAACCAGCAACCCCACCGTCCCCACCGGGCCTGTGACTTCAACCGGGCAGCAGGGATTGTGTAATTTCAACTACTTCTCTCACGCGCTGGGCACAGGGTTGCGTTACCACACGCCGGCAGGGCCTATCCGGTTCGACTTCAGCTACAACCTGAATACGCCCATTTACCCCGTAATCTACAATTACTCGCTCACGAATCCGACCTCGCAGATGCACGTGGGCGAGGCCAACCACTTCAACTTCTTCTTCAGCCTGGGACAAACCTTCTGATGAACAACCGGCCCCCAATCCGGCTCAAGATCGCGCTCGGCCCCGCCTGGCTGTGGATTCTGGCCGTGTGCCTGGCCGCCTCAGGAGCACTGCCGGGACGAGCCCAGGCGCCTCAACCCACCTCGCCGGCCGTCCTCGAC
>Ga0116111_1002011_pt1 | contig 13028 bp, 8 predicted proteins | sample June2015DPH_8_10_FD_89720 | JGI IMG/M metagenome (GOLD analysis project Ga0116111, IMG submission 89720) | Peatland microbial communities from SPRUCE experiment site at the Marcell Experimental Forest, Minnesota, USA - June2015DPH_8_100 | ecosystem: Environmental > Terrestrial > Soil > Wetlands >... | reverse complement strand
CGCTCGCCTGACGGCGTTCCACCGCGGTACTTGCGGCCGCGAGCCAACGCCGCCGCTCAGCTCCAGAACGCGCTTCCTGGGACGCGGTTGTCGGCGGGCGTTATCCGCCGTCTCCTATCCCAGTCCAGCGACAAAGTCGCAGACCGGTCATCATGCCGGCCGGGCGTTTTCCCGTTAGCCGCCCGGGAGCGGAGGTGACGAGCCCCTGCCCGCGGGAACCGCTCTTGCCCCATCGGCCGGCGTCACCCGGCCGACGTCCTTTGGTGAGCAAGATGAAGCGTCGTAACATATACGGTGACCGCTTGTCAAGTACCCGTCGCCAATAGTGAGACACGTTCTTGTGATATAGATCTCGCGTCGCCGACGCTGAACCCCGCGCATGGACATCCGCCAAACGCCAAAGGAATGCCGATGATCAAGCCCAAGCTGCACCATGTCACGATGAAAACGACACGCCTGGACGAGATGGTGGCGTGGTACGCGCTCGTCGTCGGCGCCCGCGTCCAATTCAGGGACAAGATGGGGGCGTGGACGACCAACGACGCCGCCAATCACCGCATCGCGTTTCTCGCCCTGCCGGGGCTGAGCGACGACGCCGACAAAGTCCGCCATAACGGCATGCACCACTGCGCCTTCGAATACGACAGCTTCGCCGATCTCATGGCCTCGTTCGACCGGCTGCGCCAAGCCGGCGTCGAGCCGGCGTTTTGTCTCGATCACGGCATGACGATTTCGCTCTACTACAAAGACCCCGAAGGCAACTTCGTCGAGCTGCAGAGCGACAGTTTTTCCGACTGGACTCTTTCCAGCGAATGGATGCGGACGTCGGTGGATTTTGCGCAAAATCCGATCGGCACCTTCTTCGATCCGGCGCGGGTCTACGACGCCTTCAAATCCGGCATCGATTTCAAGGCGCTGCAGCAGACGACCCGCCGCCGCCGGTCGGCCGTTGGCGACTGGCGCGTGGCATCGACGATCGCAACCGCGTTCACGTCGTCGGCGAAGTGAGCGCGGCGGAAGTCAAAGACGTAAAGGACTTCTTGAATTCGCCACGCATGCAGGACGTGTTTCGGCGCGTCAACGCGATGTCGACGGCGCCGGTCGAGTTCGTCTGGCTCGACGAGGTAAAACCCTGACCGTCGCGCACAACGAGTAGGTCCATAGGGCGTATTGGCGGAGCGTAGTCCGCCATTCGATCACTGAAAGGCGGCGGATTACGTCGGAGCCTGTCATCGGGTCGTCCATTTCGCGCCGGACCCGTTGGGCTAATCCGTCCTACGCGCTGCGCGGCGCAAAGGTATCGATCGCCTATTAACCTCCTATTGCGACTCGGTTTATGCATATAATTACAGGAGCGCTTTTGGGGACAACGTAACACGGAGCATTTCAATGACTTGGAAAACGGGTCGGCTCGCTGCAGTAAAAGTGGGCGTGGGTCCCTCAATCATGCTTCGGAGTGGAGCATGGTTTGACTTTTGCGCACCCGCCTCAAGCAATTTCACCATTGATGATATCGCTCACGGGCTGGCGAACATCTGCCGATATTCGGGTCAATGTAGAGATTTCTATTCAGTCGCTGAGCACAGCATCCTCGTGAGCGAGACTGCGAAGAGCTTTGAGTTTGAAGCGCTCTTGCATGACGCAGCAGAGGCGTTCATCGGAGACATCACGCGACCTTTGAAGCAGTTACTGCCGGAATACAAAAAGATCGAGGCGAACGTGCAACGCGCCATTCTGGATCGTTTCGGTGTACTCGGTCCAATTCCCCCACAAGTTAAACAATCGGATTTGAGGGTCCTCGCGGCGGAGCAAAGCCGACCCGATCTGCATCGGAGGGCGACACATGAGATCTTTCAGCTCAGCGCACGGACGCGTCACAGGAATCCTTCGCATGACGGTTGCGGCGAGCCTCTTGTCGGGGCTGTTGTCATCGATCGTAACTGCTGCGGAGCAGCCACCACCGCCCAGCAAGGCGCCCGCGCCGGCGGTCGTCACGCCGCAGCCCGCGGCCGTGGCCGCGGCGGAGAAGCCGACCGCGGCACAGCTTGAGACTTGGCGCCAGACCATGGTCAAGGCACCGCGGCCGAACAAGGCCTGCTATGCGGCGACCTATCCCGACACGCAGTGGCACGAGGTCACTTGTGGGCCAAAGCCGACCAAGCTTTACCCGCCGAGACCAGGCACGGGAATTCTGCCCGAAATCGTCGGCGGGCCTAACGGCGTGGACTATTTAGCGCAAGTGACCGGCAACATAACGCAGGCTGAGGGGTCGTTCGATCCCAACGGAACGGTTGTTGGCAGCGAATGTTCCGTGCCATGCGATGAGAGCACCGATACGTGCCAGCCGAACCTGACATGCAGCTCCCCCGGCGCCGTCGCCAACTCCTTTAGCCTGCAACTGAATGCGAACACGTTCACCGGCACCGCGATCTGTAATGGCGCTCCACCCCCTTCGGCTGCATTGGGACCCTGCCAGGGATGGCAGCAATTCGTATACGACTCCGGCGGAGGCGTATCGATCCAATACTGGCTTACTCCCTGGGGGCCGCCAGGCTCAACGTGCCCGTCGGGCTTCAATCAATTTAACTATCCCACCGAAGTCGATTGCTACAACATCGTCGGCGCTACAAATGGCATTCCGTCGGCGCTGCCCACGCAGTTGCCGCAGATCACGCTCACGGGTTCCGTGGCGGGTGTGGTCGGCTCAACCGACAACCTCACGCTCTTTGTCAGCGGCATGATGAGTTCACTGCCCGGAGACAATCTCTTTCTGGATCTGAGCAGCAACTGGCACATCACCGAATTCAATGTCTTTGGCAATGGCGACAACAGCCAAGCCGTGTTCAGCAGCGGCTCGACGGTTGTTCCGCGCGTCGGGGTGACCAGCGGCACGACCAACGGACCCGGCTGCGACTTCAAATCCCTCACCGGCGAAACCAACAACCTGGTCTTGGCCAACGTCCCGCCGACCACGGTCGAGTTGACCCCTGCCCCGGGCGTGACGCCGATGCCGGCGCTGGTATTTACCGAGAGTATCCCTTCCAGCGGGCCGGGAACCTGCGCGGATGCGGCCAGCGTCGGCGACACGCATCTGACGACTTTCGACGGGTTGAAGTACGACTTCCAGGCGACCGGCGACTTTTTGCTGGCGCAGAGCGGAAACCTGACCGTGCAAACGCGGCAAGCGTTGTCGGCGACCAATCCGAACTGGATCAAGAACGCGGCCATCAACAAGGCCGTCGCGGTGCAAATGGGCACGACGCGCGTCGCCCTCTACATCTGGCCGGTGCGGCTCGTCGTCGACGGCAAGACGACCGATCTCGCCGAAGGCAAGACGGTCTCGCTGCCAAGCGGCGTCAACATCGCGCTGCGGAGCGGCGTCAACATCATCGCCAGCCCGGCCGGCGATGTCGTTTTTGTCACCGCCAACAACAACGGCATCAACACCTGGCTCGACGTCAGCGTGGGCCTTGGGCACACGCCGGCGCCTGACGCGCGCGGGCTGCTCGGCAATCCGAGCGGCAATGCCCACGATCTAAAGACCGCCAACAGCACCGTGCTGTCGGCGGTGTCGTTTACCGCCCTCTATCACGGCTACGCCGACAGCTGGCGGCTGCAGCCCAACCAGTCGATGTTGGAAGCCGACCCGACGGTGACCGCCGGCGTTCCCGACAAGCCGTTCTTTGCCAGCGACCTCGACGCGCAGTCCGAGCAAACGGCGCGCGCGGTGTTGCCGCGTCCGACGCTGTGAGCCGGGTGGTTTCATCTTTCACCTCTCCCCGGTGGGGGAGAGGTGAATTTTTTCTCACGCCGCCTTCGCCGCCTTCTCGGCAAGGCCGGCGAGCGCGCGTAAAATGCCGGCGGCGCCTTTGAGGCGCTGCGCAGGCGTTTCCCACTCGTCGAAGAACACGACTTTCATGTCGGGGCGGACGCGGGCGCCCTCCGGGTGCTTGGCGATATAGGCGATGAGACCTTCCGGGTTGGCAAAAATGTTGTCGCGGAACGAGAGCACCGCGCCCTTCGGGCCGACTTCGATCTTTTCGACATTGGCGCGCCGGCACAGCGATTTGATGGAAACGACCTGGAGCAGATACTCGACCTCCTGCGGCAGCGGGCCGAAGCGGTCGACGAGCTCCGCGGCAAACGCCTCGATGTCGCGCTCGTCCTCGATTTCCGAAAGCCGCCGGTAGAGCGCGAGCCGCACCGGCAGGTCGGCGACGTATTCCTCCGGGATCAGCACCGGCGTGCCGATGGTGATTTGCGGCGACCATTTGTCGGCGACCGGGCCGCTGATGCCGGCTTTCAGGCTCAAAACCGCCTCTTCCAGCATCTGCTGATAAAGCTCGTAGCCGACTTCCTTGATGTGGCCGGACTGCTCGTCGCCCAGAAGATTGCCGGCGCCGCGGATGTCGAGATCGTGCGAGGCGAGCTGGAAGCCGGCGCCGAGCGTATCGAGCGATTGCAGCACCTTGAGCCGGCGCTCGGCCTGCGGCGTGATCCTTCTGTTCGCCGGCAGCGTCAGCAGCGCGTAGGCGCGGAGTTTGGCGCGGCCGACGCGGCCGCGCAGCTGATAGATCTGCGCCAGGCCGAACATGTCGGCGCGGTGCACGATCAGCGTGTTGGCGGTCGGGATGTCGAGGCCGGATTCGACGATCGAGGTGGAGAGGAGCACGTTGAACTTGCCGTCATAAAACGCCGCCATGACGTCCTCGAGCACGGTCGACGGCATCTGGCCGTGGGCGACGGCCACCTTCACCTCGGGCACGTTCTTGTCGAGGAACGCCTTGGTCTCGGCCAGATCCTCGATGCGCGGACAGACATAGAAGGATTGGCCGCCGCGATAGCGCTCGCGCAACAGCGCCTCGCGCACCACGATCGGATCGAACGGCGCGACGAAGGTGCGCACCGCCAGGCGATCGACCGGCGGCGTGGCGATGATCGACATTTCGCGCACGCCGGACAGCGCCAATTGCAGCGTGCGCGGGATCGGCGTCGCGGTCAGCGTCAGCACGTGCACCTCGGCGCGCAGCTGTTTGAGCTTCTCCTTGTGGGCGACGCCAAAGTGCTGCTCCTCGTCGACGACGATGAGGCCGAGGTCCTTGAACTTCACCGTCTTGCCGAGAAGCGCGTGGGTGCCGATGACAATGTCGATTTGGCCGTCGGCGACGCCCTTCTTCACCCGGGCGAGCTCGGCGGCGGAAACGAGCCGCGAGGCCTGGCCGATATGCACCGGATAGCCGCGCAGCCGGTCGGAAAAGGTTTTCATGTGCTGGCGCGCGAGCAGCGTCGTCGGCACCACCACCGCGACCTGCTTGCCGTTCATCGCCGCGATGAAGGCGGCGCGCAGCGCAACTTCAGTCTTGCCGAAGCCGACGTCGCCGCAAATGAGCCGGTCCATCGGCTTGCCGGAGGCGAGATCGGCCAGCACGGCGGCGATGGCGGCCTGCTGGTCGTCGGTCTCCTCGTAGGGGAAGCCGGCGCAGAACTCGTCATAAAGGCCGCTCTCGACGGTGAGCCGCGGCGCCTCGCGCAATTGCCGCTCGGCGGCGATCTTGATCAATTCGCCCGCCATCTCGCGGATGCGGTTTTTCATCCGCGCCTTGCGCGACTGCCAGGCCGCCCCGCCGAGCCGGTCAAGCTCGACGCCGGCTTCTTCCGAGCCGTAGCGCGACAGAAGCTCGATGTTCTCGACCGGCAGGAACAGCTTGTCGCCTTGGGCGTAATGGATTTCCAGGCAATCGTGCGGCGCGCCGGCGGCCTCGATGGCGCGCAGGCCGACGAAGCGGCCGATGCCATGATCGACGTGGACGACGACATCGCCGGCGGCAAGGCTCGTCACCTCGGCGATGAAATTCTCCGCCCGCTTTACCTGCCGGCGCGGGCGCACCAGGCGCTCGCCCAAAATGTCTTCTTCGGTGATCAGCGCGACATCGGCGGTCGCGAAGCCGGAATCGAGGCCGAGCACCGCGAGCGCGGTCTCGGCGCGGGAGAGCGCCAGCGCCTGCGGCCACGCGGCGACCGGGGTTAGATTGAACAGCCCATGCTCGGCGAGGACGTGCGCCATCCTTTCGCGCGAGCCTTCGCTCCACAGCGCGATGGCGACGCGCTTGCCGGCCGCTTGCAGCGTCTCGACGTGCTTTCTTACCGCCTCGAAGACATTGGTGCCGGGCTCGCTTCGTTCGGCGGCGAAATTGTGCCCGGCGCGGGCGCCGATCTCGATCGCATTTGTGTCGCCTTCCGGCGCGGCGAACGGCGACAGCCGCGCCAGCGCCGATTTTTCCAAGCGCTCGCGCCATTCGGCTTCGGGCAGATAGAGCCGGTCCGGCGGCAGCGGCTTATAGGGCGCGCCGGCGCCCGCCTGATCGAGCGCCTCCTTGCGCGCCTGATAATAATCGGCGATTTGCGCCAGCCGCTCGTGCGCGGCTTCCTCCGCCAACGGTTCGATAACTATCGGTGTCGCGGCGCGCCCCCTCGCGTCGAGGTAGTCGAACAGCGTGTCGAGGTGCGGATGAAACAGCGGCAACCAATGCTCGACGCCGGCGGTGCGGCGGCCGTCGCTCACTGCCTCATAGAGCATGTCGTCGGGACCGGCGGCACCGAACGCCGCAACGTAACCGGTGCGGAATAGCCGGATCGTCTCCGGGGTGAGCTGGAACTCCGCCATGGGAACGAGCTCGAGCCGGCGCAGCTCGTCGGTGGTGCGCTGGGTTTCCGGATCGAAGCGGCGGATCGATTCCAGCGTGTCGCCGAAGAAATCGAGCCGCACCGGCGCGTCCATGCCGGGCGCGAACAGATCGACGATGCCGCCGCGCACCGCGTAGTCGCCCGGCTCGCGCACCGTCGCGGCGCGGGTAAAGCCGTTGAGCTCGAGCCATTGCGTGACGCGCGCCATCGGCAGCAGGGTGCCGGCGGCGGCGGACAGCGTCTGCTTGGCGACGATCTCGTGCGGCACCACGCGCTGCAGCACGGCATTGACGGTGGTGAGCACGACAGCCGGCCGTTCGTGGTCTTTGGCGCGAGAAAGCCGCGCCAGCGCCGCCATGCGCTGCGCCACCACGTCCGGATGCGGCGACACCCGGTCGTAGGGCAGGCAATCCCAGGCCGGGAATTCGATCGTCTCGATGTCCGGCGCGAAGAAGCCGAGCGCGCGCGCGAGCATCGCCATGCGCGTGCCGTCGCGGCAAATCACGGCCAGGCTGATCGCCGGCGCGGCGGCGCCGGCAGCCCCTGCCGCAATGGTGCGCGCCAGATCGGCGAGCACCAGCCCTTCGGCGCCATCGGCGATGCCGGCGAGAAGCAGCGGCCGGCCGGGATGCAGACGCCGCGCCGGCGATGGCGCCGGCGACCGTAGCCGAGCAGTCACCGGTCCTCCTTGGCGCGCATTTCGCCGGCGTGCCGGTGAAACTCTTTGAGCTTCGCCAGCACGGCGGTGTCGTAGTCCGCCGGGATGGTCTCGGCGCCAACCACCCAGGCGTAAAGCGCGGCATTGGGCGCTTCGATCAGGTGCTCGAAATCGTCGAGCCCGGTGTCGTCGAGGGTGTCGATATGGGCGTCGGCGAAGCGGCCGACGATCAGATCCATCTCGCGCACGCCGCGGCGCCACGCCCGGAACAAAAGCTTGCGCCGCCGCACGTCCAGTCCCTCGCTCGATCGCTCGGTCATACGAGACTCCAACGCCAAAAGCCCGGACGCGGCCGGGCATCGTGTATATAGAGGGCAGAGTAAACGATGTCAGCAGGTGGCGCAGGGATTTAGATGCGTCCGTCGGTTCTAAACCCGCTTTTTGCTCCGCTGTCGGCGCTGTCCGGGATCGGGCCTCGACTGGAACAGCTATTCGGGCGCCTTTTGGCGCGCGATGGAGAACGGCCCCGCGTCATCGATCTGCTCTTTCACCTGCCGACCGGTTTTGTCGATCGGCGCAACCAGCCGAAGCTCTCCGAGGTCAAGCCCGATACGGTGGTGACTGTCGCCGTCACCATCGATCGCCACCAGCCGCCGCCGCCGAACCGCCCGCGGGCGCCCTATCTGATCTTCGCCAGCGATGAAACCAACGATCTCATCATCACCTATTTCAATGCGCGCCGCGACTACCTGGAAAAACTCTATCCGGTCGGCGAGAAACGCTACGTGTCCGGCACCACGGCGTTTTATGACGGCCATCTGCAGATGGTGCATCCCGACCGCGTGGTCGACGAAGCCGGCTTTGCCAACCTGCCGCTGATCGACCCGGTCTACCCGCTCACCGAAGGGCTCCACCCCAACCAGCTGCGCAAGGCGCTCGATCTGGCGCTCGATCGCGTGCCGGCGCTCCCGGAATGGCAGGACGCGGCCTGGCTCAAGCGCAATGCTTTTCCGAGCTTCGCCGACGCCTTGCGCAGCGTGCATCGCCCGGCGACGCCTGACGATCTTATGCCGGAAGGCCCGGCCTGGTCGCGGCTCGCTTATGACGAATTGCTCGCCGGTCAGCTCGCGCTGGCGCTTCTGCGCGCTCACCAGCGCGTGCGGGCGGGCCGCGGCAGCGCCGCCGAGGGACGCTTGCGCGAGCGCGTCGTCGCGGCGCTCCCCTACTCGCTCACGCCGTCACAGCAGCGCGCCGTCGCCGATATCGTCGCCGATCTGGCGCAACCTAATCGCATGCTGCGGCTGCTGCATGGCGATGTCGGTTCCGGCAAGACGCTCGTCGCCTTGCTCGCCGCCGCGACCGTGATCGAGGCCGGCCGCCAGGCGGCCTTCATGGCGCCGACGGAAATCCTGGCGCGCCAGCACTTTTCCACCATCGCGCCGCTCGCCGGCGCCGCCGGCATCCGCCTCGCCATCCTCACCGGCCGCGAGCGCGGGCGCGAGCGCGCGGAGATTCTCTCCGCGCTGGCGGCCGGCGATATCGACCTCATCGTCGGCACCCATGCGCTCTTTCAGGAAGACGTGGCGTTCCAGGATCTGGCGCTCGCCATTGTCGACGAGCAGCACCGCTTCGGCGTGCACCAGCGCCTGGCGCTGGCGCGCAAGGGCGCGGCGGTCGACCTGCTCGTGCTCACGGCGACGCCGATTCCGCGCACGTTGGTGCTGACGTATTTCGGCGACATGGATGTCTCGGAGTTGCGCGAAAAACCGGCCGGCCGGCAGAAGATCGACACCCGCGCCGTGCCGCTGGAGCGGCTTGCCGAGGTGATCGAGGCGGTCAAGCGCGCGCTCGATCAGGGCCGGCGCGTCTACTGGGTGTGTCCGCTGGTCGAGGAATCCGAAAGCATCGATCTCGCCGCCGCGGAGGAGCGCTACGCGGCGCTGAAAAAGCGGTTCGGCGACACCGTCGAGCTGGTCCATGGCCGCATGCGCGGCCCCGAAAAGGACCGCGCCATGGCGCGCTTTGCCGAAGGCTCAGCCCGCATCCTGGTGGCGACCACGGTGATCGAGGTCGGCGTCGACGTGCCCGAGGCGAGCGTCATGGTCGTCGAGCACGCCGAGCGTTTCGGGCTCGCGCAGCTGCATCAATTGCGCGGCCGCATCGGCCGCGGCGCCGCGCGTTCGACGTGTCTTCTGCTCTACAAAGCCCCGCTCGGCGAAACGGCGAAAGCCCGGCTTGCCATCCTGCGCGAGACCGACGACGGCTTTCGCATCGCCGAAGAGGATTTACGCTTGCGCGGCGAAGGCGACGTGCTCGGCACCCGGCAGAGCGGCATGCCCGGCTTTCGCCTCGCCCGCATCGAGGTGCACGGCAAGCTCCTCTCCGCCGCTCGCGACGACGCGGCGCTGGTGCTGGCCCGCGACCCGAAGCTCGGCTCCGCCCGCGGCGCCGCGCTGCGTCACTTGCTCTATCTGTTCGCGCGCGACGAAGCGATCAGGCTATTGGGCGCGGGGTAATCTATTCTGCTCTTTGGACTTGCTGCGCGTTCCGCCACGGCGCACTATATTAAAATCAGCGATGAAAGGAGAACGAGCATGGCGACGCTCGATTGGTCTGGATGTGCGGCCGTTGAACGCATCCCCGGCAAGGTCGGCGGCGCATGGGTATTCCGCGGCACCCGCTTGCCGGTCGCGACCGTAATCGAAAACCTTGAGGATCTGAGCGTCGCGGAAGTGATGGAGCAATTCGACGTAACGCGCGAGCAGATTGCGGCGGTGCTCGATTTCGTGGCGCAGAGCCTTAGGGCGTCAACGCCGAGCGAACCCTCCACGCCCGCCGATGCTCATTCTCTTTGACCATGGAACGCCGAAGGGCCTGATCCGAGCGCTTTGCCGGCCACGACATTATCACCGCCCAGTCGAGAGGATGGGACAAGCTCGACAATGGGGCGTTGCTCCACGCCGCAGAAGAATTCGGAATTGAGCTTCTGCTCACGACCGACCGAAGAATTCGCTATCAGCAAAACCTTGCGGGACGAAAACTCGCTCTTGTTGTTTTGACCGGCACCACGAAATGGTCACGCATCAGACAGCATTTTTTGCCAGATAGCCGCTGCGGTGGACGCGGCCACGCCCGGTAGTTATACCGAAATTGAGATTCCGTTCGGCTCATAGTCATATCCGCGCGGCAGCAAATAGCACGGGTGGGCGCGCACCTGGCCGCATCGCCCGCGGCGCCGCGCTACGTCACTTGCTCTATCTGTTCGCGCGCGACGAAGCGATCAGGTTGCTGGGCGCGGGCTGATTTGTCCGACGCCGGCCAACGGGTCCGGGCCGAACCGGTTCGGACCCGGCGTGCCCCTGGTGCAGAACCAGACGATCAGGATGATGGTGCCGACCAGCGGCACAAAAGCCAACAGCAGCCACCAGCCGATTCGGTCCAGATCGTGCAGCCGCCGCACGCCGACGGCAATGCCGGGTAGAAGCACGACCAGAGAAAAGATACCGGTCGTCAATTGAAACCCGATCACACTATCAACAATCGCCGTAACGAATTGGCCGAGAACGACGAACAGGAACCAGTACCAGTACTCGGACCGGCAGGCCCGATCCGAGAAGTTCACATAGTTCGAGAATCCCGATGAAATAGCCTGGCCGAAGTTCATGCCTTCCCCGCTTGGATGCACGCCCTGTTCTATAGCGCCATTATAGCACGCCGCCGCAACGCCGTTCCGGCGAATGGCGCGCTATTTTGCCGGGCTCGGCGCCGCCGTGCGCGCCAGCTGCGCGGCGCGGGCGGTTTCGGCAAGCGCGGCGAGCTTGTTCTGCGCGTCGGGACCGCTGCCGGGCTGAATAATGCCGGCGGAGACCAGAAGCGTCATCGCCTGCTCGACGGTGATGTCGAGGTCGATCACGTCGCGGCGCGGCACGTAAAAGAAGAAGCCCGTCGTCGGGTTCGGCGTGCACGGCAGAAACGCCGAGACGTGCTCGGTCTCCGGCAGGTGCGCGGCAATCTCCGCGGTCGGCGGTTGGGTCAGGAACACCAGCGACCACATGCCCGGCGCCGGAAACTCGACCAGCCCCACGCGCCGGAAGCTCGAGTCCGAGCTGGAAAACAGCGTCTCGAAGATCTGCTTGGTGGTGCGGTAGATCGGCCGCACGATCGGCATGCGGTTCAACAGGCTCTCGCCGAAGCCGACGAGCCTGCGGCCGACCAAATTGGCGGTCAGAAAGCCGAGCAGCGTCAGCGCCACCAGCACAATGATCAGGCCGAGACCCGGAATATTGACCGGCAGATAGGTCTCGGGAAGGGCCGCGACTGGAAAAATCGGCCGCACCAGATTGTCGACCCAGGTGACGAACCACCAGATCAGCCACAACGTCACCGCCACCGGGCCGGCAACGATCAGCCCGGTCAAAAAATAATTGCGGAGGCGGCTGACGATCCCGGCCCCAGGCCTGGTCGCGCCGGTGGATAATGCCGCGCTGTGATCGCTGTCATCGATCATGGTTTCGGTCGCATCTGCCCGCTTTATAATTGCATCTATATAGCGACATCATTGCATCTATATAGCGACGCGAACGCACTCGCACAGAGCTAGCGCGGCGGCGAGCCGCTGCTATTCCACCGTCACCGACTTGGCCAGGTTGCGCGGCTGATCGACATCCGTGCCCAAGGCGACGGCGGTGTGATAGGCGAGCAATTGCACCGGCACGGCATAAACCAGCGGCCCCACCGTCGCCGGCACGGTCGGCAGCGTCAACGTCACCAGCGATTGGCTTTCGGCGGCGACGGCGGCCGCACCCTTGGCGTCGGTCATCAAGATCAAGCGGCCGCCGCGGGCGGCAACTTCCTGCATGTTGGAAACGGTCTTGTCGAACACCCGGTCGTAGGGCGCGATCACGATCACCGGCATGTTCTCGTCAATCAGCGCGATCGGGCCGTGCTTGAGTTCGCCGGCCGCATAACCCTCGGCATGAATGTAGGAGATTTCCTTGAGCTTGAGCGCGCCTTCCAGCGCGATCGGATAGCTGGTGCCGCGGCCGAGATAGAGCACGTCGCGGCATTTCGCCAGATCGCGGGCGAGTTGCTCGATCTGCGGCTCCAGCGTCAGCGCCTCGGTCAGGTGCCGCGGCACCTCGATCAGCGCATGCACCAGCCGCTTCTCGTCGCTCTCGCTAAGCACGCCGCGGGCGCGGCCCGCCGCGATCGCCAGCGCCGCCAGGGCCGCCAGCTGGCAGGTGAATGCCTTGGTCGAGGCCACGCCGATTTCCGGGCCGGCAAGCGTCGGCATGACGATGTCGCTCTCGCGGGCGATGGTCGAGGTCGGCACGTTGACGATGGAGAGGACGTGCTGCTTGTGCTCGCGCGCACAGCGCAGCGAGGCGAGCGTGTCGGCGGTCTCGCCGGACTGCGAAATGAAGATCGCAAGTTCGCCGGCCTCGAGCGGCACGTCGCGGTAGCGGAACTCCGACGCGATGTCGACCTCGACCGGCAAATGCGCAAGACGCTCGAACCAATACCGCGCAATCATCCCGGCGTAATAGGCGGTGCCGCAGGCGGCGATCGACAGGCGCTTGAGCGCGCGGAAATCGAACGGCAGCGCCATCGGCAGCGCGACGCGCTCGGCCACCATGTCGAGATAATTCGCCAGCGTATGGCCGACGACCTCCGGCTGCTCGTGGAT
>Ga0116111_1002008_pt1 | contig 13032 bp, 12 predicted proteins | sample June2015DPH_8_10_FD_89720 | JGI IMG/M metagenome (GOLD analysis project Ga0116111, IMG submission 89720) | Peatland microbial communities from SPRUCE experiment site at the Marcell Experimental Forest, Minnesota, USA - June2015DPH_8_100 | ecosystem: Environmental > Terrestrial > Soil > Wetlands... | reverse complement strand
GTGAACCGCTGGCGGCGCGCCGCGCGCGGCGAGCGCGACAATCGCCGCACCTTGCCGCCGCTCCTTGAAGCTGCCTTCGATCACTTGCGCGAAACCGTCGGCAAGCGGCTTGAAGGCGACGCTGATGCGGAAGCCCACTTGGTCGAGATTTTGGCGCGCGCGTCGGCCGATCTGCAGCGGAAGTAACGCGGCCGATCAAACCGGGACTCGCACGGTCGCGCGCAGGCCGCCGAGCGGCGAGTCGCCGAGCGTGATGTCGCCGCCGTGGGAGCGCGCGATGTCGCGGGCGATGGCGAGGCCCAAGCCGGTGCCGCCTTCATCCTGATTGCGCGCGTCGTCGAGGCGCAGGAACGGCTTGAACACGTCCTCGCGCAGCGACGGCGGGATGCCCGGCCCGTCATCGTCCACCGTCACCGTGAGCCAGCGGTGATCGCGATGTCCGGTGATCGCCACCGTCGACGCATATCGCGTCGCGTTGGAAACGAGATTGGCGAGACAACGCTTGAATGCCGCCGACCGTACCGTGACTTCCGGCGGGCCGTGGAAAGCGGCGCTGGCGCGCTGGCCGTGGCGCTCGGTATCGAGTTTGAGCTCCTCGAGCATGGCGGCCATATCGGTCGGCGCCGACTGCTCGCCCAGATCGCCGCGCGCAAAGGCCAGGTAGGCTTCGAGCATACCCGCCATTTCGTCGACGTCCTTCTTGATCGCATCCAATTCCGGCCCGTCGCCGAGCAAGGCCAGTTCGAGCTTGAAGCGCGTCAGCACGGTGCGCAGATCGTGCGACACGCCGGCCAGCATGGTGGTGCGCTGCTCGATCGCGCGCTCGACGCGGGTCTTCATTTCCAGGAAAGCGGCCGCCGCACGCCGCACCTCGCGGGCGCCGCGGGGCCGAAAATTCGGCGCTTCGCGGCCCTTGCCGAAGGCCTCGGCGGCGTCGGCCAGCCGCACGATCGGCCGGATCTGGTTGCGCAGGAACAGGATGGCGATGGTCAGCACCACCAGCGAGGTCGCCACCATCCACAACAGGAATATCCAGGAATTGAAATCGTAAGCGTCGGCGCGGCGCACAAAGACCCGCATCACGGTGTCGTCGAGCTTGATGCGCACTTCCAGGATCGAGGAGCGGCCGACCGTGTCGATCCAAAACGGCAGCCCGATCTGTTTGCGGATCTGGTCCGAGAGCGCCACGTCAAGCTGCGAGAAAAAAGGCTTCGGTCCAGGCGGCGGCAATTGCGTCTCCGGCAGAAAATCGACCGCCAGGCCGAGCCGATCCTGCGCGATGCGGCGCAGCTGCGCGCGGTCGGCGCCCTGCGGATAGGTTTTGTAGACGTCGATCAGCGTCGCGATCTCCTGCGTCACCGCCGAAGACAGGTAATAGGTGACCAGGCTCCGCTGCCGCTCCACGAACAGGAAAGCGACCACCGATTGCAGCACCACCATCGGCATGATGATGATCAGGAGCGCGCGGGCATAAAGCCCCTTGGGCAGGCCCAGCTTGAGCCAGTGGCCGAAGCGGCTCCACGGGCCGGTGATGGGGGTGGCGACCGAGCCGGCGGCCGTGGCCGCGGCGTTCGCGGCGGCCAACAGGTGGCTTGCCGCGCTGCGCAGCCGTCCGATGCCGTCGTCCAAACTGCTCATGGTGCCGCTCACGGCGCCGCGACCAGCCGGTAGCCGAAGCCGCGCACGGTCTGCACGACCAGCGGATTGGCCGGATCGTCTTCGATTTTGTGGCGCAGCCGGTTGACCTGCACGTCCACGGTGCGCTCGCTGACGCTGTCGCCGTTGCCGGCAAGCGCCTGCCGCGGAACGGTCTCGCCGACGCTCATGGCAAGCACGCGCAGCATCTCGCGCTCGCGGTCGGTGAGGCGGATGATTTCTTCGCCGCGGCGCAGCTCGCCGCGCGCGAAGTGGAACACGAACGGACCGAAGCGCACCGATTCGGCGGGCGGCGCGCTCGGCGGCCGGACGCGCCGCAGGATGCTCGCCACCCGCAGCGACAGCTCGCGCGGCTCGAATGGTTTCGCCAGATAATCGTCGGCGCCCATTTCCAGACCCTTGATGCGGCTCTCCTTCTCGTCGCGCGCCGTGAGCATGAGAATCGGCACCGGCGAGCCGGCGCGGATCGCGCGGGCCAGATCAAAGCCGTTTTCGCCCGGCATCATCACATCGAGGATCAGCAGATCGAAGTTGAGGCTTTCCAGCTTGGCGCGCGCCTCCCGCGCCGTCTCGGCGGTGGTGACGCGGTAACCCTCGGCGACCAGGAAACGCGACAGCAGCGCGCGGATGCGGCGATCATCATCGACGACGAGCAGGTGCGGCGCGTCATCGGCCGGTTTCGCGTTCGGCGTCGTCATGAGACTCCATCTCGGCCGAGCAGCCGCACCCGGTCGGCGCACGCGATCAGACGCAGGACGCTTTCGCGATCTTCGGCGCCGATCATGCCGGCGAGAAAGCGCCGCACCGTTTCGCGGGCGCCGGGCCCGAGCTCGTCAAGCACCCGTCCGATGCGCGCGGTCTGCAGGCCGGCGAGCTGCATCGCCAACGCTTCGCCCGCGGCGCTCGCATAGAGCAGCCGCTGGCGCCGATCGTCGGCGCCTTCTTTCTGCACGACATAGCCCTCGTCGATCAGCTGCTTGAGGACGCGGCCGAGAGATTGCTTGGTGATCTTCAGCACATCGAGCAGGTCGGCGACTTTGATCCCGGGATTGCGGTTGACGAAGTGCAGGACGCGGTGGTGGGCGCGGCCAAAGCCGAGCTTTTCCAGCACCTGATCCGGATCGCTGACGAAATCGCGATAGGCGAAGAACAGAAGCTCGATCAGGTCCCAGTACGGTTCGCGCACGGGCGCTGCGGGCTCGATCGGCCCGGCGGCGGAACGGGTCTTGCTCGGCGTCGTGATGCTGATGTCGGCCATTATGTCAGCTATATTGACATATTTCCGTTTGATTGTTACCCCAAAAGCGCGTCGTCATGGCAGCATCGTGCTTGGCCCGCCCCGGGCACGACATTGCCTTGGCGCCGAATGGTGCTCTCATAGGGCAGCCGCGAACATACCGGGAGTTCGTTCCCGACGCAAAAGCCCAAGGTCCCGCAAGGTCCGGCGCAAGGCCCGGCGCAACGGCCCACTGTACTGTGGGGTAAATCCCCTGCGCGAATGGGCCATCAATGCCAGGGAGGCATATCATGGCGGTGCCCTTCGACCAACGTCCCGACCTGATCTGGTTCGACGGCAAGCTCATGCCCACCGCCGAGTGCAAGATCAGCGTGCTCACCCACGGCCTGCACTACGCGAGCTGCGTGTTCGAGGGCGAACGCGCCTATGGCGGCGAGATTTTCCGGGGCACCGAGCATTCCGAGCGCCTCAAGCGCTCAGCGCAGCTGATGGATTTCGAGATTCCCTACAGCGTCGCCGAGATCGACGCCGCCAAGCGTCTGGTTCTGGAAAAGAATAATCAGAAAGACGCCTACGTGCGGCCACTGGCCTGGCGCGGCTCCGAGCAGCTCGGCGTCTCAGCGCAGAACAACAAAATCCATCTCGCCATCGCTACCTGGGAATGGCCGAGCTATTTCGACCCGGCGCAGCGGCTCAAGGGCATTCGGCTCGATCTCGCCGAGTACCGCCGCCCCGACCCGAAAACCGCGCCGGCGCTCGCCAAGGCGGCCGGCCTCTACATGATCTGCACCATCTCCAAGCATCGCGCCGAAAAGCGCGGCTATGCCGATGCCATGATGCTCGACTGGCAGGGCCGCGTCGCCGAATGCACCGGCGCCAACATCTTCTTCATCAAGGACGGCAAGATCCACACGCCGATCGCCGATTGTTTCCTCGCCGGCCTCACGCGCGCAACAGCGATCGCCTTGGCGAAACGGCATAATATCGACGTGATCGAGCGCCGCATCATGCCCGAGGAACTCTCGAGCTTCTCCGAGTGCTTCATCACGGGGACCGCCGCCGAGGTGACCGCCGTTTCCCAGATCGCCGACTGGACATTCACGCCCGGCCGCATCACCCAGCAATTGATGAACGACTACACCGCCGAGGTGCAACCGAAGGGCAAGGCCGCGGCAGCATAACTTCGTGGCGGCAGGTTGCCATGAACCTGGCGCTCTGGCTCGAACGCGCGGGATTGAGCCACGGGGACCGGCCGGCGCTCGGCTTGGGCTCGCGGGTCGTCAGAAATTATCGTGAGGTCGCCGGCCGCGCGGCAAGACTCGCGGCTTCGCTGCAGCAGCGCTTCGGCCTAAAACCCGGCGAGCGCGTCGCCGTCGCCGCGAAGAATTGTCCGGACTATGTCGAGCTGATGTTCGGCATCTGGCATGCCGGCTTCGCCGCGGTGCCGGCCAACGCCAAACTGCACGGCCGCGAGCTCGGCTACATCCTCGAGCACTCCGGCGCCCGCGTCTGCTTCGCTTCTGACGGGCTCGATGCCGAGATCGCGCCCTACGCGCCGGCGAGCCTCGAACGCCTGATCGCCATCGGCAGCCCGGCCTACGAAGCCCTGTTCGCCGCCGATCCGGTCGGCGTCTGGCCGACGGCGACGATCTCGCCTGGCTGTTCTACACCTCAGGCACCACCGGCCGGCCGAAGGGCGCCATGCTCAGCCATCGTGTGCTCGCCGCCGCGAGCCAGGCTTATGCCGCCGAAGTCGATCCGATCGCGCCGGGCGATCCGTTGCTGCATGCCGCACCGATGAGCCACGGCTCGGGCATGTACATGATGCCGACCGTGGCGCGGCTCGGCGTCAACGTCGTGCCGGAATCGCGCTCGTTCGATGCCGCGGAGGTGCTCGGCCTGTTCGACGCCTGGCCGCGCAGCTCGATGTTCGCCGCACCGACCATGGTGAAGCGGCTGGTCGAGTGCCCCGCATCCTGCAATCCCGATCATGTCAGGACCATCATTTGGGGCGGCGCGCCGATGTACGTCGCCGACGCGCTCCAGGCGATCGAGCGGTTCGGCCCGCGCTTTGCCCAGATCTACGGCCAGGGCGAAGGCCCGATGACGATCACCACCTTGTCGAAGCAGGAGATCGCCGACCGCGATCATCCGCGCTGGCTCGACCGGCTCGCTTCGGCGGGCCGGCCTTATGCCTGCGTCGAGGTCATGGTCGCCGACGGCGACGACCGGCCGTTGCCAGCGGGCGAGGCCGGCGAGGTGCTCTGCCGCGGCGTGATCATGACCGGCTACTGGCGCAATCCCGAGGCGTCGGCGGCAACGCTGCGCGGCGGCTGGCTGCACACCGGCGACGTCGGTGCCTTCGATGCCGACGGCTACCTCACGCTCAAAGATCGCTCCAAGGACGTCATCATTTCCGGCGGCTCCAACATCTATCCGCGCGAGGTCGAGGAGGTGCTACTGCAGCACGCCCAAGTGCGCGAGGTCTCGGTGATCGGCAGGCCGGACCCGGAATGGGGCGAAGTCGTCGTCGCCTATGTGGTAGGCGAAGCCGACCGCAGCGAGCTCGATGCGTTGTGCCTCAACGGCATCGCGCGATTCAAGCGTCCGAAGGACTACGTGTTCGTCAGCGCGCTGCCGAAGAACAACTACGGCAAGATTCTCAAGACCGAGCTGCGCGAACGCGACGCCAGACAAATGCAGGACCGCGACGGCCGATCGGTTCAAACGTAAGGTGGCGGCCTCTTGTTGACGCCGCCACCTTGGCTCTGCACGCACATCACGCCCGCCAGAAGGGCTTATGTGCCTCCCGATAGGCGTCGTAGCGCGTGACCCCGATGTCCTGGAGCGCCCTGTCGCCCATCGCCGCCAGCTCCCGTCGCCCGCGCGAGCGGCGGCGCCACTCGCCGATCAACGCGATCAAGCTCTGACCGCGACGCTCTTGCCAGCGCAAGTCCCTGGTTATTTGCTGCACGACGCTCATGCTGTCCGTTCTGCGCGTTGTCAGTTCGGCGAACTGACGCCGACGAAATCATCGATGCCGCGGGTCAGGTCACGGTGATGTAAAGCGAGCCAATCTCGGCAATGGTCGGCGCGGCGACGGCGATGAAAATCGCTTCAGCGATCAGCACCACGAGGAACAGCGCCACGGCGACCGCCAGCCGTGGATCGACGCTCCAGCGGCGAGCGTCGCCGCGAGCGAACGGCAGCACGTTACCTGCCGAAGTGACTGTCTGTGCCGAACTCATTGCATCCTCCTGTGAAGGAATGACGTATGCGGCACATTTAGCGCTTCGAGGCTGGCGGAATAATCAGGTCTGTGGTAATCTGATTTATCACTCTGAGTGATAGGTTGGTCGTGCAGGATTTGCGGACTTTGCTGATCTTCGTGAAGGTAGCCGAGCGGAAGAGCTTCGTGCGCGCCGCCGCCGACCTCGGCATCACCCAGTCCGGCGTCAGCAACGCCATCAGCCGGCTTGAGGCGCAGCTCGGCGTGCGGCTGCTGGCGCGCACGACCCGCCGCGTCAGCCTGACCGAAGATGGCGCCGCGTTCTTCGCGCGCTGCCGTCAGGCCTTGGCCGAGCTCGAGGAGGCAGAGCTTGTCCTCAAAGAGGCGCGGCTGAAACCGTCCGGCAACCTGCGCGTCGACATGCCGGTATCGTTCGGGCGGCTCAAAGTGGTGCCGCTGCTCGGCGCGTTCCAGGCGCAGTACCCGGATGTCACGCTCCGCGTCTCCTTCACCGATCGTTACATCGACCTCATCGAGGAAAGCGTCGATGTCAGCGTGCGGTTCGGCGCCTTACAGGATTCCAGTCTGATCGCACGCCGGTTGAGTGCAACGCAGTTCAGCGTCGTCGGCTCGCCGCGCTATTTCGCCCAACACGGCCGGCCGAAAAGGCCTGAAGATTTGATTGAGCACAATTGTCTGGCCTTTACGCTGCGCGACACCGGGCTCGCCCGCGACTGGCGTTTTGCCGAGCGCGACGTCGAAACCACGTTCACGCCGAAAGGGAAGATGAACTTTGGCGACGGTGCGGCTTTATGCGACGCGGCCTGCGCCGCCTATGGGCTGGCGCAGCTCCATGGCTACTATATCGACGCCGCGATCGCGCGCGGCAAACTGGTGTCCGTGCTGGATAAATTCAAGCCGAAAGCCGACCCGATCTGGCTGGTTTACCCGCAGACCCGCCATCTCTCACCGAAGGTACGCGCTTTCGTCGACTTCATGGCCGTTCGGTTCCGGTCGTCTCCTCCCCGCGCGAAGGCTGCCGATTAGCGCCGGACGCGCCCATTGGCGTGGCTTCCACAGAATCCTCGCTGTGCTATCGTCGGTGCCGCCGCGGCCACTGCAAGGCAATGAGAAATTATGAACCAGACCGTCCGCCCCCGCATCGTCGCTTCGGCCTGTCCGCACGATTGTCCTTCGACCTGCGCGCTTGAGGTCGAGGTTTTCGACCGGCACACGATCGGCCGCATCCGCGGCGCAGAGGACAATGCCTATACGGCCGGCGTGATTTGCGCCAAGGTCGCGCGCTACGCCGAGCGCGCGCACCATCCTGACCGGCTGATGCGTCCGCTGCGCCGCATCGGCGCCAAGGGCAGCGGCCAATTCGCCCCGATCTCGTGGGACGACGCGCTCGACCTCGTCGCCGAGCAACTTATCCGCGCGGAGCAGGCGCACGGCGCCGAGGCGGTGTGGCCTTACTACTACGCCGGCACGATGGGCTTCGTCATGCGCGACGGTATCAACCGCCTGCGCCATGCCAAAAAATATTCCGGCTTCCACTCCACCATCTGCGTCAATCCGGCCTGGACCGGCTTTATCGCCGGCACCGGCAAGCTCGCCGGCGCCGATCCGCGCGAAATGGCGAAATCCGATCTGGTCGTGATCTGGGGCACCAATGCGGTGAACACCCAGGTCAACGTGATGACCCACGCGACGCGCGCCCGCAAGGAGCGCGGCGCCAAGATCGTGGCCGTCGACATCTACATGAACGGCACCATGCGGCAGGCGGATCTGCCGGTGCTGATCCGGCCCGGCACCGACGGCGCGCTCGCCTGCGCGGTGATGCATTGCCTGTTCCGCGACAACAAGGCCGATTGGGATTATTTGGACCGCTACACCGATGCACCGCGCGAGCTCGCCGAGCATTTACGCACGCGCGGCCCCGAATGGGCGTCGCGCATCACCGGCTGCCCCACCGAAACGATCGAAGCCTTCGCCCGCCTGGTCGGCGACACCAAGCGCGCCTATTTCCGTCTCGGCTACGGCTTCTCGCGCTCGCGCAACGGCGCCGCCAACATGCATGCCGCAAGCTGCATCGCCGCGGTCACCGGCGCCTGGCGCCATGAAGGCGGCGGCGCCTTTCACCATAACGACGCGATCTTCCACCTCGACAAAAGCTTGATCGAAGGCAAGGACGCCGCCGATCCCTCGATCCGCATGCTCGATCAATCGCGCCTCGGCGCGATCCTGACCGGCGACAAGGAGGCATTGCGCGGCGGTCCGCCGGTCACCGCGATGCTCATCCAGAACACCAATCCGGTTGCCGTCGCCCCCGAGCAGGACGCGGTCAAGCGCGGCTTTGCCCGCGACGATTTGTTCGTGTGCGTGCACGAGCAGTTCATGACCGACACGGCCCAGCTTGCCGACCTGGTGTTGCCCGCCACCATGTTCGTCGAGCACGACGACATCTATCTGGCCGGCGGCAGCCAATATCTGTTGCTCGGACCGAAGCTGATCGATCCGCCCGGCGAATGCCGATCCAACCACGACGTGATCTGCGCGCTGGCCCGGCGGCTCGGCGCCGAGCATCCCGGCTTCGCCATGACGCCGCGCCAGTTGATCGACGCCACACTGCAAAAATCCGGCTGGGGCACGCTCGCCGAGATCGAGGCCGACCGCTGGATCGATTGCCAGCCGGATTTTGCGACCGCGCATTATCTCGACGGCTTTGCCTATCCGGACGGCAAGTTCCGCTTCAAGCCGGACTGGCCCGCCGTGCCATTCAATCGCGCGCACGCCACTGTCCGTTCTGCCATGCCGTCATTGCCCGACCACTGGGAGGTGATCGAGGAGGCGGACAGCGAGCATCCGTTCCGCTTGGCGACCTCGCCGGCGCGCGGCTTTCTCAATTCGAGCTTTACCGAAACGCCGACCTCGCTTGCCAAGGAGGGACGGCCCGAAGTGATGATCCATCCCGATGACGCGGCGCCGCTGGCGATCGCCGACGGCGACGCAGTGACGCTCGGCAACCGGCGCGGCGCGGTGCGGCTGCACGCGCGGCTGTTCGACGGGGTACGCCGCGGCGTGCTGATCGCCGAATCGTTGTGGCCCAATAAGGCCTACGCCGACGGCCGCGGCATCAACACGCTGACCGGCGCCGATCCGATCGCGCCGTTCGGCGGTGCCGCCTTCCATGACAACAAGGTGTGGCTGCGGAAGCTCGCGAACTGACGTCTTTTGGATCGAGCCGAAATTCCCGCGCCCGGTCTTAGTCTAGCGATGGCCGCTCGTCGCCAGCGTCAAATCGATCCAGGCGCCGATGGTCCGCAACGCCAGCGGCAGATTGCCGATCTGGCAGTGGTTCTGCGCCTGATCGGCCCGCGTGAACACGCGGGTCGTCACCGAGCGCGCGCCGGTCAGCCAGCGCGCCTGATCGTAGAGCTGGTGCAGCGGCACGTAGTGATCTTCCGCGCCGGCGCACAGCAGCACATCCTGGGTCAGTCGCGCCGACACGTCGCCGGTCCGGTATTGCGCGGCGGCGGCGAGCGCCGCGTGCGGCGTCTTCACTCCGAAAACGTGCATCGCTTGCGTCATCCCCCACTCGACAACCGGCTGCCGGCGCGCCGCCGCCGCGATCGCTGCATCGAGCACTGGGCCGGCTCCAGCCCGCAATAGGCCGCGCACGAGAAGCCGGGCCGGACCCGGTGTTTGCCGCAACAGGCATTCGAGGAAATCGGTGAGTATGTCGAGTGCCACCACCCGCGCGACGCGCGGTTCATAAGCCGCGGCACGAACGACCAGGCAGCCGCCGAGCGAGATGCCGAGCAGCGTGACATTGCTCAGTTGCAGATGGTCGAGCACCGCGGCCACCGGCAGATGCCAATCCGGCGTCATGGGCACGCCCAGGTTTTCGATCACCGACCCTTGTCCGGGCCCCTCGAACGCCACAACGTCGAAGCCGGCGTCACGCAGCGCCAACAGCGTCGGAATGAACTCCTCGATGTAGCTGTCGAACCCGCCGAACAGCACGATGGTGTCGCGCGGCCGCGGTGCCGTGAAGCGATAGCCCGGCAGGGCAACGCCGGCATAAGGCACCTGAATCGTCTGCGCCGCCGTGACGCCAAATCCTTCGCGCATCAGGCCGATGAAGCGCTCCCGGCAGCCGGGCCGGCGCGGATCGCTCGGCGGCATGAAAAACTCGGCGCAGCGCGTGTGATACGCCGCATCGAGCCGGCGACCGTCGGCCAACGCCCGCTCGGCAAGCCCGAGGAAGGCCGCGATCCAGGCCGGATAGGTGGTGAGTCGCGGCGCCACGTCGCGCATATCCGCGAGCAGCGTCTCGGCATCGTAGCCGAGCCAACGGTTGAGCTGGAAATTCAGACTGATGTCGGGATTGAGATCATGATAGCCGACGTGAAGCGCAGGCATTGACATGGCGCTCTCCGGAATTTGTCAGCGACGGTCAACCGCGCGGCGCGGGGGCGCATTGACCAGGATCAACGGTGAAGCCCGCCGCGGCGGTGCGCGTTTCGCATCTTTTTAAGGAAACAGCCGGTCAAACCGACGTCTAGTGCACGCGCACCGGGATGATTTCGACCGACAGCTGCACTTCGTCGCCGAGCCCGTAATAATAATAAGCCGGTTGCGAGACCAAGCGTAACAACAGGAACAGCCGAAAACGCAGACGCTTGAGCAAGCCCATCTTGCGCGAAGGCAGCAGGTTTTCCTGCGAGGCATGCACGATCCAGCGGCGGCGATCGGTCGGCAGATCGATTTCTTTGTGCCGCGCCATCTCTTCCAGCAACCGCTCCACATTCGGCTCCTCCATGAAGCCGAAGCTCACCTGCACGGCGATGATGCCGCCTCTTTGGTGGTCGCGGTCGAAGACGGTGACACGATAACGATTATCCCTGATGTAGGGGACCTTGCGGTGGGCGACTTCGACGAGAATCAGGTTCCGCGGCAGGATGCCGTGTCGCTCCCATAGCATTTGGATGATCGCTGGAGCCCGATCGGTTGGCAACTGCAGCGGGCTTGCCGCCATGATGACGGCATTCCGCTCCATGAAAACTTTGCAGCCACGATGGAGCTCGACCAGTTCCGCCATCGTCATTGTCGACTTCGCGGAATAGGCCGCAAACGTTGCCTTGCGGCCCCATCGCCAGGTCGTCATCACCAGAAACAAGGCGGCGCCGACCGAAAGCGGAACGAACCCGCCCTCCAGGAACTTGAGCATGCACGCGACGAGGAAGGCGAGGTTGACCGCCAGCAGCGCGCCCCACACCAGGCCGGTTTTGGCTGGTCCCCATCTCCAGTAGAGCCGGGCGATTGGAACCATCGCCAGCGAGGTGATGACCATGACGCCGGACACGGCCAGCCCATAGGCCGCCGCCAGCGCCGAGCTCGAGCCGAACGTTACGACGAGCAGGATGCAGCCGACAAAAAGCGACCAATTGATAAAGGGGATGTAGATCTGACCGGCATGCGCCTGATGGGTGTGCAGGAGATTGAGCCGCGGAAAAAGACCCAATCGGATCGCTTGTGACGCCAGCGAAAAGGCCGCCGAAATCAGCGCCTGCGACGCGATCACCGTGGCGACTGTCGCCAGCACGACCATCGGAAAAAGCATCGACGACGGCACCAGGCTGTAAAACAGCTTGCCACCGGCGACCGGGGCGCCGGTCAGAAGATAGGCGCCTTGGCCGAGATAGTTGAGGACGAGCGCGGGAAAGACGACGGCAAACCAGCTCGCGCGGATCGGCGGCGCGCCGAAATGTCCGACATCGGCATACATCGCTTCGCCGCCGGTGATGACCAGCATCAAGGCGCTCAAGATGAGGAGCGCATCGAATAAGCTGGCGTGCCGGAGAAACTCCAGGCCGTAAATTGGGTTGAACGCCGCAAGAATTGCCGGGTGATGCCCGATCTGCCAAGCGCCGAGGCCGGCGATGACCACAAACCAGACCAGCAGAATGGGACCGAAGACGACGCCTATACCCGATGTGCCCTTGAACTGGATCGCGAACAGGGCGGTCAGGAGTCCGATGGTGATCGGTACGACGATCTCCGCCAAGGCCGGAGTCGCCACTTGCAGTCCTTCCACGGCGGAGACAACGCTGATCGCCGGGGTGATCATTCCATCGCCGAACAGCAATCCCGCTCCCAGCATCAGCGCCCACAGCAGCAGCCTCATACCGCGCTTCTTGTGTTCATGCAGCAGGCCGTAGAGCGCGAATAGGCCGCCCTCGCCGTCGTTCTGCGCGCGCAAGACTAAAATGGCGTATTTTATCGCGACGATGACGGTGATCGTCCAGATTACCAGCGAGACGCCGCCGAGCACCTCGGCGGGCGTCTGCGCGGCGCCGGTACGGCCGAGGAATAATGCGTCCATGGCGTAGAGCGGCGACGTTCCGATATCGCCGTAGACGATGCCCAACGCGCCGATGGTCAGCGCCGCGAAGCCTCCGCGCGGCGCATGCGAGGGCGCGACGCGCAGCGGCAAGGCTGCGGGTGCGCCTTTGCGGTACCGGCTTGAACCTTTCATGAAGTAAGGACCGGGCTGCGGATCGGATGTCGCATCCTTTATGCCGTCCTTATGGGAGTAGAGCAGTTCGGCCTCTTGAATTCATACATGCCGGTGGCGAATTTGCGCATGGATAAAGCAGCGCGCCCCGGATCGAATTGCCTTGATGCAGATCAACACCGTCAATTGAATCAACGCTCCCCCCTCGGACGTTCTCGAGCCCAAAGTCCCACTGCTCTGCACAGACAAGGTCGATCCGGCGGATGCAGCCTAGTACCCGGAATCATTGATGCGCGAAACGTGGTTTGAGGCGTTTTTGATGGACCTCTGACTTGGTCCAGGCAAACGGGGTGGCATTGGTGTTGTAGGCCTTGATGAAGGCATCGATGT
>Ga0116111_1001998_pt1 | contig 13064 bp, 18 predicted proteins | sample June2015DPH_8_10_FD_89720 | JGI IMG/M metagenome (GOLD analysis project Ga0116111, IMG submission 89720) | Peatland microbial communities from SPRUCE experiment site at the Marcell Experimental Forest, Minnesota, USA - June2015DPH_8_100 | ecosystem: Environmental > Terrestrial > Soil > Wetlands... | reverse complement strand
CAAAAACGCCTCAAACCACGTTTCGCGCATCAATGATTCCGGGTACTAGTGTGGCTTTGGTTCAGAAGTCCGCATGACGAGTTCGCGGCAAAAATGATGCGGACTTCTGAACCGCCACACTAGCCTGCCGCTGACTTCGCTATGCCCACCGCGCCGGAGCCGTGGCCCGGTTCGGGTTCCGCTTACCGGCCGTTGCTATCGAGATGGGGCCGCGATCATCTCAATTTCGCCCGATACTGGCCGTTTGTATCTATACCGGGACGAGGCGGTTCGACGAACGCTTCCTGGGGATGTCTGTGCCGGACAAGGTTTCCTATTTCTCGCGCTTCACCATGAAGTTCGTCGAGATCTGCGCCGCCAGCATCGCCACGGCGGTCGGCGGCTATCTGGTGGCGCATCTCGGCGGCTATTTGCCTTGGCCGGCGCGGGAGCCGGCGCCGACACCGGCCGCCATCCAGGCCGCTCCGAGCGCGAGCGGGGTGGTGTCCAAGACCTCGCGCGTCCAGCCGGCGCCGGCAGCCCCGCCCGTTTCCGCCGACGCCGACGAGCCGCGCCCGGCGACGGCGCCGGACGCCAGTGCTTCCCTCAAGCGGCCGGCGCGGGCGACCGTGAATGCCAACCCGGCCGCGCCTTCGCACAAGCCGATGACGACCGGCACCACTGCGCCGGAGAGCAAGCCCCATGAGGCGGAATCGCCGGAGAGCAAGCGCCGCGAGGCGGAATCGGTCGAAGCCCAGGTTCGCGCCGCGCTGGAAAAGGTCGACGCCCATCGGCCGACACCGCCCGATGTAGCGCCGCAAACGGTGAGTTTGCCGCCGGCGCCACCGGCCGTCGCGGCGGAGCCGCGCCCGGCCGAGGGCCCCGTTTCCGGAACCACCGGCGCGGTCGCGGTGGCGCCGCCGGCCGCCGACGTGGCGCCGCGTGCCACCGAGGCTGTCCCGCCGCCGGTGCAGCAGGCGCCGGTCCAGCCCGAACCGCTGACTCCGGTCGAGGTCAAGTCGCGGCCGGTGGCCGCCGTCGAGCCATCGCCCGCGCCCGAGCCGGCGGCTCCGGCGCACGAGGAGGACAAAGGCATCTTGTCCACGCTCGCCAAAATTCCCGAAATGCTGCGTCCCGCCTCGGGCGCGACCAGCAAGGATCCGCCGCGCCCGCCGCTGCCGGTCGGCGAGTAGCCGGCGCCGGCTTGCTACCTGTGGCCCGCCGCCAAGGCGGCCGGTCGCGACTTGGTCTATACGTTATTTCTTCAGCAGCGCATCGCGCTGCTTGAGCAGCCGTTCCAGCTCTTCATTCTGTTGCGCGATCCGATCGGCGTTCCTCGCTTCGTCCTCGGCGCCGGAGAAAGCCGCCGCTTGTTCGATCAGCTGCCGGATGTTGTCACGCACGATGGCGATACGCGCTTCGAGTTGTTCGAGCGACAGTGAACTGGAGTTGCTCATGGTGTTTTTCCAAGGTCCCGCTTTCACTGGAGCCGGGGAGCGTAGCGCGGATTGAAACGCCGACGAAATCCGGGGGTGGACGGTGACGCTTGCCCCGGATTCCGTCTCCTCAATCCGGGCACCATTTGCTATAAGGGCCGACAGCTATAGGTCCGATATGGCACGACGCACCACGCGCGATACCCGCTGGCAGGCGGAACAGGCCTTCAAGGCCGCGACCACCCCCAGGCCGGCGGAGTTGCCGCCGTTGCCGCCGAAAACGCCGGCGCTGCCCGGCGTCAAGGAGATGGTGTCGCTCCGCATCGACCGCGACGTGCTCGACTTTTTTCAGGAAGACGGCCCGGGCTGGCAGGAGCGCATCAACGCGGCGCTGCGCAAGGCGGCGGGCAAGTAGCGGACGTGCGTCAGGCGCGGGCAACAGCGAAGCGTTACGTCGCGCCAGACGTCAAATTCACGACAACCTTCACAACATCCCAAGGAGACACTGCCATGCGACTCTCGTCCGGATTTCGTGCCGCCTTGATGGCGCTGACCGTCGTTTTCGCCGCCGCGGGGGCGTCGTCCGCCGCCCATGCCGATGGCGGCACGATCAGCTTCCGGGTGCTGAAGGGCGGCTGGTTCATCGGCGCGTCCGGCGGCAGCGGCTGGTTGGTCTTTCACGGCCAGCGCTACCCGATTTCGATCGGCGGCTTGAGCGCCGGCTTGGTGTTCGGTGCGTCGGAGACGTATTTCTACGGCTCGGTCAGCCATATCAACAGCCCCTACGACGTCTCCGGCGTCTATGGCGCGGTCGGCGCCGGCGCCGCGGTCGGTGCCGGCGGCCAGGCGATCGTGCTGCGCAACGAAAAGGGCGCGGTCTTGACGCTGACCGGCCGGCAGGTCGGCTTGCAGGTCAACATCGATTTGAGCGGGTTGAGCATTTCGGTGCGCTAGCCCATAGCCCGGATTTTGCGGAGTTGGCCGCGGGGCCATGCCGCGATCAATCAGCGCACCGCTGCTGAATGACGGCGCTCAATCGTCGGATTGACGCGCGTCCGACATGGCTTTCCAGAGCGCGACGCCGTAGTCCACGATGTGCTCTTCCTGGCAATGATCGCAGCGGTAGGTGCGCATGTCGCGGCCCGACATCGTGCTCTTGTCCACCATGAACATTTCGGCGCCGCAGCGGGGACATTGCGTCAGCGACACCGTCGGCTTGCGGCGGGAGCTCGGCTTGAACCAAGAGGGCCACTTCATCTGAGAGTCCATCCCGGTAGCTCGCCCGCATGAGCCTGCGGCGCGTGCTTTGCCGGCATCCGGTCAATCGCGAATTTCAGCAAGCAGCACGATCAGCACCGGCGAATCCAAGGGCATTTCCGGGTTGCTGTAAATCATCCGGCTGTGGCGGCCGGCCTCGCCAAACACCAGGTTGATCAGATCGGAGGCGCCGTCCAGCGCCTTCGGATGGTCGCGAAAGCCCATGGCGACCTGCATGGTGCCTTCAAGGCGGACGATCTGCTTGATGCTAGTAAGACTGCCGACGGCGTCCTTCAACTGGGCGATGCCGTTGATGGCGGCCAGACGGCAGGCCGCGTAGGCATCCTTGGGGCCGATGCTGCCGCCGATGCGTCCGCTATAGGCCAGCCGTCCGTCGATGAACGGAAATTGGCCGGATGTCATGACCAGCGAACCGAAGGTGACCCAGGGTCGATAAGGCCCCAGCGGGCCCGGCGCCGGCGGCAGCACAATGCCCTCCGCGGTCAATCGGGCCTCCGGCGTGACATATGTCTGCGCCGACGCAACGCCCGGATGCTGCATGTGTTGCCCCTAATCGATGCGAGCTTTAGCCGGTCTTGCGCGTGATGGTAACCCGGACGAAGCGCCTTGTCGCGCCGTAGCGAAGTGCGAGGCGGACCGCGAAATCCGGGATGGACGGTGACGCTCGCCCCCGGATTTCGTGGAATTTACCCTCGGGTGCGCCCGTGGCGCGACCCGAGATCTCAATCCGGGCTGCGCCGCGCAAAAAGACCTTGACGGATGCGCCCGTTTCGGTTGTGTTATAATTCTTTCTACTATCTATAATAGTGCCGACCGGCAGATGGCGACCCGTCAAAAAGCAAGGAGCAAAGTTATGGCTGAATCCAGCAATGCGTTTCCGTTCAATCATACCGGCGTCTTTTCAATCGGCACCGACAAACCCGGGGCGCCGACGCTCAAGGCGGTCCTGTCGGTGCCGGCCAACAGCAGCACCGTGTCCGGCCACGGGGTACTGACCCAGGCAACCAACCCCCCGCTGCATGTCAACAACGCGTTTCATGGCGTGGTCCATTCGCTCGGCCTCGGTCCGGCGAAGCAGGTTTATTCCGTGCAAGGGAGCGCCGTGCCGCCGCTCTTGGGTGCGCCGCATGTCACTCAGCTGGTGATCGTGCTCGACGGCATCTGGGGCAGCAAGGGCACGGCCACTTATACTTATGTTACCGGTTCCGTGTTCCATGAGATCACGGACGTGCCCGTCACGGTGCAGTGGCTGCTGCAGGAATAGTGCGTCTCACGATTTGCTCAACGATGGCATGTGACTTCGACGACTGGCGCTCCAGCCGGGCTGACGCATGCTTGCTAAACCGTCGCCAGCTTTTTTCGCGACCGCGCCTCGACGCGCCGTGCGGCGCGGGTCATCAGGAAATCGCCGAACAAGGAATCGATGGCCCAGGTGCCGGCAATCTCGGTGGCGTCTGCGTTCAATTCACCCGCATACGTCACCGTGTGGTAGCCGAAGCCAGGAGGATCGTAGGTCTTGACGAACGAGACCGAGCGACCGAGGCGGCGTCCTGACAATGTCGCCAAATGCGTTTTGCGCGGGCAAGCAAACAGCACGCAGGGCTCGTGCGTCGAGCCGGTAATTTGATTGCCCGATTCGACGAGCGTGGCGGTGAAGGCGACGGAGCCGACAACGCGTTGCCGGAATACGCCGTCCCAGATGCCTGTCAGGCTTGGTCCGGCACCGTTCTCGGACGCATTCATTGCCGCGGGCCCCTGGTGGACCGTTGCTGGGCGCCATTGCTGGGCGCCATTGACGTTGCCTCCATTCTATGTTCTTGCTTTGTTCTGTCAAGCGTTCCCGTGCGCCGCGGGACATTGCCGGCGGCCGGCGCATCGACGGAGGAAAAAATGAAAGCGTTCGTTTTTGTACTCGGGCTTGGGTTCGCACTTGCAGCGGCGCCGTCGTTGGCGCAAACGCAAATGCCGGCGATTGCGGCAGCCGACGCCAAGTCGGCCAGACCGTGACGGTCGAAGGCGTCGTCAGCGAGGTCCACACCGCCGCCTCCGGGCGCGCCACCTTCATCGACATCGGCGGCCGCTACCCGAACAATACCTTCACGGCGGTCATCTTCTCGCGCGATGTGACGAAGTTCTCCAATGTGGACGCGCTCAACGGCAAGACCGTCGACATCACCGGCCCGGTGCGTCTCCACAACGGAAAGCCCGAGATCATCCTGAACGATCCGGGGCAGCTCAAAGCGAAGTAGCGGAGTGCGTTGCCCGCATGAGGCAACAGGTCCGGCCCACACAAGTCGGCTGTTGCCGATTTGGGCGTGTTTGATTGCCAATCTCGGGTGCACCCGAGATTGGCGGCCGGCCCGATGACAGGCTCCGCGCCGTCTTTGCGTTAAATGATCAGGCAATCCATAGGGCGGCGACACTTGCCACGGATTTCGTTTCCGTCAATCCCGGCTACGCTCGCTGCGACCCGGATTGAGCGACGACAAAATCCCGATTACGCTCGTGCTTCGTTCATCGGCGGGGCGCCAATGCGGTCCACTCTCCTCATCGCGATGATAACGGCGGCAGTCGCCGGATTTGGATCGGCTTGCGCCAACGTCAAATTTCCGCAAACGACATTGCCGAAGCAACGGCACTGGCGCAGCGGGTTCGTCGCGGATCAAACAGGGCATGTGCGCCATCGACTTGAAGTCGCAACATGCGGGTCTATTGTTGGAGAGGCAGGCCCCGGATGTCGCTTCGCTCATCGGGACTACGCTTGCCGCCGGCTAGAATTGCAACTCGAAACCGTCAATCGAAGGACGAAAGCGTCATGACCCAGTTGCCGCACGCGTTCAAGCGCATACGCCTCGAATTGGCACGTTCGAAAGAGTTTCCAAATGGGTCGGCAAATCACGGCTATGAGCTCACAGCGCCGCTGGATGCCGACGGTCATATCGATGTCGCGCTCTGGCAAGAATATCGCGAAAATTGCCGAGTGCTCCGGTTCTGGGGCGACGGCGAGGAGATCGGGTATTTATTGCACAAGCCCGGCGGGCCGGAACACGCGCGCTGGGTGTTCGATTATCACAAGACAACACACCATGAAGACGAATACGGCTATCGGTTCGGAGCGCATACCTTTCGTTTTGGCGAATACATTTCGATCGAGGGCGAAGCGGGCGAGGTCCACACATTTCGGGTGGTTTCAGTGGCCCCCGTGTGATGCGGTAAAGTGGGTGACGATCTCGTCGAGCGGCGGGCGGGGCCGATCCTCGGGCGGACCCGGCGGCCGGCCGATGTGAACGAAGCCGGCGATGCGCTCGTGCGGCGCCAAGCCCAGCGCGTCGAGCACGCCGCGGTCGTAGGCGTACCACTCGGTGATCCAGTTGGCGCCGTAGCCGAGCGCGTGCGCGGCAAGCACGAGGCTCATGGCGGCGGCGCCGGCGGAGAGCACCTGTTCCCATTCCGGAATTTTCCCGTGCGGCGCGGCGCGGCTCACCACGGCGATCACCAGCGGCGCGCGCAACAGACGCGCGCGCTCGGCCTCGACATGCTCGGGCTTGGCGTCCGGGTATTTTTTGCGAAAGGCGGCGGCGATCGCCGCACCGGCCGCATGCCGCGCCTGGCCTTCGAACACGATGAAGCGCCAAGGCGTGAGCTTGCCGTGGTCGGGCACGCGCGAGGCGACGGTGAGAAGCGTATCGATCTCGGCCGCGGAAGGACCAGGCTCGCCGAGCTCGACCGCCTTGAAGGAGCGCCGCGTGGTGAGGAGCTTGAGGGCGTCGGGCACGGTCGGGGGTTCCAAAGCGCGGATGCGCGTAGCACGGCAGCACAGGGGCGACAAACCGCTAAAGATTCGCCTCTCCCCATCCGAAGTCGGATGTTTCCGACTTCGGCAACTTTAATTGGCCGAACTCGATATATCGAGTTCGGTTGGGGGAGAGGTGAAACGTCTTCGTTTCGCCGGACTTAATGCGCTGTCACAGTTGCAGAAGGATCAGCAAGAGGCCGATCAGCGAGACGGCCCAGATTGCGGTCCGCAGCCACGGCACGCCGGCCAGATAAACGATCGCATAGGCGAGGCGGGCCCAGAAGAAGATCTGACAGCCCAATAGCGTCATGGCGTTGGTCTTGCCGGCAATCTGCGCCACCAGCACCAGGATGGCGAACAGCACGAGGTATTCGAGCATGTTGAGCTGGGCGCGGCGCGCGCGCCCCGCCCAGCCGACGATCGGCGGCAGGTCCTCGCGATTGCCCATCAGCGCCGGCAAGCCGACTTGCAGCTGCGCGCCGGCGACGGCGACGAGCATCTGCACGAAGGCCAGAACGGCGGCCCAAACGAGCAGCGTGAGTTCAGGTGTCATGGAGCCCCCTCCCTGTGGCGCCGGCCTGCTGACGAGGCCGTGCGCCGTTACCAAACCTCCGGGCGGCCGGTGCGGCAAACCCCGGACCGCCGCAGCATTTCATATTTTCCGGCGCAATGCACCCGCATGAGCCGACGGGCCCGGCCGAAGTCGGGGCACCCCATCGCGCTCGCGCGATGGAGTGCCCGGGCCCGGCCCGGATTTCGTGGAATTTACACTCGGGCGCGCATCGCGCGACCCGAGTGCTCAATCCGGGCTACGCTTGCTGCGCCTGCCTTAATGCGCGCGCCAAGCCTTGCAGTTGCCGTTGGCGTCGGGCGCTTCCCACGCCTGGCACGGGGCTCGGTCGGGTCGAGCGCCGGGTGACATGGGCAGGGGTGGCGCGTCGCCGTGGGGATCAACATGCTGGCCAAGAAGTCCGACGTCCTGATAGCGCCAGCCATCAGGGCCATGCACGGCGTTGAAAGTTTCGACGGCTTGTTGTCCCAGTGATTGGCCCCAGCCGCTTTGCGGATAGTACAGACGGACATCGCGCGCCATCAGGCGTACGACACCTCGCCAGCCGTAGCCATCGCCGCCGCCCGGCGGGGTGCTGACCACATCAACACAAACATCCTGGGCATAAGCGTAGCTTGCGCCATCGGCAGCCGATTGCAGGCGGGTGATACTGTAATTCGGCCAGGTCTCCCATCGCGGTACCAGGTATCCAGCCATGCCGCGGTAGGCTTCGGCTTCTTGCCCGATCAGCGGGCGGCAATAATTGAATGCAGCCGCCGCCGGCGCAATGCCGATCAGCGCCCCGGCAATGCCGGCCAGCAGCGATAAAATCCGGACTGGCGTCATGTCATGCGTCCTTCCATTTGCAACGTACCGGTGTAAAATGCGAACGTCGGTCTGCCGATGAAGCGCGCAATGTCAGCGAATGTTGGTCGCTTCCCACTGGCGCTCCAGGTTGGCCGATTGCGGACAATATGACGCCGTGCCAACCCGCATGATGGCGACCTCCAGTCGTGACCGGTCGGCCGTCGTCTCCGTGAAGTTGACGACCGGCGGAAACGTGATCTCGGTTGTCAGCTTCACTATTTCGTTGGCGCCAAGCAGTCCGCAATAAAGCTGCGCCCGTTTCTCAAAATATTGCTGCGTGTAGGTCGGGTGGAGCTGCAGCGAAATGCCTGAAGCTGCAACCAGACTCTGGAACTGCTGATAGGGCGGACCGGCAGTGTCGATGATCGGCTGCGCAGGAGTTTCGCAGGTGCCGTTGGTCGGCACCGGCCGCCGGCCGGCGCAAATGTCCTCGATGGCTTGAGGACTGCAGCCGTATTTCGGCAGTGCGACCTCGCGAAGCCAATCCGAGCATGCGGCCGCGGCCGGCTGACCAGAGACCGCGAGCAGCAACGTGAGGAAGAAGCCGATTGCGAAGCGACGAATGTCAGGGCGCATCGCCGTTCCCTCCCTATTGGTTCTCACCTTGTGCTATTATAGATTGCAACATGGAGTGACGCAACCATACGATCGACAGAACCAGTCTTCGATTTAGAAGGGAGCTCGCCATGAGGTGGTCCGTCATGTTCGAACGCCTTCGGTTTTGGTCGCTGTGCCCGACTGTGACAGCAGCCGCACTTTTGGCCTGATGGCGTTGATGCAGGGCGGTGAGGATGAGTGATGGGTTTTGCAAGCGCTCAACCCATCCTACAGGCTAGGGGGGCGATCCATGTCTAAGAGCATCTTTCGTCTGGAGCTCGTGCAGTTTGAGACGTGGTGGGCACCTCCGCCGACGCTGCCAGGGAGGGAGGCGAAGTTTTCGCCAGCTCCAGTTTCCGATCAGGCTAAAGATGATTTTCTTCTAAAAGTTTTAGAAGACGAAGCAAAGAAAACTGCAATTGACGTTGAGCGTAACTCAGAGAGGAAACGCAAGGTTCCGCGTGGCGGACTCAGGAAACCCGGGGCCGCGCGTAGCGGCCCTAGGTACATCGGTGGGATGCCAGGGACGACCCTAGAAATCATACATGTCGTGACCTACGTCGCCGGCTCGGTGGCTGCATTTGCTGTATTCCTCAACAACGTGTTGGGTGTGGCAAAACACTGGTGCGACCTTCGGGCCGCACGAACGATAAGAGTTACAGTTGGGGAAAAGACCATAAGGTTAAAGGAAGGCGATGATCTACAGGGATTTATTGACGAGGCAAACAAGTTAATAAAGTTCGCCACTCCACCCGATTCACCTAGCAAGTAGCCCGCACGGAGCGAAGCGGAATGCGGGATTGGGCGGCGACACTTGCTCAGGATTTCGTGGAATTTACACGCGGGCGCATTGCGTGATCCGAGTGCTCAATCCGGGCTACGTTTGCTCGATAAAGCTTTTGGGGCCTTCGCTGAATGCCTTGCGATCGAAGATCACAATTAAGACCGCGGCAATAAGAAATACCAAGGAGGTGATACACTTCGTGAATTGCTCAGCATCAAAAGTCATTGCCACGGCGTCTAACAAAAAGTGGAATAGTATCATTGCCAAGATGAGCCGGTTGTTCTTGTAGTATAGCCAGTTGGCCACCACCGCAGTGGGACGTTCCCGGCGAAAAAATTCACAACATAAATTGGACCTGCCATCCACACCTCATGCTGGTAGGTATGATTGATGAGGACAAGCGGACCGTGCCATATCGACCAAAGCACACCAAACAGTAACGATGAGGTGAGCGCCCCCGTCTTGCTTCTGACGGCGTCCATTCCGTAGCCGCGCCACCCGAGTTCCTCAATCGTGGGGGCCAGAAACATCAAAGGTATCCAAGAGACTACATTCGGCACGAGGGCCAATTGGCTCGGAGACCGTCCCAGAAAAGTCACCGACACCCAAATGGCAAAGAAGGTGGCGCACGGCATGAGAAGAAGTGTGACGGGAAGATAGAACAGACTGAACCTGCGCAGGTTAATCAGCCTGTCCTTTAAATCTCTTTTCAGAGCATCATTTTTCGATGTGAAGGTCAAAATGAGGGCCGAAAGAAAGGGGCCCAGCAAACCAAGATATATCCAGGAAGTATAATGGAGTTCCTGGCCTCGCAGAAAGCTGAAATGCGCTGCAATGAGCCATGGCACCCAGCTCAGCATGTACGTCATTCCGAAGAACAGGACAGGCTTGTATCTGTAAGACGTTTCCACAGTACCCCTAGATTACCGGTGACACGGAATTACGGAACTACGGAATTACGGAATTACGGAATTACGAATTACGGCGACACGTTACTATTTCCCCAATTTATCGACTTCCGCCCGTTTGCGCCGCCCTCGCCGACCCGGCCGCAGCGGGCGGCCCAGCTTCGCTTCGAGACGATCGAGAAACTTCGGCGAGCCGAGCGGGCGGCCGATCGTCTCAGCCGCGCGGATGGCGGTGAGTTCCTCCGGGGTCGGTCCGGTTTCGAGCAGATCGGCGAAGCGTCCGGCGGCGCGATCGAGCAGCGGCGCGACGCTGACAAGTTCGTCGTCGCGCCCACGCAAATGCGCGCGCACGCTCGACCACGGCCAGTCGCGCGCCCGCCGCACCAGCCGCGCCCGCAGCGGATTGAGCGCGACATAGCGCGCCGCCGCGATGAGATGCGGTTCGTCGAGCGCCACGGAGCCGAAGCGGCCCTGAAACAGATGCCCGGTGACGCGCAAACGCGCGTTGACGAAGCCGGTGTACCTGCGGTGCGTTTCGCCGAGCGCCAGCGCCAGACCGTTCGCGGTGTCGGGCACCAGGATGAGATGGACGTGGTTGGGCATGAGGCAATACGACCACACCGCGACGCCGGCCTTGCGGCAACGCTCGGCCAACAGATCGCGGTAAAGCGCATAGTCGCCATCCTCGAAGAAAATCTTCTGCCGCCGGTTGCCACGCTGGGTGACATGATGCGGCAGACCGGGCACGACAATGCGGGCGAGGCGGGCCATCAACACTTATGAGAGCACGGAAATCAATTTGGGGAAATAGTAACGTGTCACCGTAATTCGTAATTCAAACTCTGTCACCGTAACTCCGTAACTCCCGGGCTACGCTTGCTTGCGCAGCCAAGTGTCGATCGCCCTGTCGATGCCGTTCGGGAAAGGCACGGCATCCTCTACGCCGGTATAGAGTAAGCACATTTCCGGGGTGCGGACGAAAACCCGATCATATTTGTTCAGCCAGAACACCAGGTGCTGGCGCAGGTCCACCAGAAAGGGAACTTCATCGAGCAGTTCCGGATGGGTCTCGAGGATGTTGGCGATCGTTCGGTTGCCATTGTAGAGTGGCCCCTCGGTCAGGGCGCGGATTTGGTCAAATTCAAAACGCTCGTCCGCGATCATCTGTTTGTAGTATTTGAAGAAGAATTTTTCATATTCGAGCGTATTCCTGATTTTCAAGCGCCGTTCGACAGCCTTCACCAAATCGTCGCGATGATTGAGCTGCGCGACGAAAGCCTTGCGGGTGTCCGACAGATTCCGCTGAATGAGCTTGATCTGCGCGGCCTTGTCGCCGGCGCGGGACCTCGGCGACGCGACATGCGATTCAAGCTTGTTGTTGAGCGCTACGGCCAGTTCGCTCATCGTTTTGTTTTGTTCGACGGTCGACAGTGATTCGAGCGGCCGCTCGGGCTTATTGAAAGACTGAAGCGCGGCGAGCACGCTCTGCTCGTAAGCGCAATATTTGACGATCAGCGGGAAGATCGGCTTGTTGTGCCTTTCTGCGCTGGCCAATAGCGCCGGGAGTTCTTCGTTGGCGATGAACCTCGAGGCGAGGAAGCCCGGACCGACCAGCAGAATTGCCGCGCTCGCGGAATTGAGCGCCGATGCGATCGAGGTTCGCCAATCGGAGCCGGGCTCGATCTTGCTATCATCCCACGTCATGACACCGTTTTTGTGACGGTTTTGCTCAAGGTAGAGCCGCAGGCGCTCGATCCACGGCGTTTCCATCATATCGGCATGCCCGTAGCTGATGAAGATCGTATGAGCCATGATGCAATCGCGCTGCAGGGTATGAAATCTCTCGTTGTCAACCGCCGGCGTCGGCATTCGCGCTCAGCAAGCGCGGAGTGGGCAAAGGCGCGAAGCGCCGTGCCCACGCGGTTATTCGCCAAAGCTGCCCGACAATTCCATTAAATCCCCGCCCCAATCTTGCGGCAAGAGGCCTCGCGCCACATAACGGTGAAAACTGCTATGCGGCCAATCGGCGACGCGCGTTAGCAAGGCGGGCTTTACCGGATTGTAGTGGATGTAATCGACGTGGCGCTCGAAATCGGCGTCATTGCGGATGGCGTGTTCCCAGCGCGTAGCCCGGATTGAACGGCAGCGAAATCCGGGGGTTGCACGGCGAGGCCGGCCCCGGATTTCGACGAGCTCCATCTGGGCTACGCTTACTTCGGTTGCTACGTCGTATTTCGAGCGAGTGCACTCTGAACCTGCTGGAGAAAATTTGTAAATGTACGAAGTTTCCTTAATTCGTCCTCCAAAATTCCCTCTGGATCGAAATGCATCACGTTATTTCGAATTTCCCGGATCGCATCTAAATCGTTGCAGAAAGTAACTCGGTCTATTGAGAAACCGAACTGCTTCCACTTTTCAGGATTTTGGAGGAGTCGGATATATTCTCCAAAGTTTAGGTCGGCTGCGCTTTCCACCTTACGGGCGGCATCACCTGGATCGCGAACGTTAGCGAGGTCTGAAGTTGAAAATCGATCGCCAATAATGCTTCGGACGAGGTTTTCAATCTCGCTGAGCAAAAGAAATGGCTCTGATAGAAGCCTAAATTGCTGACTTAAATCCGTAGCAGTGATGATACCGGATATTCGGTTATCATCACTTCTGATCAGCACATATTCGTGAGCAACAATGAGGGGAATGGCCTCAAATATGGAAGCGCTAGCACGAATTTCATGATGAGGGACCATAATTTTGAGGTGGTCCCGGTTGTCTGAACAGATTTTCCGCCTCGATAAGTGGAGTCTCTGCCGGGGTTAGGCTGCCAAGCGGAGGGGCAGCGGTGGGAAGTAGGCTTGATCGGGTGTCATGCCGT
>Ga0116111_1001987_pt1 | contig 13090 bp, 17 predicted proteins | sample June2015DPH_8_10_FD_89720 | JGI IMG/M metagenome (GOLD analysis project Ga0116111, IMG submission 89720) | Peatland microbial communities from SPRUCE experiment site at the Marcell Experimental Forest, Minnesota, USA - June2015DPH_8_100 | ecosystem: Environmental > Terrestrial > Soil > Wetlands... | reverse complement strand
CTACCCAAGACCAGCATCGTGATCGTGACCCTAGGCAAAGGGGTCGCGGCGTACCGGATGCCCCCGTATCTTCTTTCGGTTCAGTACGGAACGTTGGAGTGCGTCATCGAGACCCTGGTCAGTGCCGCTCACGAGGAGGCCCTGGCCGAGGTCCTTCTCAAGTCCTACTGGTAGCTGCCGCCCTTGCCGAGTCCGGGACCACAGAGGCGAGCGAACAACCTGGAGAAGCCCAGACCTGCCGGTAGGTCAGGCGAGTCAAGCACAAAACACGGCTTTGTATCCGCGCCAGCGGTCGCGAGCCCTGCGCCCGATTCTGCAGCGATCGCTTAACCGCGCCCGTAGCTGTCGCTATGCCAGGTGCCGGTAAGGATCCCCAAGGTTCAGGCAACTGGTTGCAGGGTGGTGACGAAGACGTAGCTGCCGTAGGACCAGGAACCGCTGATGCTGGTGACGCCGTTCTTGGTAGAGCCGGTGTAGGTGCCGATGCCGGGCTCGATCTCGATCGTGACGTTGCCACCCTTGGCGAACGTGATCAGCCCTTCTTGGACTGCGGCGGTGCAGACGGGGCTGTCGGTGGTGTAGGTGCCGGTGCCAAAGATCTCTTCGGGGCCGCCCTTGGGGGGGCAGATGTAGAGGTAGCGCTGCCCGTTCTTGGCGGGGAAGCTGCTGGGATAGGCGTCCCAGCCGCGGCCACCGTAGCCGACGTCGGTGTTGTAGATGGGTTGGCCTATGAAGACGAAGCTGCCGGTCGAGGGGCCGGACGACTCGGTGGTCGTGCCGTTGCGGTTCGAGCCGGTGTAGGACTTGGCGCCGGACTCGATCTGGATCGTCACCGTGCCGCCCGCCTTGATGGTGATCAGGCCGTAGTTGACAGCGGCGGCGCAGACCGAACTGTCATCGGTGTAGGTGGTCGTCCCCCAGACGTTGTTGCCCGAGACGTCGTCTCTCGGCCCGGGCACCGGACAGTTATAGGTGTAGCGCTGACCGTTCTGGGCCTCGAACTGCGCGGCCGTGGCCGTCCACCCCTCCCCCCCGAACTTGGGTGCGAGGACGACCTGGACCGACTTGGCGGCGAGCACGACCTGGACCAGCGCACCGCTGGCGCCGCTCTGCAACGTATGCGCGGTGATAGAGAGTCCCGCGAACTCATAGGAGACATTGACGGCGAGGTTGTGAGGACTGAGAAGGGCGCTCTTGTACACGGTGTTTTGAAGAGTTGCTTCCAGGAAGTCGGCGGCGCTCACCGAGTCCACCTGCATCGTCGCGGTCAGCACGACGGTCGGCGTGGTTCCCGAAACCGACAGCGAAAAGCCGGTCAGAACCTCGGTGGTCACCATCCCGGCACTCGTCGTCAGCGACAGATCCGCAACTCCTTGGCTAGCGCCAGTGCCCTGCCCTGCTACCTGAGGCCTCCCAGGTGCTTGCGAGAAGGCCGTCGGGCTCGTCACGGTCAGGCACACGCCAGTAACGAGCAGGACAAACAGGAGGCTCGCCGGGACTCGACCAGCTCGACGGTGCCGACAGTTCACCAGCGACCAGATCCTGTGCACGCTCATATCGGTTCCAGGCGCGGCTAAGCGGCTGGCAGAATGGAGGGCGACGTCGACCCCGCCGAAGGATAGTCAACCAAAAATGACTGATAGCTGAACGTGATCTGCACCGATGCGCCGGTCCCGGCTTCGTCCTGTAACAGGTAACTTGTGATGAGAACCTCACGGAACCAATAGAAGACGATCGGCTTTGTAGTGACCATTCTCGCCGCCGGATAGAACCCAACGCAGACGTCCTTTTCCTGTGCCTTCGTGAGAAACTCAGCCAGCAGTAGAGACGCCGATTCGTCATTGACAGGCATCGTCGCCGTCACGCTTCCAGTTCTCTCGGAGGATGGCAGCCCTCCTTGGGGTGACGGTGAGAAAGAAAAGGCGCCAAGCACCTCGTCGGGAACAGAACTGGACGGCTTGTCTGCGCCCCAGAACATTTCCACAGTGAAGTGTTGGGTCTGGGCGCCAGCAGCCACTGGCGGCGCCACGACCACCAAGCCCAGTGCAACAGTGAGAGCCGCCAGGCCAGGCAGCAGTGCCCAGCGCATGGCTTGACCGCACTGTGGGAAAAAACCTCTCCGTGTTCTCATGTCGCGGAAGTTAGCACTTGGTATGGCAAATTGCGTGGGGCTGAGAATGCCCGAGGGAAGTCGGTTCGTCACTTGAGGCCGCGCCTCAAAGGCGGCGCCCACACCCTCGACCGCGACGCCGAGCACCTTCGATTCACGACGTTGGGTGCGCCATTTGCGGCGGCTCGCGGAGCGTTCTTGCCTCCGGAGTCACGGTTGTCGGCGTAGCAACAGGATGATCGCACCGGCGCCGCACGCATTGGGCTGCACGTGCCACCCCTTGACCAAATGAGAAGGAAGGGATGGCGATGACCACTGTAGATGCGACGCGCCCGGTAACTGGTGGTGTGGACACCCACCTCGATGTGAACGTCGCCGCCGCACTCGATGCGATCGGTGGGCTTCTAGGCGTGGCCGAGTTCCCGACCACGCCAGCGGGGCATCGTCGCCCTGCCGAGTTCTTGGCGAGCTTCGGCACCTTGACCCGCGTCGGGGTCGAAGGCACCGGCTCTTATGGAGCCGGTCTTTCCAGGTACTTGCGAGGCTCTGGAGTGGAGGTGGTCGAAGTCGACCGGCCGAATCGCCAGTCCCGCCGGCGCACGGGCAAGTCCGACCCAGTTGATGCCGTCGAGGCGGCCCGTGCCGCTTTGTCAGGCAGAGCCCAGGGGGAAGGGAAGAGCCGCGACGGCAACGCGGAGGCGATCAGGGCGCTCGTGGTCGCCAAGCGTTCATCGCGTTCGACAAAGATCCAGACGCTCAACCAGATCCGTCACCTCGGCTTCACCGCTCCAGAAGAGCTCCGATCACGCCTAAAGGGGGTCTCGCGCCAGCACCTTGGCGCAATAGCTGCTGCGCTTAGACCGCGTGCCGGGGGCGACCCAGTGGTCTTTGCCACAAAGACCGCCCTTAGCCTGCTTGGCCACCGCGTGCTCGTGCTGGACGCCGAGCGAGAGCGTCTGAACCTTCTTCTTGGCGAGCTCGTCAAAAAGACCGCGCCCCAGCTGCTCGAGATCCACGGCGTCGGCGTCGACACCGCGGCCACGCTTCTCGTGGCCGCCGGGGACAACCCCGGGCGGATCCGCTCAGAGGCCGCCTGGGCGCATCTTTGCGGCGTTGCCCCGATCCAGGCCTCGTCTGGCAAGGTGACCCGCGTCCGGCTCGACCGTGGCGGGGACCGCCAGGCCAACTCTGCTTTGTGGGGGGTGGTGATCACGAGATTGCGTTCCGATCCCCGGATCCAAGCCTACATGGAGCGGCGCCTAAAAGAGGGCCGCTCCAAGCCCGAGGTCATCCGGGTCCTCAAGCGCTACGTCGCCCGCGAGGTCTATCACCGCCTGCCTCGCGCATAGCTCACTCCCAGCAGCGGGCCTGACCCGAGAATCGGCTGGCGCCTACTGGCTGCCCTTATAACGATCTGCCGGTCCGCTGCTGGGAGCCCACCATCGCCGTTGAGCGGCCGGAACCCTGGCCTAGTAAGAGCTTGCCCTCATCTAGTGGCTCATCCCTGTCTTGTCTGAGCTGGCCGCCAACTAAAAGAAATTGCCCCTTGACATACGTAGATAAGGAGCATCGTTAGGCGCTGATCAGCCAACCGTCCCGGAACCGTCGATCGGTACGCACACTTCCTTCAGTGACGATCGCTCGACGCGCACACAGATGAGTCGATCTGCTCGCAGGCATTATGCACTAACTCGGAATCGCCTCAGGCGGGCTCCGAGCCGTCAACAGGTGCAGAGTGCAGGCGTCCCATTGCAGCGACATCGTTGGGAGTGGCGGGCCGGATGGAGGGCCACCCGAACGCGTTCAGCAAACAAACAAACTGCTTCTCCTCGCTCTCGGTCAGAGGGACATGGAGATTCCTCGATCGCCGCAAGCCCCCGAGGAAGTGCAGACTCAAAGAATGTTCCCCAGGTGAGACCTGGTACGTCTTGATCTGCTGGGGTGAGATGGCGCCCACCTTCGAGCCGTCGAGGAAGACGCTGACAACACCGCCCTCACCGATTGCAGGGCTCCGGCGTTGGGCCCGGCCCGGGCCGAGCCGGGATACCATCCGGACAACAACGAGAGTCGGAAACGCGGGCCAAATTCGATTCGGGGCTCGCCGTAATTGGATGGTCGCGTCATCCATGCCCAGCGAGGTGTCCCCGCCCCTGGTTGCCGCGACAACATCGGATCGATCGTGGTTCATATTTGTGTCTTACACAGATCGGCGTAAGAAGAATAGCAACAAGCTGATGAAATCTCGCCTCCGTATGCTTGGCCGCCGTGAACAATCCACACCGGAGAGCCGGAGGATGCCCCTTACCGCCGGCTGTCGGGCCCACCCCCGACCCCATTCGGATCGCTCAGGGGCTAGTGACACAGCTCAGCGGCTGACCGATCGCGATCATGGTCCAGGCAACCTGGTCCGAGAAGTAGCCGAGGCTAAGCTCGGCGCCCGCCGGCATCGCCGATGGCGTGATCACCATGACATTTCCCTGCGGGCCTTGCCTATCTGACACCTCAAAGCCTGAAGGCTGAGTGGGCGTATGGCAGAAGGAGCCAATACGGATCAGGGCTGGCACACCGGCCTTGGCGAGAACCTGCTGCATGTAGGTGGGGTTTATGGACTGTTCGTCGGTAAACCTGATGGTGACGGTTCCGTCGGTGTTGCTGTTTATCGAGTAGCCCGCGAGCTGAACGTGCACCGCGCCGTGACCGAGCTTCAGCACACTTATCCGGCCGGGCCGCGGCGTTGTTCCCGTCGCCTCGAAGGCGCCCACGCTGATGGTGAGCGCGACGGCAGCTACGAGGCCCCCTCTCGCCAATCTTGAACGTCGCCGGCGTGTCCGACCCTGTTCCACGATCGCCTCGAGCGGCGTGGCCATGTGAACCTCGGGCAAGGTCTCCTTTACCCTGTCGAGGATGTCGACATCATTCATTTGCTTGCCCTTCTCTTGGTCGTGCGAGACTCACATTCGGAACACAAGGCTCAGTCGGGCGGGCCTCGGTGTAACTTCGACGCAACGCCGCTGCGGCCCGTGACAGATGTGACATGACCGTTCCCTCGGCGATACCGAGAGCATTTGCGGTCGTGGCGGTGTCGAGGTCAAGGAAGACGCGCATCACGACAACCTCACGTTGTCGGTCCGGCAGGTGCCTTACCGCAGCCATCAAGGCGTCATCCATGTCATCGCTCACTTCTGGAAGCGCCCCGTCGTGGTTCGTCAGTTCCACCTCTCGATGTCGCTTGCGCCACCAGGAGACATTTGTGTTGAGCGCGGTGCGCACCACCCACGCTTGCGGAGCGGGATGGCGAGCGACCTTCGGCCAAGAGGACCACGCCTTCGCGAAGGCATCTGCGACGAGGTCTTCTGCTAGTTGCCGGTTGCCGACGCTTGCCAATACAGCCCGGAGACAAGAGTCCCGGCTGGACTCGTAGAACTCGGCGAAGCCTTCCTGCTGGCGGTCGCGGTCCACACCCTGTCTACGTTTCAGCGGCCCGATCCATTTACACAGTTCCGCACATTTGTCGCTCTTGTTCAACTGAGCACACTTGCGGCGTCCCTGATCGTGGGAACACTGTTCCGCCTTGAGAGCAGCCAGCTGAGAGATCGACCCGCTGACTCGAACATGTGCTCGATACGCGTTGCGAGTGGCTGACCTGTCCCCCCGAGGACGCTGAGATACTGCGCTGGTTGATTGCCATGCTCCCCCCGCAAGCTCCGAGCGGTCTCAGCCGCGAGCGGGGCCTCGCGATCCTGGGCAGCTTGTGCAAGCGCTCAGGGAGTTGCGGCGGCGTTCACCAGAGGTTCGCCCAGCCAAGAACCGTCGTTAGGTATTCATGTGCAGCTTGGTGACCGTCGTTCTCGATGCGTCTAGATCAGGTGATCTGTATCTGCGATCTTTCGGGATGTCGGTCGAGGCGGGTCCGAGTCAGCGGGCGCGTGCGACGCTGGCTAGGACTGGGTGTTGGCCGAACCATCGCGGGATGATCTGAGCCAGCTTGCCCGGACCCGTGAGTTTGACCTGACCTTCTCGCATGGCGTCATCAAAGCGGGCGTCGCCCATCCAGACCCGAGTCAGCGTCCCGAGGTCTGCTTCGACGGTGATGTCGACATCCATTCCCGGGTCGGTGAGGCACAGGTCGACATCGCGCCCGTCGGCCACGACCCAGTAGTACCGCCGCCGTGCTGGCATGGACGGGAACACGAACTGCACAACGACGCGGCCCTCGCCAAGGCCCCGTGGATCGAGGAATCGGCGAACATCCCACAACAGCAAGCCTGGATCGAGATCTTCGTCGCTGTAGTCGCTGCGGACCCATCGCTGGCCCCATTCCCCGAGCCCCTGGATGAGCGGGAACAGTTCCCGCCCGGCCTCGGTCAAGGCGTAGGAGGCTCCCGCCCGGCTGCGTACGATCACACCGGCCCGCTCCAGTTCTTTGAGGCGCTTGGAGAGCAACGCGGGTGAGCAGTTCGGTACGCCCCGCCGGATCTCGTTGAAGTGGGTGCTGCCGACCAACAACTCCCTCAAGATGAGCGGCATCCATCGCTGACAGACGACCTCAGCGGCTTTAGACACCGGGCAGAACTGGCCGTAGCCGGACACGCCCAGATGTTAGTTCGCTTCAGTATCTGTACTTGATCGCGCTCCGCCGGCGGAGGACGATACGTCTAACGGCACCAAGGGGGGAGGACGAACCCATGACGAACAAAGCCGCCATCAGTCTCACGACCGGACTCGAGGACCCCGAGAAGGTCACCGTTGCCTTCCTCGTCGCGGTCGGAGCGGCCGAACAGGGACGCTCGACAGTTATGTTCCTCACCAAAGAGGCGGTCCGCCTAGCACTCGAGGGAGTCGCCACCGGGATCGCATGCGATGGCTGCCCGCCGCTGTCGGACCTTCTTAACCGCTACACCAAGGCGGGAGGCACCTTCATGGTTTGCCCGATCTGCTTCAACGCCAAACGGCTCGACAAAGCGGCATTGGTCGATCAGGCCGAGCTCGCTGGAACCGTGCAACTATGGGAGTGGATCGGTGACGGCGCAACGACGTTCAGTTACTGATGCTCGCCTCACCTGGCGACGTGTGAGTCCGCGGCGAACCAGGCTGTCATGTGGCAACGCGTCGACGGCGCCTCGGAGGCAAAACGATGCAAGTCGGTGAGAGGCTCGCTGCCCGCACAGCAACCACGCAGCAGCAGCCCCCGGACACATAACGAGGCCATCCCGGCTACCAGCAGGAGCCGGCGCAGCCGCTCATGTTTGACGCGGAATCGACGTTCGGGGCGGAATCGGAGGGCAAGCCACCCTCGCCACTTCGCAGGCGACTACGCCCCGAATACGAGCCCTGCGACCTTCTCGGCGGCTCCAGCACGGAGTTCTGGGTCGGTGTGGCTGTAAGTGTTGAGTGTCACACCGACGGTCGCGTGACCGAGCCGCTCTTGCACAACCATCGGGTGCACTCCGGCCTTGAGCGCCATGGTCGCCCAGCCGTGCCTGAGATCGTGGAGGCGGACTCTGCGGACGCCGAGCCGCTGGACCATGCGATCGAACTCTCGGCTCACCCGCTCGGGGTGATAGGGCCTGCGGTCCGGATGGCAGAAGACGAGATCGTTCTCCTGGTAGCCGGTGCCGAACAAGAGGCGCTCTTGTGCCTGGGGGGCGCGCCATGACCTGAACACGCCGAGAGTTGGGGCGTCGAGCTCAATCTCGCGCTCCTTGCCACTCTTGGTCTGTCCACCCATCTTGACCCGGTGCTCGATGGCGGTGATGGTCGTCCGAATCCGTGCCGTACCGGCCCCGAGATCGACGTCGGCCCAGTGCAGGCCGATGGCCTCGCCTCGTCGGCTGCCAGTCATTGCGAGGAAGATGGCCATACTGGCTACGTTTAGCCGGACTGGACATAACTGGGCGGACGGTGACTGCGGCGGAATTGCTGATTTACCTGGACTGACGCGTACTGGGCACCACCAGCCGGACGGTACATTTGCTGATGTGACTGGCAGTCAAGACTAAAGTCCGTCTCTCGGACCCTGCCTCGGTTCAACAATAGTGACGCAGAGTGTTTTGGCCACCCACTGCACCACGAACACGACGTCCCTGGGCGGCCCGGTCGTATAGGCCGTCAACGCTGTGCTCGTTGAGTCGCTGAGAGCGGAGACCGAGCGCGTGCGCGCCGACAAAGACTTCACCGATCGCGCGAAGCGGCTGCTCGAGCGCGACCGGGAGCTGCTCGAACGCCTTGCTCGTTGACCTGCTACATCACGCTGGCCGAGTGCTTCTCACTCCTCGTCGCCGAAGGCGGCCCGGGAAAGCCACTTCTCGGCGCAATGCCATGCTTCGCGCACGGAACAAGCGGTCGCACCCCGGACCTAGTTGTGCCCTGCTTCCCTACAATAGTGGAAACCGGGTAGAATCAAGCCATGATGCCAGTGATCGAGGTCGTGTGGCGCCATCTCCTCGTGGGTGCTCGAGAGGGTCATCGTCGGTGGCCGTCGGTCACGGCGTTCGCGGGCGAGCTCGACATCCCAGTCTCAACCGCCCACCGTTCATTGGGGCACCCCGTAGAGATCGGTGCGGTCGCCGTGGGGCCTCTCGATGGCTTGCAGGTTCTTGATCCAGCGAGACTGTTAGTTCTTTTTGCCGCTCACCGCTGGGTAAGCCGCGACATCGTGAGTCGATTTCGGGTCGATGTACCAGCTGTGGACGTCGAGCGGTCCGCGACGAATTCGGAGGTGATTCTCGGGGGCTTCGGGGCTGTCGTTTCCCACCTGCACGGTGTCAACTCCATCGCCGATTATGACACCGTCCTCTTCTATGGCGATCCCTGCCTTCCGGACCTACCAACCGCTCGAAGCGGACATGGCACCGAGGTATTGGTAGCCGAACCGGATCGCCTCCTCAGCAGCTACGGCCGCGTGACGCCCTTTTGTCAGGCGTATGTAGATCTGTTCGCACTGCCAGGATGGCAGGCTGCTCGCTTTGTTGCCGAGCTCGACATGCAGAAAGTTGCCGCTAGTGACGAACCACTTCTACTCGTCTGAACAGACCGACCTCTCGCGGGCTGTGCTCGGGGAGGTGCTAGCAGCGGTGCCGGCCGCGATCTTGATCGGTGGCTGGGGGTCTTGGGTCCGTACTGGTGGCCCGATGAGTCACGACGTCGATCTGATCGTCACCCGTGGCGAACTGGCGATCCTCGAAGCGATTGTTGGTGATCTCTCCGAGTCACACCACCTGGCTGGTACGAAGTGGCGAGCAACGTGGCGCTCTATCCACCTCGACTTGTATGTGCCATTCCAGTCCCGTCTCGGAGCGAACCTGCAACTGCGCGTCGAGCTACTTACATCCCATGCTGAGATGGTGAACGGCTACAGCGTGCTGACCAGTGCGGCACACACGGCCACCAAGATCGCCGCACTTGTTGATCGGCCTGACAGCCTTCCTGGCAGGAAGGACCGTTACGAGATTCTGAAGTTGCTCAAGGACCCGGCGACCTCTCAAACCCCTTCGATCATTGCCGCGGCGTCGGCTCGTACTCCAGCTCAGATCGACAAACTCATGCACGAGGCGTTCGTGTTCCTCACCGGTGAGCCAGAGCTCAATAGGCAGGCTCGCTCTCGGTTGCGCCAAATGGAGGGCGTTTGGAGGCGAGCTGTTGGAGTCGAGCTGGGACTTCCTCAGATCACGCCAGATCTCGGGCCGAGCATGGGTCGATAGTTCGAAGCGCAGCTTTCGCGGTCAATGGCTCGATCCTTCGGTCATTCGCCCCGAGGAATTTTGGACGCAACCAGCCTGGGGAGCTGCCTGCCATCCGCATCGGGGTCGACGGTAAGCACAAGGGGTGGGGTCTTGGAGCCGCCCTCCTCAGGCACTTCATGTTCAAGGCCATCGAGGTGGCCGGGACCGTCGGGGTTCGGTTGGTGCTAGCCCACGCCAAGGATGAGGAAGCCAAGAGCTTCTACCGGTACTACGGGTTCTTCGAATCGCCGATCGACCCCCTTGACCATGACGGTGCTCATCGGTGACGTGTGATCTCAGCTTCTCGGTCAGACTCAAGGTCTGAGTCCGCCGATAGGGGAGCGAACACACCAGGCATCAGCTGGAGCCGTGAGCGCCTCGTCGTAAGCGGGAAGGACTGAGGAAGACTTCCTGGTCAAGCGGCCAGATCCCAGATTGTCTCGCGTGTCGTATGTGGGAAAGTTCCCCCTCCGACACCGAACATTTGTTCGATCCGCGCATGGCCTGCCGCCGACGTCGGCAGGGGCGGGAACGCACGGATCTGTTCACGTCGACCCCCGAGACTGCCAGTAGCGACACCTTGACCCTCTGATCACTGTGAGCTGTAGCACAGTCGTGGCATACTTGTGGCATGAGCCGAGTACGAGTCAGTACTACCGTCGATGAACAGCGACTTGCTAATGCGCGTCTTGTCCGTCCGAACACTCCGGACGCCACACTTCTCGACGAGGCGCTCGCGGCGCTGATTGCGAGGCACCGCGCCACGGAGGTGGACGCCAGCTACGCGGCATACGACAAACATCCGCTTGAGCAGGCCGATGAATGGGGTGACCTCGCGTCATTCCGTGAGGCTGCCGCAGCATCGTGAGGCTACTTCCGACTCGGGGCGAAATCTGGTGGTGCGAGCTCAAGGCGGTCGGGCGCCGTCCGGTCGTGATCCTGTCGCGTGATGCGGCTATACCGCGCTTGCGCCGCGCCGTGGTCGCGCCGTGCACGACGACGATTCGGGGATTATCGAGCGAGGTCCTGCTAGAACCCAGCGAGGACCCCATCACGCGGCGCTCTTGTGTCAACCTCGATTCGATCGAGAGCGTCTCGATCGCCGTGCTCGTAGAGCGCTTGGGCCGCCTCAGCGACGAGAGGATGCGCGAGGTCTGCGCGGCGCTGGCTGTCGCGGTGGACTGCCAAGGCTGATCGAACTCGAGACGTTCACGCGGAGGAGCGGGCTCACTCAGCGCATCTTGTGCTCCGATCAACTGGCCAGGGCGCAGCAACGATAACCGCAGGGCGGTAATCACGCGCTTCGATGGGAGGTCGTCGAATCGCGAAGGCCAGGTCGTACTGGAGGTAGAAGTTGCGTGACGGCGGTACCTGTCGAATCAGGAGAGCGAGGTCCGATTCGGGACTCCCGGGCCGATGTTTCAGGCGACCCGCTGCAGCTCCGACCAGCCATTATCTGCTTGAACAGGGCGTGGAGTTCGGTTTCGAGTCGGCCCTCCGACACGCTCCAGGTCCACGCTTCACAAAGCTGGTACCAGGGAGTTTGTGTCTGTGTCTCGTACACCGACTCGCTCCAGCTCCACGGCACGGAGTGAGGTACGGAGGCGCACTTGCTCGGCAGTTCCCACTCGGCCGTAGGTCCCGTCCCAGTTGTACGTCAAACGGTGTACCATGCCCTCATGGCCGTTAAGACAGAACGTCTCAACTTGCGTCTGACTCCTGCCCAGGACGCCGTCCTGCGTCGTGCAGCAGAGGCCCGTGGCGAGTCTGCGAGCGATTACGTGCTGCGACACGCTGTCGAGGCGGCCGAGATGGACCTTGCCGATCGACGAGTGTTCATGGTCGACGACGCTGCTTGGTCCGAGCTTCAGGCACTTGTTTCCGCTCCTCCAAGACTGCCGCCACAAATGGCCAAGCTTTTGTCCAGCTCCTCGGTGCTCGAGGAGACCTAGCCCGGTGACCTATGCAGGACCGCAGCTGCTCTCCAGCGAGCACGTCCTGACAGGGTTCGATTGCGGCAAGCCGGCGCTGAATGACTGGCTGGTCCGCCATTCGCTGGGCAACCAGTCTGGTGGCACGAGCAGGACGTGGGTGGTCATAGAGGTCGAGACGCAACGCGTCGTAGGTTTCTATGCCTCGTCAACGGCGTCGGTCCTTCGTTCATCCGCCCCCAAGAGACTTGGTCGCAACCAGCCCGAGGAGCTGCCTGCCATTCTTCTCGGCCGAATCGGGGTCGACGCTAAACACAAGGGGCGGGGTCTCGGTGCCGCCCTCCTCAAGCATTTCATGTTCAAGGCCATCGAGGTGGCCGGGAGTGTCGGCGTCCGACTGGTGCTGGTCCACGCCAAGGATGAGGAGGCCAAGAGCTTCTACCGGCATTATGGGTTCGCCGAGTCGCCGGTCGACCCCATGACCATGATGATGCTCATAGGCGAAATGTGATCTCAGCTTCTCAGACACCCTCAAGGTCTGGGCCCGCCGGTAGGGGAGCGGACGCACCGGGCATTATCTGGACCTGTGTGCGCCTCGCCGTAAGTGGGACCAACTGAGGACAAAGCCCTCGTCAAGCGGCCAGATCCCAGATTGTCTCGCGTGTCGTATGTGGGAAAGTCCCCCCTCCGACACCACCACGGCCGACACGCCGAGGGTTCCGCCGTGACCTTGATCTGGTGTCTCGTCGGCTCGTAACGCACTCGACGGGAAGAGCTCCACGCCAGGCTGTCGCTCGGCTGGGCCACTAGTTCCGCGGGGAAGGAAACGCTCTGTCACCAGAGCGGGTCTCGACAGCTCAAGGTCCTGGCGCCGGATGCCTTCTACCGGAGATCTAGCGTCGTGACAAACGAATCCACCCCGCCGGGCTGGTCAAACCCGCTTGGAGTACGAACGAACTGCGAGTGGAATGAAGATCGCGGCCACCGTGGCGCATCCGAGGAGCGCCCATCCGACCTGAGCGGTCAAGGCACCGCCGTTCATCAGGTCACGCAACGCCGAGACGACATGAGAGACGGGATTGACCCGCGTCACGGCCTGGAGCCATCCCGGAAGGCTGTCGACGGGGACGAACGCGTTGGACAGGAAGGCCAGAGGGAACATGATCATCATGGACGTCCCCTGGACGGCGCCGGCGCTCCTGGCTTTGGTGCCGATCCAAAGGAAGATCCAGGCGAGTGACCAGCCAGTAATGACGGCAAGAACTATTCCGGCGAAGACGCCGAGAACACCGCCGCCAGGGCGGTAGCCCATGACTACGCCGACGGTG
>Ga0116111_1001980_pt1 | contig 13110 bp, 6 predicted proteins | sample June2015DPH_8_10_FD_89720 | JGI IMG/M metagenome (GOLD analysis project Ga0116111, IMG submission 89720) | Peatland microbial communities from SPRUCE experiment site at the Marcell Experimental Forest, Minnesota, USA - June2015DPH_8_100 | ecosystem: Environmental > Terrestrial > Soil > Wetlands >... | reverse complement strand
TGAAGTCACGGCCGACTGTCCAGCCGGGGCCCCGGTTGTTTCCGCGTACGCACTGCGCGGTCTGTGGTACCCGATCCTCCGAAAACCCCTGCCGAAGACCCCTGCGCTTGAACCGATAGGGATGCCTGTGTATAATTCCTCGCGATGCTAAGGTTTAAGTCGGAGATTCCGGCGGGAGGCCATATGGCTGAAGAAACTCCAGGGACGGATCCCGGGGTGCTCGGATCGAACGACCAAGCACAGCGTGCCGCTGAGCAACAATCCTCGGCGGGGTTTTCAACTGCAATGCGTCAGGGCGTTGATATTCAAGCGCGGCCCCCTGCCACCTATGGAGGTAAGCTCTTGCCGATCATGGTGGGCCTCTTGCTCGTGATCTCCGTTGTCAATCTGATTCTCGTCCTGACTGATCGATCACGGTTTTCTGCAGCGTTGACTAAGCAAAACTACGAATTGGTGGTCCTGACCCACCGCATGGATTCGAGTGACAAGGGTTACGCGCAGTTACGCGGTCAGGTGGCGGTGACAAGTGAGAAAGTTGGCCTGACCCCAAAGGAACTCAGCCGTGCCCAATCTTTGGCGGCAGGGGTCCAGAAGCAACAGCAAGCCGCGGTGCAGCAGCTCTATCAGGCAATCAGGCAGAGAGCCCTGAATGATCCATCCATATACCCAATTTTTTGAGCTCATGTCTGCGATCCTGATCAGGTCAATTAACCGGCTTCACGGCCCCCCGAACAGGAACCTGAGGTTTAACCCTCTGAGCCTTCAGCATCCGCAACCCAGCTAGAGCCGGTTGGTTTTGCGGGTCGAGTCTGAGAGCACGATTGAGCTCCCGTTGCGCCTCCTCAAAACTACCAGCCGCCGCCAGGGCCAAACCCAAGTTGGCGTGCGCTGCGGCGAACTCCGGCTGCATCCAGGCTGCTTCCCGAAACTGTTCAATGGCGGCCCGATTGTTCCCCAGGCCAGAGTAAAGGATCCCAAGGTTATTCATCGCCTCGACCAGCGTGGGATTGAGCGCCAGCGCCCATTCGAATTCCTTTTGGGCCTCGCGAGTCTTGCCCTCGCCTAGGTATATAGTCCCCAAACGGTTATGAGGTTCTGCCACGTTGGGCCCTAGCTTGACAGCTTCTTCCAACTGCTGTTTCTCCTCCGCCTGCTCCTCCAACTTCGCCAGGGCCAGCGAGAGATTGTAGTGGAGGGTGGGGTCACCGGGAGTAATCTTGAGAGCCTCACGGTAAGTATTGGCAGCATCTTGAGCTTCGCCCTTTTGGAGCAGGGCGTCGGCTTTGATGCGCAGCGAAACAACGGTTCGGGCCTTCCCAGCGCGCTCCCGAGCCTGCTGAAAGGCATCGGCCTCTTCTTTTGCCCGCTGCGTGTCTTGCTGGCGAGTGTAAATTCGGCTCAGCTCGTAGTGAGGTTCCGGGGCGTCAGGATTCAGTTTCTTCGCCGCCTCCAATTCATGAATGGCCTCCTCAGTTTTACCCACTCGCGCCATCAGCATGCCCAAAGCGTATCGCGCCTCGTAGTCGTCGGGTTTCAGTTTAACGGCATGCCGCAAAGGCTCCTCTGCCTTGCCGAAGTCCCCTCCCAAGCGGTAAGCCAGCCCAAGCACAAGATAACCCTCGTAGTCGGCCGGGGTGCGACCGATATATTCCTGCGCGCTGGAAATAGCGGTGCTCCTCTCACCCAATTCCAGCAGCGCCTTCGCCAAGAAGAGCCGGGCAGAGTTGTTACGGGGGTCGATCCGCAGTGTCTGCTCATATTCGCGCCGCGCCTCCCGGAACCGAAAATGCCGCGCGTAGGCGTTTCCCAGATTGTCATGTGCTTCTGCGGAACCGGGAAACGCTGCCACGAGCTTGCGGAGTTCTTCCATCGCGCCGCTGGCGTCGCCCATTTGCTCCAGGGCATCGCCCAGGGCCAGCCGAGCCTGGAATTCCAGTTCCTTGGGCGGATTTGAAGCCAGGGTCCGTCGCAGATAATAAACCTGCGCCGCATATTTCTTTTGTGATTGAAAAACTTCCGACAGGTTGAACGCCGCTTGCGGAAAATGGGGATCGATTCTGAGCGCAGCTTGGAATTGTTCCGCCGCAGCATCCCAATTACCTGTGGATTGAAGGACCGAGCCCAAAGCGTCGTGGGCCGGGGGATAATCGGGTTTCTGCTGAAGGACGGTTCTCAGTTCGCTCGCGGCCCTCTTCGAATCACCCGTCTGCGCCAGCGCCACTGCCAGGTTGTAACGCGCCTCCCATACTCTCGGGTCCAGTCGAAGCGCCGCCTCGAAAGCGGGAATCCCGCACGCATATTGTTGCTGCTTTGCGAACTGCATGCCCACGGCGCTGAAGCGCTCGACGGAAGGTTGAATCGCTATCTGCTTCAGGAGTGCTGAAAGCTCGGGAGAGGCTTGAGCAACGGACTGGCAGGGCTGAGAAAGAGTAAAAGAGGGGTTTAAAGCCGTCGGGGGGCCCTGGATGATGGGCGAAGTTCTCGCCACGAACATCCCTTGCGCGACGATCAGGGTGACCAGAGCACCCCCCAGAACTTTGGCCATCCATACCTCCGGGAAGCTAGGCCCTTCACTTCTCACAGGTTTTTGTCGGTCTTCTCGCAGATTTCCAGATCTCGAGCCTTCAGCATAGGGGGTCCGAAATGAAGATGCAAGGAGAATCCCGATCTCCGGGCGAGGAGTTTAGTAAAAAACTCCGTGCGGCTGTCGTTCTGAGCAGGCCGCCGCTGCGACCGACGAATAATCTCGTAAGCTGGTGATGGCACAGAAATGCACGGAAAGCGGTCTTCGGCTATGCTCGCTCAGGAAGACACGGTTGGAGCGTTCTTCAACAAACTGTCGGGTTGTATCGCACGAACTTAGTCCAATTTCTCATTTGCAGAGGTAGGGGAGGCTCCGAAACTGGGGGGCGTGCGAGAAGCTCCATCAGTCGCTTCTCTATTTTGTCTGGACAATGATGATCATTGAAGGCTGGCCGATTGCATCAAAATTTCAAATATCTTCGGCTAGCTTTTTCGATCTTGTGATAACATGGTCGAGCTAACGCAACCCAAGGTACCTTGAAGCTCTGCCCAAATCTCAGTCCGGCTCAAATTAATCTCGAGGTGTGAATGTTCCGAGTGGTTCGAGAAAGGGGAAACGAGGTAATACACCGCCATAGGCTTCTTTTGCCATTAATTGGCGGATTGATCTTGTTGGTCGCGCCGGGATGCTTGGCGCAGCAGTTCTACGAGGTAATCGTTGAACAGGCAGAAGCCAAGATGCGGGACGGGGTGGTGCTCCGCTCGGACATTTACAGACCTCGGGCGGACGGGAAATTTCCGGTTCTGCTCAACCGGACGCCTTACGAGAAGGTTAACGAGCTGGCTTTTGGCCTGCGCGCCGCCTCCCAGGGATACGTCGTGATTTCTGAGGACGTGCGTGGCCGTTACACCTCGGAAGGCGAATGGTATCCCTTTAAGCATGAGATCGAGGACGGTTACGATAGCGTCGAATGGGCTGCCTCTCTTCCTTACTCGAACGGTAAGGTGGGGATGTTGGGGGGATCATATAGTGGCGCCACGCAGTTGCTCGCGGCGATTTCAACCCCGCCCCATCTTGTGGGTCTTTTTTCTTGGGTAACCGCCTCTAACTACCATGAAGGGTGGGTGTACCAGGGTGGCGCCTTTCAGGAATGGATTAACGAATCGATGACCACGTTTTATGCCTTGGACAGCCTCCAGCGGCGGGCGGCTGTAAACGTCTGGCTACGCGCGCTAAAGCTTCCCCTTGCCTCTTACCCCTTATTTGGTTCGGGCAAGCAGGACGACCCCACAGTAACTCTCCACGAATTGGCTCCTTATTTCCTTGATTGGCTGGCGCATCCGAGCTATGACGACTACTGGAAACGCCTGTCCATCGAAGAGCATTTCTCGCGAATCACCGTTCCCATCTTTCACATTGGCGGCTGGTATGATGTCTTTCTGGGCGGAGCGCTCAGGAATTATATGGGAATGAAAGCCCGGGGTGGCAGCGAGGCGGCGCGGCGGGGTCAGCGCCTACTTGTTTTGGTGGGTGGGCACGTCGGGCCAGGCCCGCGGATTGGCGACGTCGACTTCGGCCAAAACTCCGTCGTCAATGTGGATGACTTATCGCTGCGCTGGTATGACTACCTGCTGAAGGGGGCAAAAAATGGTCTGGAGAGCGAAAAGCCGGTGAAGCTCTTCGTTATGGGGAAGAACGTTTGGCGCGACGAAGACGATTGGCCGCTGGCCCGCGCCCGGAACAAGCGTTTCTATTTTCATTCGCAGGGCAAGGCAAACTCACTCTCTGGCGACGGAACGCTGAGCACCTCGCCGCCAGGTAGTGAGCCTGCTGACCAGTACGTATACGACCCTGGTGATCCCGTGCCGACTCATGGCGGCCCAGCCTGCTGTGACAGAGTGCACTTAGTCGCAGGAGCAGCCGACCAACGCTCCGTGGAGACCCGAAAAGACGTCCTGGTTTACTCGACACCCCCTTTCACGGAGGAATTCGAGGTGACCGGCCCGGTCAGCGTCGAGCTTTTCGCCAGCTCTTCGGCCATCGACACAGATTTCACCGGAAAGCTCATGGACGTTTGGCCGAACGGGTTCGCGCAAAATCTCACGGAAGGGGTTGTGCGGGCTCGTTACCGTAGGTCTCCAGAAAGAGTCGAGTTTATGAATCCGGGTGGGATCTACAAATTCACCATCGATCTGTGGGCCACGTCGAACGTCTTTTTGAAAGGGCACTGGCTGCGCTTGGAGATTTCCAGCAGCAATTTCCCGCGCTTTGACCGGAATCTGAATACGGGCGAGGATATAGGCCGTGGTACTCGTTGGGTAAAAGCGACAAATACAATTCTTCACGACAAAGAGCACCCCTCGTCGGTTCTCCTTCCCGTAGTGCCGTAGCCGCGTGCGGTGCAACCTGCCCCACACCGAATTAGAAAACACGAATCAAAAAAACACTTACGGACCCGTGGCCGGCAGGCTAGACTTGTCCCGCTTGAAGCCCGTGTGCTGATTCTGAGGCGACCACCAGACACGGATTTCAGCGGACTCCAGATTTACACCGACATGTACCCATCAATGCGAACTAATGTGCGAAACAAGGGAACGGAGGAGATCTTATGAACATGAATCGACGCACCATGGCAAAGCTTGTGCCAGTGAGTGTTGGCGCACTCCTTTCATCGGCAAGCTTGCGAGGCAACCCTGGCCAAGGGAGCGGGAATGCCAGCCGCCTTCGCAAAGATATCCGCTCCAAACCCATCCAGCGCCTTGTCGTTATGGGAGAATCAAACGCGTACGGCATGGCCGCTGGCGATCCGAGTAACGAGTGGGTGCAGAGTCTTGCCGGCTTGATTCGGCGCTTTCAGGACTCGCCGCTACGCGTTTTTAATAACGCGATTCCTGCCAACGTGATCAGCCCGGCTGCCCCAGGCTACGATCCGAAAGATGTGTACGGCACGGCGCCCTCGGGGATCGAGCGTTATGAACAAGATATGATCAGCTACCGGCCCGATCTGGCAGTGTACGCATACGGTTTGAATGATGCACGCTGTGGTCATTCCTTGGATAGCTTCATGCAAGCGTATCGAGAAGTTGTTGTCAACACCATCAAGAAACTGCCGGACGCCTTGGTAGTTCTAGCGGGGCCGTATTGGAATTTACAATTTGACGCCCAAACTTGGGCGGACCCGAAGTATCGGGGGCGGTTCGGGAAATTTAACTTGCCTGGTGACGCGCTGGTTACTTCTTACAATCAGGCGATCGCGACGATGGCGCGCGAAACGGGTGCGCTCTTCGTCGACTTGTATTCACTCCTGGAGGGGGCGACCTGGTTGCTGACGGCCGATGGTTGCCACTTCAACGATATCGGACAAGCGATGATCGGAATGAAGGTCTTCTTGGATATTGCCGCGCGCTGTTCGTTTCTCTCGCTCAAGAGCAAGCGGATGGAGGAGGAGCTCAATCTGAGCATTCATAATACGGGCGGGACTGATTGCCTGCCCTACGTCATCGATTCCTGGAGAAAGACCGATACATGGAAGAAGTGAGGGTAGACAGTAGCGTGTCGCGCGACGGGTCGGAAGTTGGTAGCGGCGATCGCGCAGACCGCTCAAAACATGCGTCGCTGCTGGGCTGAGGTGCTCGCGGGGAAAGGTGGAACGAGGCGACTTGACTGAGGAGCAGACACGACAAACCGGCAGGCAAGTCCTGTGAGATAATACCCTGGAGCTGTTTCCACAATTGAAGAATCGAATCTGCAAAGACAAGCTACATCTCAGCGAGGGGCGTAGTCACGAACCCGTCATCACGTGGCCGGACAATCCGCACAATTAAGGCTGTTTTTTCTTCAGCGATTCCAGAATTTCGATGGCTTTCGAAGCATCACTGTCGTTGGGGTTCAGCTTCAGGGCCACATGAAGTTCCCGAAGCGCACTCTCGATGTCACCAGTCCGGGCGTAAGTGAGCCCAAGATTCCTATGAAGGACAGGAAGCTGCCAGCAAGCCCCGCAGACGTGCAGGGCCTCATGAAGCTGCTCGACAGCCTGCGTCCAGTTATTGTCTCTGGCAGCCTCGAGAGCAAAATTGTTGAGCGACTGGACCCGGTCGGAAAGTTGGTTGCGTTTCTCCACTTCTTGGAAACGTTGCATGTACATCTGAGCGGCGGGATCATTGACCTTACTCAAGGTCCGACCCAGGTTATAGAGAGCCTCCCGATTATCGGGGTTCGCGGCCACTGCCGCCTTCCATTGCTCGATGGCAGCATCTTGATTTCCCTGTTGGAGCAGGTTTTCCCCAAGGAAGAAGTGGGCCACACTATTGTTAGGCTGGAGGGAAACCAGCTTTTGGAAGGCCTCGGTGGAAGCGGGGAAATTCCCCGTTTCCCTTTCCACCAGACCCATCAAGTAGAGCAGCGGTGGATAATCCGGGGCAAGGCCATAGGCTATTTCGGCCTCAGCCCTGGCGTGCTCGCGCTTACCTATATCGCGCAGAATTCTGGCTCTGTTGTAATGCGCCATAGGCGACTTGGCATTTAGCTCTGCAGCGCGCGTGAATTCCCTGAGAGCACCCTGTAAGTCATACTGATCGGCGAGGGCAATTCCCAAATTGATATGCGCCTCAGCGGAGTTCGGTTCCAATTCCAGGGCCTTCGTCAAGGCCTCGATTGATTCCTTCCCCTTTCCGGCTTTCCCCTCTGCCATACCCAACGCCGTGTAAGCGTTGGCATAAGTAGGTTTTATTTCGATGGCCTTTTGAAATAGTGGAATAGCAGCGGAATAATTTCCCTGGCTGGCGACCAAAATTCCCCAATTAAGAAATGCTTTGGCATTCGCCCGGTCATGCGTGGTTGCCTTTTGAAACAGTTGGAGCGCCTCGGGGTCCTTGCGAAGTCGCATGTACAGGCTGCCCAGGTTATTTTCTGCTTCGGCGTATGTTGGATTGGTCGCCAAGGCAGCCTTGAATTGGCGTTCGGCCTCCTCGGGCTTGCCACCTGCCATGTAGAGGATTCCCAGTTGATTACGAGCCTCGAAGAGGTTAGGATCAAGCGCAACTACCTGTTCCAATTCGCGCTTCTCTTCCTGGTAATCTCCGAGCATGTCGAGCGCCAGCGACAGGTTGTAGAGCATTTTGGGATCACCCGGCTGCAGTTTCAGGGCTTCCCGGTAAGCAGCCGCGGCGCCTTGCGGGTCGCCTTTCGCCAGCAAAACGTTTCCCTTGGCGCCCAGGATGGTGGCACTCTCATTGCGGCCAGCCCATTCCTTTGCTTGGGTAAAGGTTTGCATCTCTTTCGCGGCCCGGGTCGGTTCGTTCTTCTTGCGAAAAATCAGGCTCAGTTGGTAGGGGGCTTCGGGGGCGTGAGGGTCAAGTTTTTCGGCAATTTCGAGTTCATGGGCCGCTTTGTCCAACTGTTGGGAGCGTGCCAGGGCAAGCCCCAGGTTATAGTGCACATCGTAATTCTCGGGCTCCAGCTCAGCAGCCCGGTGCAACGATGCCACCGCCATGGCGTCGTTGCCCAGCTTGCGATAGGCCCAGCCCAGCACAAAGTACCCCTCGTAGTCCTCTGGACGCTGGCGGGTACATTCCTGGAGCAAAGGTACTGCCGCGGAGTCGTCCCCTTCTTGCAGCAGGGCTTTCGCCAATGAAAGCCGCGTGGCGAAGTTCTGAGGCTCGAGCTTCAGGGCCTGTTTGAATTCCTCTGTGGCTTCGCGATCTCGATCGGTTTTGGCATAAAGCGTGGCCAGATCGTGGTGAGCTTCTGAAGACTTCGGATAGGCGGCAACGAGTGCCTGCAATGTCTTGATCGCCTCGTCGGTGTTGCCATTGGACGCATAAGCAAGTCCCAGGGAGAGACGCAACTCATAGTCCGACTCAGCAGGGTGCTTTTTCGCCAGAGCCTCATTGAGGTAAAAGATCTCCGCCGGATACCGCTTCTGCAAGTCAAGGACATTCGCCAAATTGGACGCTGCCTGAGCGAACTCCGGGTTGATCTTTAGTGCAGACTGGAATTCATCGGCTGCGCCCTCCAAGTCTCCCAGGTTCTGAAGGGCGAGTCCCAAGGCGTTGTGAACTGTAAACATGCTGGGTTTCTGATGAAGGGCAGCGTGCAGCTCTTTCACCGCTGAAACCAAGTCACCCTGGGAGGAAAGCTCGACCCCCAGATTATAATGAGCCTCTGACGATGATGGGTCCAGCCGGAGAGCCAGGCGGAAGGCCTCCACGGCGCACGAAGACTCTTTGTTCTGTCCGTACAATCCCCCCAGGGCGTTGTATGCCGGGGCAGATGGGTGGCCTGCAAGACTCTTCAGCACATCAGACATCTCGGGAAATTTCTTTGCCGCCTCCCGGCAAGCCACGGACAACATACCTGCTGAATCAACCGCGTCACCGCGAAAATCTGATGCTCCCTTGCATTGCGGGGGTGAGGAAAGCAGGGCCAGCAGGGACAACACTGCGGCCAAGGCTGCAGTTTGGCCCGGCAGTCCATTCCGGCGCGCCCTCGTCGTTCCGACCATTTGCAGGTGAGGGGTTGTGGCTGATCTTGTCCCCAGCTTTTCGTCGTCCAAATCGGCGGGGCTAAAGATGTCATTCACCAGCATGGCCTCCTTGGTTGAATCCCGCGACCCTGAGGAACCAAGCATCTGATTTTAGCAAAGATCCCTTGCATCCCCCTCTGAGGAAGCGAGGCCTCACCAGCATCTTTGTTAGTGCCGAAATGAGATTTGCGGGTAATCATGGCGGTGTAACGTGTGAAATCAAACCAATCGGTCCTGCTGGCCAAAAAAATAATGCCCGGCGTGCACTCCCGACAGGCAGGCACTTTACCGGGCATATCTGCCACACTTACTACGGGCAGGGAGGGGGCCCCCCAGGGCCGGTGTTTCCACCCCTCCTGGGAAGCCACCCTCTTCAGCCTTGACAGATTCTTACGTTCTTGCCGAACACCTCCAAGCCTCTTGTCACTGGCTTGGAGGCTTAGAAATAGAGCTTGAAGGCAAATTGGACCTCTCTTTCCGTGTTCCGGGTGCAGGAGGCCTCCCCGAAGGTGGGGTCTTGGACAGTGGTATCCGCACAACCACCCAGAACCACATTGTTCCAGGTATTGAAGAACTCCGCGCGGAATTGAAGCCGCGTGGCCTCACTGAAAGGAAGCTTGAAATCACGGAAGATCGACATATCAAAGTTCGGGGACCACGTGTCCCTCAGCGCGTTGCGTCCCAAGCTGCCGAAAGTGTATTCTGCGGGAACCACAAATGAAGAGGTGTCGAAATACTCTTCCGGGGTTCGCGTCGCTAAGTATCTGGGGCCGACCTGGTTGGGGCGTACATTAGAGGCGCCGACGTTTGGAATGTCGCCGCTGACGCCCAGGTTCAATGGTTCCCCCGACCTGAGGGTGTAAATCCCGTTGAGAGACCAGCCTCCAATCAGGGCATTAAGCGCCTTGTTTCCGGAGGCGTACGACCTACCCTTGCCGAAAGGAAGGTCGTAAGTCCAACTCGCCACTAGCTCTTGAGGGATATCGTACCCCGCCACGGATCTGTCCGCTTCCACATTGTACTCCTGCGTGGTACTGCAGCCCTCAGCGGCGAACCACCCATCGCAGCCAAGGTCGATGGTCTTCGACCAAGTGTAGGAAATGATGTACGACAACCCCTTGCTCGTGGTCCTTCTCGCCCTCACCTGAAGGGCTTCGTAGCTCGATTTCCCATTGCTCCTATCGTAAAAGGTAGGTGTGATATAGGGATAAGGTCGGCGGGGCGCTGTATCGCCGGGCCCAGGAGCAACGGCTTGGTTCGCGAAAGTACCGAGGTCAACCCGGCTGCTGTGCGAGCCAACGTAGTCGGCTTCAAGGATAGTGGAGGTACCAACTGCCTGTTGAATGCCGAAGTTCCACTGCTCTGAATAGGCGCTCTGCTGGTTCGGTTGCGCAAACCACTCCACCTGGTTGAACGGAGTGGCAGCCGGGTATTGAACAGTCCCAGTAGCACCAGCGTTTAACGGGTTATTCCACGTGGTCGTGGGCAGCGGATTGGCCGTGGTTGGGTAATTTTGGTTTGAATTTATATTCAGACTTAACGAAGGCCAAGTTCCCGTGTAATTCTGGGAAGACGACAATTGCCCCCCCCAGTTGTCAAAGAATTTCACAGCCGCAGCCCGGATCACCGTGGTGGGGCGCAGTTGGTAGGCGAATCCCAGTCTCGGACCGAGGTTGTCGTAATCATTGTGGTAGATAGCGTGGTTCGCGAAAGGCGTGACGACTACGTTGGCGGGCAGCGTTCCCCCAGGAATGCAGGGTGCGCCGACGGTAGCGCTGCAGGCAGGGGGAACTTTGGCCAAAATGTACGTCCCATTGTTGAACTGCATGTCGCCTACGTACTGGTCGTCGGCCGCCGCGGTGCCATAAATCGGCCATAGTCGGAATTCGTAGCGTAAGCCGAAGTTGAAGGTCAGCTTAGGCGTGACCTTCCAGGAGTCCTGGGCATAGAATCCATCAACCCAGCCATGTTGCTCCGTCTCGATAGTGTTACGGTACGTGGAATTGTCGGGAACTCCCAACACCATCGAAGCCAACGCAGAACCGGTCCCTGCCGGGCTCTCCAGGTTCGAAGTTTGGGCAGAGCTAAAGTTCTCATTATTGTATACGATCGGCTCAAGGAAGTTGTCCGAATTGAAATCCGCCCCCGCCGACATGGTGTGGTGGCCGCGAACCCATGTGAAGTCACCTTTCCATTCGTATATGTCGGACATTGTGCTTATCTGGTGGTGGTAGCTGGGTCTGGTATTGTACGCTGTGATGCCTAGGCTCGTGTCCATGGGACCCGGCGTGGCAGCGTCGACTGCCCCGAGGCCCGAGGCGAAGAAGGGGTTCCAGCCCTCCGTTAACGCCAAGTCCGGTGCTATATCCAATTTAGTTATTTCGTTGTCCTGTTGACTGTTTCGTGCGAAGCCAACCGTGAGCACCTTATTCCCGCCGCCAAATGTGTGAGTGAGGTTTACCGCCCCTTGGTAGCCGTGTTCGAATAAGTCGGTCGCGGTGTTAGGATAACCATCGGCCACCGAATCGGGCTGGGTAAAACCGGTGTAACGGAACCAGAGGCCGGTCTGTTCGCTGAACTGGTGGTCGAGGCGGAGCGAGACCGTGTCCTCCCTATAGCGATTGGGCGTAACGTCGATAACGTTGTAACCTGGCACGCCGGTGTTCACGGGTGGGGGCAAATCGATCCCCTCGTACGCCGTTAAGTTCGGGACCACCAGGCTCGCCGGGATTTTGTTACAAGCGGTACCGGCCGCCTGAATGCCGCCCGGCGCCGGCAGGGGATTGCCGCTCGTATCGCACATGAAGGGGTCCCGCAGGTAGCTGCCGGGCTTCGATGGATCAGGCCGGGTCGACCAAGGATTGTAAATTTGACTGGTCAGTGAGCTCAGATCGGCAATACCCGACCCCCCGATACCTAGCTCCGCATCAGTTGGTACCTCCAACAGTGCTGAAGAGGAACGGACACTCCGGAAACCTTCATAGCCCAAAAAGAACCAAGTCTTGGGCGCCCCGCTCCGGAAGTGGCCCGGGAGCAGCGGCCCGCCAATCACTCCGCCAAACTGATTCTGCTTGTACGGAATGGTGCTGGCAATGAAGGTGTTGCGCGCGTCAAAGACATTGTTGCGGTCAAACTCCCAGCCATCACCGTGGTACTCGTTTGTGCCAGACCTGGTAGCCACGTTGATGAGCCCGCCTAACGCCATCCCGTATGCCGAGCTATCATTGTGCGATTGGACCTTGAATTCCTGCACCTGATCGATGATCGGAGTCGTGCCCACCATACCCAACATCTCCATCTGGTTATTGTAGCCGTCGAGCATGTAAAAGTCGGAACGGTTGTTCTGCCCGTTCACCGATGGGTAAGCGAAAGTCCCAATGGTGTTGCCCCCCCAGAGGCTTCCGCCGGACGCATTCTGAGCTGTACTAATGGGAGACACGCCCGGCGTCAAGGTCAGAAGTTGGGTGAAGTTCCGGCCATTCAAGGGAAGGTCGGTGACTTCCTTCGAAGCCACGGCGGTGCCAAGTTCAGCCGTGGTGGCTTCGATGTGTGACGCCGCGGCCGTCACCGTCACTTCCTGCACGGTGGGGCCAATGGTCAAAGTCAAGTTATGTGTTTCCGTCTGGTTAATACTCAGCGTGAAGGCTTCTTCCTTCGCAGTAGCGAAACCTTGCGCGCTGACTTGCATTGTGTAATTTCCAGGGAGAACCTCCACAAACACGTAGGTTCCTGTCGCGGTGGTTACGGCTACGCGCTCCGCAGCGGTCGCGGCGTTCTGCAAGGTCACTTTCGCCCCTGGAATGACCGCTCCACTGGCGTCCGAGACCGTGCCGTTGATCGCTCCCGTTGCACCCTGGCCAAATGCGCTTGGCGAATTCGCGAGGAAAGCAACTGTAAACAAGGCCAGCGCGCTCGCAATCACGCCCAAGCGCAAAACAAGATGACTTAGCCTGTTGCTATAAAAGCATTTCATTGTTGCTCATCTCCTTTTTCCATAAGAATCCTTGGGCCCTCCGAGACACCACCATCTGGCAGTGTACTCCCCAAGTTTCCTGGTGGTTTT
>Ga0116111_1001973_pt1 | contig 13135 bp, 9 predicted proteins | sample June2015DPH_8_10_FD_89720 | JGI IMG/M metagenome (GOLD analysis project Ga0116111, IMG submission 89720) | Peatland microbial communities from SPRUCE experiment site at the Marcell Experimental Forest, Minnesota, USA - June2015DPH_8_100 | ecosystem: Environmental > Terrestrial > Soil > Wetlands >... | reverse complement strand
CGAACTCCGCGTACCACATACGAATGCCATTTACAGTGGCAGTGCCAGTCCGCTGCGTTTTAGGTAACTTGGGGGTGGCCGGTAATTGCTCCCACAGGCGCTGCCCATGTGCAGACAACAATCCAACCGAGGTGACAAGCAGGAGAATGGCAAAACGGAAACAGCGCATCCACGTCAAATTGAGCGGCATCCTCAATGAGCATCCATTACACAATTCTGCGCCCGGCGATTGACCATCGCCGTAGGTCTCTGCCCGTGGCCGAAACGGGCTCAGTCTTGCCCGGCAATCGTTCCGGGAGCGGGTCTTCACCCTTTCAAAACGAATATCGCAGCGAGAACTGCACCAGTCGTGGCGTTCCGATAATACTGTTAATGGTTCCCACTGCGGTATTTTCATAGTCCAAGATCGACGGATTCGCAAACGATACTGTATTGGTGAGATTAAAGAACTCAGCATTGAACTTCAGACTTTGTTGTTCTCCGATTCGAAAGATTCGACCAACAGTGAAATCAAGGTTCTTTTGTGAGGGACCCCGGAAGCAATTTCTTCCGATGTTGCCGAATCCTGTCGAGCCGTCCGGACCGACGATCGGGGCTGGCAGGAAGGCATTGCGGTTCACGAACCCGTTCAGTCGATGGTGGATGTCACCTGACGTGACTGCATTAGCGCAGCTAAACCCGGGAGCAAAGATTGGAGTAGAGAGATTCGGGCTGCTATAGCCGAGTGCGCTCCCGCCGGCTGAATCGACAATCGTGAAGGGCTGTCCCGACTGCAGGGTCAGTATTCCGCTGACCGCCCAATCTTTCAGGAGTTTTCCAGTGAGCCCCTGCCGCTGGCGGTAGAACGGCAGGTCGTATGTAAAGCTTGTGACTGAACGGTGCGTGTGATCGAAGTCCGATGGCCCGCGTGACATTCGAGCATTATTCTCATCGTTGATCCGAGTATTGAATGCAACGCTGGCGGTCGAGGTGTCGTCAATAGACTTGGAGTACGTGTAAGCGCTTTGGAAGTACAATCCGGCGCCAAAACGATGCAGCAGCGAGGCCTGCAGACCGTGGTAGTGAGAGTTGGCGTCCGCGATAAACGCCTCAAAGGCGGCAGGCTGGATTCCCTGGTACGGAGCGCGCGCGGCGGTGTTGGCCGCGGTGTTCTGCGTGATCACATACGGCTTTCCCTGTGGATCGGTTCGGGTGATTGAGTTCTGTGCACTCACAAGAATTGCCTGGTTGCGATCACTTGTTTCCCGCATATGGAGCCCGTGAGTTCCCACATATCCCAAGGTCAGAACCCATCCCTTGCCCAAAGCCTGTTCTACCGACAGATTCCACTGCTGCAAAGTGGCGGCGATCCAGTGTCTTGGCACCTGTAAGCCGATGTAGTTGATTGCCGTTCCTGAGTAGACCGGTGTCTGGGTTGTATCATTCGTTGGGTTTCCCGATGAATCGATGAAACCCTGAAAGGTCGATGCTGTGGGGACAAAGGCTGCCAGTTGGGGTGTGACCTGGTACTGAATGGGCGGGATCAGGTTCACCAGCAGATTCGATAAGCTCAAAGGAGGCACACCGACCGGTACTGCCACCGGCAGGTAAGGCGGAGAAAAACCGAGGTTGTCGACAGCCCCGGTGTCCTCACGGATGCTGTAGATGCCAAAACCGCCCCGGAGTGATGTCTTCTGGCGGCCGGCAACGTCATACGCGAACCCAATCCTGGGCTCGAACACGGTGGCATAGTTGTTGTCGAGATTCGTGCGCTGCACAGTACCGACAAGACCAGGGAGACCAAACTTATTCGCACACTTCGGATAGAAGAATGGCTGTCCTGTCTTGCTTGCCAGTTGGGGATCGGTGTTGCCGGTGTGGCATAACAAATCGTAGGGTGCGCCGATGATCTCGGTGCGCAAACCCAGGTTGAGGGTGAGCGATCTCCGCGCACGATAATCGTCTTGCACAAAAAGTCCATAGGCAGGGATGCGATAGTCGTGATTGGGCACTCCACCTCCGGCGTCACCAAACAGTGGCTGCCCGGTCAGGAGAGCCTGGAAATCGGTCTCGGTTGCGCTCGGAACGAAGAAAAGCAACCCGTTGCTCCCCAGCGGGATTGATCTGCGGACGCTGGCGTGGCTGATGTCGCCGCCCACGCGCAGGGTGTGTACTCCGTTGGTGTAGCTGAGGGTGTCCGCATACGAGAGATTGTCAGAGAGCGAGGTTTGCAGTTGTGTCGTATAAGGCCCAATCTGAAAGCTCGCGAGAGAAAACCGGTAGATGTCAGGCGTTTCATTGTTGGTGGGCCGGTTGATTCCCAATTGCTGGGCGGTCACGATGGGAATGTTATTGAACTTGTAACCAATGATGGAAGCACCGAAGCGGAACTCATTTACAAGCGCGTTGCTGAATACGTGAATTTCCGAGGCCGATGCGAATCGCGTGTGTAGCGGGACGTCGAGCGGAAAGTTAAGGTTATTTTCCAGTGCCGTCCCACCGGCTTGGAGTTGGAATGAATCTGCCCCGAACGGCTGGTAAGTATCCGAATTAGAGTAAAACAGTCGGATGGAAAGCCTGTCCTTGCCCCCGCGCAGTTCCTTGTCCCAAGTGATCGTAAATTGATTATCGGTGAACTTCCCCGGGCTGCTGATTGCAAATGGCGCGTTCTGGCCCACGGTTCCGGGTATCGAGGGAATTAGCCAACCGCCGCCCTCGCCTCCAAACTGGTTGCTCTTCACGTTCAGCAAAGCCAAAGTGACCGGGTCAATCTGATTTGCAGTAAGGGGGAAAGTCGGGGTGCTGAAAGCGGCTGCGATGCTTGCAGCTGAGCGGTCAGAGGGAAGCACCGGGATTTGGGTACTGATGATGGTTCCCGGGGAGTCGCCGCTACGCTGACGCGTTCCTTGATAGTTGACAAAAAAGTACCCAAGCTTGCCGCCCTGAATGACAGGTCCACCGAGGCTGCCGCCAAAGATGTTCTGTTTGATTACCGGACGTGCCTCGCCTTGCGCCTTCAAGAAGTAATCATTGGCGTTTAACACCGTATTGCGGAAGAACTCGAACAGGTCAAAGTGATACTTCTGCGTACCGCTCTTGAGAATTGCGTCAATGTTGCCACCGCCATTGCGTCCCTGAGTGGCGTCGTACAGGCTTGTACTAACCTTGAACTCCTGGATGGCATCCGGACTTGGCAGGGGAGTGTTGTTCAACTCTCCAATTGTGTAGTCATTCGCTCCTACACCTTCGATCTGGTAGTTGTTGTTGTCATCCCTTCCGCCGTTGACATTTATGCTTACAGCGCCGCGGCCGAGTTGAGAGGCTGAATTCAACGACGACGACGCTCCTGCCGATAGCGACAATAATTGTTGGAAATTTTGCGTGGCTAGGGGAAGGGCAGTGATGGTGTTTCCCACCAAGGACTCGCCAGTGGTCGCGTCGGCCGTCCTGACACTCACACCTTCGGACATCACCTCCACCTGCTCCTTCACCGAAGCGGGGGCAAGAACCACGATCATGCGGGTAGTTTCGGTTACTCTCACTTCAACATTCTTGATGGCCTTCGAGTTGAACCCGGAGGAGCTCGCAGCAATGCTGTAGATGCCCGGCGGGAGGAGCGTCACTGAAAATGCGCCAGAGGCGTTTGTGATTTCGGTGCGAACTACTTTGGATGTACTCTCGCTCGTAACTTCGAGCTTAGCGGCAGCAATGACCGCGCCGGATGCGTCCTGTACGGTTCCGCTGATCGCGCCCGAGGCGCCGCCTTGTGCAAATGTATTTCCTGCTGCGGCAAACAGCAGCAAGACAATCCCCAACCAACGCGCGGTTTTCATCTCAAAGTTCCTCCAGGGCTCCAGCAGATTACGAATTCAAAATGCCTTCACTTCGACGCTTTGATCGGTTCGTTGCTGTTCCAAATATCGACAATCATGCGCCAGTGGCCATCAGCCTCTCGCTTCATCAAATTCACATACTTGCCTTTGTCCCGAATCAGTTGACCCTCCGATGTCCGGAAGGAGAGTTCGTACGTCCCGGTCTCGTAGCCGATTGATCCGGAGGCGTCGGCATCAACGGTCGTCGTGGAGACAGTTAACCCTTGTTCAACCAGTTGCTTCCAGAACACCTCGATGCCCTCGCGCCCGTTGATCGGTTCGCCATTTGGAACCATCAAAGATGCGTGCATCGAATAGAGCGATGCTGCCTTGGAGGCCTCCTTTCCGTTGACAGCAGCAGCAAAACTTGCGCCCACCTCACTCACTTCCTTCGGCACCGATTTCTTTCCGGCCGAACGTTTTTCGGCATGAACTACCCCTGCTAGAACACCCATCAGCAAAAGCACTAGGAAACAAAGGCGTCTTTTCATAGGCCTCCCCCGGGACGAAGGTCGCTCGAGTGTGGGAAGGATTGTCAACGACCCAAGTTCTTAGGTCAACAAGGTGTGCAATCTATTGAACAGGCCCTCTGGCCCAGTTGGGGCTTCTTTTCGGAGATTTCTGGTTCCTGGTAGGAACTGTTCTTCCCAAGGGGCGTGCTGACCGAAGCCAGCAGGGTTGCCGGCGAAGGAGTCATGCGTCACGTCCGTCGAGGCCTTCACGACCGTTTCCTCGCGATCTTTCATCTGCAGTCGAAACGCTCCCCTTATGATGCTGACCAGTTCATTCGCGGAGTGCCAGTGCATTTCATGGCACAAACCCGCGGTCGCCTTCAGTGCAAGAGTGCAAGCGCCGCTGCTCCAGTATGCGGATCACCGTGGACGGTAGCGACCTGGCAACAAGCAGGAAGTGGAGAATTCTCCTCTACGCCCGTTTTAGAGGTCACGATGGTGTCCAACTTATTGAACGTCGAGCGGGGCCATTTTATCGGATTGCAAACAGTTGGGTGGTTAATACGCGCGTCGGGAGGCGGAGGCCGTACTCGCAATTTCAGCCCAGCTGTTTCGCTGGGCCGGGGCAGTACGACTTGGTCCGAGTTGCCCAGAAATCACCCGTGCCGACTCTCGCACCAATGTGCCGAGCCTTACGAACGCGGCATCGTCGATCTGTTCAGCCGTCCCGGCAACGCCAATGCATCCATCCACCTGACCAAGAGGCCCGAAAATCGGAGCCGCCACGCAATGCAGGTTGCGCGTGTACTCTCCACGATCAATGGCGTAACCACGTTTGCGCACTTCATCGAGTTCCGCGAACAGCTTTGCCGAGCTGGTGATTGTACTTGTGGTCCACTGTCTCAATCCGCAATGACTGAGAACGATTTCTGTTTCCTGGCGGGGGAGGTAAGCGATCATGGCTTTCCCGCCGGCGGTGGCATGGGTCTCCATCCGGGGACCGATCCAGTCTTCAATCCGCATGGACGCGCAGTTCACCCTCTCTACATAAAGGGCGTCGGCACCATCCAAAACCAATAAACACGATGCGAGATTTGTCTGTTGCACGATACGCTTTAAGACGGGCATCGCTACGCGGCATAGTTCTGAACTGCCCAGAGCGCCCAGGGTCAGGTCCGAGATCTTATCGGTTAAGCAGTACCGTCCACTGTCGGCTTCGCGGAAGAGATAGCCGTTGGCCTCCAGGATTTGCAGGATGTAGCTGGCCGAGCTTTTGGGAATCTTCAGCTTTCGCGACATATCCGAATTGGTAAGACCGCGATGATGAGAGAGTGTCTCTAGAATTGCTAGAGCGCGCTCGATGGAGGTCGTCGAATTAGCAGAGGCCCGGGGCAAAATCCCACCTGCAGATCAAGAACTATCAAGGTTCAGCCTTGAACCGAAGCTCGAACGACTGAACGCGCCCGATCCTCTCAGGTTGTCATCTTCATGTCAAGCGATTTTGCCTGCGAGAGGAGTTCGGGTTCTCAGAAGCTTTGTTCAGAGCCGAGTTTGCACGGAGCTACCTCGTGCCACAATGTCCCGCGAAATGGTTCTAAAGGCGCCTTGCAACTTGCAACGACAACGCCTGCAAGATGAAACGGGTTCGAGCCACCAGCAAGAATGTGATACGAGCTAGAAAAATTCCTCTTCCATGTACTCTTGGCTCGCTTTTCCTGAATTGCTCCGCAATGCATTTTCGAATTTCCTCAACTCAACCCGGCGAATCTTGCCAGAGATGGTCTTTGGCAGATCCGCAAACTGGAGCCGGCGGACGTGTTTGTAGGGGCCCAGGCGGGAAGGCGACTGGCCCGATAGGGGTGATCTTGCCGTTCTCAAACAGGACCACTTGGCCCGAAAGCAATTTGCCAGAGCGAACCTCGAGGAGTTTCCCGCAACGAACGGCGCCCTGCTGGGCATGAGCCGACACGGCACCAGTGAGGATTAGGAGGACTGCAAGCAGGTTCTTCATAACTCAGTCATATCTTGATGACTACCTTGCCGAAGTGGGCGCTACTGTCCATATACTTCATCGCCTCGCGCGCCTGTTCAAAGGGAAAGACCTTGTCAACCACCGGGCGCAGTTTGTGCTGACGGATAGCGCGGTTCATTTCATGAAAGGTCTCTCGCGAACCCACATAAATTCCTTGCACTCGAATACTGTTCAGAAGGATGGGAACGGGGTTAACTACTCCTTCGAAGCCCGTCAGAACTCCGATCAAACTAATGGTTCCGCCGATGCGGACGATGTTTAAGGATTTGGACAGGGTTCCCGCCCTCCTACTTCGACGACATGATCAACTCCCTCGTTGTTTGTGATCCTCCGGACTTCATCATCCCAATCGGGGTGCAACTTATAATTGATCCCTGCGAAAGCGCCGAGGTTCGTCATCTTCTGTAATTTCTCAGCCCTACTGGAGGTGGCGATAACGCGCGCGCCGAGCAGTTGCGCAAACTGCAAAGCAAAAACCGATACGCCTCCGGTGCCTTGTACGAGAACGGTGTCGCCCGCTTTCAACGAACCGGGCGATGCCAGGGCATTCCAGGCTGTGACGCCAGCACACGGCAGGGTCGCCGCTTCCTCGAACGACAAATGTTCCGGTATGTGCACTACACCCTGCTCGCTCAGTACGCGGTACTCAGCGAGCATCCCACTGATGTATCCTCCCATCGCGGAGCGCATTCCGTCGTCGTTTGGACGGCCGCCGAGCCAAGCCTGCATAAAAATACCTGCGACCCGATCTCCAGTCTTGGCCCTGGTTACTCCCGGACCGGTCTCGACGACTTCTCCTGCGCCGTCAGAAAGCGGAATCAGAGGAAACGACGCATTCTGTACGACATTGCCTTTTGCAATGAGCAAATCACGAAAATTTAGCGACACAGCGTGAACTTTGATTAACACTTGTCCTGGACCAGGTTTTGGTCTCGGAAGGTCAACTTGTTGCAAACTCTCGATGCCCGCCAGTTTCTCGAACTGGAACGCCCTCATCGGTCCTCCACATTGTGCAATTTGTTCTTTCCGACTGCTCTCGCTTCGAACGAGTATGGGAACGAGATCATTTGCGCCTACTCCTTTTTCTTTTAGAACTCGTACCGCGCTGCGGTGCGCGACCCTTGGAGTGTCCACGACGCTCGGTTTAGAGGTCAAGGTGGTGTACAACCTATCGAACGCTGGGGCGGGCTAGTATGGGGTTGTGGGGAGTGGGGGCGTTAGGAAACGCGGCGCGAGGCGGACGGCGTGCTCGCGACTGTCTCAACACTAGAAAAAATCCTCTTCCCAGTACTCTTGGATCGCTTTCTCTAAATTGCTCCGCAATTTATTTTCTGAATTCCTCAACTCAACCCGGCGGATCTTGCCAGAGATGGTTTTTGGCAGATCCGCAAACTGGAGCCGGCGGATGCGTTTGTAGGGGCTTAGACGAGAACGAAGGAATACGAAAATGTCCTTGGCTACGTCGGCACACGGCTCAATGCCCGGTTTGAGAACGATGAAGGCTTTCGGGACCAGGCTGCGCACGGAGTCTGGACTGGGCACCACGGCTGCTTCTGCAACGCAGTCATGTTCGATCAGAGCGCTTTCGAGTTCAAACGGACTGATGCGGTAATCGGAACTCTTGAAAACGTCGTCTCGGCGTCCGACAAACGTGAAAGAGCCATCCGCCGACCGAGTCGCGAGATCACCAGTGCGGTAATAGCCATCCTGGAGCGCACGAGCCATGCGCTCAGGGTCATCTGCGTAGCCCGCCATAAGGCTGAGAGGTCGGGACTGAAGACGAACGCAGATTTCACCCTCGTCGCGAGTCTGGCCCGAAGCGTCAAGCAGAACCAACTCGTGTCCGGGCGTGGGTTTGCCTACCGAGCCGGGTTGGAGTGTTTGCCCGGGAAAGTTTCCCAAAAGCGCAACAGTTTCACTCTGGCCGTAACCGTCGCGAATCTCTAGGCCCCACGCAGTTCTCACTTTTTCGATAACCTCAGGGTTCAGGGGTTCACCGGCGCTGACCAAGCTGGCCAGCTTCACTCGGTACGAAGTAAGGTCGTGCAGAACGAACATTCTCCACACGGTTGGAGGCGCGCAAAGACTGGTTACGTCGGACTGGGCAATCACCTGAAGCGTGGCTTGTGCGTCGAAGCGCTTGTAGTTGTGGACAAAGACGGTCGCTCCTGCGTTCCACGGAGCGAACACGCTGCTCCATGCGTGTTTAGCCCAGCCCGGGGAACTGATATTTAAATGGACGTCGTGCTGTTGCAAACCGATCCAGTACATCGTTGCCAGGTGTCCGACCGGATAACTCTGTCGAGTGTGAAGCACCATTTTCGGCAGAGCCGTTGTTCCGGAGGTGAAGTAGAGGAGATAAGGTGCGTGGACCGGAAGTTTGACTTCCGACTGGAGACGGACCGGTTCGTTGTAGCCGTCGTCGTAGCTTATCCAACCACTTGCGGAGTTGCCGACTAGAAGCCGCCTGTAAGGCCCGCGAGTCTTCTCGAAGCGTTCCACCGAATCCACATCTGCGATTACGTGCGAAACCTTCCCGCGGCCGATACGGTCAGCGAGATCATCCGGAGTCAACAAAGTACTGGCAGGAATTACGACGGCTCCGATTTTCAATGCTGCCAGCATGGTCTCCCAAATCGCGGCGGTGTTGGGCAACATCACCAGGATGCGATCACCGGGATTGACTCCATTGCGATGGAGGAAATTAGCGACCTGCGTCGAGCGGATAGATAAATCCTGGAAACTGAGCTTTTGTTCTTTCCCGTCCTCGCCAACGATCCATAAGGCGGTCTGAGCATTGCCCGCCGCATAATCGTCGAAATAGTCAACGGCCCAGTTGAAATCGGTTAATTGTGGCCAGCGGAAGGAAGCGTACGCCGCCTCGTAGTCTCGCGCGCGCTCATGAAGCAAATTCCTGGCGGCAAGAAAGGAATCGATGTCTCGCTTAAATGCAGGTGCGGGCAAAGTCACCTCCTTTCCGGTAACGAGGACTGACGGATTCTACTGCATACGCGCCGCATCTCATGACTATCCTTCAACATGCCAACGGCGCTGGGAATATCTCGTGGCAAACAATTCTGATGCCAGTTCCTGTTCTTTCGTCGCGAGGTCTGCTCGCTCGAGAACGCAACCGAAGTGGCCTGCGAACGCGGATGTCACGGCCTCTCGAACCACCTCTGCGCACAAATCGCGGATTCCTTCGTGCGCGAGGGAAGTTACCGAAGCGCGACGACTCTTAGTCCGTTCCCATCTTGAATTGCCGGGAGCACCGGGCCCGTTCAGTACTCGACTCAACAACTCCAGATCAGAATTCACCAGGAGTGTGGCGTGCACCAATACCGACCCTACGCCGAACCATGCAGCAACGCCACTTACCTTGTGCCCGCCGATCGTGATTTCACGAGTTCCCACGATCGGCCGCAGCCCCATCATCCGCAGCGCATGGGCCAGAGGTTCGAGAACCAAAGAATAGGCCTGGGGCAGTCGCGCAAGATTTGGATCATCGACCAACGGTCCCAACTTACGGGGTAGGACCAGCGAAACATTGAGGTTTCCAAGATCGTGGTAGACCGCTCCGCCTCCGGTGAAGCGTCGATAAACCGGCATCCGCTCCGACTCGCAAGTGAGTTCGTCGACCTCGGCAGCAGATACCTGGAATCGACCGAGCACAACGCAGGATGAGTTGCGCCACAGCCGCAGGACCGGTTGGGCCGGGCTGCAACGAGCGATGGCCTCCTCTCGCGCGAGATTGCACAGAGGTTCGTTCTTGGCATCCGTGATCATCCTCCAAACCGGGCGGGTAGGCATACCGTATGCGCACCTTAGCTAGATCAATCCACCTGCCAGCGGCTGTTGCAAACTGAGGACTACGTCCTGCAAAAAAGCCGCTGCGGGCACGCCGTCGATAACCCGGTGATCAAACGTGAGGCTCAGTACCATCACAGCTCGTATTCCCATCGAGCCGTTGATTACTGCAGGCGTTTGCCGGGCGCGCCCCATGCCGAGAATTGCGGTTTGCGGCGGGTTCAGTACAGGCGTAAAGGCATCGACCCCAAAGGCGCCCAGATTACTGATGCTGAACACTCCTCCCTCGACTTCGCTCTGCTTGAGCTTATTAGCGCGTGCTCTTTCAACCAGCGATACTACTTCGCGGCCTAGCGAGGCGACATCTTTAGTATCGGCCGCGCGGACGACGGGAACGATCAGTCCGTCATCAAGCGAAACTGCCACTCCAATGTCAAAGCTCTCCGGCATGATGAGTGCCTCTTCCCTCCAGCGAGCAGCTATACGAGGATGCTTTCGCAGTGCGAGAGCGGAGGCGCGAACAACTGCCGCTGTTAACGACGGCCCTTTTTCCTGAGCGTTGCCAAGCTGAGCCAGAGAAATCAGAAGTTCACTCACGTCAGCATCGCTGGTAATGGTCACCTGCACCGTTTCGTTCAGCCATTTCCGCAAGCGGTCTCCGATCAGTCGGCGCATGGGAGTGACCCGTCCAGAATGGGCGTTGTCCGATGGGCACGCCTTGCTTGCCGCTGCCTGTACGTCCGCCTCGATGATGCGCCCACCAGGCCCGCTCCCTCTCATCATTTCCAGGTTGACGTTCAATTCACGGGCTAGACGTTTAGCCGCGGGAGAGGCAAATACAATACGACGGGAGTCATCGCCAGACTCTTGCACTGTGCCGGTACGCGTAGCGACAGCCGCTGCGGGCAGTTCTGCTTCGTCTATTTCAGCGACCACCGCACCTTGAGCGATCACATCACCGGGGAGAACTCGCAACTCAACAACCGTTCCCTGCGCCGGCGCGTAAACTTCCGAACTGGTTTTCTCGACTTGTACTTCTGCCATCAGGTCGCCAAGCTGAACCTTGGAACCCTTATCGACGAACCACGCAACAAGGACCCCTTCGTTCACGGTCTCTGACAACTGTGGCATTTGGACGTAGTGCTTCATTCAGCTCCTCAGGCAACTGCGGTCACACTCCTCCGTTTAGTGCGGGCCGGAGGTCACGAGTTCATGCGAGTTCAGCGGAGGAGATTGCGAACCGCGGTTGCAATCTTGCGCCGGTCCGGCAAGACAAAATCTTCCAGCGGTTTGCTGAACGGAATTGAGACGTCTGGCACCGCAAGACGGGCCGGAGGCGCATCCAGATGGTCGAAGGCTCCTTCGACCACCCGAGTGATCACTTCACCCGTCATCCCATAGCTGAGATAGTCCTCGTCAACGACCAATACGTGGTGAGTCTTCTTGACGGAATTGATAATTGCTTCCGTATCCAGGGGAACCAGCGAGCGAAGATCAAGCACCTCCACGTCGATTCCATCTTTCTCCAAGTCGTCGGCGGCATCGAGTGCGCGGTGCACCATCAAAGACGCGGTCACAATCGTGACGTCCTTGCCTTGCCGCTTAATGTCAGCCTTACCGATGGGCACGGTGTACGGTTCCTCGGGGACATCACCCGTTGCACGCGCATTGAGTTCCATCCAACCAAGTCCCATGATTCCCTTGTGGAAGAAATAGATGACTGGGTTGTTGTCGCGAATCGAGGAGATCATCAGCCCCTTGGCGTCGTAGGGAGTAGATGGCACGACAATTTTCATGCCAGGCAGGTGGGCGAACGTTGAATACAGGACTTGCGAATGCGCCACGCCGTCGGAATAGCCACCTCCAATCGCGGTGGTGACGACCGCGGGCACGTTCACCTCGCCTCCAGTCTTGTAGTGCAGCTTCGCCATGTGGTGATAGATCTGGTCCATACACACGCCGAAGAAATCGACGAACATGAGTTCGACGATCGGTCGCATGCCGGCCACCGCGGCACCGATGGCGGCGCCAATAAACGCAGTCTCAGAAATTGGTGTATCCATCACGCGCTCGGGGCCGAATTTGTCCAGCAAGCCGGCAGTGGCGCCAAAAATCCCACCGTAGAGCGCTATGTCCTCCCCCATCACGATTACGCTGGGGTCACGCTCCATTTCCTGGAAAATAGCCTCGGCAATCGCCTTCGACGTTGTCAACTTGCGCTTGGGAGTGGTTGCTATGGTTGCCATGCGATCTCCTATTCCGCAAACACGTGTTGGAGCGCAGATTCCGGGGCCGGGTAGGGGCAGGCCCGTGCATGCGCCAATGCCTCATCGATCTCTGCGGTGGCTGCCTCGACAATGTGACGCGCGTCAGTTTCGGTCAGGACACCGTCGTCAATCAGGCGCTGTCTATAAGTCAGGAAGCAGTCACGACGCTTGATTTCCTCCAACTCTTCCTTCGAACGATACAGTTGTGGATCGCCTTCGAAATGTCCCATGAGCCGGTCCGTTTGCACTTCGATCAGCGTCGGACCGCCACCCTTGCGGGCACGTGCAATGGCCTCACCGCAAACGTCATAAACTTTGTCAGGATCGTTGTTCAGCACCTGTGCACCGGGGATCCCATACGCGGCGGCGCGAGCGCTGTTGTCTTTTACCGGCGTCGAGACGCGCTTATGCACACTGACCGCCCAGCCGTTGTCTTCGCTCACGAAAACCACAGGCAGCTTCCACAGGGCAGCCAAATTGACAGTCTCATGGAAGGCTCCCTGGTTTGTAGTGCCTTCGCCGAAGACGGAGACTGCTACGTCATCGGTCCCCTGACGTTTGAAAGCCAGCGCAAATCCGGCAGCAGTGGGCATTCCTCCTCCAATCGTCCCGGAGGAACCGAAGCGATTGTGTTTGTCGAAGAGGTGCATGTGACCACCCCGTCCGTGCCCGAGCCCAGCCTCTTTTCCAAAGATTTCGGCGGCCATCTTTTTCAGATCAAGTCCCTTG
>Ga0116111_1001970_pt1 | contig 13140 bp, 10 predicted proteins | sample June2015DPH_8_10_FD_89720 | JGI IMG/M metagenome (GOLD analysis project Ga0116111, IMG submission 89720) | Peatland microbial communities from SPRUCE experiment site at the Marcell Experimental Forest, Minnesota, USA - June2015DPH_8_100 | ecosystem: Environmental > Terrestrial > Soil > Wetlands... | reverse complement strand
TCGTCATGCGGACTTCCGAACCAAAGCCACACTAGATCAATACGTTGCTAGTGTCCTTCGATTCCGAAGTTCGCAAACGAGGGTGCCGCATAATGATGCGAACTTCGGAATCGGGACACTAGCGCCTTCTCAACACTATCGGCCGCCGCTGCGGTTCTGCGCTGTACACGAAAAAAGCCCCGCGACAATGTCGCGGGGCTTTTTGCAGTGGTTGCCTTTATGCGACTGGCCGCAGATCAGAACCGGTAGTTGAAGCCGCCGCGCAAGATATTGTCGCTGAACGACACATGGTTGACCGCGGTCGTGCCGCAGCCCAGGCCGCAATTGAAATTGCCGAGGTCGACGTAGAGATATTCCGCCTTGGCGGTCCAGTTGCCGGTGATGGCAAATTCAATACCGGCGCCCACCGTCCAGCCCACATTGGTCGTGGTGCTGCCGGCAAAACCGGGTCGCGAGGCTTGGATGTCGCCGAACGCGGCGCCGCCGGTGACATAGGGCAGGAACCGGTCTGCCGCATAACCGAGCCGCGCGCGCACGGTCGAGAGCCAGCTGTCGCTGGTCTGGCAGCCGGTCGCGCAGCCGGCGGTGGTCGATCCCTTCATGCCGCTCCAATCGATGTCGCCTTCGGCGCCGATCACGGCACGGCCGTACTGGTAATTGTAGCCGATGGTGCCGCCGGCAAGCGCACCGGTAAGATTGAAGCTGCCGGCCGAATCCCACGTCGAGGTTCCCAAGCCACCGCCGCCGTTTACGCCGAGATAGAATCCGGTCCAGTTGTAATAGGGCGCCGCATATGGCGCCTTGTAGTAGGGCGCCGGGGCGGGGGACAGATCGGCCGCCGCAGCCGCGCCGGTCAGCGCCATCAGCGCCACACTGGCAAGAAACACACGCTTCATTGTAGGGGCCTCCGTCGTGTTTAGGTCCCCAAACAGTATTCCCAATCTATTTTTGGTCTAGTGTAGAAATGTCACAGGTCTATTCTCTTTGTGGACAATATTGTGGCGAAATCAATCCTTATAGCGTCACGATTATAGCTAAATATGTTTTAACGCCGACCAAAGAACGGTTAAATTACTGTTAATTCCTGAAAGAAGTCTGCTCGCGCCGCTGAGCGCGCTGCGCAGCGCCCGCCCTCGCGTCATTGGCGGCAACCCATCCGTGGATGAGCGCGGGGTCGGAGCCGCGATCGCCGACCCTGGCCCTATGCCGGCGCAAACCTTACGTTCGCGCCAGGACCTTTCGGTCCTTCCGGCAAATCAAGCATGAGCGTTCCGAAGAAAGACATCGAGCCCGAGATCGAGATCGTCGAGGAAGACGAGGAGTCGTCGCTTCCTGAAACGGAAGAGAACGGTGCTGCGACTATCGACGACCACGTCGAGGACTCGCTTGCCGCCGGCCGCGCCGCCATCCTCCGTTACGTCAAGCTGGCGCCGTCCCAGCCCGGCGTCTACCGCATGATCGATGCGCGGGGCGACGTGCTCTATGTCGGCAAGGCGAAGAACGTCAGGAACCGCATTCGCGCCTACGCGCGGCCGGCCGGTCTCGACACCCGCATCGAGCGCATGATCGCCGCCACCCGGGCGCTCGAATTCGTCGTCACCCGCACCGAGACTGAGGCGCTGCTGCTCGAGGCCAACCTGATCAAGCGGCTGCGGCCGCGCTTCAATGTACTGCTGCGCGACGACAAATCTTTTCCCTACATCGTCATCACGTCCGACCATTGGGCTCCGCAAATCCTCAAGCATCGCGGCGCGCGCACCCGGCCGGGCCAGTACTACGGGCCGTTCGCTTCGGTTTGGGCGGTCAACCGCACCATCAACGCGCTGCAACGCGCGTTCCTGCTGCGCTCGTGCAGCGATCCGTTCTTCGAGAGCCGCACCCGGCCGTGCTTGCTGCATCAGATCAAGCGCTGTTCGGCGCCGTGCACCAACGAGATTTCCTTCAGCGACTACGCGGTGCTGGTGCGCGAAGCCAACGCGTTCCTGTCCGGCCGCAGCAAAGCGGTCAAGGACGAGCTTGCCGCCGAGATGGAAAAGGCCTCGCTCGCCCTCGATTTCGAGCGCGCCGCCGTTTACCGCGACCGCTTGGCGGCGCTCTCGGCCATTCAGGCGCACCAGGGCGTCAACCCGCGCGGCGTGGAAGAGGCCGATGTTTTTGCCCTGCATCAGCAGGGCGGCTTCGCTTGTGTCGAGGTGTTCTTCTTCCGCACCGGGCAGAACTGGGGCAATCGCGCCTATTTCCCCAAGGCCGACCGCTCGATCTCGCCCGGTGAAATTCTCGCCGCCTTTCTCGCACAGTTCTACGACGACAAGCCGTGCCCGCGGCTGATCCTGATCTCGCACGACATCGAGGATCGCGCGCTGCTCGCCGAAGCGCTCAGCACCAAGAGCGGGCACCGGATCGAAGTCGTGGTGCCGCAGCGCGGTGAAAAAAAAGATTTGATCGAGCACGCGCTGGCCAACGCCCGCGAAGCGCTCGGCCGCAAACTGGCCGAGACCTCCTCGCAGGAGAGGCTTCTCCGCCAACTCGCCGAGACCTTCGGCTTGCCACGGGTGCCGCGGCGCATCGAGGTCTACGACAACAGCCACATTCAGGGTTCGAACGCGGTCGGCGCCATGATCGTCGCCGGGCCGGAGGGTTTCCGCAAGAAAGAATACCGCAAGTTCAACATCCGCTCGGCCGATCTTACTCCCGGCGACGATTTTGCCATGATGCGCGAGGTGCTGACGCGCCGGTTCAAGCGGCTGCTGGCCGAGGCGCCGTTACCCTCTCCCCTTGCGGGAGAGGGTGGCGAGCAGCGCAGCTGCGAGCCGGGTGAGGGGGCGGCGCGCCTCGCACGACTTGACCCCTCACCCGCCCTCGCTTCGCCAAAGCTTGATGCCGTCGGCATCAAGCGTACTTACCCATCCTCGCGATCGATCGAGGGATCGATCGCGCTGCACCCTCTCCCGCAAGGGGAGAGGGAAGGCGTACAAGCGGAGTTTCAAGCAGACGACGCCGAATCCCCGTGGCCGGACCTCGTGCTGGTCGACGGCGGGCAAGGGCAGCTCAATGCGGCGCTGCAGGTGCTGGCGCCGCTCGGCGTTGACGTCCCACTCGTCGCCATAGCCAAAGGCCCCGACCGCGACGCCGGCCGCGAGACGTTCTTTATTCCCGGCCGCGACTCGTTCAAGCTGCCGCCGCGCGATCCGGTGCTGTATTTTGTCGAGCGGCTGCGCGACGAGGCGCATCGTTTTGCAGTCGGTTCGCACCGGGCGCGGCGCATGCGCGATCTGCGCGAGGCCGGCCTGCAGGAGATCGCGGGGATCGGGCCGAGCCGAAAACGCGCCTTGCTTCACCATTTCGGCACGCTCAAAGCGATCGAGCGCGCTTCGGTCACGGATTTGATGCAGGTCGATGGTATCAGCGCCGAAACGGCCCGGCGCATCTATGAATTCTTTCACGAGGGGGCGGCGTGATCGGACCTCGAAGTGACGGGCGGGCAGGGGCCTTCGCCGCGCATGCCGTGACGCTGGCATGCAAAGTAAGGCACTGTCGGCGCTGGCGCCGCGGCGCTATGGTGCAGCCATGAATTCAACGACCACAGGCCGGCTGGGCGCGCATCCGCTCGCGCTTCCCAATGTGCTGACCTACGGCCGTATCGCCGCCGTGCCGATCGTGGTCGGCTGCATGTTCTGGCAAAGCATCCTCGGCGGCGGGCTTTGGCTGCGCTGGGTGGCGCTCGCCTTCTTCATCGCCGCCGCCATCAGCGATTTCCTCGACGGTTATTTTGCCCGCATCTGGGCCCAGCAGTCCTCGCTCGGCCGCATGCTCGATCCGATCGCAGACAAGCTCCTGGTCTCGTCGTGTCTGTTGATGCTTGCGGCGGAAGACACCATCCACGGCTGGTCGCTGTTCGCGGCGATCGTCATCCTGTGCCGCGAGATTCTGGTCTCGGGCTTGCGCGAATATCTCGCCGAGCTGCGCGTCAGCGTGCCGGTGACGCGGCTCGCCAAATGGAAGACGACGCTGCAGCTCGTCGCCGTCGGCTTTCTCATCGCCGGTGATGCCGGGGACGCCGTCATCCCCATCGTCACCAAGATCGGCATCATGCTGTTATGGCTGTCGGCGCTGCTGACGCTGTACACCGGCTGGGATTATCTGCAGGCCGGACTGCACCACCTGACCCGGGAGGATGCGTGAAGCTTTTGTATTTCGCCTGGGTGCGCGAGCGCGTCGGCAAGGCCGAGGAACAGATCGATCCGCCGGCCGGCGTCGCGACGGTCGGCGAACTGATGGCCTGGCTCGCCCGGCGGGACGAGCAATACGCCTACGCGTTCGAGAACCCGAAGGTGATCCGCGCCGCCATCGATCGCAGCCACGTGCGCGCCGATGCGGCGATCGCAGGCGCCGGCGAAATCGCGTTCTTCCCGCCGATGACCGGCGGCTGAGTTGTTGATGGCGTATCAGAAACCGTCATGACCACGACCATACGTTTGCAGCGCGAGGCCTTCGACGTCGCCGCCGAAACGGCGAAGATGACGCGCGGGCGAACCGATATCGGCGCGGTCGTGACCTTCACCGGTCTGTGTCGCGCCGACGAGAACGGCGAGCCGATTGCGGCGCTGACGCTCGAACATTACCCGGGCATGGCGGAAACGGAGATCGCCCGGCATGTCGAAGAAGCGCGCGCGCGCTGGCCGCTCATCGGCGTGACGGTGATTCATCGCTACGGGCGTATCGTGCCCGGCGAGATCATCGTCATGGTGGCGACGGTGTCGAGCCATCGCGAAGCCGCCTTCGCGGCGGCTTCGTTTCTCATGGATTACCTGAAAACCCGGGCGCCGTTCTGGAAGCAGGTCGAGAAGGCTACCGGCTCGGCCTGGGTCAACGCCAAGGCGACCGATGACGCCGCCGCGGAGCGTTGGTCGGTGCCGCGGCCACACCGGCACGAAGCCGCGAAGTAACACAGCGATCTTGAAACGCGCGCCGCCGGCGCGCGCGCTATGGCTTCGAATGAGCCCGTTGCGCCACCGGATTCCAACGCTCAACCGTGCGGTTCATCGCACCAGCCTTTATGAGATTCCTATATCGTTGACTGCGCTCTTCTCTCGCATTCAATTCCATTCAATGGCAAAATAACCAACGAGCAACGGGAATGGCGCTCGCCTATTTTATTGGTATCCATTTGCGGTTTATCAAAGACCTAGGCAGACCTCGGTGCTAGGCGTCTGCTCAAACAAAGGGAAATCCCATGGCGCTGACCGTCCTCATGTTCTTCGTGCTGATCGCCAGCTATGCGCTGATGTTCGGTTTGGTGAAATTCACCGAGAACGTCATTACCGAGACGCGATACGGATCGGCGGGCGACGGCGCTGCGGCAACAACTGAAGACGCCACGAACACTCTGTGAGCAATGCCACGGTAGACGAGTCGCGCCGCTCCAAAACCTGACGGAGATCACCATGGTGTCGGTCTATGTTCTCACGCTTCTCGTGGTTCTGCTGGTGATTTACCTGTTCTACGCCGTCATTAATCCGCAAAAATTCTAAGTTCTCGCCGCCGAGGCGCCGGAGCAGCAATCGTTCGGAGACGTGCAAATGTCCGTTCCCGCCTGGCTGCAAATCGCCGTCGCCGTCCTCGCCATCTTTCTGCTCAGCATTCCGACCGGGCGCTACATGGCCCACATCGTCATGGGGCAGAAGACGTTGTTCGATCGGTTCTTCGATCCGATCGATAACGCCATCTATTTTCTCATTGGCCGCCGGGTGACTGGCCAGGCGATGACCTGGAAGACTTACACCTACCACATGCTGGCGACCAATCTGGTCATGGCGCTGCTCATCTTCGTTGTCTATTCATTCCAGGATCATCTCCCGCTCAATCAGCTGAACTTCCCGGGCATGGAGGCCTTCCAGGCGTTCAACACGGCAATCAGCTTCATCACCAACACCAATTGGCAAAGCTATAGCGGCGAGACCACGCTGTCTAATTTCAGCCAGATGGGCGGCATTACCTTCCCGATGTTCACTTCGGCGACGACGGGCTTTGTCGTGGCGATGGCATGGATTCGCGCGTTTACGGTCACCAATGGCGGCGCCGATCTCGGCAATTTTTACCGCGATTTCATCCGCTTCATCACCCGCGTGCTGCTGCCGATCTGTGTCGTGATCGCTTTGGTGATGGTCAGCCAAGGCGCCGTGCAGACGCTCGACGCCAGCATGGCCGCGCACACGCTGCAGGGGGCCGATCAGACCATCATCGTCGGGCCGGTCGCCTCGCAAGGCACGATCGAACTCGTCGGCACCAATGGCGGCGGCTTCTACAACGTCAATGCGGCGCATCCCTTCCAGAATCCGACGCCGATCACGAATGTCATTCTCGTCGTGCTGATGGCGCTGTTGCCGGCTTCCATCATCGTCACCTTCGGCGAGATGATCGGCAGCCGCCGGCAGGCCTGGGTGCTCTACGGCGTGATGGGCACGCTGATGGTGCTTTTGCTGCTGCTTTGCGTCATGCCCGAGCAGGGCGGCACGCCGATGCTGAAGCAGGCCGGCATCGAGACCAGCGCGACCGCCGATCAGCCCGGCGGCAATATGGAGGGCAAGGAGGTCCGCTTCGGCATCGCCGCCAGCAGCCTGTTTGCCGACATTACCACCGCCTTCACCACCGGCGCGGTGGACTCCGCCCACGACAGCTACACGCCGCTGCCCGGCATCTCGATGTTCGGTCAGATGATGCTGCAGTGTGTCTTTGGCGGCAAAGGCGTCGGCTTCTTGAATGGCCTGATCTACGGCCTGATCGCCGTGTTTGTCGCCGGACTGATGGTCGGCCGCACGCCGGAATTCTTGGGGAAGAAGATCGAGACGCAGGAGATCATTCTCGTTTCGCTCGCTTTGCTGATCCATCCGCTCGTCATTCTTTCTCCGACCGGCTGGTCGATGCTCGCTCCCTACGCGCTGTCCTCGCTCGGCAACAACGGCATTCACGGCTACGAGGAAGTCCTCTACGGCTTCACATCGGCAGCCGCCGACAACGGCTCGGCGTTTGCCGGCCTCAACTCCAACACGCCCTGGTTCAATCTCGCCATCGCCGCCGTCATCTTTATCGGCCGCTATCCGCCGATCATCTTCCTGATGGGTGTGGCGGGGTCGGTCGCCCGCAAGCGGACGACGCCGCCGACCACCAGCACGCTTCGCACCGACACGGTGATGTTCGGCGTGTTCTGGTTTGCCACCATCCTGATCGTGGGGGCACTGACCTTCTTTCCGGCCCTGGTGCTTGGACCAATCGCCGAATTCTTCGCCATGAAGGCTGGGCTTACTTTTTAACGAGCTGGCGCACCTGACGTCACGCTGGAGAGAACGATGGCACCGCGAGCAGAAAACAGCACAAGCCGTGAGCCGCTGGGCGCGGCCTTTCGCGGCGTGCGTTTGCGCGGCGGCTACACGCTCGGCCTGTTCGTCCAGGCGTTGAAGGACTCGCTGGTCAAGTTCGATCCGCGGGTGCAGATCCGCAATCCGGTCATGTTCGTGGTCTGGGTCGGAACGCTGGTAACGCTGGCGCTGACGATCCAGCCGGATTTGTTCGGTCCGTCCGCCGCCTCGCGCCACTACAACGGCATTGTCACCGTGGTGCTGGCGCTGACCGTATGGTTTGCCAACTATGCCGAAGCTCTCGCCGAGGGCCGCGGCAAGGCGAAAGCCACCGCGCTACGGCAAACCCGAGCCGACCTGGTCGGTATCCGCGTGCTCGAGGACGGCCGCACCGAGCGGGTCCCGGCCGCGGACCTGCGCAAGGGCGATCTTATCCGCGTCGAGAAGAACGACGTGGTGCCGGCGGATGGCGACGTGGTCGAGGGTATGGCCTATGTCAACGAAGCCGCGATCACCGGCGAATCTGCGCCGGTCTTGAAGGAGCCGGGAACCGATATGTTCTCGTCGGTTACCGCCGGCACGACCATCATTTCGGATTGGCTGATGGTGCGCGTCTCCGCCGATCCCGGCAGCTCGTTCCTCGACCGCATCATCCACCTCGTCGAAGGCGCCAGGCGGCAAAAGACCCCCAACGAGATGGCGCTCACCGTGCTGCTGTCCATCCTGACGCTGATCTTCGTCATCGTCGTGGCGGCGATGGCGCCGGTCGCCACCTATCTGCAGGCGCGAATCAATGTCGCCGATCTTGTTGCACTTCTGGTCGCGCTGATCCCGACGACAATCGCGGCGCTGCTTTCCGCTATCGGTATCGCCGGAATGGACCGCACGATGCGGTTCAATGTGCTGGCAATGTCCGGCAAGGCCGTCGAGACGGCCGGCGACGTTCAGACATTGATTCTCGACAAGACGGGGACGATCACCACGGGCGATCGCGAGGCGACCGATTTCATCCCGACATCGGGCCATCAGCCGAGCGAACTGGTTCAGGCCGCGTACCTTGCCTCCCACTTCGACACGACGCCGGAAGGCCGCTCGGTTGTTGCCAACAGCGCTTCGCGGGGTGCCAGGCCGACGGCCGACCTCGATCAGGCCAAAGGTCTGGAATTTTCGGCGCAGACTCGCATGAGCGGAACCGACCTGCCCGATGGCCGGGTCATCCGCAAAGGTGCGGTGAGCGCGGTGGTCCGACACATTATCGACCGGTTCAAGACCGTTCCGCCGCCGGATCTGCAGACGATCGCGGACGGCGTCGCGAAGAAGGGAGCGACGCCGCTCGCCGTCAGCGTCAACGGCGACATCGTCGGCATTGTCGTGCTCTCCGACAAGCTCAAGCCGGGCATCCGCGAGCGCATCGCCGAGCTACGCAAGATGGCGGTCCGGACCGTCATGGTCACCGGCGACAATCCGGTTACTGCCTACTCAATCGCGGCCGAGGCCGGCGTCGACGACTTCGTCGCCGAGGTTACTCCGGAAGAGAAGCTGCAGTTGGTGCGTCGCGAACAAGCCCAGGGGCGGTTGGTGGCGATGACCGGAGACGGCACCAATGATGCGCCGGCATTGGCCCAGGCGGACGTCGGCCTGGCGATGAATTCCGGAACGATGGCGGCTAAGGAGGCGGCGAATCTCGTCGATCTCGATTCCGATCCGACCAAGCTCACCGACCTCGTCGCCATCGGCAGGCAAATGCTGATGACGCGCGGCGCGCTGACGACGTTCTCCATTGCCAACGACGTGGCAAAATATTTCGCCATCATCCCGGCGATGTTCATCCTCGCCCTGCCGGGCCTGGCAGCGCTCAACGTCATGAACTTGGCGACGCCGCGCAGCGCGGTGCTCTCGGCGCTGATCTTCAACGCCGTCATCATTCCGCTGCTCATCCCGCTGGCGTTGGGCGGCGTGCGTTTCCGGGTGCAGGCCGCGGAAAGCCTGTTCCATCGCAATCTTTGGATTTACGGCGTCGGCGGGCTGGTTGCGCCTTTCGTCGGCATCAAGCTGATCGATCTGTTGATCGCGCCGCTGGTTTGAGAGGAGCGTGATATGCTCGGCTATGTTACTGGCGCAGTGCGCATTTCTCTGGTGACGTTCGCTTTGTGCGGCTTTGCCTACCCGTTCGCCGTTACCGCAGTGGGTCAGTTGCTCATGCCAAATCGGGCGAATGGCAGTCTCGAACAGAGTGCTGACGGCCGGATCATCGGCTCGCGCTTGATTGGCCAGCAGTGGAATGATGCGCAATGGTTCCATGGCCGTCCATCGGCCACCGTCGCCCCCGATCCTAAGGATCCGAGCAAAAATATCGACGCACCTTATAACGCAGCAAATACGACGGCTTCGAACCTGGGTCCGACCAGCAAGGCCCTGCAGGACCGTTTGACCGCCGACCGCAAGGCTTTCGATGAGGCGCAACCCGAACTTGCCGGCAAGCTCTTGCCCTCCGACATGCTGACGACCTCGGGTTCTGGCCTTGATCCCGACATCACGCCGGCCAATGCTTTGCTTCAGGTGGCTCGCGTGGCCAAAGCCCGCGGCGTGGCGCCCGCGCAAATTGCGGCTCTCGTCGAACAACACGTGACGCCCCGCAGCCTTTGGATTTTCGGCGAGCCGCGGGTCAACGTTTTGGAGCTCAACCTGGCGCTGGAGGCGGCCTTTCCAAAGAAATAGCAGCGCTTCCGGTTGCGGCAGCATCCGCGGAGCGTCAGCCGCATTCCTGATCCGGGTCGGAGGGAAGATCGATGTTCGAGGTCCTCTACCTGTTTGTGCTCGTGTGGGCGGCGCTGCCCTTGATCCGCACCCTGATGCAAGGGCGAGGCGGCGACCACATTGCGTTTGTGCACCGGCTGTATCGCGATGCCGCCTACGTGCTGGCTGCTTTGCTGGGGATCATCGTCTTCGAGGCGGCGCTCGGCATCTCTCTCGAAAACTACTGGTTTGAGGAGCTGGGCCAGAGCCATCGCTATTGGCTGTCGCTTGAATATCGCGTGGCAATTTTCCTCGTGGCCCTGCTGACGGTCGGTCTGTTTGTCGGCGCCAACCTGCGCGCACTGTGCCGGTGGTATGCGGTGATCCCGGCAAGCGCGCCGTGGATCGTCGGATTTGTGCTTGCGGCCCTAGTCGGATTTTTCGCCACCCCGCTCTGGATTCCGCTCATGCGGTTCCTCGGCGCCACGACGGCCGGCGTGGTCGATCCTGTGTTCGGCAGAGATCTTTCTTTCTACTTGCTGGCATTGCCGCTCTACGACGACGTCGTCGCTATCGTGATCGGGGTCCTTTGCCTGGCGATTGCGCTTTGGCTGGGCATCGGACTGGCGGCTCGCAGTGGAACGGCTGCGTTCGTCAATCGCTTAGCGCCCGGCAGAGCCTCTGACCGCTATGGAAGCGTCGTCCTTCTATCGCCGGGACCGAGCCGGCCGGATTGGGCGAGCTGGATACGGCAGGGCATGATTCTCGGCGCGCTGCTATGCGTCGCACTCGGGATAAGTCGGTTCTTGGCCCGCTACCACCTCGTTGTGGACGGACACTCGACGGTCGTGGCCGGCGCCTCTTATGCCGACGTCAATTTCTGGCTGCCCGGATACGACCTCATCGTGGCATGTTGGTTCGCGGCGGCGTCGATCCTTGGGCTGGCCGCTGCCCTTCCGCGCATTCGCAACTGGTTGTTGATGCGTCGGTCGCATTGGCTCGCGCCGTTCACGGCGCTGGCGCTGCTTGTCGTGGCAGCATTCGCGGTCCCCACTGGGATTGAGGACCTCTATGTGGGGCCGAACCAGATCACGTTGGAGCTGCCATATCTGCTCAGGAGCATCGCCGGCACGCGCCAAGCCTTCAACCTCCAGGGACCCTCGGTCGAAGAGCGAGAATTTGCGGTCTCCGCGACGCCATTGACCGCTGCCGATTTGACGAGGAATGCGGCGACGCTGCAGGACGCGCGCATCTGGGATTGGCGCGCGCTCGAACCGCAACTGCAGCAAATCCAGGGCCTACGGCCCTACTACACGTTTCACGGCGTCGATATCGATCGCTATGCGATCGATGGCGCCGAGCGGCAGGTCATGATCACGGCGCGCGAACTCGATGTTACGCGGCTTCCCGCGCCCGCCCAGGTTTGGGTCAATCTCGCGCTCAAATACACTCACGGCTATGGGATCGTCGCGGTCCCGGTGAACGAGATCGACGCCCGGGGCAATCCGGTCCTCTGGGCCCATGATATTCCCATCGAGGCCAAGAAAGATCTCGCGGTGACCCGCGGCGCGATCTATTTCGGCGAGCTCACCGAAGATCGTGTCTATGTGCACACCACCGAGAAGGAATTCGATTTCCCGCGAGGCCAGGCCAACGCCGAGACGGTGTATCAGGGAACGGGAGGAATCCTGCTCTCCAACTTGTGGCGCAAGCTGGTCATTGCCCGCCAATTCGACGGCCCGCGGCTTTTCATCTCGGGATATTTCACGCCTGAGAGCCGGGTGATGCTGCGCCGGAATATCGTCGAGCGAGCGCGGACGCTGGCCCCGTTCCTCAGCTTTGATCGCAATCCTTACATCGTCGCGGATGCGGACCATTATTCCTACATCCTCGACGCCTATACGACGTCGCAGAATTATCCTTACAGCGAGGCCTATCAGGGATCGCTTTCTGCTTTCCGCGGCTACAACTACCTGCGCAATTCCGTGAAGGCGGTGATCGACGCCTATAACGGCGCGGTGACGCTTTACGTCTTCGACCGGTACGATCCGATCATCAACGCCTATCGGCAGGTGCTGCCCGAACTTTTCAAGGATGCGCGCGAGATGCCGGAGAATCTGCACCGGCATATCCGCTATCCGGAAGATATCTTCACGGTACAGGCCGAGATGTACGGCACCTACCACATGACCAACCCCACCACCTTCTACAATCGCGAGGATCGCTGGGAGGTCCCGCACGAGCTTTATCGAGCCAGCGAGATCGCGATGCTGCCCTATTACGTGATGACGCAGCTGCCCGGTTCCGACAAGCCGGAGTTTCTGCTCATGTTGCCGTTGGCGGTCGCCGGCAAGAATCAGATGGCGGGTTGGCTCGCGGGCCGCTCCGACGGCGACAACTACGGGAAGATGGTGGCTTTCCGCTTCCCCAAAGGGACCTTCATCGACGGCCCGGCACAGGTGGAATCACGGATCAGCTCGGACAGCCGGTTCTCCGGTGATCTTACCCTTTGGGATCAGCACGGTTCGCAGGTCATTCGCGGCAATCTCATTGTGCTGCCGCTTGTCGACAACCAGCTCATCGTGATCGAGCCGGTCTATATCGAGGCGGAGCAGACCAAGATCCCGATGCTCGCCCGCGTGGTATTGGGCCAGCTCCTGCCGGACGACCGCAAGATCGAGTGGGCGAGTACGCTCACGGAGGCCGAGCGTCTCCTCGTCGGGGCGTCAGCGTCCACCGTAGCCGGCGCGCCCGCTCCGGGAACGGGCAACGAAATGCTGGAACGTGCGCGCGCGCTGTTCGGCGAGATGCAGCGGGAATATGCCGCCGGCAACTTCGCCCGCTATGGCGAGCTTCTCCAGCAGCTCGGAAAGCTGCTGCAGTCACAATGAAAATTTCATGATTTGGCGAGCTTAGCCCGAGCATTCCCTGCCTCTAGTACCGACTATCGCTGATGAATGAGTCGTGATTCAAGGATGCATGAGCGGCATCCCCGAGGCGACGATTATCATTCTGACGGCGGAGGAACGTGCCGAGCTTGAGAGCTTGG
>Ga0116111_1001967_pt1 | contig 13181 bp, 10 predicted proteins | sample June2015DPH_8_10_FD_89720 | JGI IMG/M metagenome (GOLD analysis project Ga0116111, IMG submission 89720) | Peatland microbial communities from SPRUCE experiment site at the Marcell Experimental Forest, Minnesota, USA - June2015DPH_8_100 | ecosystem: Environmental > Terrestrial > Soil > Wetlands... | reverse complement strand
TCGCCTTCAATAATTTCCACACCTCGACCATGAACTGGCAGAGCTTCAGCCAGCTCACTTTCGCCTTCCGCGTCACACCGGAATTGCTGGTGCGCGGGGTGGTCTGGGCCGCGGTGATTGGTTTGATTGGCGGCCTGTTCCCGGCCATCCGCGCGGCGCGATTGCCCATTGCGGCGGCATTGCGGGAATTGTGACACCGCAAGCTTCTTGAATTGAAAATAAAAAGGCGGATGGATGTGCCGTTCGCCTTTTGAATTTTGCCGCAGGGCGTGGGTTCAGCGTTCAGTTTTTGGCGGCGGAATTCGTGGGCGGTTCCGGCGTCAGCGGCTTGATGATTTCAGCGAGCAGGTCCGGTTTGGCCGGAACACGTTCGAGGCACGGATATTTCTCGCCGCCGTGATAATCCAGGCGGTAATTCTTGAAGTAATCGCTGTTTTCGATGAGCAACTCGATGGGTGCGCCGTTGGTCGCGGCGGATTTCACCGCGGCGCGCAGATTTTCGGGCGTCCAGCGGCGACCGTTCACCGCCACCAGTTTCATGGCCGGGCCAATGCCCGCCGAGTCCGCAGTCGTCCCCGGCAGGACATCATTGATGCCGCCCTCCGGGCTGAGGTTGAGGCCGAGGGAAAAACTCAGGTCGGTGTACTTACGCTGGCCTTCGCGGGTTTTGAGCAGGGCCGGCAATTCGTTGGTGTAAGCCAGGCGCCAGCCGCCGTTTTCGATGCCACCGAGCGGAGCGTGCGGGTTGATTTCATAGATGCGCTGCTGGAAAAATCCGCGCCAGTCGTACGGGGCGATTTCGTTCAACGCCTTCACCACGTCGTCGTAGGTGTAGGGAACAACCTTGGGCGGGCCGCTTTCGCCGCCGTAAAATTTTTTGCAGAAGTCGTCGAGCGACCGTTTGCCTTTGGTTTGTTGGCGGATGATGGTATCCGCCTCCAGCCAGATCAAATCGCCTTCGGGATAAAAATCCGTGCCGCGCCGCCAGGCGGTGCCGGTGTACGGGGCCAGATAGAGCAACTGGGCCGCGACGGTGGTGTCGGCCAGCGACCGCCACGTGCGACCGGCCCGGTGGTCCAACGTCGCCGCGGTCAGGGCGAACGTTTCGCGGAAATCCTCGTTCGTTTGGAGACCGCTGCGCGCGGCGAGGACCTTGCCGAGATAATCGGTCAGGCCTTCGTAATCCCAGAGCAGTTCGTCCCGCATCGGCTGCTGGTAATCCGGCGTGGCCATGCCGGCCGGACGGCGGTATTTGCCGTTCCACGAATGGACCATCTCGTGCGGCAGCAAATCGGGGAACGAGTGCCGCGCACTTTCATCCGTCAAATAATTTTCACCCACGCGATCGTCGCTGGATTCGTGGTGTTCAAGCCCGCCATGCGACACGCGATCGCACAAGGTGACCAGGAAATGATAATCGCGATAATGATGCGCGCCGAACAGCGCGTTAGCCTCCTTCACCAGATGCGAAAAATGGCGGATGTCCTCCGGCGTCATTTCCAGAGCGGCGGCGCTGTCGGCCACGAGGTGGATGACATGGGGCGGTTGTTCGCCCGGCGTCAAATCAATCGTCCGGAAATATTCACCGGCGATGACCGGCGAATCCACCAGAGTCTCCAGCGGGGCGGGCGAAAATTCGACGCGGGCACCGGATGCGCTTGCAACCGGCAGGGCTGTCCCGAATTTCCAGCCCTCGGGCAGTTGCAGAGTGGTAACGTATTGAAGCTTCAACGGCTCCGCGGTCTGCGGGTAAAGCAAGACCTCGTTCCAGTTCAACTCCAGCAGCTTGGCCGTCGAGGAAACGCCGGTGGAAAACGAGCCTCCGCCCGTTGGCAGCAGAAAATCGAGCGACACATCCACCGCGTCCGCCCCGGCCGGCACGTCCAGATGGAATGCATACATGTCGTCCGCGTCGCGCTGCCAGTTCAACGGCCGGCCATTCGCGCTCATCTCCAGGCCGGTCAAGTCGTTGATGGGCCCGCTCGGCATGTGCTCGCCCGGAATCCATTTGGGATAAAACAGCGTGAGCCTGCCGGGCGGGGCGGGGATATGCAATCGCGCGTGCAGGATGCTGCGCGGGGCGTCCGTGGCATCCACGTCGAGCTTGATCGGGCCGGTTTGCGCAAAGGCCGACGCAGCCAATAACAGGTTGAACAAGACGAGCCACCGGAACGATCCGCGCTTGGTTTCCATGGCGACAAAATGGGAAAAACCGGCGCCGAAGGAAATGAGAATTATGGGGATTATGAATGCCGGCGATATCAAACCCCGATCAAGGCGGCGCCGATGACGCCGGCGGAATCGCCCAGTTGATGTTTGACGATGGGTGTTTCCAGCGAATCACTGAAAACATATTTCGCCCACCTTGTGGACGTTGCGCGTGGCGATAAGCAGCGTGGGTCACGCGCAGAGGCTCCCAGAAATATTCCGGCGGGCGAGCTTGACGCGCAATTTTCCCGCCGCAAAATCAGCGGATGAAATCACGCCTGTTGTTTGCCTTTTGCCTTGGCTGCGCCGTTCATCTCCGCGCCGCTGACACGAACCTGCCAGTTGCACCCTATATCCTCACGCCGCCCGCCCCCGCCACGCCGCGCATCAACGGCCCGAACATTTTTGGCGTGCGTCCCGGTTCGCCGTTTCTTTTCACGATTCCGGCGACGGGCGACCGGCCCATGACATTTTTGGCGACGAACCTGCCGCGCGGTTTGAAACTGAATGCCCAGACCGGACGCATCACCGGCAAGCTGGAGAAAAAGGGCGAAACCGTGGTCACGCTCGTAGCGCAAAATTCGCTCGGCACGGCGGAGAAAAAATTCCGCATCGTCTGCGGCGACCAGATAGCGCTGACGCCGCCGATGGGTTGGAACAGTTGGAATTGTTTTGCCAGCGCGGTTTCGGAGGAGAAGGTCAAGAGCGCAGCGGATGCGATGGTTAGAAGCGGCCTCATCAACCACGGCTGGACTTACGTCAACGTGGATGATTATTGGCAAAATCATCGCGACTCGCAGGACCCGACGCTGCGCGGGCCTTTCCGCGACGCTCACGGCAATATCACACCCAATTCGCGCTTTCCCGACATGAAAGGCATGGCGGATTACATTCATTCGCTCGGTTTGAAGGCCGGACTTTATTCCTCGCCCGGTCCCTGGACGTGCGGCGGCTGTGCCGGCAGCTGGCAGCACGAGAAACAGGACGCGCAGACTTACGCCCGTTGGGGTTTTGATTATTTGAAATACGACTGGTGCAGCTACGGCGGGATTGCCTCGGGCAAAATGACCAACGCGGCGAGCGTGCGTCTCTATGGTCAAACCGCGACCAATGCCGAGGGTGCGATTTACCCGTATCGCCTCATGGGCGGATTTTTGCGCGAACAAAAGCGCGACATCGTCTTCAGCCTCTGCCAGTACGGCATGACCCGCGTATGGACCTGGGGCGGTTCGGTGAACGGCAGTTGTTGGCGCACCACCGGCGACATCACCGACACCTGGAAAAGCATGAACAAAATCGGCTTCAATCAGGACCAGGCCGCGCCTTACGCCAGGCCGGGCAACTGGAACGACCCCGACATGCTCGTCGTCGGTCAGGTCGGCTGGGGACATCTGCATCCGACACACCTGACGCCGGACGAGCAATACACGCACATCAGCCTCTGGTGCCTGCTGTCCGCGCCGTTGCTTATCGGTTGCGACATGACCAGGCTGGACGATTTCACGCTGAATCTTTTGGGCAACGACGAAGTGCTCGCGCTCGACCAGGACGCGCTGGGCAAACAGGCGACCTGCATCATCCGCGACGGCGACGTGCGCGTCTATGAAAAGGAGCTGGAGGATGGCGGGCGCGCCGTCGGGTTTTTCAATCTGGGATTGGAACCGGTGAAACTGGACTTCAAGGACTTCACGAAGCTCGGCTTGACCGGACGGCAGCACGTGCGCGACCTGTGGCGGCAACAAAATTTGCCCGACATCGCCGATCCCGCGAACGATTCATTCCCGGTGACGATTCCCGCCCATGGCGTGGTGCTTTGTAAATTCACCGCGGCGCGCTGACAATTTACGCTTCCGGCAGCTTGCCTGAACATTTTTTTTTGACAATTTTTCGTCCGAAATGGTCAAAACGGGCCTATCCGCTTGTCAAAACTCGCGGGCGATTCTCCATTTTGAATGTCAAGCCAGGCCGTTGAGCCGTTTGGTTCATGCACTGCAATTATCACCAACTTGAGATTGCCGGGCGAATTGAAAAATTTGTTGCAGACATTGAAAAAGCAAATGGCCTCCAGTTCGCTTTTGATTTTGCCGGTAGGGCGCGGTGTCCCCACCGCGCCGCGGCCGGCTCCGCCCGTCCTCCGTAGTCCCGCATTGCGGGACGGACGGTGGAGAGCCAGCCCTACCTTCTCCAACCGGATATTCAGTTGTTCCGTCAAACCCCGATCAAGGCGGCGCCGATGACGCCGGCGGAATCACCAAGCTGATGTTTGACGATGGGCGTTTCGAGGCAATCGCTGAAAACATATTTCGCCATTTCCGCCACGCCTTCGGTGTAGAGCGCGTCGAAATTGGAAACGCCGCCGCCGAGGACGACCACGTCCGGGTCCAGCACGTCAATGAGGTTGGCCAGGGAGCGGCCGAAATTGCGGAAGAAAATTTTCATGAACTCCACCGCCTTCGCATCACCGGTGTAATAATCCTGCACGATTTCCTTGAACGATTTTTTCTTTCCGAACTGTTCGGCGTAGCGCGCCTCCAGTCCGCCGCCGCTGATGAACGTCTCCACGCAGCCCAGTTGGCCGCAGTAACATTTCGGCCCTTTGGGATCAATGGACATGTGGCCCCATTCACCGGCGATGGCTTGCGGGCCGGTGATGACTTCGCCGTGGTGGACAATGCCGCCGCCGCAACCCGTGCCCATGATGACGCCGAAGACCAGTTTCTTTCCCCGCCCCGCCCCGTGCAACGCTTCGGCCATCGCGAAACAATTGGCGTCGTTTTGGATCTCGATTTTCCGGCCGAGAATCCGTTCGAGGTCCGCCTTCAACGGCTGGCCGTTCATGCAAACCGTGTTGGAATTTTTCAACAGGCCGGTGCGCGGCGAGATGGCGCCGGGCGTGCCGATGCCGAACGTATGCGCTGCGTCCTGGATGCCGGCGGCCAGTTCATCGTGCAGCCCCTTGATCCGGTTCAGGATGTGGGCATAACCCTTTTCCTGCTGCGTATCCACGCGCTTGCGGAAAAGGCTTGTCGCGTCGAAGTCCCGCATTTCGGGACGAAGACGGATCATCTCTTCATCCAGCACGATGCCTTCAATCTTCGAGCCGCCGAGGTCTATGCCGATGCGAAACATGATTTCAAATCGATTTTGTGTGAATGGTAGCACAGGCGACTCGCCTGTCGCGGTCGGCGACCCGCCGAACGCAGTGTTTAACTTTTGTTCGTGAAGGATTTAACTTTTTTTGCTTCGACTCTTTCTTGGTAAGAGTGATTGAAATTTGATTTGTCCTTTGGGCTTTTTGGAAATGTTTATTCATCCAAACAACTTCGGTTCGTTTGTGAATTTGCCCGGATGAATCTCTGGTCGTTGCCTCGATGGTTCTGTGACTCCAACCGTTTTGCCGAGTCAGCAAACTTTTGTATAAATCGTTCGCATACCCGCTAATGAAAATCATGCAATGGGCGCGATTCGCCAGTTTCAGAAGCGCACGATGAAATTCAGGATTGTTTTCATCGTGAGTGTAGCCGTTCGTTCGGTCTGCCAAATAAGGCGGGTCCAAATAAACGAGTGTGGCTGGCCGATGCAGATATTGTTTTAACAATTCTTTGGCATCTTTGTTCTCGACCCGAACACTACGCAATCGTTCAACGACTTTTGAAATTCTCTCGGGCAAATTATACCAGCGATTTACCCGCGCGTCGCGTCCATCGCGGGTGTAAGAATCAGAATACGAAAATCCGCCGCGTTCTTCTCCAAAAACACCGTTGATAGCCATCATGGAAGAAACCAAAAAGCGTCGCGCCCGTTCGAGGTCGCTCGGCTTTGATTGCGGGATTCTTGCGCGGTGCAACTCTTCGCGGGCATACGGCGTCAGGGCAATGAGCCGACAAAGTCGCTTTTCATTTTTTCGCAGTTGCGCAAAAAGATTTACGATTTCCTTGTCGAGATCATTGATGACTTCGATGGGCGCGGGCAGCTTGGCCAAAGTGAGCGCGGCAGAGCCGCAAAATATTTCGACCCAAGCGTTATGCGGGGGAAGCTGGCTACAGAGTTCGACCGCAAGGCGCTTCTTTGATCCAAAATATCCAAATGCTGTGCTCATGTGACGCGCTGACGATTCTAAATCAAAAATAATTGGACACACGCAAAACTTTTCAATAACGTTTTCAATGAGTTGGCAGGGCCAGCTTGTCTTTTGGCACTGCCCGGTAACACTAATTCAACTGAACCCGGATGCGCTATGAAAAAACTCACAACTGCTGCCACTAGGATAATAATCAGCAATTTTGCCAAGGAAATTAAGAGACGCCGAGAACGAGGCCCGAAACCAGCGACCGCAGTAATTGATTACAAAGATGACCGTAAAAACCAAAAAGAAAGAGAAGTCTGGCTCGTTTCTTTGGATTTGTTGCGCTATCGCAAAGACAACGGGCGAATTGCTAGCGATGTTTTGAGCTATGAGAAAAATGTCGGTCGGCTTGACGAAACTACTGATGAGTCTCAAAAAATAATCAGACAATTTCTTGAAGGAAAAGATGAAAAGAAAACCGAGGAACTCAAACGGTCTATTGAGCATGACCACCAGAGAGAACCGGCAATTATCACATGCGATGGCTTTCTGATTAACGGAAATCGTCGCAAAATGGTTTTAGAGATGCTCAACCGAGAAGCGGAATCGCCTAAATTCCCAACGATGAAGGTTGTAATTCTTCCAGATGAGGGCGAGGAGGGCGGCGCTCCAACACTGTTGGATATCGAAAGAGTTGAGAATCATTATCAACTGCAAAGTGATGGCAAAGCAGAATACTATGCTTTCGATAAAGCACTTTCCATCCAACGCAAAATCGATTGCGGTATGTCTCTGGAAGAGCAACTCAAGGACGACCCGCAATATGCTCTTCTTGATAAGAAAGATTTTGAGCGTGCAGTTGAAAAAGTAAAAAATGAGTTTATTAGCCCGCTGGAATGCATCGACCGATATCTCCAATGGCTTAACCGCGACGGTTTATACAGCACAGTTTCGAGCGGCATAGGTGATCCAGAAGGCCGCTGGCAAGCATTTCTGGATTATTCTCAAAGTGTTTATCGGAAACTCCAAGACCCTAAATCGCTTCTTCAAATGAATCTTCGGGAAGACGAAGCTGGCAAGGTAGAGCAAGTTGCTTTCAGGCTTATTCGGAAGAGAGATTTTGGAGATTTTGGAAAAGTTCACAAACTCATGCGCGATTTGCCGAGTTTGCTCAAGAATGACGAGGCCAAACGCGAACTTTTCAAAATCCAAGACATCAAGCCCGATTTGCCGAAGGAAAAAAGATTCGATGCCGACGGAAAAGAATATGATGACCGAACTGTTGACAGAATTTGGGGCGAGGAAAACAAACAAAAAGTTTTTCGCCATCTCAACACGGCTCTGACGCTTGAAGAATCAAAATCAGAACTGGAAAAGCCGCTGGACTTATTGCAGGAAGCGCTAGACAAGCTCCAGCATAAACGAATGGATGCTAGGGCAGTCAATGTTCTTGATTTTGAGCGTGCAATGAAGCTGACACAGGAAATCCAGCAAACAGCCAATGGGTTGGAGCATGAGTTTTTTAATTTGAAGAAGGAGAGGGACAAGCTGAAATCAAAAAAGTAACCTCTCCTCGTGACAATTGAGCTTTCATCATCTGGACTCACAATCACTGATGCGGACAACTCGCTTTCGTCGGTTCATTCAAGCCAACTTCAATTTTGGGGCTTTCGCAAATCCACAGGTTCGCCACGCCTTTTTCATAGGAACGCTGTAGACTGCCGCCAGCTTTTGAGAAAGCTGATGAAGTATTTTGACCGTGAGGAATTGGATTACACGCTTGGTCCAAATTGCAAAGTTGAAGCACAGAAACTTCAATCGGAATCTGCGGAACTTGTTCGCGTAAGAGAAGCTGGGAAATCCATTAAGAGCGGCAAGTTTAATGCAAAGCATTTTGCAGAGTTCTCGGCGGCACTGCAAAGTCGTGTTAAGCGCACACTGAAAGAACACCAACTCCGCGCCGCATATCATTTGCACCTCACTCAAAACGGAGCAAATTTTTCCGTGCCGGGCAGCGGCAAGACATCCGTGGTATTGGCGCTTTATGAGAAACTTCGCAGTGAAGGCAAAGTCAACGGGCTATTCGTTGTAGGACCTGCCGCCTGTTTTGGTCCGTGGCGCACGGAATTTTTTGAAACACTTGGACGAAAGCCGCACGCCGTCGTGCTTGCTGGTGGAGAAAAACTTTCGCGGAAAGCTGAATACTTCAAACCAAACGACCATCTGGCGGAACTTTACCTTTCCACTTTCCAAACAATGACGAACGACCAAGCCGAGGTAAAGCTGTTGTTTCAACGATCTGGCATGAGCCTCTTCTTCGTGGTGGACGAGGCACATTACATCAAACAAATCGGCGGGAATTGGTCTTCTGCCGCAATCGAGTTGGCTCGGTTTGCAAAATATCGGTGCATCCTGACCGGAACGCCGTGTCCGCACAGCTTCGCCGACTTGTTCACCCTTTTTGAGTTTCTTTGGCCGACTAACGATCCAATCGGCCCTGACAATCGCATCAAAATCCGGACGGCGGAACAAGAAGGGGAAATCGAAACCGCCCAACAACTGCTCAAAAAAACCGTTGGCCCGATGTTTTATCGTGTGACCAAAGCCGATCTTGGATTGACCCGTCCAATCTTTCATCCGCCAATCATCATACCGATGAACGAACATGAGCAGTTCGTTTACGACGCAATCACGTTGCGGATTCGGAACAGCGCGAAATTTGATTACTCGAAAAATGCCGAAGTGTTGACCAGGCTGCGACGTGCGCGAATCGTTCGGTTGCGACAGTGCAGTGCATACGTCGGTCTGCTGACCAAGCCACTTTCCGATTGCGATGTAGATGTCACAAAAACCAGCGACCTTTACGAAATCATTCGCACTTACGATCAACTGGAGACTCCGGCAAAACTTTTACAGTTGGAAAAACTTGTTTCAAAAATTCTTGGTCGGAAAGAGAAAGTTGTCGTGTGGTGCAACTTCATCGGCGCATTGAAACTCATTCAAAAGCATTTTCAGAAATTAAAAGTGAATTGCGAGTTACTTTACGGAGAAACGCCAGTTGAGCAAACATCCATCGAACAGGGGGAGACGCGCGAACGATTGATCAACCGATTCAAAGACGCGAAGAGCGGTTTGGATGTGCTGATTGCCAACCCTGGCGCGTGTGCTGAATCCATTTCACTTCACAAAACTTGCCACCACGCAATTTACTACGACCTGTCATACAACTGTGCGCAATACTTGCAGTCATTGGATCGAATTCATCGCGTCGGCGGTTCTGAAACACAGGAGGCTCACTACTATTTCCTCCAAAACAAGAATGCGATTGACCGAGATGTCATGGACAACCTTGACCGCAAGGTTCAAAAAATGTTCGGCGTCCTTGAGAATAAACTGCCGCAACCAGATTCGGTAGGCGATGAGAACCAAGAAGAAATCCAGGCTTACGAACGACTATTCAAAGCAGATTGACGAACATTTCCATCGGGTTTCGTTCCGCGAAATCAAAATCCTGTGGAATATTCTTCGCAAACTGTCGTTGACGAAGGAGGATTTTGTTCGGAAGCGGTTTTTGCAGGATGCCCTGCATTATTCTGATGTCACAGACTTCTTGAGGCAACTCGGACTTTTGCGTGTAGCCAGAGGCCAGATCAGCACAAAAGATAACCTTGGTGAGACCGACGAAGAAATGAAATCCGCATTGGTTCGACGTCTGCTTGATCAAGACACCCCTTACTGGCTTCACATAAATGAATTCCTCGGCCATTTTGAAAGCGTGGAAGGGAAGTTTGAAGTCTTGATGGATTCAGAAAGGCGGCGGCGATTCGGCGGCGTTCGCAACCTTTTTTTAGAGTTAGAATTTCTCGACCACGATTTAGACAGGCCGCGATATTGGATTTCTCCTCAATACCTCGCGGCATTTATTGACGCAAAAAGCATTTCCCCCACGAGTCCGCTTGAAATTCAAGACATCCTCCGCGCTCGCGAAAAGCTGGGCCACGAAGCAGAGCTTGAAGTTTTGAAATTCGAGTCGGCAAGACTGCGAGATTCTCCCGGCTTGGCGAAGCGAATCAAACACGTCGCGTCTGAAAATGTCGGTGCTGGCTACGATATTTTGAGTTTCACCAAAATGGCAAACCGTGGTGGCTTTTTTGACAGGCTAATTGAAGTGAAGGCTGTGTCTCCTATTGACTTCAAGTTTTATTGGTCGAGAAACGAAATTGAAACCGCACGAGTTCACGGCCCAAATTATTTTCTGTATCTCGTTCCTGTTTTCAAAAACGGTTTCGATATGCAGAAACTCAAAATTATTCAGAACCCGTTCAAGCGAGTTTATTTGGATAATAAATTATGGCTTCGTCAGGAAGAGCTTGTTTCGTTTTGGGTTATGCGGTGATGAAAAAAGGCGAATGAATTTCTCCATTCGCCTTTGTCATTTTGAATTTCAGAATCAATACCGGTAGTGCTCCGGCTTGTAGGGGCCTTCGACCGGCACGCCGATGTAGTCACTACGCATCCTCCAATTCTTCGCAGCTTCCTCCGCGTCTTCAAGTTCTTCTTTGCGGCGCCAGTAGCCGCATTGTTCGATCAGGGCGCGTGCTTTCTTGAGTTCCTCTTTGTCGCGGAAGAGACGAACGCAGTGGAGGTGGATGTCAGCTATGTACAGCCGCATGGGCCGCGCTCAGCGATTTGCCAGGATTCGTCGGGGTCCACCCGCGCCAACTCCGCCTGGCCCTGCACCGCCTGCAGCCACGCGCGGATGAAACCTCATTATTCCTTCTTTTTTTCCGTCTCTTTCTTGGTAACGACCGTTTCTCCATTGACTTTGAAACACACGATATTGGGAGAGTATTCGATCAAGTTAACAATCTGAATGGCCGAGTTTACCGCTGCCATTTTAGCTTCGTCTGGAATTGTTCGAACGTCTGGTTCTGGAACATGTGTTTCCTTTTCGTGTTCGTGAAGTTGTTTGCGTGCAAGTTCAGCTTCGTATTTTGCTTTTGTTCCTTCATGCCATGTCTTGCGAAGCTCGACTGCTCCCTTTGCGGCGCTCGTTAACAACTTTGCAGCAACCGACAAAGCGCCTATTGCCGCTGGCACCGTGACGATGACTCCCCCCTTCATCATTGTGGCTATCCCGGCGGTCAAGAGCAGCGTGATACTGTTACCGGTGTGCATCTCGGAAACTCGCAAACGCGACTGTAGCAGCCCCATCTGACGGTGATCAAAATGAGTCATGCCAGAGTAGAGCGCGTCGTAAAGCCGATCCATGTGTCCGAGCAAATCCCGCAATTGGCCTGCTGTGAGGTAGTCTTCGTATTGAAGGTAGATTTCGAGGGTATTTTCTCTGTTTGGCATAGAATTAGGCTGTTGGACTGGATACACGATCCCAGACTTGATCTTGGTCGATCTCCGGCGAATCAAATCGAAATGGAGTCATCAATCCTGAAGCGGAATTGGGTGGACTAAGGTTTCTGTTCAGGCACACTCCCTCGACTGACGTCCGCAGAGTTGATCGAGGCGGCAGTACAAATCGGTATCGGCGCGAGAGCGCAACATTTTGAACGGTGCTTGTATCGACTTCGATAACGGACCCGACAGGCAACTCGATTGTAACCTCTTGGTCTTGGTCATTTATCAATTCAATCCCGACGGTTATGTCCATGGTCTGACTCCTTTCTGTGATCGATGGCCCAGTCAGCCTTCACCCCGACAAGAACTTTACCAACGCGCACTCGTCCAGACATCATTGCTCCCACAAGCGTTCCGGGTCCAGAAGCCAGCTGCAAGCCGAAGGATGCCGGACTATAAACGGTGAAGTTCGCCAGCTCATTGCCCATCCGGCGAGTTTCAGATTTCGAGTGGATATGAATTGCAGACTCGTGGAGTGCTACCATCAGGCTCGTCCCTCCAAGACCGTGGGCTTGGAGCTTTCCAAGTGTGCCGCCAAATTCGCTTCTTACTGCGTCCACAACTGTCCGTTGTCGAATTACCTTGGAACATGGTTTTTGTAGCACGGGAGACTGATCCCAACCAGAAGGCAAATCGAATAGTTCTTTTGTTTGCATGCCACCTTCGTCTGCATTGGAATCTTGCGAGTGGAGGATCAACTTTGCGATCTGGCCAAGAGAGATGCCTTCTCGGTGTAAATGGAGAAGCTCCATGTCGTATAGCTGCAATATTGACGCGGGAACCGGCTCGCAAAAGAATACTTCAAATGTGCCGGATAGCTGGCAGTGGGCAATTTCGTTGACAAGTTCTGGATCGGGATGTTCTTCCCAGCGTTGGATGAATTCTTCCAGAGCACGTTTGTATTTCAAGAAACTTTCCTTCGAGTATTTCTCATGCGCCTTTTCGATCCCAAAGCGCCTGTGCCAATCCAAGATCAACCGTGCATATTTCGCTTTCATAGCGATTCCTTCGCTAAACATGGAAACATGGATTACACCTTCACTGGCCAAATGCAAGCTTGTTCCCGTTCGCCTTCAAGGTAGGTCAGGCATCTTGCCTGACTCTGAATAATTGGCGACAGGCTGGAAGCCTGTCCCACGTCAATACCGGTAATGCTCCGGCTTGTAGGGACCGTCCACCGGCACGCCGGCTGACATCGTAGCGCCGGACGTGTGTGAGCGCGTTTTTAGACGTATTTTCGTCGAATTCCGGCCCGCGAAGGTTTAGATTGTGGCCATGTTTCTGGCCATGACGAACAAAGCGAAACGGTTGCTCTTCGTTGGTTTCATCCAACAGGTGCGGGCCAAGGACCTCCAGCGCGGACTGGAAGAGATGCCGGCGCTGCTGGCCGATTTGCCGCCCGGCTTCCACTTGCTGGTGGACCTGGGCCGGCTGGAATCCATGGACCCCGCTTGCACGACACAAGTCGGCAAGGTGATGGAATTGTGTGACCAGC
>Ga0116111_1001963_pt1 | contig 13198 bp, 8 predicted proteins | sample June2015DPH_8_10_FD_89720 | JGI IMG/M metagenome (GOLD analysis project Ga0116111, IMG submission 89720) | Peatland microbial communities from SPRUCE experiment site at the Marcell Experimental Forest, Minnesota, USA - June2015DPH_8_100 | ecosystem: Environmental > Terrestrial > Soil > Wetlands >... | reverse complement strand
AAGCCATCTTCAGCTCCATGGGACGCACCGTGGTCGTGGACGAAAAACACATGGACGCCATTACCGGACTTTCCGCTTCCGGCCCCGCTTACGTTTACTTGATCATTGAATCGCTGGCGGAAGCCGGCGTGAAACTCGGCCTGCCGCGCGAACTGTCAACCGAGCTTTCCGCGCAAACGCTTCTCGGCGCTTCGTCGCTCGTGCTGCATACCGGCGAGCATCCCGCCAAGCTGAAAGATATGGTGACCACGCCCGCCGGCTGCACCATCGACGGCCTGATCGAGCTCGAAGAGGGCGGCCTGCGCGTCACCCTCATCAAAGCCGTCGTCCGCGCCGCCGAACGCGCCCGGCAACTCGTCGAGAGCCAGAACACGTGATCCCGGTCGCGCGGGCGTCGACGTCCGATTTCTGGTCCGATCCGGATCGGACCATCGGACTCCAGCCATCGGAGGATCGGGGGCGATTTCGCGAAGCAATGCCTCGATTGTTGACTGTCGGCTCTAAACTTCTGCCACCATTCTGTAGCGCCGTAGCACAGCCACTCCTGGCTGTGTTTTGCAACACACCACAGAGCACAGGCAAGAGTGCCTGTGCTACGTACGTAAACTTCTGCTGCCTTCCGCTTCGGCCGTCTCCTGTTTCCTTTTCGTTCTTACCAGTTTCGAATTTCCAGTTTCGAGTTTCTGTTCTCCTGCTTGCCACTTGCCACTAGCCACTAGCCACTGCTCTTAACGCCACTCGTCACTCGCCACTGCCCTTGGCGCCACTTGCCACTGGATATGAGCGCCAGTTTCGAATTTCGAGTTTCCAGTTTCCGTCTTTCTGCCTGCCGCCCCTCGCTATCGTTCGTCTCCTCCAGCCGCAACTCCCATTATCCAAGTTCCGCAGACCTCGAAAGGGATCTGCGCCAGCCCCGGAAACACCCCGAAATGTCAGCAGGTGCCATATAATCCAAGGCCAGCTACACTGGAAGTTTGCTACCTTGGAGTGAGCTTTATGTTCAGGATGCTTATCGACACGTGCGTATGGCTTGACCTTGCCAAGGACCAGAGGCAGGTATCGGTGCTCGGGGTGGTCGAGGAAATGGTCAAACTCGGGATGGTTACGCTCATCGTGCCACGCGCCGTCCTCGACGAGTTCCGACGGAATCGGGAACGCATTGCCAAAGAAAGTGCCAAGAGCCTCTCGGCGCACTTCCGAGTTGTGAAAGACGCAGTCGGCAAAATCGGCGGCGACAAGAGGAGGATGCGGCTCGTCCTCTCGCATCTCGACGATGTGGATCACAAGATCCCGATCATCGGCGGCACGGCTGTGAACACCCTCGACCGCATTGAAAAGCTGCTGAAAGCGTCGCCGATCATAGAACCGTCTGAGGCAGTCAGACTCCGAGCCGCTCAACGGGCAATCGATAAAAGGGCACCGTTCCATCGGGACAAGAATGCAATGGCCGACGCGATCATCATCGAGACGTACGCCGAATGCGTACTGGACAAAGCACCAGGAGGGGTGCGCTTCGCATTTGTTACGCACAACAAGAGCGAGTTCAGCATCGAGAACGGCAATCACAAGGTGCCACACCCAGACTTCGCGGGCTTCTTCTCGCGCATTAGGTCGCTTTACTTTATCAACCTGCCAGAGGCGCTTCGCCGTGTTGAGCCGTCGCTCGTTACGGACATCATGCTTGAGCAATCATGGACGCAAGAGCCGCGCGGTCTGACCGAGATCCTAGAGGCTGAGGACTTGCTGTTCAACCAAGTCTGGTACAACCGGCACTGGGGCTTGAGAATCGGGGTGCAAGAGGGAAGCATCAAGGTCGTAGAAAAGGAAACCTACCCGCGTCCGCCTGGCGCAGGGGAAACGGTTCAGCGGGACGTGTGGAAAGGAGCGTTAAGAGCCGCTCGGAAGGTCGAGCGTCGCTATGGCAAGAAGAACCTTGGTCCTTGGGATGATTTCGAGTGGGGCATGATAAACGGCAAGCTCTCTGCTCTTCGGTGGGTCTTGGGAGACGAGTGGGACATGCTTGACACCTAAAATTAGGAGGTGGTAGCCACGGTCAACTCGTATTTGAGTTGACCGTGGGTTTTCTCACCGCAGAAAGGCCCACGCTCAGAAATACGTTGAGTGTGGCTGTCCGCTCTAAGCTCCGCCCCGAAGTGCAATATTCAACGCTTCAAGAAACTCCCGCGTGTCGGCATAGTAGTTAGGATAGGCAGTCTGGAGCGCACTAATGTCATTCACCCAAACGAGCACTGCATCGAGCTCCGGGCGCTTCGATAGCTCGATCTCCTCAACAGCACGAGAGGCTTCATTCCTATTCGCATAGCCTGTGACATTGGTTGTTTGCTCGGTTATGTTCAGAACAAGCAGCAACCATTTAAAGGCTTTTATATTTTTTCGCGGGAATTGTTTAAGTGCACTTGTCCAGCCTCGCAACCGATGGCGGACCCTAAGACCTTTTGTCGCTCGCCGCAACTCATCAATGAGTTCACCTCTATTTCCTGGCGTGTTTTCAACCGGTTCAGTACCCTCGCGAACGGCCAAGGCCGATCCCATCAGGGAAAAGAACCTCCTCCATTCGTCGGGACCGGCTCCGAACTTTAGGGGCGTTCCCGTAAACGTGGTTACCGTTTCAACGGTGGTTGCAAACGCGTGCTGCAACCGTGACCGTAGTTGAATCTCAACCCTGTGACCGTTCCACGGCTGTCGAGTATCACGGCGGGCTAAATACCGACCCACAACATGAATACCTCGGTATCCGTCCGATTTGGGATGCCTAATATAGTCGTAGCACTTGAGCGACCCTTCAGTATCAAAAAGACGCTCACTATGACGATACGATTGATAGAGTCTGTCTACGGTGGCAACATCCGCTAGGATGGCACGACAGCCGCCCAAGTCTTGCATCTGGGACAGCTTCATATTGGGTTCTCGCACCAACTTATTCATCACGGATGAAAATCTTTTTAGGCGTTGCGCAATAATAGCCTTTGGGTCGATTCTTTTGGCGCGTTGTCGCAATCCTGCCTGAAACACATTCAACGGGAGCCCATGAGATGTCCGCCAGTTCTGGATGATTATATATGCCTGTCCAAGTCTGTCTGGCTGCGTCTCTCCCCTCCACCACGGAACCAGAAGCTCTCCCGCCCGGTCGATCTCTCCTTTTCCGTACTGCCGCTGTACCCAGTCAGTCACGCCATCATCACCGTCGTTCTCATCCGGTCCCTCTTGGATGGATGAGTCAAGCCACGGCACTAGTCCTGAGCCGCGGGCTTTTGTTCTCCCTAACGAAGAACCCGCGGCAAAGAGGATTTGCCGCGGCTACCGGTAGTGGGCTACCTCGAACTTGCCCATTGGCTGACAACTGGCCAAAGGGCGAGCGCTCCCAACAACAGCCCGATGACTCCCAAGAGAAGAGAGATCAAGCTTATCTGGGACGGTACGCGATAGGCCGGATCTGCTGCTTCCCATGCCCAACGCCAATATCCGAACCACGATACGGGGCGCAGTTCGACTTCGTAAGACTTTCCAACCTGCACTTCAAAATCAATTCGTGTCGGGGAGTCAAGCAGTATCCTAGCATCGTTCTCTGGACAGCCACGAACCGCAAGCAATTTATGCTTTTCCCCAATAATTGCGTTGCAGATTTTAGCTCTGGGGATTCTATTTCCGCTTGCGTCCCTTCGATGCTCTTTCGGAACCCGCGCGATGTCTTTCCAGCAATCCTCCACTGGCAATTCATGAACTGTCAGCTTTTGACTACTCATGTTGCCCTTTCCTCCCTCTGCCCATAAGATTCCCGAAGGGCTACCAAGTCCTCAACGTCTCAGAGTCTGTCTGGGACACTGGCGGCCATCGCTCGAGTTCCCCAAGTGTAGAATGAATCTTGGTAGAATTGTAGGCGAAATAGTCCAGCGCGGCAGCAGCGAGGTGATTCTCGATCTTCCGCGAGCTGGCGCTCACGGCACCGCTTTTGTGCCGCGAGCTTTTGTCCTCTCCAACGCAGAACCCGCAGCAAAAAGAAGTTGCCGCGGCTAGCGGCTCCCATGACCTAAGTTCCGCGGACCCCGAAAGGGGCTCGCGCGACCCCTCAACCCCACCACGGCGACGCGCCGGAATTCACCTGCAGCACACTTACAAAGCACTCGGCATATGGCCCTCGAATGAAAACCCGATAGCCAGGCGCAATGTCCGGAGGAAATTGGATCACCGACGCGAACGCGCTCAACAAGCCGTTGCAAGCGTCAATTGTTCCCAGAATCGTATCAGCGATCCAAGGTAGAAGCGAAACTATGTTCTCGTTGTAGTAATGCTCGGGCCGCCAACCACCAAAGGTGGAGAATGGCGGCTGCTTCGGATCAACGCAGAAACCTCGCTCAGTCGCAAAAATATAGCCTCCAGACACCAAGCCGTGGAGGATATTGTCCCGATGGTCCCTGAGCTGTGAGAAGAAGCAGGCGGCAGACGCGTATCTTTGAGCCATCGCCGCAGGTACTCCGAACTCATTTGCGATCTCGTCTGAGCTCCTCAGGTGCCTTTTGTCACGAAGTACGATCCTGGAGAACTTTTCGGGGAGCTTACCAGCGCGCCGCCGAGCCTCAAGTGCAGCCTCATGCAATCGTACTCGACCCGTCCAAATGTTCGAGATCGTCTCCTGCAACAAATCAAACACCGAACGCGCAAGAACTATGAGGTACTCCAGCTCAGTCCTGGCGAACCGGCCGCCAGCGCCTGCGGGCAGATTTCTTCGGAAATCGAAAAAATACTTGAGTTTCGCCACCGACGTACCCATATTGTGAAAGTCATCGCAAATTGCTGAGATCAACGGACAAACCTCAGGCCAGCTCGCGCGCTGCCACATCAGATGGACAAAAGGGATGAAGAAGTCAGAATCTCTTGCCGGTGCCACGGCGAGATAATCCCCTTCAATTGTATCCGGTACTGCGGCCTCGACCAGCCTCCCCTCCAAGTTCGGCACCCAGAGGTGCCACTTCTCGCCGTCCCACAGGGGCATCAAGTTGATTGTTCTTCCGGTTTCAGCCAGTCGCTCCACGTTCAGATAGGAAACGACTCTAAAATGCTCCAGAGGGAATTCCATCTTGTAATCTTAAGGCAGAATCCAGCAGGCGGATAGTGCAGCCTTGCTCTAAAGGTGCGACTTTCATTTTGGAACGCCAAGGGCGACATCGGAAGTTGAACCAAGTGATGCGGAACGCTGTGCTTCCGTCTGTGTCTGCGGGTTTTCTGGTCATCACTTCTCCCCCGCGTCTTTGATTTTCGCCCCTCCCGTGACACTGTTCGCCCACTTTGCGAGCACCTGCAAGAACAGAAATTCGAAACTCGAAAATCGAAAATGGCAGGAACCGAAATTGGAAACTCGAAAATCGGATCGGACGGTCGGTCCGGTTCTTCGACTCCGATGGAGTCAACCGGACTCCAGCAATCGGAGAGTCCAGAAATCGGACTTCGCTAAAAGAGAAAGCTCTACCACCAAGGCACCAACGTACGAAGGAAGGCAAGAGGACAATCCACAGATTTCGCAGATTACACAGTAGAGTATACGAACAGCACAATCCGCTTCTCTTGCGCTCTCATTATGAGTCTGTGGAATCTGCGTAATCTGTGGACTGATTCTAGTCTCAGCGGTACTTGCCGGTATGGAGCAACGCTTTGACCTCGTCGTGATTCCCCAGGAAAGAGACGAACAAGTCCGATGGCCGGTCCTGAAAGATAAAGCGCAACGAAACATTACCGCGACACTCGAAGATCTTGTCGCCTAACTTACGAATCCCCAGGCCGCTATGCACATGCGGGTGGCCAAAGGTCTCCGGCAACTCGCACAGCGCTAACAGGCACTCCGCTCTTTCGTTCTTCGGCAGGTTCTGTAAGCGTCGTAACACCGCGGGGTCAATCGACAAAAGCTTACTCAAGCAGGTGCCTCAGTTGCTCGGCCGTGACGGTCACCAAGTTCCCTCGCCGCTGCAGCCGGCGATAGCGTTTTTCGGTAGCGTCCGCAAACGCCGCGATCTGCTCCGGCGTCGCCGCGTATTCCCGTTGCGCGTAATCGGTGGATTCCACCTCGACCCTGCGCAGAGCAATGATTTCGGCCCCGCGAATAATCCCGATGTCCTGCCCGCGGGCGGCAGCGTCAAGCCAGCGGCTCAAATTCTTTTTCGCGTCCGTGATGGTGAGAGTCTTCATGGAGTCTTTATACAGTCTCTATAGCGCTTTGTCAACTCCGGTGGGCCCACTCTTTACTGCCCGCCGTACTTTTCCAGCCACTTCAATTCTTCCCGCACTTTGATTTTTCCGTGCCAGGGATTCTTATCCAGGTCGTGGCCTTCGCCGGGAAAAATCAGCAGGCTGGCAGGAACGCCGAGGGTATGCAGGGCGCGCTCGAGCAGGTAGTCCTCACCCACATAGACACGAATATCTTCCGCGCCGCCGACAACGTGAGTGGGGGTTCGGACTTTATGGATTTGCCAGATGGCCGCTTCGGCGTCGTAGTTCTTTTGGGCCTCCCAGGGTAGTCCTCCCAGGAAGTAAGCATCATCAAAAGTCGTATCATCGTTTCCCCAGTTGGCCACGTGCTCGACGGCGCCGGCGCCGTCGAGCACGTGGCCAACTGGGGAAACGATGATACGACTTTTGATGATGCTTACTTCCTGGGAGGACTACCCTGGGAGGCCCAAAAGAACTACGACGCCGAAGCGGCCATCTGGCAAATCCATAAAGTCCGAACCCCCACTCACGTTGTCGGCGGCGCGGAAGATATTCGTGTCTATGTGGGTGAGGACTACCTGCTCGAGCGCGCCCTGCATACCCTCGGCGTTCCTGCCAGCCTGCTGATTTTTCCCGGCGAAGGCCACGACCTGGATAAGAATCCCTGGCACGGAAAAATCAAAGTGCGGGAAGAATTGAAGTGGCTGGAAAAGTACGGCGGGCAGTAAAGAGTGGGCCCACCGGAGTTGACAAAGCGCTATAGAGACTGTATAAAGACTCCATGAAGACTCTCACCATCACGGACGCGAAAAAGAATTTGAGCCGCTGGCTTGACGCTGCCGCCCGCGGGCAGGACATCGGGATTATTCGCGGGGCCGAAATCATTGCTCTGCGCAGGGTCGAGGTGGAATCCACCGATTACGCGCAACGGGAATACGCGGCGACGCCGGAGCAGATCGCGGCGTTTGCGGACGCTACCGAAAAACGCTATCGCCGGCTGCAGCGGCGAGGGAACTTGGTGACCGTCACGGCCGAGCAACTGAGGCACCTGCTTGAGTAAGCTTTTGTCGATTGACCCCGCGGTGTTACGACGCTTACAGAACCTGCCGAAGAACGAAAGAGCGGAGTGCCTGTTAGCGCTGTGCGAGTTGCCGGAGACCTTTGGCCACCCGCATGTGCATAGCGGCCTGGGGATTCGTAAGTTAGGCGACAAGATCTTCGAGTGTCGCGGTAATGTTTCGTTGCGCTTTATCTTTCAGGACCGGCCATCGGACTTGTTCGTCTCTTTCCTGGGGAATCACGACGAGGTCAAAGCGTTGCTCCATACCGGCAAGTACCGCTGAGACTAGAATCAGTCCACAGATTACGCAGATTCCACAGACTCATAATGAGAGCGCAAGAGAAGCGGATTGTGCTGTTCGTATACTCTACTGTGTAATCTGCGAAATCTGTGGATTGTCCTCTTGCCTTCCTTCGTACGTTGGTGCCTTGGTGGTAGAGCTTTCTCTTTTAGCGAAGTCCGATTTCTGGACTCTCCGATTGCTGGAGTCCGGTTGACTCCATCGGAGTCGAAGAACCGGACCGACCGTCCGATCCGATTTTCGAGTTTCCAATTTCGGTTCCTGCCATTTTCGATTTTCGAGTTTCGAATTTCTGTTCTTGCAGGTGCTCGCAAAGTGGGCGAACAGTGTCACGGGAGGGGCGAAAATCAAAGACGCGGGGGAGAAGTGATGACCAGAAAACCCGCAGACACAGACGGAAGCACAGCGTTCCGCATCACTTGGTTCAACTTCCGATGTCGCCCTTGGCGTTCCAAAATGAAAGTCGCACCTTTAGAGCAAGGCTGCACTATCCGCCTGCTGGATTCTGCCTTAAGATTACAAGATGGAATTCCCTCTGGAGCATTTTAGAGTCGTTTCCTATCTGAACGTGGAGCGACTGGCTGAAACCGGAAGAACAATCAACTTGATGCCCCTGTGGGACGGCGAGAAGTGGCACCTCTGGGTGCCGAACTTGGAGGGGAGGCTGGTCGAGGCCGCAGTACCGGATACAATTGAAGGGGATTATCTCGCCGTGGCACCGGCAAGAGATTCTGACTTCTTCATCCCTTTTGTCCATCTGATGTGGCAGCGCGCGAGCTGGCCTGAGGTTTGTCCGTTGATCTCAGCAATTTGCGATGACTTTCACAATATGGGTACGTCGGTGGCGAAACTCAAGTATTTTTTCGATTTCCGAAGAAATCTGCCCGCAGGCGCTGGCGGCCGGTTCGCCAGGACTGAGCTGGAGTACCTCATAGTTCTTGCGCGTTCGGTGTTTGATTTGTTGCAGGAGACGATCTCGAACATTTGGACGGGTCGAGTACGATTGCATGAGGCTGCACTTGAGGCTCGGCGGCGCGCTGGTAAGCTCCCCGAAAAGTTCTCCAGGATCGTACTTCGTGACAAAAGGCACCTGAGGAGCTCAGACGAGATCGCAAATGAGTTCGGAGTACCTGCGGCGATGGCTCAAAGATACGCGTCTGCCGCCTGCTTCTTCTCACAGCTCAGGGACCATCGGGACAATATCCTCCACGGCTTGGTGTCTGGAGGCTATATTTTTGCGACTGAGCGAGGTTTCTGCGTTGATCCGAAGCAGCCGCCATTCTCCACCTTTGGTGGTTGGCGGCCCGAGCATTACTACAACGAGAACATAGTTTCGCTTCTACCTTGGATCGCTGATACGATTCTGGGAACAATTGACGCTTGCAACGGCTTGTTGAGCGCGTTCGCGTCGGTGATCCAATTTCCTCCGGACATTGCGCCTGGCTATCGGGTTTTCATTCGAGGGCCATATGCCGAGTGCTTTGTAAGTGTGCTGCAGGTGAATTCCGGCGCGTCGCCGTGGTGGGGTTGAGGGGTCGCGCGAGCCCCTTTCGGGGTCCGCGGAACTTAGGTCATGGGAGCCGCTAGCCGCGGCAACTTCTTTTTGCTGCGGGTTCTGCGTTGGAGAGGACAAAAGCTCGCGGCACAAAAGCGGTGCCGTGAGCGCCAGCTCGCGGAAGATCGAGAATCACCTCGCTGCTGCCGCGCTGGACTATTTCGCCTACAATTCTACCAAGATTCATTCTACACTTGGGGAACTCGAGCGATGGCCGCCAGTGTCCCAGACAGACTCTGAGACGTTGAGGACTTGGTAGCCCTTCGGGAATCTTATGGGCAGAGGGAGGAAAGGGCAACATGAGTAGTCAAAAGCTGACAGTTCATGAATTGCCAGTGGAGGATTGCTGGAAAGACATCGCGCGGGTTCCGAAAGAGCATCGAAGGGACGCAAGCGGAAATAGAATCCCCAGAGCTAAAATCTGCAACGCAATTATTGGGGAAAAGCATAAATTGCTTGCGGTTCGTGGCTGTCCAGAGAACGATGCTAGGATACTGCTTGACTCCCCGACACGAATTGATTTTGAAGTGCAGGTTGGAAAGTCTTACGAAGTCGAACTGCGCCCCGTATCGTGGTTCGGATATTGGCGTTGGGCATGGGAAGCAGCAGATCCGGCCTATCGCGTACCGTCCCAGATAAGCTTGATCTCTCTTCTCTTGGGAGTCATCGGGCTGTTGTTGGGAGCGCTCGCCCTTTGGCCAGTTGTCAGCCAATGGGCAAGTTCGAGGTAGCCCACTACCGGTAGCCGCGGCAAATCCTCTTTGCCGCGGGTTCTTCGTTAGGGAGAACAAAAGCCCGCGGCTCAGGACTAGTGCCGTGGCTTGACTCATCCATCCAAGAGGGACCGGATGAGAACGACGGTGATGATGGCGTGACTGACTGGGTACAGCGGCAGTACGGAAAAGGAGAGATCGACCGGGCGGGAGAGCTTCTGGTTCCGTGGTGGAGGGGAGAGACGCAGCCAGACAGACTTGGACAGGCATATATAATCATCCAGAACTGGCGGACATCTCATGGGCTCCCGTTGAATGTGTTTCAGGCAGGATTGCGACAACGCGCCAAAAGAATCGACCCAAAGGCTATTATTGCGCAACGCCTAAAAAGATTTTCATCCGTGATGAATAAGTTGGTGCGAGAACCCAATATGAAGCTGTCCCAGATGCAAGACTTGGGCGGCTGTCGTGCCATCCTAGCGGATGTTGCCACCGTAGACAGACTCTATCAATCGTATCGTCATAGTGAGCGTCTTTTTGATACTGAAGGGTCGCTCAAGTGCTACGACTATATTAGGCATCCCAAATCGGACGGATACCGAGGTATTCATGTTGTGGGTCGGTATTTAGCCCGCCGTGATACTCGACAGCCGTGGAACGGTCACAGGGTTGAGATTCAACTACGGTCACGGTTGCAGCACGCGTTTGCAACCACCGTTGAAACGGTAACCACGTTTACGGGAACGCCCCTAAAGTTCGGAGCCGGTCCCGACGAATGGAGGAGGTTCTTTTCCCTGATGGGATCGGCCTTGGCCGTTCGCGAGGGTACTGAACCGGTTGAAAACACGCCAGGAAATAGAGGTGAACTCATTGATGAGTTGCGGCGAGCGACAAAAGGTCTTAGGGTCCGCCATCGGTTGCGAGGCTGGACAAGTGCACTTAAACAATTCCCGCGAAAAAATATAAAAGCCTTTAAATGGTTGCTGCTTGTTCTGAACATAACCGAGCAAACAACCAATGTCACAGGCTATGCGAATAGGAATGAAGCCTCTCGTGCTGTTGAGGAGATCGAGCTATCGAAGCGCCCGGAGCTCGATGCAGTGCTCGTTTGGGTGAATGACATTAGTGCGCTCCAGACTGCCTATCCTAACTACTATGCCGACACGCGGGAGTTTCTTGAAGCGTTGAATATTGCACTTCGGGGCGGAGCTTAGAGCGGACAGCCACACTCAACGTATTTCTGAGCGTGGGCCTTTCTGCGGTGAGAAAACCCACGGTCAACTCAAATACGAGTTGACCGTGGCTACCACCTCCTAATTTTAGGTGTCAAGCATGTCCCACTCGTCTCCCAAGACCCACCGAAGAGCAGAGAGCTTGCCGTTTATCATGCCCCACTCGAAATCATCCCAAGGACCAAGGTTCTTCTTGCCATAGCGACGCTCGACCTTCCGAGCGGCTCTTAACGCTCCTTTCCACACGTCCCGCTGAACCGTTTCCCCTGCGCCAGGCGGACGCGGGTAGGTTTCCTTTTCTACGACCTTGATGCTTCCCTCTTGCACCCCGATTCTCAAGCCCCAGTGCCGGTTGTACCAGACTTGGTTGAACAGCAAGTCCTCAGCCTCTAGGATCTCGGTCAGACCGCGCGGCTCTTGCGTCCATGATTGCTCAAGCATGATGTCCGTAACGAGCGACGGCTCAACACGGCGAAGCGCCTCTGGCAGGTTGATAAAGTAAAGCGACCTAATGCGCGAGAAGAAGCCCGCGAAGTCTGGGTGTGGCACCTTGTGATTGCCGTTCTCGATGCTGAACTCGCTCTTGTTGTGCGTAACAAATGCGAAGCGCACCCCTCCTGGTGCTTTGTCCAGTACGCATTCGGCGTACGTCTCGATGATGATCGCGTCGGCCATTGCATTCTTGTCCCGATGGAACGGTGCCCTTTTATCGATTGCCCGTTGAGCGGCTCGGAGTCTGACTGCCTCAGACGGTTCTATGATCGGCGACGCTTTCAGCAGCTTTTCAATGCGGTCGAGGGTGTTCACAGCCGTGCCGCCGATGATCGGGATCTTGTGATCCACATCGTCGAGATGCGAGAGGACGAGCCGCATCCTCCTCTTGTCGCCGCCGATTTTGCCGACTGCGTCTTTCACAACTCGGAAGTGCGCCGAGAGGCTCTTGGCACTTTCTTTGGCAATGCGTTCCCGATTCCGTCGGAACTCGTCGAGGACGGCGCGTGGCACGATGAGCGTAACCATCCCGAGTTTGACCATTTCCTCGACCACCCCGAGCACCGATACCTGCCTCTGGTCCTTGGCAAGGTCAAGCCATACGCACGTGTCGATAAGCATCCTGAACATAAAGCTCACTCCAAGGTAGCAAACTTCCAGTGTAGCTGGCCTTGGATTATATGGCACCTGCTGACATTTCGGGGTGTTTCCGGGGCTGGCGCAGATCCCTTTCGAGGTCTGCGGAACTTGGATAATGGGAGTTGCGGCTGGAGGAGACGAACGATAGCGAGGGGCGGCAGGCAGAAAGACGGAAACTGGAAACTCGAAATTCGAAACTGGCGCTCATATCCAGTGGCAAGTGGCGCCAAGGGCAGTGGCGAGTGACGAGTGGCGTTAAGAGCAGTGGCTAGTGGCTAGTGGCAAGTGGCAAGCAGGAGAACAGAAACTCGAAACTGGAAATTCGAAACTGGTAAGAACGAAAAGGAAACAGGAGACGGCCGAAGCGGAAGGCAGCAGAAGTTTACGTACGTAGCACAGGCACTCTTGCCTGTGCTCTGTGGTGTGTTGCAAAACACAGCCAGGAGTGGCTGTGCTACGGCGCTACAGAATGGTGGCAGAAGTTTAGAGCCGACAGTCAACAATCGAGGCATTGCTTCGCGAAATCGCCCCCGATCCTCCGATGGCTGGAGTCCGATGGTCCGATCCGGATCGGACCAGAAATCGGACGTCGACGCCCGCGCGACCGGGATCACGTGTTCTGGCTCTCGACGAGTTGCCGGGCGCGTTCGGCGGCGCGGACGACGGCTTTGATGAGGGTGACGCGCAGGCCGCCCTCTTCGAGCTCGATCAGGCCGTCGATGGTGCAGCCGGCGGGCGTGGTCACCATATCTTTCAGCTTGGCGGGATGCTCGCCGGTATGCAGCACGAGCGACGAAGCGCCGAGAAGCGTTTGCGCGGAAAGCTCGGTTGACAGTTCGCGCGGCAGGCCGAGTTTCACGCCGGCTTCCGCCAGCGATTCAATGATCAAGTAAACGTAAGCGGGGCCGGAAGCGGAAAGTCCGGTAATGGCGTCCATGTGTTTTTCGTCCACGACCACGGTGCGTCCCATGGAGCTGAAGATGGCTT
>Ga0116111_1001961_pt1 | contig 13214 bp, 13 predicted proteins | sample June2015DPH_8_10_FD_89720 | JGI IMG/M metagenome (GOLD analysis project Ga0116111, IMG submission 89720) | Peatland microbial communities from SPRUCE experiment site at the Marcell Experimental Forest, Minnesota, USA - June2015DPH_8_100 | ecosystem: Environmental > Terrestrial > Soil > Wetlands... | reverse complement strand
TTCGTTTGTTCTCCTTCTGCGGGGTTACCGCGTCAGGACATCCATCACTCCGGTGCCCCCGGAAAGCAAGTGGATTCTGCGGGATTTGGCGAAGGCGATGGAATGGCGATGGGCTGGCGGAACGACCACATGGGTGCCGGTGAGTGACGCCAACCTGACGGATTGGCGGACGCACATCGTCATGAGCTAACCTGCTTAACCTTAGGCAGATGGACCAGATGATGACGATGATGACGATCAAAGAAAGAAGAAAGAAGAAATAGAAGAGAAACAGACAGAGGTACCGGCAGTGGAGAGTGAATGTTTCTGTTCTTCGGAAACACCGTCATTCCGTCATTCGATCAACAACCCACTGTGCGGCAGCAGCTTGCGGGTGACGATGAGCCCCGTGGCGGAAACCGAGCTGGGAATGGCTAATGAGATGGTCCGCCGCAGGAGCCCCGTGGCGGTGACTTGGTGTCGGATGCGGTGCCACCACTCACCTCTATCCGTGGTCGATCGCCCTCATAACGGGCATCAATCCAATCGCAGCCTCTCGACCGCTTCCTCCACTTCCACTAACTCACCTTGCTCGGCAACCCGAGCTTTCCACTCGATCTTATCCCCGGTTCGTCTGGACATCACCAGGCGCACCGGGTTGCCGATCAAATCCGCGTCACCGAATTTCACGCCGGCTGATTCCGTACGGTCGTCCCAAAGCACATCGACCCCGGCTCCGCGGAGACGCTGGTACAAAGACTCCGCGGCCGCTTCCGCGAGTGGCAGCGACACCAACTGCGCCGCGAACGGCGCCACCGAGTCCGGCCAGATGATGCCGCGGCCGTCGTGATGCTGCTCCACCACCGCCGCCAGCAAGGCCGACAGGTCAAGACCCGAACAGTTGACGGGCAGTGGGTGGGTGGTTTTATCGGCATCGAGAAACTTCGCGCCCAGAAGTTCCGCGTAGAGGTCCCCCACCGTCGACAAGTTGCCGAGCACGATGGCCGCGCGCGCCTCCAGCCGGCCTTCCTCGCATTTCGTGCAGCGCTCGCCGGGCCGGGCGATGCGGATGTCGAAGAACCGGTCGGGGCGCGGCAGATCGCGGCCGAAATTGAGGTTGATGCTGTGATGATCAGTCAGGTTGGCGCCGGCTTCGAAGTTGGTGCGGTGTTCGGTGGAAAGATCCCAGATCACTTGCACCTGCGGTGGCAGACCGACCGGGCCGGCGTAGCCTACTTCGGAGCTGGTCAGTTCCTTCACCACTTCGGGTGCGGCCAGTGAGAGACGGTGGCCGCCGAAGAGGCGCATTAACTTGGCCTCGCTGACACCGTAGATCCCGGCGACGCACGCGGCTATCACTTGACCCCGGACTTCAAACAGCATTGTCTTGGTGGTCTGATGGACGGGAATTCCCAAGAACTGCGAGAGCGGGCCCACCTGGATGAGGCCCGGGCCGTGCACCGCTGCCGTCACGCCGGGGTTGGGCTGCTGCGGCCACTCAGGCACCCGCGACTCGGCCAGTTCAGCCGCCTCGGCGTATCCGCAGTGGCTGCAAACCAGCGTCGGCCGCGCCGCCAGTTGGGTTTCGGTGGCGATCTCCATGGTGGACGCGTGTGAGAGCGATCGCATGGCCCAGACCTTCACCTCCATGCGCTGGAGCGCACGCATATAGGAGTTGCCTATATTGGACAAGCATTCGAGGGTTGCCAGATCGCCGGCACCGAACCCGTAGACCGAATGGAAGAGACACTCCGGCGCGGCCAACAGTCCCCAATTGGGATGTGCTTCCTCGCGGTTGGCCCAGCGCGTGCCAGCCACCAACAGCGGCAGATCGCGATAGCTCAGAGCAAGGCTTCCGGCTAGCGACGCGAGCGCGGCTTCATGATGTTCGGCGAAGGCGTAGTCACTACCCACCTCGCGTCGCCGCAGGCGCAGGCTGCGGCACAGGTCGGAATTGGCCGATTGCCTTCCGCCGGGAAAGCCCACCACACATCCGCCGCACTGCGCGATTTCTTCAGCGACGATAGCTTGGACTTTCTCCATGACGCGCTGGCCCAGCGGCAGCAGCAGAAACCCGCCGCCCGAGGCTGGACGCACGAAGCCGCCGCGCAGCAGCAACTGATGGCTTTCGGAATCGGCATTGCGCGGCTTATCGCGAACAGTCTTGCCGAAGAGCCTGGAGTATCGCATCGCGCCGTAGCGCCGGCAATCTTGTTGTCGGTGCTTCTCGCAAGTGTAGCAGGGTGCGGGATCTGATACCGCTTACTCGCCCCCGGTGGTGGTGAGGGAGATCGCACTGACTGCCACGGTTCCGGGGAGCCTACGATGCGGTCAGGCGGAACCCATAACGGTCGCAAGTGCGTTTCTCGTTCCCGATCCGCTTCGGACGTGCCGCATTTTGCCAGCGCGGCTGCCTCGGAGCTCTATGCGTCCGGGGGGGCGGTCGTCGTCCAGGCATCGGTACTCAATACACGCCTCGCATATGAATATGCAACTCGGACTGCAGTCCGAATCGCGAGAGTGGAGTCCAATACACCCGCCGCTTCAAGATCTTCGATCTTGCCGCTTTCGGCGTTAAACCCGAGCCCGGGTACCGTCTGTTTTCGAACGCTGGAAATCACTGCTTCTGGATCTTGGTCCGCGTTCGCCGCGAGAACTCGCAACGGTTCCATTAACGCGTTCTGCACAACTCTCCCGCCCAATGCTTCAGCGTCCGAGCTCCATTTTATGTTTTCTATCGCCTCCGCTGCATGGATCAAGGCGCTCCCGCCCCCGTACAGTCGACCTTCCGCTATCGACGACCACGCGGTGTGAACTGCGCTACTAGCCTGATACTCCTGCTCGTCCACGTCAGAGGGCGTAATACCTCCCACACGAATGACTGCGATTTGGCCTCCGAGGCTGGTAAGTCTACGTTGTAGGTGCGATAGAGTACCTGATGCATCGCGTCGGCTGATCTCACGGGTCAACATCTCAATCCTTTCCGCTATGACGGCCGGCTGTCCTGCACCTTCATAAATAGTGGTGCTGTCGTTGGTAATGACCACCTTTGCAGCTCTCCCAAGATCTTCCAACTGCATTTCCTCTAGTCTCGGGCCGAGGACGCCACTTACGAATTTCCCCCCAGTCATAATCGCAGTATCCTCAAGGAACGCAGCGCGCGCCTCCCCCGAGTAAGGTGCCCTCACGGCAGCCGCCTTGATCGTGCCCCGAACGACATTGACTGCTAATGTTGCGAGTGCCTCGCTGCCCACATCTTCCGCAATGATTAGCAACGAGGTGCGGGCTCTGGCAACTTGCTCCAGAATTGGCAGTATGTCCTTCATTGAATTGACTTGCCGATCCCAAATCAATATCCTACAGTCATCAAGGATGCATTCCTGAGTCTCAGGCCGGTTGACGAAGTTTGTGGACAAGTAACCACGATCGAATCGCATTCCGCCCAACACGGTAAGCGTGAGCTCGGCACCGACAGCCCCTTCGACTGTTACGATTCCGTGTCGCCCGGCCCCTTTAAGCGCGTCCACGACGATTGCGGCAATATTGCGGTCACGGCCCGCGGTGTAGGACAGCTTCCAAATATCGTCTCCGCAGACAGGTTTTGACTGAACACGCAAAACAGATAGGACCGTCTCAGCTGCCGCATCCATTCCGTGTAAGAACGCCTTGGAGTCGGTCCCCTTCATCAGGGCGTCGTGCCCATGCTGCATGAAGGCATTTGCCAACATTATACCTGCCTTTGTGCAGTCGCCGACCGACTCCTGCACTTGTCTCGCTACCTTCCTTAGCTGCTCTATCCCGTCCTCTTCCATGGAATTGGGAGATCGTACTCCCTCAACAATGGAGAGCCCTTTACGAAAAGAAGCGAGTCCACCAGGCGCCCCCGAAACCGAAATCGCGGCACCCCGCGGACCATAAGCGCGAGCTACGAGACCGGCAATCTCAGCGCAGCCTGTTAGCAGTGCGCACCTGGTCTCAGTGACATCCAAGCTTGCGATCCTCGACCGATATTTCTCGACCGGACGCGGCTCATAAGGCCAGCGGAGATCGGGATCATCCACAGCGGAGAGCAAAACGGTCGTAATTGCCTTTTGGACGGCCGCCGTCAGCTTGGCTTCCCAACGGGCTTCGTCGGTGTTGTAGAGAATGCACCGACGGTGGCGATAATCAAAAGGGATATCTTCGACCCGTTTCGCGATTAGTATCGTAGGCACATCAAGGGTGTGGCATATTCCGAGTTCGTAGTTTACATTTGGATTGCGATTTGTTACATCCGCGACAACCAGCCGCGCGCGCCAGATCGCTTCCCAAATGTCGCGAATGATCGCCTTATGGCCGTATAGTTCGTCCGCGCGGAGGGCCTTCATTCCACAGAGACCCACCGCCGGCTTGAGTATGTGCTCGTAGTAGCCGTCGAACGGATCACCGAACGGCATCAATACAAAACAGAGCTTTTCATCTACGGTCGGCCTATACACCATGGCAATAGCAATAACATACGGCACACAGCTTGGCTCGACCGCACTGTGGGCAGTCCGTTGCGCTTGATAGTATTGTTCAGGTAAGCAATTGATGCAAGGGAATCAGACGGCCAATCGGGTGCCGTCAAGGAGGACCAAATGGGCGACCGTACCCGAAAACTGGTAGCGCTACGGGCCAGAACCGATCACGACCTGCCGGTGCTGGTCCAGAGGGAACTGAACGCTGGCTTCGCCCTGGTGGACGCAGCGACGACCAGGAACTCTCCGCTCTTCGCAAAGGCCGAGAAAGCGTTGTCCACGGCAGCGACGCTGCTGCCAAGGATTTCCGGTTTGAGCCAGGACGACAGACTGCGAATCGAGGGCAAAGTGAAGGAACTTCGATTCCGGCTGGATCTGGTGCCCGCCTATGGCCGGTCGTTCCTGGCGTCGGTCGCTTCGTAATCTGCCTCACTCAATGGAGACAACGGCCACCAGGAACCCATTCGGCTCACTTGCGGATGAATTTGGAAATGATCTTGAAAATGATGAGAACGCTCCCGGCGCTCACCGCTGTCAAGATTCACGGCGGGCATGAGTTGAAGAAGTTCACCTGAGGGGCATTTTAGCCCTGCAATGCCGTGGAATCAATAGCGGTAATCCCGCCCCAACACTCACCGTCTACTGACCGGATTGCGCTCCGCCCTGTTCAGGAGCCGTCACAGCTTTCTTAGCGGGCGCTTTCTTCGCCGCTTTTGCCGGTGCAGTTCTCACCGTCGCCGTTTTCTTCGCAGGTGCCTTCTTCGGGGCGGGTATCGCTTTCTTTGCGGCAGCTTTCGCAGCGGCCTTCTGCAACCGCCAGCGTTTCTTCGTGGCGGCGATGATCCTCGCCATACCTTCTTTGCTGATCTGGCGCTTGGGCTTAGGAGCTTCCGGCTTGGCTGGTGCTGGCGGCTCGGGCTCTCCCTTGATCTTGGCCCACCTGGCCTTTTGTGCCATCGCCATCTTTCGCCTGGAGGCAGCGGAGAATCTTTTGCGTCTTCTGGTGGGCGGTTCCGGCGTGGTGGCAGCAGCGGCGGGGCCACCAGTTAGCACGGCTCGGAGTTCAGCAATCTGAGCGTCTATGCGTGTCTTCTGCGCCTCGAAGCCTTGGACGGCGGCGGTGATGATTTCGGGAGTGAGTTTGGTTGGCATGTCAGTTTTCGGACCATCCAGATTAACGCATCTGCGAGGGCCGCCACAGGGCGCGAGCGCGGGCGGCGAAGGGCGCGCGCAGCGCCGCGCGGGGCGCGCTCCAAATACAGGAAGAGTATTCCCTGACCCAGTGGTCAGTATATTCCGAATTGAACCGGCCCTAGAAAAGCTATATTCTGGCCCGTAGCCTCAAACATGGTTGCGGGAGTGACGCGATGTATCCTTGGGAAGTACCAAAATTCTGGTGGTGGTCGAGAAAGCTTCAAAGCGATAGGTTATCGATTCGTTCGCGTGCCATTGCACACATCGCTGAGATTGGTGGTGACGACGCTATCTTCGCCATAGCCCCCCTCGTTGCCAATGATCGCGACCAGAATGTTCGGGCCACTGCGGTGAAGTTCCTCGCTGACCTTGGAGCGAAGGATATGATAACGCCGGCCCTGAAAGACAAAGAGCGTGGTGTGCGACAAAAAGCTGCGTTGGGGCTGGCCCGGTTAGGAGACGTGCGCTGCGTCCCGATACTCCTAGGCCGTATTAGATATGAACGGAGTTTTTGGACTTCCGACTCGTACGCAGCTTGGAGCCGTTCAGCCGCAGCGAAAGAGCTTCAGTTGACCGAAGCTCGTAACGCTCTGATAATGTATCTAAATACGCCAAGCGCACAATGCCCGGCCAATCTCCTCTTGCAACTAGAGAAGGTAGCTGACTGGGTAGCCCGATATTCTGGGCGTGCTCAAAATACCAACCCGCTGTCTAGCAGCCGGCCGGTAGTTTCGACCAGACAATGCTCTTTCGAACGATTGAGAGATCTGGCCAGAAGGAGACTTGGTCCGCCCGGAGACTTGCCGGCCCGGCGCCCCGGATTATACCGGCTGCCTGCCCACTCACGCGCCGCGCAAGTTTCTGGAACAGCCGAGGATGATCTTCGGGCCGGAAGGACGTCGCAAATCCCCGATCTCCTCCCCCTTTGAGATTGCTGCGTTCGGAGCGAATATCGGAATGCTATTCCGCGGGTAGTGCGCTAAATCTGGGAATTGTTGGCCGTTTCCGGCATGCCCTCACGCTTACCTCCAGACCGACCCTTGCGGCCCTAGAGGGGTTACGGTTCGGCCAATGAAAAACAAGCCCCGATAACGGGGGGGGCACTTGGTACCGCTACCGGGGCTGTGATTCGCACAGCCGAAGCCGCACGAGTCGCCAGCTCCAGTATCCGGCTTTCGGCTGTGAAGCTCAAGGAGATTCCAGCCATGACGTGCCACAAATTGCCGGATCGAATGTAAGCGCAACGGAAAAAACCGCAAGGGCGAGCAACGGTATGCTTGCCGGCAATGCCGGCGCCGGTTCACCGAACCCCATGCCCCTCGCGCGGCTCGCGGTTTGGAGGGGGGCTCCGTCGATTTCTCGTGACGTTGTTAGCGCATTCAGCGCCGCGCGGGCCGGCTGCTTGATCCGAATTCGCCGCTTCGTCGTCGACGGCGCCGGCAGCAACGGGCGGCGAGCGCACGCGGGCGGCAGCGCAGAGCGCGAGCGGCGCCGTGCGGGCCACTCAACTCGTGCACGGGAGTCGGGCGGACGCGCCATGACCGACGGGCACTCGCGAGAGTGAGCCACGTCGTCGCTTCCTGGCGCCACATTTGCGGCGAGACACGAGCGTGGGCGACGGCGAAGAGAACGAGCGCGCCGCCTCGGCCCACTCGCCGCGTGAACGGGGGGCGCTTCCATGCGCTTTCCAGACCGATGGGTTTGCGAACACAGACGGCCAGCCTATAGAAGCACTCCAGATAGCCATTAGTAGTCCGCCCGGAATCGCTTGAGGTAAAAAGAGGGTTAAGAACATTAAGCATTGCGGCTATAGGGAAACCGGTGACGAATCGAGTGCGCCGTTACGAGTGAAGGCGCTGAAGTCCGCCAAGCTCAGATGAGGTGATGAAGATGGCCGCCAAACGAATCTGCCTTGTGAACACAACGCAGGCGTGTCAGTCCCTGTCGGATCTGCGCAGCAGAACTGATCGGCAACTTGTCGTCCTGGCCTGCAGGGAAATCGAACGCTCGCTGAATCTCGCCAGCCGAGACGCATTCGCGGAAGCCGAAGCCAGGCATCACCAAGCCAGAACGCTGCTGGGCATAGCGCGGGCACCAGACTCGAAGCGCCGCAAAATCGAAGCGCGCCTGGACCAGGCGCGAGTAGCAATCGAGCGCGGTCGATCGGCTCCTATGACAGTGATGCAGTCAGCCTGCTAACGAACTGGGTCCTCCCGAGAATGCGCCGGCCTGCTCCAAGGCGAAGAGAGCCTCCATCAGCCCGGGCAGTGAGTATTGGCCTGCCCTGAGGGTCGCGTTCGGCGCTCGGACTCGTACGCCAGCGCGCCAGGCGCGGAGAAGACGCCGCGGCGCACGCGGCTCGATCCGGATCCGCCGCCCACCGTCGGCTGGCATCGTGCGCCGCCGAGAGACGAGCGCGCGCGGCGGCGCTGACGTGAACGGCGTTTACCACGCCGTCGCTCCCCGGTGCCGCACTTGCGCCGTGCCGGCACGACACGAACACGGGCGGCGGCGAGGAGCACCAGCAACGCAACCCGGCTCAACTCACGTGCACGGGAGTCTGGCGGACGCGCAGCGACCGCCCGACCCCGAGTGCGCGTTTGGCGCGTAGCCAACGTGACGGCGCTGGGCCGGCGCGACGCGAGAGCGGGCGGCGGTCTCACCCGTGTGCGGTCCGCGCCGGCCACCATTTACGCTGAAACTAGGGCGAAACAGTTGCTCACATGAAACTGGTGATGGAGAGGCTCTTCGGATGATCGGGGTTTTCGACAGTGGCTTCGGTGGGCTGACGGTGCATCGTGCACTAATCGAGGCGCTGCCCGGGCGCGATTTCGTCTACCTTGGCGATAACCGAAACGCGCCCTATGGAGTACGGCCGCCCATTGACGTGCTGAACCTAACCTGCGCGGCTCTCGAACGCTTGTTCGCGGAGGGCTGTACGCTTGCTGTCGTCGCCTGCAACACGGCGTCCACGGTGGCGCTGCGCTGGATTCAGCAGCAGTGGCTGCCTGTGCGGCGGCGCGACGATGGGATCGCGCGGAACGTGATCGGCATCGTCGTACCGACAATCGAGGCTGCAACCAGGATCGGGTGGGACGAAGATGGCACTGCTGTGCAACAAACAAAACAGTCCAGCACCATAGCGGTTTTTGCGACCCGCCGCACGGTCGAGACTGACTGCTACCCCATCGAGATCCGTAAACGCCGGCCCGACATTACGGTAGTGCAGCAAGCCTGTCCCGAGCTTGCCGGCTCAATCGAGCGCGGACTGCCTCGCCAGGATTTACACGCACTCGTCGACCGATACGTAAGCGAACTGCTGAGAAAACTCGGCACCGCACCCGAGTGCGTAATTCTCGGCTGCACCCACTACCCGCTAGTCGCCGATCTCTTCGCCGTCGCCCTGCCGTCTGGTGTGCGGATGATCCACCAGCCGGACGCCTCTGCTCGCGCGCTGAAGGCCTATCTTGACCGACATCCTGAATATGACGGCTCGCACGCCGGGCGGCGCAAGTTCCTCTCGACGGGGTTTTCCACGGAGGCCCTCCCGTTGATCGAAAAATTCTGGGGAGACAAGGTTCCTTTCGTGCAGGCGTGAAGGCGCATTCCGCCAACCGATATTGCTTGACATCAGGCTGTTGGGCGCTCCGCGCGACGGCCGCGCCCGCGCGGATGAGAGAGTGCGCTACGCTGCCGCTCACTGGCGCCACGCTAGCGCGAGCCCGCGAGACGCGAGCGGCGGCGAAGAGCGCGGGCGGCGCCGCGCGGTCCCACCTCGCCGCGTGCACGGGAGTCGGGCGGGGGGCGCCGCGGCCGACGGGCCGCGCGTGTACCCACGCAGTTCGTCGGCGCCCTGGCTCGTACGCCAGCGCGGCGGCATCGCGCGGGGAGAAGACGTGCGAGCGCGGGCGGCGAGAACGACCACGAGCAGCGCCGCGGGGGCCGTTGGTACGCGCACGGGAGTCTGGCGCCCGCGCCGGGGAAGCAAGGCCGCGCGCGCGTGGCCCCGGTTTTGCCGACCGGGTTGAAGCAGCGTAATGAACGCAGCCGCGCGTATGATGAGAGGAGGAGAAACGCCCAATGAAACACAAACTGAGCGCTGCCATCGCACTCTTCGCCGGGCTTCTGGGTGGAGTACTCACCCGTTACATCGCACCACCGACCGCCTTCGCCCAGGATCAACCGCCGATTCCGAAGGAGGTTCGAGCACAGAGCTTCACCCTGGTTGACCCATCGGATCGGACCATCGGCACGTTTGCGGCCGAGCCGACATCCGGCACCCCCTCTAGCATCATCATGCACCGACTTCCAAACAACCAGTTCGCACCGGAAGCGATTCCGGCAATGCGCATAGTGCTGCGGGATTCCAATGGCCGCGAGATCTGGAGCGCAGGCGGTAGCGTAGTGCGGCCCGCTTGGATAGGAAATTCAAAGTAGCCCACTACCCAGGTTTTGGATTACCCGCAACCGCTCCAAGAGAGGCGGGCGGGTGTATACTGTTGGCGGCCGCGAGGCAAAAATGGAAATCCCGGAAGCATTGAGGTGTCCGATGCGAAAGCTTTACCCGATCTGTTTGACGTTCGCGCTGCTCTGTACTGTCGCGTATGCAGCCAAGAAGTACCCAATGACTGCAGCGGCTATCGTTCCCGGTGCTCGGGCCGACGTTACGATCAGCAAGGACAAGAACGGCAACACAAAACTGAAGATGACAGTTCAGCATCTCGCCAATCTTGAAAATCTGACGCCACGCGCATCCGCGTATGTTGTTTGGTTGCGGGAACGGGGCGGAAACTCCGAGAATCAGGGCCAACTGAAAATGGATAAGAACCTAAAGGCGACCTTCGAAACCGTCACTCCGTTGAAGAGTTTCGATGTGTTGGTTACCGCCGAGCAGGATTTTAGAGTCAAAGGTCCAAGTGGGCCGGAAGTCCTGAAGGCGACGATTCAACCATAAGAGATGCAGCGTATGAGGCGTGACCTGCTGGCGGATGCCAGTGGCGGAGGTGCGCCCGAGCAAGCCGAGCGATGGAGCGTGCGGGTCCATGTCGGATGTCGCCCTGCGATCTGGTAGTGGATGGCGGCCAGCGCGGACTGGATCTTGGACTTGTGCTTGCTGTTGGCGCAATCTGCGACCCCGGCCTTGGACTACCCGGCATGTGGGTGGGCTTGGAATCCCGTCCACCGTGCTGGTGCAATTGGCGGGACTTCGTTTGGGACGCCGGTCGTCACGTCATACGTAAGCAGCAGACGCCGCCATTGGACGTTAGGTGTTAGCTTTCATTAGCCGCCACCTTCCCGCCGGACTTGGTGAATGCAGGACAACTGGAATGCGGACAACACCGTCTATGCGCCCAGCAGTTTCTTTCGTATCCCTTTCAGCAGCCTTTCGGTCCATGCGCCAAACGGCTGGTCGGTCGTAAGATAGGTCCAAACCGCGCCGCGGTTGCCCGGATCCGCGCAGCCGCCCGCTTCGGCTTCCGCCAGCCGTTTGGCGACTTCCACGGGTATCGCGGCTTCCAATTTCGGGAACCACTCGTCGATCTGTCGCAGAAACGTGAAATGCGGGTCACGCCAGTCGGTGCCAACGAAAAAGCCGGGAACCCCAGCGAACGATTGCCACGGGATGCCCGCGCGGAAATCCTCCAACTGGGCCAGGTAATCCGCCCACAAGTCGTCTACCACGCGCAACGTGATCTGTCGTTCCAACTCGGACCGGCACGCAACCCTGCCCTCAAGTACCGCTTGGCGATACGAATGAATCCTGTTGCGCTGGCCTTCCACGGGCAGATCATACCGGTGCAGGAACTCGCGTTGGTCCAGGTGCTGGCCCTCCACAAGGCGCTGAATGGAAGCCGGGTCGTTGCGGAACCGAATGTCGAGGTCCCCATACTTCACCATCAACGGGTCTTCCAGGGACACAAAGAAACGCGAGCACCCCGGATCGCCCTGCCGGCCGGCGCGTCCGCGAAGCTGGTTGTCGATGCGACGGCTCTCGTGCCGGTTCGTGCCGATTACGTACAAGCCCCCCAGCCCAGACACTCCCTCGCCGAGGCGAATGTCCGTGCCCCTTCCCGCCATGTTCGTTGATAAAGTGATGGCCCCGCGCTGGCCGGCCTGAGCAACGATGGCCGCCTCCACTTCATCGTTGCGTGCGTTCAATACGCAGTGCGGAAGGTCGGCCAACATTCCGCTCAGCCTCTCGGATTCCTCCACACTCGCCGTACCCACCAGGATAGGCTGACCGCTGGCGTGCACGTGCCGGATTTCGTCCGCGACCGCCCGTTCCTTTCCTGCCTTCGTTGGGAACAGGACGTCCGGATGATCCACCCGAATTACCGGCCGGTTGGTAGGTATGGTCTCCACGTAAAGGCCGTACACGGTACGAAACTCGATCGCCTGGGTAGCGGCCGTTCCGGTCATGCCGCAAACCCGCGGATAGAGCGCCACCAGGTGTTGGATCGTCGTTGAGCCTAGGACCATTCCCTGCGGCTTCGGGGTGACACCTTCCTTGGTCTCCACGGCAGTATGGAGTCCCGCCGGCCAGCGGCGGTTGAGCGCGATCCGGCCCTTGAATTCATCCACCATCTCGATGGAGCCGCCTTTGACCAGGTAATCCACGTCACGGCGAAGAAGCGCATGGGCTTCGAGCGAGTCCTGCACGACTGTGTGGAGTTCCAAATTGCGCTCCTCGAAAAGATTGCCGCAGCCGAATGCGTCTTCCACCGCGCGAATGCCGCCGTCCGTCAGGGAGGCGTTATGGGCACCCACATCGACCGTGTAGTGCACGGAAGGCTGCAGGCGGCGCACTACCTGATCGGCCACATATGCCAGGGCGCCGGCGCCTCGATCGCCGCCGGCGATGACCAACGGGATGCGCGCCTCATCGATCAGAATGGAATCCACCTCGTCGATAACGGCCGTGGAAAAGGGACGGTGCACCTGCTCGTTCAGGCGAAGCGCGAGCCGATCGCGCAGGACGTCGAAGCCGATCTCATTGGCGGTAGCGTACGTAATGTCGCAGGCGTACGCAGCGCGGCGCTCGGCGGGCGTCATGCCCTGCTGCACGTAGCCTGTGGAGAGGCCCAGAAAACGGTAGACGTCCCCCATCCAGCAGGCGTCGCGGCGGGCCAGATAATCGTTGACTGTCATGACGTGCACGCCCTTTAATTCCCGAGCCAGCCAAGCCACCGCCGGAACGGCGGCCAGCGTCTTGCCTTCGCCCGTCTGCATCTCCGCGATGCTGCCGCGGGTAAGGGCTAACGCACCGCGAAGCTGTACATCGTACATGTCCTGCCCCAGAATCCGCGACGCTGCTACCGCCGCGGCCGCCATGAATTCGAGTAAGCCGCTCGTTCCTGCACTCAAGGCACGGAGTTGGTCATCGCTCAAACGGGCGAATTCCGACCGCATGGCGGAGATCCGCCGGATGGCGGACCCGTCGCGATCGAGAGACGTAAGTAAAGAACGTAGAAATTGGCGCACGGCGCCCTCCTCATTTCCCAGATACCAGCTTGGACTTATGCGTGGACGAGAAGCGCGGAG
>Ga0116111_1001953_pt1 | contig 13258 bp, 9 predicted proteins | sample June2015DPH_8_10_FD_89720 | JGI IMG/M metagenome (GOLD analysis project Ga0116111, IMG submission 89720) | Peatland microbial communities from SPRUCE experiment site at the Marcell Experimental Forest, Minnesota, USA - June2015DPH_8_100 | ecosystem: Environmental > Terrestrial > Soil > Wetlands >... | reverse complement strand
GTTGCGCACGGAGTCGGCATAGTCCAGGATCGTCCGGGCAAGCCGGATTGCTCGCGCATCGCCGGTAAGATCATAATACTCGGGCAGGAATCTTCCCAGGTGGCACCAGGCGACCACACTCGGGGTTACGGTCGTAGGATCCTTCACCATCAATATGTATTGCATGTAAGGATCGGCCAGTGCCTTTAGGTGGTCGTCGTCGAGCACGCCTGCCAAAGCAGTCAATCCTTCAAGCCAGCGCGGAACGAAGCGAGCAATACAACAATCACCCGTCACGTTCTTCCCGGCATTTCCTATCCAAGCGGAGTCCTCAATCACCCCCCAAACCTCATTCAGGTGACTCGTCAATCCACTCGCCTGGACCTTCAATTGATCCCGAAGCCAACCCTCCGACCGAACGGTTCCTAAAGGCAATTTGGCATATTTAATCTGAAGGAGCGGGCTGCGATTGTTTGGATAATTCGGAATCGCCGGCCAGGGATCATCGCCGGCCATCGGAAAGGCCGCCAGCGCATCGGCAGAAAACGCGCCTACACCGGCCACCGCGGCAATTAGTTCGCAAAATTCACGTCTGTCCATTTTTCTCCCTCGAGTAGGTTCTCTTATTTCCCTCATTCGTGAGGGCGTAAACTGGCCCGCTACTATATCGTGAGATACTTCCTGTAGGAGTTGTCGGCCTCATATTTCGGCACCGGAATCAGGTTGTAAAGCCGGGTGACAACCGACGGTCCTTTGTAGGTGGTCGAGTTGAACGTATTCACAGTGGCGCGGTGGCCTGCTCTGCCGGTGTCGGGTGCCAGGATTCCCCGCTTGAGCAGCAGCAGAGTCTGTTCGCTGGTGCCCCAGGAGCCAGCGCTGTTCTTGAGCCATTGCGCGCCCAGTCGTTGCATTGTCGTACCGATGCCGTACTCGTCGAAGGCACGCAACGCGACCATCTCATTGTAGTAGTCGTCCGGCTTCGCGTAGCCGTCGCCATGCAGAAACGGCGTATTCGAGAGAGCCGAAGCTGGCTTATGTCCGAATTCACTGCCGGTCAGTCGGCCTATCATCTGCCCGACCCAGATGTCACGGGCGCGATCGCGGTATTCGGCTTTTGAAATCACCAGTCGACCCTTACTAACGGAACTCGCGAACAATAGACTCGAGCCGGCACAGAGACACATGGCTCCAAGAACTGCTAAAGCAGAAATTCTCAACCAATCCGGCACGTTCTTCACTCCCGTTCGTCTTCCTGTCACATACCTGACGAGTCATCTTCGCCGTTTCCCGGACCGTTCACCACCTGGGAACTTATCCCCATGCGTCGCCGGGCGGTTTGAGGGCTGATCTTGTGACCCGCCCCGGAGGTCCTGTCTCCATCCTTCGTGCAGCGAGGCTGCTTTCACTCGGTCTTTACTACGACCTCTTTTCTGCACCGTTCACGGCACATTTTGGCGAGGCACGCCTGCGCGGCATTCGTGAAGTACGTCCAGAACGCGACGCTTAGCCAAAACAATCAACGAGGGTACTGGAATCTGTTTCTCCACTTCTCCACTTGGTCAGTTGGGTAATGCAAACGCGGTTACGCTATCGTCAGTAATTGGGTCGTCTAGGTCCGATCCGCCTGCGGAGGTAACCACGACGTATTGCTTACCATCCTTTCCTTCGTAAGTAGAAGGGACAGAGTGAGCAGCAGCCGGAAGCTTCACACTCCACAGTTCGGCACCGGTTTTTGCGTCGAATGCACGAAAGCGTGAATCATCGGTGGCGCCTATAAAAACTAGGCCGCCAGCTGTAGCGATTGAACCACCGAGATTCGGTCTGCCTGTTTGCTGTTTGCCGTCGGGCAAAGAATCTGTCACTCCAAGCGGAACCTGCCAAGCGATCTTGCTGGTGTTGACATTGATCGCTGATAGTCGACCCCACGGCGGCTGCTGGCAAGGTAGCCTGTTTTCAGAATCCCAGAATCGTCCCATGACTGCGCCAAACTTGTAAGGCGTTCCCGGCCGCTCTGGTGCCGGGACAAGGGATTCCAATTGACCTAGGTCCATTGTGTTGACAAACAAAAGACCGAGCTTAGGGTTGAATGACGCGCCCCCCCAGTTTGCACCCCCGAGCGTGCCCGGAAAGCTTACGAGGGTCCGCTGAAAGGGCACCGGGGTGTAGATTGGGCCAAACACGAAACGATTTCTGGTTATCAAATCACGACAGAAGGCTTCGTGTTCAGGCGTTACGGTGGCAATGTCTTCCATGGTGAAATTCTGCCGCGCCAGGGGCGGGGTCACCACAGGGTAAGGCTGTGTCGGGGAGGCCGCTTCGCCTGGTACATTGCTCTTCGGAACGGGACGCTCTTCAATCGGGTAAATAGGCTTACCTGTCACACGGTTCAAAAAGAACGCCATGCCACTCTTGGATACGATTGCCACTGTTGGTATGCGTTTGGAGCCATGCTTTATCTCCAGAAGAACGGGAGCAGACTCAAGGTCGTAATCCCAGATGTCGTGGTGGACAACCTGAAAGTGCCACAGCTCTTTCCCGGTGTTCGCATCCGCCGCGACGATGGTTGTTCCGAATAAATTATCCCCTTTGCGATCACCGCCGTACCGATCCCAAGAAGGGGCGCCGAATGGCATGTACACAATACCGTGGGCGACATCGACTGTCATGAAACCCCAGACATTTACGCCGGTACGATTCCTCCACCCGTCGCCAATCCATGTCTCGTGACCCTTCTCTCCCGGGCGCGGAATTGAGTGAAAGGTCCACACGAGTTTGCCGGAAAGGACATTCCAGGCACGTACATCTCCCGAGGGGCCTGTGCTCGGATATTCAGGAACGATCGACCCTGTAATTACGAGATTTTTGTAGGTAACGGGTGGAGATGTCATGCCCAGGAGGCCGACCTGGCCGTTTGTCACCTCAGGCGTCTTTATGTCGATGACGCCGTCTGTTCCGAAACTTACGACCGGCTTCCCTGTCTTTGCCACCAGGGCGATCAGTTTGCCGTCGCGCGTGCCGCAAAGCACTTCTGCCGGGTGAACCCCATCCCCTGGCCAGTACTCCACTCCGCGAAGACACGGAAGGCCGCTTCCAGGGGTATCGAAGCTCCAGACCTCTTTCCCGGTAACAGGATTCAACGCTACGATCTTATGATAAGGAGAAGAGAGGTACATCAGACCATCTGCGACGATAGGAGTCATCTCTGATGAAAGGAGGTGGCTGGTCCTCCGCCTTGGAGTCGCGACTTCTGCTTTGGGGTGTTCCGCGGCGGCTTCTGTCGGACTCGTTGGCTTCGGGAAAGTTGCGGCGAGATAGTTGGTAATCTCGTCGAGCTCGTCACCGGGAGCCTCCAATCCTTTCGAAACCATATTGTCAATGATGGAACTCCACTCCTCGCGATTGTAACGCTGGTGGGCGAAGAGCTCCACGCTGTGGCAAGTGGAACAAAGACGCGCCGTAACCTGTCTTCCTTTTCCTTCCGGAAGAGTCACTCCATCCGGAGGTTCTGTTACTTGTCCGGGGTGTCCGACAGAGGGCAGGGGTAACATGACTTCAGTTTGTGTTAACGGTTTAAGTTGATACACCCACGCGACCTTCAACTTAGCAACGTTCTTAAGGTTGATTTGTGCGAGTGGAGAATAGCGAAGGCCTCCCGCGTCGTAACCGTAAGTTGGCCAGTCTGCTTGTGCGAACGCCTGTACTGCGGAAAGGCCTATAAAAACAAGCATTGGAATTTGTTGCATTACCATCTCCGTTTCCGCACCTCGGTCCGGGAGTCATAGTTAGACTTTATTCCTGGGCCATCCAAGCGCTTTCTCTCTGGCACGCTACTTATACTCGGCCGCAAAGGCGTCAGCCTCGTGGTTCAGCTTCTCCGGGCTCACGACATGCGAATAAAGGAGCATCCGATACCGGAATGTCGCCGACTGCCCCTTATCGATTGTGAAATCAAACTCCGGTGCGCTGGGATCGAAGATTTTGCGGCCCCGGGGATTTGCAGCAAACAACCCGTTTCCGCGTGCCATCCAGTAGGTCGGGTCCCCTGGGTTTCGTGGATGATCAAGAATAGCGATGGCGATAACCTTATCGCCGGTTCTGCCGGTTAAGACACACCAGCGTCCGCGTGTTCCCTAGGCTTTATCTCCGCGTCTGCCTTCGCTGGTCAGATAGACACCACTAGCCCCTGGAGAACTTGCGCCGCTAACTCGAGTGGGCCGTCCGCTTGCCTCGCTGAAGATGCCACCCTTTTCCATGGGTGACTCCAGCCAGCCCGATATACGCATGCCGAACAGGCCCTCCTTATCGTCGTGAAAGACAACGTGGGTTAACGCGCGCAGCGTCGTGATCTGGTCGATCACGCGCGCGCCGCCCACCTTGGAAAACACGTATCGTGTGGTGATCCAGGATCTTTTCACCAGATCTGGCGATCCAGACAGATTCGACGGTGAACTCTCCCTGATCTGAGCCGCTCTTTGCGGACTGGATCCGTTCCTGGTAGATGGATCCCATTTTGGCGCAGTTCTCTGGCTTGATCGCGTTGGAATTATTCCAGAAATCGAATCCGTTAACATTGCCATAGTCGAACCACATTCCGACTTGGTGCCGGTGATCCTCACGCTCCCCGGGTTGGGGCGAGAACGGGTAGCCGCACATGACCACAGTACCGCCCGGAGCGATTACCGGAAATAATACCGGTTTTGAGTGTCGTGGGCCACAGGTAGGAGGTGAAGGGCATACCGTCAACAGTGACGTCGATACGTCTTTGCTCTTCTCTCGGAATTACCTGCACTCCTTTGTCCAATTGTGTTGCCAGCATCCCCGTGCCACCAGTGCTGCCACTTCGGGAGAACTGCGCAATCGATTGTTGCAATGTGACAAACATGAACAAATACCCGCAGCTGACTGCCCTTATTGAGTGTTTCCTCGCCACCATTGGTTCTTCAGTCTGTATGGACGCGAACACTTGTGGAACGATGATTAGAGTGCTAGAAGTGAAGCCAATCGATCAGGTTCTAGCAGCATTTGCAGTGCCGAGGGAGAGGCCACCCCAGCCAAAGGCAGACCTCCAAAACGGCAAGTTTTTCCTCCCTCGCGACCGTCTTTGGGCTAGAAGTTGATCTTGACGCTACCCCGGAAAACTCGGGCTGCGTTGGTTGTCGATGTGATCTGGCCAAAGGTTGACGAGGTGAGACTTGCGCTTGGAGTGCTGAAGTCCGGATGGTTCAGCACGTTGAACGCTTCCAGACGAAAGGTTGTGCTCAGACTTTCGTGGATAGGGAAGATGCGCGACATCTGCGCGTCGAATTGAAGCGACTTTGGCCCCCTAAGGGAATTCTTGTTGATGCTCCCATAGGTCCCCAGATAGGGACAGCCGTTTGTACTCGCGCACGGCGCGGCGACTTGTGCGAAGGCTGCCTGATTCAAGCATTCGCGGTTTGCTTCACCCTTGGCCTTTTGGAACTTTACCTCAGCGTAGGGATTCGCGCCGGGCACCAGGTTAGGACGGTCATTGCCCACGTCGGTGAGCGAGTTATCCTGACCCGAGGTTACAGTGAACGGCGCGCCGCTTTGGATGTGGATGAGCGGCGCAAGTTCCCAGTTATTGACCACCAGCTTTTCGAGGTTGTTGACGTGGTTGTTGAAGCCGCTCTTAGCGACCAGAACGAAGTTCCCGGTTTGTCGGTAGTCGGAGCCGCAGGGACCGTAATCCATGGACGGGTTGTTGGGATTCTCCACGGTCGTGGCGGCGAGATCGCCCTGGGCATCCTCGATGTTGAGGCATTATGTGGGCGTGGACGAGTATTTGTTTCCAACCAGTGCTGTGCCAGTGAGTGGATCTACGAGTGGAATTGGGTTATGGCTCGAGTTGCAGGGATTGCTGCCTGAGACTCCCGGGACACCGTCCGTGAGAGAATAGTCGCCTGCCAGGTTGGCCGCCGTGGGCACTGTGGCTTGCGTCGCGGCTTGCGCCGGACGGGCCAGCGTGTGCTGGTACGCGGCGAAGGCAAACATCTTGTTGTGCTTGACGGGACCGCCTGAGAAGTTCCGGCAACGATTGGCTAAGAAAAACGGGGCATATCTAGACTCGCCTCGTATGCAAGAGCTTTCTACGATGGCCGCAGCGGAAAGAGACGTGTGCATATATCCGGCCTGTTGTTGAGCGGAGGAGTGATCCACTCTGGCCATAATGGAATTTGTGTTTCTTCTCCGCCTCAGGTCATCGGCCTTTAACGGCCCGCCCCCGTCCAGGTTCTGAAAAAGCTGGTCTCGCCAGTTGCGCTATCGTTGGTGGCTCGAGTATCTCGTTGGGAAAGCTCTTCGGTTCTTTCTGGTTCTCGGTTATGCCGCGCATCGGTACTCTTGCTCGTGAGCAATCAGTGACCAGATGATGCGGGCGTTTTGTTGGCTACCGCGACACAGGCTTTCGTTGTCCCGAGTCGCTGCTGTATGTCTGTGATCCAGAGACTTCGCTTATCGGTCTTTGTTTTAGCTCGATAAACGACCGATCGAGCGCCATGAATCAGCAGCGTTCTCAGGTGCGGATCGCCACGCTTGCTGATGTCCAGCAGCCGGTTTTTGCCGCCGCTGGAGTTCTGCCGAGGAACCAGGCCCAGCCACGCAGAAAACTGCCGTCCATTTTCAAAAGCGCGCCCGTTGCTGATCGCGGCGACAATCGCCGTCGCTATCAATGGTCCCACGCTTTCGATGGCGGCAATGCGTCGACAGTCCGGAGTGTTTTGGAACGCGATCTGAATCCGGCCATTAGCAACGGCGATCTTCTCGTCCGGCGGCGCCAGTTCCTCATAGAGGCTCTGAAATAGCTCCCGACCAAAGCCTGTCAGCTGACTCTCGGCGTCTTCCAGCACTGTCGGCAAGCCGCTGCGCACCCGTCCTCGAAGCTGTCGCAACACGATCCGATACTCGGCCAACAGGCCGCGGATCTGGTTGAAGAGTTGTGTGCGATTCGCAACCAGGCGGCTTCGAATCCGGTGCGCGCACTGCAGGTCCTGCTGCTCGACGGACTTCTGAGGCACAAACCGCATGTTCGGACGCGTCACGGCTTCGCAGATCGCTTCGGCATCGTTGGTATCGTTCTTCTGAGACTACACATATGGCTTCACGAACTGCGGCGCCATCAGCCGAACCGTATGACCTAATCCGCCAATCACACGCGCCCAGTAGTTGGCGCTGCCGCTGGCCTCGATCCCTACCAGGCAGGAATGCTGTTCGGAGAAGAATCGAACCACTTCACTTCGTCTCAACTTCCGCCGCAGTTCCGCTCGGCCCGCCTTGTCCGCTCCATGTACCTGAAAAACCTGCTTCGGGATATCCAGCCGAATCGTTGTCGCCTTCATCATGGTCTGTCCTTCTCGCAGCGAGCCTATCAACTCACCTCTACGAGGCGGGTCCATCCGATTAGGTCAACCAGGCGTCACAGCACAGTTCTCAGTGGGCAGTGGGCGGTGGGCAAGAGTCAGCGGGAGGCCGGTGCAAATCGGATGGTGAAGCCGAAGCGGGCGACGCGGGGCTGGCCGAGGGTTGTGGTGGGGGTCTTGGAGACTTCGATAGAGCGGTTGGTGAGATTTCCACCCGCGGCGAAGAGGGTAAGGCGCGAGCCGATGGAGTGGGAGGCGTAGGCGTCGAGGCGGAAGTAGCCGGCGAGGAGGTAGGTGTTGGCGTCGTCGTCGAACATGCGGCCGCTAAGGCGGCTTTGGAGGCTGAGCGTGCCGAGGCGTGGGCGGGAGGCGCGGAGATTGAGAGAGGCGAGATTGCTCGCGACCTCGGGAATCCACTTGCTGTAGTCGAGCGCGCCGCGGGAGACGACGGCGTGGGCGTACTGGTAGCCGCCGTCAACGGCGAGCCAGGGAGCTGGCGCAAGCGAAAAATCGAGAGAAAAGCCGCGACTCTCGATTTGGCCGAGGTTCTGGCGCATGAGCAGGATGGGCGATGAGGTGGGGTTGATGGTGAGCGCGGTGATGGGTCGGTTGACCAGGGTGAGAAACCAGCTGGTGCGGACGGTTCCCCAGGAGCGCTGTGAGGTTAGGCCTGTTTCCCAGCCGGTGGCGTGCTCGCTGAGGAGATTGTTGTTGGAGAGGGTGAGTTGGTTGCCGACCTGAGTGGAGCGGTAGAGCTCGTTAGGCGTGGGCGCGCGAAAGGCGCGAAAGCCGGAGGCGGAGAGCGCCCAGTGAGGGCCGAGCTTGCGGGAGAGGCCTAGTCGGGGATCGAAGAGCCGTTGGGATTGCTGCGTGGGCTGGGTGGGGCTGAGCGTCCAGACGAGGCCGGCGGGTGAGGCGGTGTAGGTGAGCTGGCGGCCGTCATAGTTCTGATACCAGTCGAGGCGGGCGGAGGCGGTGAGAGTCCAGTCGTGGCGGACAGCCATGGCTTCAGCGTAGGCCGCGGAGTCGCGCTGATGATCTTGGAGGTTGGTGAGTGCGGCGGAGGAACCAAAGGTCTGTTCGCGATCCCACACGCGGACGTCGTGCGCATCGGCTCCGGCGACGAGGAGAAGACCGGCGCGGAAAGGCTGGCTAAAATGGAGAGACGCGCCGAGCTCGTTGACGGGAACGTAGGAGTAGCGCGTGCGGATTTCGCCGCAGCGGTAGGAGCACGAGGGAAGGCCAAAGTTGGGCAGGTTGGAGATGCTGGAAAAGCTCTGACGATAGCGCTCGCTGGAACCGTAGAGGCGGAGAGCGAGTGTGCCGCTGCGCTGCGCGGACCAGTCGGCGCCGGTGGCGTAACGAACAAGGCGCGTGGCGTTGAATTGGTAGGGCGTGCCGTTGTGGCGCGAGTCGTTGAAGCCACTTGCGCGGGCGAAGAGACGGAGCCAATGGAGTTGGCGGTCGGCGAGGAGCAGTGCGTTTTGGCTGTGGACATTGCTCGCGACATCAACGGAGCCGCGCTGGAAGGGAGATTCCTGAATGTAGCCGTCGGTGCCGAGAAGGCCGCCGGCAGCGAGCAGGCCCCACGGACCGATGGTGGATTGGGCGAGGAGGCTCGAATCGTAGGTGCCTTCGTCGCCGTAGGTGGAAGTGAGCTGAGCTTGGCCGGCGACGGGACGGACGGGCACGATGTTAATGACGCCGCCGATGGCGCTGGAGCCGTAGAGATCGCTAGCGCCGCCGCGGGCGAGCTCGATGGTGTTGATGGACAGCTCGGGCTGCTCCTGCCAGTGAATCCAGCCGCCGAGAGGATCGTTGAGCGGAACATCGTCTTCCGTGACGAGGGTGCGGCTGGCCGATGTGGAACCGAGGCCGCGCAGGCTGATGCCTTGCGAGGTGGGATTGGCTACGAGCGAGGGCGAGCGGCGAAAGAGCTCGACGCCGGGAAGCTGGCGGAGCTGATCGTCGAGCGTGATGGACGCGGTGGTACGGACCGCCTGCGCGGTGAGGACGCGCGTGGAAGCAGGACTTTCAAGATCGCCGAGCGGAGCACGGTAGGCGGTGACGGTGATCTGATCGAGACTTGTGGCGGGATGGAGGCGAATGGTGGTGGTGGTACCGGAGGTTGGAGCGCCGAGGGTGAGGGTTTGCGAGGCGAATCCGGGGGCGGAGACAGTGATGGTGCAGGGTGCGACGCAGGAGACGGTGAATGCGCCGGAGCTGGTGCGGCCGAGGGGATGGCTTGCGGCATAGGAGACGGTGGCGCCGGAGAGCGGAGCGCCGGAAGCGTCTTCAACGGTGATGGGGATGTGGACGGGGGCGGTCGCCGGGATCTGGGTTTGGGCTTGGGACGGGGCTTGAGCCTGGGCGCGCAGAGCCGGGACCGGCAGAAGCGCGGTCAACACCAGCGCGCCAACGATGGCTTTCGATTTCGACGATTGCATCGCTTGCATGGTTTGATACGGGGAGAGAGCGTAGCGCATGTTCAGCAACAATTCTGACACTGTACCTCGTCAAAATGCCATCCGCTTGCGATATGAGCCCGATTCCCAGAGTCGGCGGCGGTCGCGACAGCAATACCATCCGCGAAGCTCTGGAATCGCAGGCCGCGAGATTATGCGCGGAACGCGTCACGACCGAGGAGAAGAAACTACTTCATGCCAGCGCCCAGCGCTTAGATGAACTGCATAAGATATGTGCGCAGAGCACGCCATGCATACGGTCCCGAGTCATGCAGGCCCTTGGAGGCGGCCGATGTTCCGGCTCGAAAGGACGGAATTACGTGCCAAAGCGCAAGGATCGGAAACCCAAGACAAATCCAAAGCCCAAACAAAGCAAGCCAAGATCCGCTGTCGACTACGCGCTTGCCCTCGTACGGAAACGGCTCGCACCCCTCGAGGAAGGTGCTCCGCACTATCAGGTGCGTGAATGCACCGGTGTGGAGATCGCCGCCTGGTTCTCTCACTCCCGCGGTTCGGCGGCCGGCATCATCGTTACGATCAGGCTGCGAGAGCTGCCTCGGCGATCAACTGCGCAAAACTGAAGATGACCAGCAGCAGAAGTGTGTCAGCTAACGCAACGTGATGCGCCTTGCCGAATTTTCATCGTACTCGGCGATCGCCCGGCGCTCCCTTCTCGATGAATATTGCCGCCAGAGTAACTTTCGGAACTGAGTGTCGAGCCTGTTTTGTCCACAGATGTCGTTTCGACGACACACAGGCGAGTATGTGAAACAGAAAACGACGGATTTCCGAAAAAACAGGCAAGCACAAGACTGATTCTGAGAAAGCTCATCGCGACAAATCCGGTTGTGTGCTAAACCCTCGATCCAGTCCGGAGTTCGCAACCCTTACTTCAAGAGAACCCCGCAAAACGACATCTGCCGACGAAGTTCCTAGCATGACGTCCAGGGTGCCAGGGGCGACCTTCCATAGCATATCCCGATCCAGCAGCATCAAGTCCTCGGGCCGGATCGTCAAAGTCACGGTCTTCGTCTCCCCGGGGTTGAGAGTCACGCGTTCGAAGCCTCTGAGCTGCTCAGCCGGCAAGGATACCGGCGCATATCGCTCATGCAGGTACATCTGAACGGTCTCCGTCCCAGTCCGGCTCCCGATGTTCTGGACATCCGCCGTGACCCTGACATCACCACCCTGTGAGATTTGTGCTGGACTTATTTGGAGATTACTATACCGGAAACGCGTGTAACTCAATCCGTAACCGAATGGATAAAGCGGCGTTCCTGGCATATCCACGTAGCCGCCGAGGTGCGACCATCCGTGCTGAATCCAGAAAGCTTTCGACGGCTTAGAGTCATAGTAATCTGGTAGCTGGCCTGAGCTGCGAGGAATCGTGATTGCCAGACGGCCGGTTGGGTTGTAATCGCCGAAGAGCACGTCCGCCACTGCTTCTCCGCCGCGTTCGCCTGGTTCCCACGCTTCCACAATGGCAGGGACATGCGCTTCTTCCCAGGGTATGGAAAGGGGTCTGCCGTTCACCAAAACCAGAATCACCGGCGTCCCCGTAGCCTGAATGGTCTTCACCAGGTCCTCCTGCGCACCTGTCAGATCCAAACTGGCAACGTCATATCCCTCTCCATCCGTGGGCGGTACGTCGCCCTTACCGTCATTGTTGGGATGTTCCCCGACGACGATGACTGCTACCTTTGATTTCTGTGCAGCCTGAACCGCCTCAGAGAAGTCTTCGTTGCCGCCGATGACGTCGCACCCTTTCGCATAAAGCACCTTCGCCTCAGGAGAGAGTTTTTGCCGGATCCCGTCGAGAATGCTGGTGATTTTCTGTGGTACTACTGAGGGCGAGTAGTCCCCGAGCAGACTCCAGCCATCGTTGGCGTTGGGACCTATGACTGCGATCGATCTCAAATCCTTTTTGAGCGGAAGCAGATTGTTATCGTTCTTCAACAGAACGATGCTTTCCCTGGCAGCCTCGAGTGCGAGCTCTTGATGCTCCTTGGAATGAACAATCTGTTTTGCATGAGACAGTTCCGCATAGGGATGCTCGAAAAGACCGAGTCGAAACTTCAGCTCAAGCACGCGTCGGACCGCGCGGTCAACCAGAAATTCAGGGATTTCACCATCCTGAACGGCCTGAGCAAGCGGCCCCATGTAGGCCTGTTCATAAGTAATACCCATATCAACGCCGGCTCGCAGGGCCATTTCTCCGGCCTGCTTCTGGTCTGGAGCCACATCCTCATAAATGATCGAGTCGAAACCTCCACCTTCGCTTACAACGATTCCCCTGAAGCCCAGTTCATGGCGCAGAATATCGGTGTTCCATTTCTCAGAGGAGTGCTCGGGGATGTCGTCAATCTCTGGGTAACCGGCCATCACACCCAAGGCCCCAGCATTGAACGCTGCTACCCAGGGAACCAGAAAATTCTCCCGTAAGCTCCTTTCGGACAGTTCAATGGCGCCCCGCTCCATCCCGCTGGCCGGTTCGCTCTGCGCCGGGAAATCTGTCATCAGCGCGACGACCTTATCCGGAGCGTCGACATTCCAGCCCTGAGCTCCGCGGACGATACTTTTTGCAATCTGCGCGTAGAGATAAGGATCCTCTGTATAAGCTTCCATATTGCGGCCCATGCGCGGGTCGCGATCCAGTTCCAACACAAGCGTGGACAACACGTGAATTCCGACCGCCCGAGCCTCAGAAGCGGATGCTGCATAGATCTGTTCGACGAGCGGGATGTCGAAAGTGCTGCCGATGGCCAACCCTTCGGGAAAGACGGTAGCTCCCGGGAACATGGCTCCGTGCGTACCCTCTTCGTCCTCGAGCAACGGGATCTTCAGTCGTGTTTGCGTCAGTGCGATCTTCTGAAGCTCATTGAAGTAGTTCACCTCCCAAGCAAGGTCTTTTTGCTTGAGAGTGTTGGCCAAGGTGAAGAAGCCAGCACCTGGTCCGATTTCCGTCGGATATGTCCCGCCAGCAAACTTTTTCAGAGATTCGATCTTTTCCGGGACCGTTTTCCCAAGTTCATCGACATAAACGCAGGGGAGATTGAGCTGCCCCACCTTTTCCTTGAGCGTCATCCGCTGCATGAGGTCGTTCACGCGCACATCAATCGGCTGTGTCGAATCCATATAGAGCGGTTGCGATTGTTCCTTTTGGGCCGCACAGAGAACAACGGAAAAGAGCGCCACCAGGTGCACCGATGCGGAACGGACCGTAACTCCCGTAGAGTGGCGCATGTCATTCCGCCGAGCACCGCGGGGGGCAAGGGACACAATTGCACGCGCACCTTGAAGAAGCCGCGCGATCTCCGAAATCGCCGTTACAAGACCTGGCATATTCTCAAATGAATAGGGCATGTTCTTCTCCAGCTCGTAATATGATTCGAACCTTCCCACCTGCTTCGAAGCCGCTGACCATTGTGCGCATCAGTG
>Ga0116111_1001936_pt1 | contig 13371 bp, 10 predicted proteins | sample June2015DPH_8_10_FD_89720 | JGI IMG/M metagenome (GOLD analysis project Ga0116111, IMG submission 89720) | Peatland microbial communities from SPRUCE experiment site at the Marcell Experimental Forest, Minnesota, USA - June2015DPH_8_100 | ecosystem: Environmental > Terrestrial > Soil > Wetlands... | reverse complement strand
TGGTGGAGCTGGATTCATGTGGACGACATCGTGGGGGGAATTCATCACGCGATGCGCACGGAGTCGCTCTCTGGGCCGGTGAACCTGGTGGCGCCGAATCCGGTGCGAAACGCGGAGTTTACAAAAGTGTTGGCGTCGGTGCTGGGACGTCCTGCATTCTTTCCGGTGCCGGAGTTTGCGCTTCGACTGGCTTTCGGCAAGATGGCTGCGGGGGAATTGTTGCTCGCCAGCCAGCGGGTTGAGCCTGGAAAACTCGGGGCCAGCGGGTATACGTTTCGCTTTCGCGAGTTGAGGGCGGCGCTGGAGAATCTGGTCTGAACAGACGGCGGCTGTAGCGAATCCAGAGTTGCTGTGACCACAGGCGGCTGCCGAGCTGCGCTCGGCTTGGACGGCCGGGGGCGGCCGAGACTGTGTCGCAACTATTCTTTCGCCCCTTCGGGGCTTGCTCACTTCCCACTTCCACCCATGGCTGACGCCATGGGCTGCAATCTGTCGCCGCTTCGCGGCTAGGGTCCAGCAGTTGTTGCCCACTCCAGGGTGCACAACCAAGCCGCGACACAGCCTCGACCGTCTCCACGCGAACTGAGGCCGGACGATTTTTGCCGTCCAACCCGCTGAAGTTTTGCGAGGTTAGATGATGGTCACGTTCACTCTATTCTGCTTGCGCTGCTGATTGGACGTGGGTGCCCGTGATGCGGTCGTGCCAGCACAATCCGTCCTGATCGAGAACGCACCAGAGATAGCCGAGGCCAGCAGAAAACGCGGAGAGAAACGAAGCCAGCACGCGCCAGCGGCGCAAGCGACGGTTGAGCGGAGACCCGTCAAATCCTGCCAGCCGCAGCCGGGCGGCGCGAAGTCCGGGAGTCGAGCCGGTGTATACCACAAACAAGAATTCGTAAGCCGCCCAGAGCAGGACTGCGACCACGCCGAGCGCACCGGCAAGCATCGGAAGCGGTCCGCGAACGGGGTTCAGGCGCAGAAAAATTGCGGCAAAGGCCGCCAGAGCCGTTGCCAAGACAACGCCATCCACGAGGGCAGCCAGCGCGCGCCGGACAATGGATGCTGACGGGGATGCGGAGGGGAAGTCGGCGCCGGCTCGTCTGTCGGCGGGCTCTTGAGGAGCAGGTTCGATCAGCATTCCACCCAATGCGGGAGGCGGCGGCAGAATCTCCGGGGCTTCCACTATGCGCGGACGATCGAAGATGGGATCGGCCAGTTCGCTGGCGCGAAAAACCGGAATTGCAGCGGAACGCGGGAACTCGATGACCTTGGCGGATGGCTCCGGGGCTTGCTCCGGATATCGGTCCGGGCCTTGCTCTGATGTGTGGCGAGGTTCGGCGAGGCTGGGTACGCCGACTGCCGTCGGTTCTTCTTTTGTTTGGAACGCGAAGTCTTGCCCGGCTCGCGCTGGCGCAGTGGCAACTGCCGCCGATTCACTTGGCGGCGCAGGACGGGACCAGCTCTCGGGCGCATCAAAGGGCAGGAGCAGTGATGGATAGCGCGGAGTCCGGGGCTTGCGCCGCGTGCGATAGCGTTCGAGGCGAGCGGCCACCTCGACGCGCCAGGAATCGGCATTCGGATCAATGGTCGGATCAACGTTCGGGTCCGAGGCCGCAGTTTCTGCAGCGGCGGCGGTGCTGCGCGCCGGCTCGACGGCATCGGTGGCGCAGAAGTGCCTTGGGACGGCGGGATCGCCGCCGGTCGGGCAGCTTGTCAATCCAGTCGTCATCAATCCGGCCTTCATCAATCCGTTCGTCATCAATCCGTTCGTCGCAAATCAAGTCGTCGAAGAATGCCAGCAGCCAGAGCCAAGCCAGGCACGAATGCCGGAGACCACAAAAATGCGCAGCTTTGCTTCGCCTGCCGCTCGCGTGCTAAGGTCAGTTGGTTCCCGTTGGCAGACCGGCTGGCGGAGCGCACGCGCGCTTGCAATGATCACCCGCTCTCGAATCTTTATCACGACCGCATTGGTCTGTCATCTGCTTCTCGCTTCGGGGATAGTAACCAGCCAGACGCTGCCCCCTGCCGCCGCGACGGTCTCTGCTTCTGAGAGCGCCCCTGCGACGGCCCCGGCTCTACCGACAGCCCCTGCCGGCCAGACGGAAGAAGAGGTGACGATCCGGGCGGTGCAACAGGAGAAGGACGGGTCGATTTACCACCTGCGGGGCGAGGTCGAAATTCGCTATCGCACTTACATCCTGCACGCGGATCAAGTCACCTACAACGCGGACACGGGAGATAGCGAACTGGAGGGCCACGTCGTGCTGGACGGCGGCCCTTACGACGAGCACATCGAGGCCAGTCACGGCACTTACAATATCCGCACGGAAACGGGAACGTTCTATAGCGTGATCGGAACGGTGGGAATGCAGATGCGGAAATCCCGCTACGTGCTTACCACTTCCAATCCGTTTGCCTTTACCGGAAAAATTGTCGAGAAACACGGGCCCGACCACTATCTGGTGCGCCAGGGCACGGTCACGACCTGCGAGCTGCCGCATCCGAAGTGGCTATTCAACGCGCGACGCATTTCGGTGGATGTGGACAGCACCGCCAAAATCTACAACAGTGACTTCCGGCTGATGGGCATGCGAGTGTTCTATTTTCCGTATGTGAGTTATCCAGTTCAGAAAGAGCGGCAGAGCGGGCTGTTGATCCCGACTTTTGGCACGTCATCCACCAAGGGATATACTGCCGGCGAATCGGTGTACTGGGTCTTCAATCGCAGCATGGACGCCCTTGTGGGCGCCGAATACTACTCGAAACGGGGCTGGTTCCAACGCGGAGAATTCCGCGCCCGTCCGAGCGACAGCTCCTACCTGTACTTCAACTATGAGGGAATGGTGGATCGTGGCATCGGCAGTCCACCGCAGAACCAAGGCGGCGAGGACGCACGTTTTATGGCCGAGCGTCCTTTCGGGGATTTCCGCGGCGTCGCGAATGTCGATTATTTGAGTTCGTTCGTTTTCCGGATTGCCTTCACCGATGTGTACACGCAGGCGATCGACTCGGAAGTGCGGTCGCAGATTTTCCTCTCCAATACGACCAACGGATTTCACTTCAACGCCCTGGCGGAGCGCTACCAGAACTTCGAGATCTGCAATCCGCAAACGGATCCGAGCGCGTGCCCCACGTTTATTACGCAGACAGAGTTAGTCCGGATTCTGCATACGCCAAGTTTCTTCCTCTCGGGTGAGGAGCGGCAGTTGGGAAATACGCCACTGTACTGGTCATTCGAGAGCGCAGCCGAGGGTTTGCAGCGGCGCGAGGTGCCCGAAGGTTTGCAGCAGCGCCCGCTTGGGCTCCGCACCGGCCCTCTGGTGGGCAGGTTCGATTTGGCGCCTTCGCTTGTAATGCCGGTGCAATGGCGGGGATGGTCGTTTCGTCCCGCGCTTACGTTGCGGGATACGTTCTATACGGAGCAGTTTGACCCGGCATTAGCCGCGGCGACGGGAAGAGCTGCCGACGACATTCTTAACCGCAAGTCGCTGGAAACTTCGGTCGAAGTGCGCCCGCCGGCATTGTCGCGCGTCTTCGATCGTCCCTGGCTCGGACGCAAATGGAAGCACGTGATTGAGCCGCGCATGCGCTACGACTACGTTACCGGCGTAAATAACTTCGCCGACATTCTGCGTTTCGATGCCACTGACGTGCTGACCAACACGAATGAAGTCGAGTACTCGCTGGTGAATCGCCTTTATGCCAAGCACCTGGATGCGAACGTCAAGGATTGCGACGTGCCGAGCATGAGCATGCTGACCATCGGCGGCGTTCCGCAGGTCGGCGCGGTTCCGTGGGAACTGCCTCCGAACCCGGACGCGCTGGCCTGTGCCTCGGGCCCGCGCGAGATCTTGAGTTGGGAGATCGGACAGAAGTATTTTTTCGATCCCACGTTTGGGAATGCGCTGGTGGCAGGGCAGCGAAACGTATTTACGACGACCGCGGATTTCACCGGCATCGCGTTTCTGGATTCAGAGCGGCGATTTGCTCCACTCATTTCCCGCTTGCGTATCGAAACCAGTCCGCGCACCAACACCGAGTGGGACCTGGACTACGACGTCAAGACCGGCCAAATCAATTCCAGCTTGGCACTGGTGAACTACCACTACGGCCCGTTTACCGTGGGGGGAGGCGATGCCTTCCTGCGCGTGATCGACACGGCAGCGGGAACGACGCCGACGAGCGCGAGCGAGTTCCACCAGTTTCGGGTGTTGTTTGGCTACGGTCAACTCAACAAGCGTGGCTTGAGCGCCGCCAGCAGCTTCGGTTTTGACGCGGACAATGGATCTCTGCAGTATGCGACAGCACAGACGAGTTACACCTGGGACTGTTGCGGCCTGAGTCTGGAGTACCGGCGCTTTGCGCTGGGAACGGTGCGTAACGAGAATCAATATCGTTTCTCGTTTACGCTGGCGAACATTGGAGCGTTCGGTAATCTTAGGCGGCAGGAGCGGCTGTATTAGCGCGAACCCAGAGTTGCAGTGACCACGGGCAAGCTGCGGGGCTTGGCCCGGCTCGGACCCTTCGACTTCGCTCAGGGCAGGCTCGCGAGATGCCCGTCCCCACACGAGCGGTTCATGCACGACGCTCGCCATTCCAATAGAATTGGAGATCGTGGACACTGTGGCCATGCTCGATCAGAAAGCTGAGCGCTTGCGTCAGATTCTCGCCGGCCGCGGCCGCTTGATCGTCGCCTACTCGGGCGGCGTGGATTCCGCCTTTCTCGCCTGGATGGCGCATCAAGTGCTTGGCGGCCAAATGTGCGCGGTGATTGCCGATTCCGCCAGCCTGGCGCGGACTCATCTTGAAGACGCGCTCGCCTTTGCGCGCGAGCGCGAAATTCCGGTCGAAGTTGTGGAGACGCAGGAACTGGAAAATCCCGCGTACATTCGCAACGATGCCATGCGCTGTTTTCACTGCAAGGACGAACTCTTCACCGTCTTCGAGCGCTACCGCGAGGCCCACGGATTCGACGCCATCGCTTACGGAGTGAACGCCGACGACGAGGGCGATTTTCGCCCCGGACAGCAGGCCGCGCGCCAGCATCATGTTCTGACCCCGCTGTTCGAAGCCGGTCTGAACAAAGGTGAAATCCGGGAACTGGCGCGGCAGGCAGACTTGCGGGTGTGGGACAAGCCGGCCTCCGCCTGTCTTTCCTCGCGCATGGAATATGGACGCGCGGTTACGCCCGAAGCGCTGAGGGTTATCGAGCGGGGCGAAGACGCACTGCGAGCCATGGGGTTCCGGCAATTCCGCGTGCGCCATCACGGGGAAATCGTGCGCATTGAGATTGCGCGCGAAGAACTTCCCCGCGCTTTGACCGCCGAGATGGCCCGCGAGTTCACCACCGTGTTCAAAGGACTTGGATTCAAATTCGTCACTCTCGACCTGGAGGGATTCCGCTCCGGGTCGATGAATCAACTGCTGACTTCGGAAGAGTTGCTACGGGGACGCGTCTGAAACAGCTTGCAGCTGCGGAGAACCACCCAGGGAGTCTTGCTGCCATGAGATAATCAAGCGGCTTCCTCATGTTCAGGTGGTTTCGATTGATGATTGTGCGGCGCACGTTTCTGGTTCTTTTGCTGATCTGTCTGGGCTGCTCGGCCCAGTCCCCTCCTTCGGACATCGTGCGCGTGGTCGAGCGGCATGTGCGAGTACAATATTCCCTCCCACCCGACGTAAAAGTGATTGTGGGGCCGCTTCGATCGAGTGAGTTTGCGAACTATGACGCGCTGACAGTTACGTTTGCCAGTCCCAGGAAGAAACAGGACTTCGAGTTCCTGCTGTCCCACGATCACAAGACGCTGGTGCGCGTGACGAAGCTGGATCTGACCAGCGATCCGTACGCTGAGATCATGAAGAAGATTGACGTCAGCGGGCGCCCGACGCGCGGCAACAAAGATGCCAAGGTGACGGTCGTCAACTATGACGATTTCGAGTGTCCGTTCTGTTCGCGCATGCACGAGACCCTTTTTCCCGGGCTGTTTAAGGAATACGGCGATCGCGTTCTTTTCATCTACAAGGATTACCCGCTCGAGGAAATTCACCCCTGGGCGGTGCACGCGGCGGTGAACGCCAATTGCCTGGGCGCGCAAAACAGTGACGCCTACTGGGACTATGCCGATTACCTGCACGGCAATCAGCACGCGATCAGCGGCGAAAAAGGCCGCGACGGCCAGAATGCGGAACTCGATAAGCTGGCCACTCTGCAGGCTCAGAAGCATAATCTCGAGGTAGCGAAGTTGCAGGCATGCGTCAAAGCCCAGGATGAAAAGGCTGTGCGGGCATCGATGCACGAAGGAGACATTGTCGGAGTGGACGCGACTCCGACGATGTTTGTAAATGGACAAAAATTGGATGGAGCCGTGCCTCCGGGTGAGGTGCGGCTTGCGCTCGACCAGGCGTTGAAGGATGCCGGCGTTGCGCCTCCGGAGCACAAGCCGGCCGCAGCGGAAGCAAAGACTCCGCCGGCGGCGCCATCGAAGTAAGCTGTCAGCGTTTTCAGATCGGCTTTTAGATCGTTAAAATCTAATATTGAATTTGTGATTTGTAATTGGTGATGGAAAACCGGGCGACTCCGGGATCAAAATTACCAATTACAAATTGCCAATCACAAATTCCTCAATTGCCTGCGTTCTGGGCATGTCGTGGGATTGACTCGCCGTCGTGGCGGAGGGAAGAACTTGAAAAATCGAAACTGCTTTGGGCGAGCGGGCCTGGTCATGGTCAGCGCGTTTCTGTTGATTGGGCTAGCGGCTTGTAACCGCAACAGCAGCGGCGGGGACGTCATGGCTTCGGTCAATGGGCGGAAGATTTATCGCAGCGAAGTCGACAAGTATTACGCCAACCAGACGGCGGGCTCCGATCAGCAGCCGACAGGCGAGCAGGCGGTGAGCCTTCGGCTGAGCATTCTGAATGAGCTGGTCGAAACGGAAATCCTGATGCAGCGCGCGGAGAAGCTCGGGCTGCTGGCGACGGACGAAGAAGTGGACCGCAAGCTGAACGAAATCAAGTCGCCCTACACCGCCGAAGAATTTAACAAGCGACTTCAGGACAAGAAAATATCGGTCGACGACTTCAAGCGCGACCTGCGGCGCTCGCTCACCCGCGACAAGGTGTTGAACAAGGAAATCACCTCGCGCATCAACATCACCGACCAGGACGTTTCCGGCTATTACAACGATCACAAGGCCGAGTTCAACCTGATCGAAGCGCAATACCATTTGGCCAAAATCATGGTCTCTGGAGTGGTGAGCGCCCAGGTGCACAACCTGCAGAACAGCAAGGCGCAGAACGATGCCGAGGCACGCAAGAAAATCCAGATGATCGCCAACCGCCTCGATAGTGGCGACGACTTCGCTACGATGGCCATGAATTATTCCGAGGACCCGGAGACCAGCAACAATGGCGGCGATTTGGGAATGGCTCCCGAATCCGCGCTAAAGAACGCAGATCCGGCAACGCGGGAAACGGTGATGAAGCTCAAACCGGGGCAATACACGCCGGTGATTCCCATGATCAATCCGACCAATCATCAGCCCTACGCTTACATGATCGTGAAACTGATTTCGAAGGAGCCGGCGGGGCAGAGGGACTTGAATGATCCGCGGGTGCAGCAGGCCATCCGCCAGCAATTGCGCGATCGCCGCGAGCAGTTATTGAAAGCGGCGTACTACGAGAGTCTCCGCGACGACGCCAAAGTCACGAATTATTATGCGGCAGAAGTGCTGAAGGACGCGGGAGCGGCGAAGTAGATTCAATTTCTTGGCGAACGCTCCCTACCAGCTAAAGTTGCCGTTGTTTGCGGGCCAACTATCAGTGTCTGCGGCATTGAACAGCCCGTTATTGGAACCAATGAATCCACACAGTCAGAATGGCCGCAGTAACACCAAAGAGTGCCATCGCAATGCCGACTATTCTGAATCGCCAGCCGTAGTGTCCGCAGTTGACGTCCCACCCGCGAACCACCCACGGCGCATAGTATTCCACCTTCGACCAACGTACCCATCGCAAGTATGTAGCAGGCCAGAAGGCAATTAGCAGCCCTACTGCCAGGAACGCGGCAGACAGAACGATTAGCACGAAAAAACTAAAGACTAAGGAGCGCATGGCCCTCCATAACCTACTGCGTGTAGAGACGGGGCAAGGTGTGGTTTTGCCGCGTCTCCACGGCAATTTTTCAAGCTTCCAGCTTCTTGGTCAGGACTTCGTTCACCAACTGAGGATTGGCCTGGCCTTTTGAGGCCTTCATCACTTGGCCGACGAAAAATCCGATCATGGTTTTCTTGCCCGCGCGATATTGCTCCACCTGCCTGGGATTGGCTGCGATTAACTCATCGGCGAGTTTTTCCAGGGCCGACGTGTCCCGCGACTGCTCGGGACGCCCCTGTTCTTCGTAAACGGCAGGGAAGTCCTGACTGCGTTCGAAGCAGAGGTCGTAAAGATCTTTCAGCATTTTGCCCGAGATGGCGCCCGACTCGACCAGATCGGCTGAGGCCGTGACTCCAGCCATTGAAATTGGCGACTGCTCGAGTTCGAGGCCCTGCACTTTCAGGCGTCCGAGTAATTCGCTTTGCACGAGGTTCGCGACGCGCTTCGGACTCTTTGCCGTGCGGGCTGCGGACTCGAACTGGTCGGCCATCGCTCGCGTCAGCGTCAGGGTGTGGGCGTCGCCTGCGGTGATGCCGTACTCCTTCATCATGCGCTGGCGGCGCGCTTCCGGAAGCTCGGGCAGGCCGGCGCGTATTGCGGCTCGCCATTTCTCATCCACCACCAAGGGGAGCAAATCCGGCTCAGGAAAATAGCGATAGTCGTGCGCCTGCTCTTTCGAGCGCATGCCGTGAGTCTTGCCTTCGTTCGCGTTGTAAAGGCGCGTTTCCTGCGTGATCCTGCCACCGGCCTCGATGATGCCGATGTGGCGCTCGATCTCGTACTCCAGCGCCTGCTTGATGAAGCGGAACGAGTTGACGTTCTTGACCTCGGTTTTGGTGCCGAATTCTTTCTGTCCGCGAGGCCGCACGCTGATGTTGGCGTCGCAGCGCAGCGAACCTTCTTCCATGTTGCAGTCGCTGACGCCGGTGTAGAGGATGATTTCCTTGAGCCGAGTGAGGTACTCGTAAGCTTCCTCTGGCGATCGCATGTCCGGTTCGCTGACGATCTCGGCGAGGGGCACGCCGGTGCGATTCAGATCGATGGCAGTCTTCGAGGCGGCGTCTGGGAAGCCCTCGTGCAGGCTCTTGCCTGCGTCTTCTTCCAAGTGCAGGCGGGTGATCCCGATTTTCTTCTTGCTGCCGTTCAGATCGATTTCGATGAATCCGAACTCAGCCAATGGCTTGTCATACTGCGAGATCTGGTAGCCCTTCGGCAGGTCAGGGTAGAAATAGTTTTTTCGCGCAAAGATGGAAACTTCGTTGATGCGGCACTCCAAAGCCATCGCCGCCAGAGCCGCGAATTCCACGGCCTTCCGGTTCAGCACTGGCAAGGCTCCCGGAAGCCCCAGACAGACGGGGCACACATTCGTGTTCGGCGGATCGCCAAAACGAGTCGAGCACGAGCAAAAGATTTTCGACGCGGTCAGCAGTTGTACGTGGACTTCGAGTCCGATGACCGGCTCGTATTTCGCGAGGAGATCCTCGGAAAGGGCTGGAGTGGTCGCCATATCGGAAGATTATAGCTGGCGTGGGCGGGCGGTTACGGTGTCTTCGCTCCCCGCTTGGCTTCCGGCGCGCTCAAGTACTTCTCCATCGGGATTTCGAAATACATCAGCTCATTGCCTTTCGCGTCGTGCACTCCCATCAGATAGAAGTTGGCGCCGGCCAGCGGATTCGAGATGTCAGTGATATCGAAAAACAGAAAGCCACGCGCTGTGGAGTGCGGTTCTACCGCCTTGGCGCCGAACTGAGCCTGCTCGATTTCATCCCACGTCTTGCGATTCACGCCTCCTTTGACCTCTTTCCGTGGCAGCGGAATCGGCAACGTATTCGGCCTGTCATTGCGCGAAGGATGCGAGAGCCGACGCAGCAGATCGTCCATGGTCGCTGGGAACAGCTTGGTGCGATCTTTAGTATTCAACTGTGCCTTCATGTCGACGAGAGAGACGGGCTGATCGCCGTCATTCGTGATTACGAAGAAGACCGGCATGTAACCGTTGTTGCGGTAGTTGACGCTGAAGATCGAAGCCTTGTCCTCGACGTCGTACGGATCGACTGCGACCACAACTTTTTCCATGGGGTGGTCGTCGTGCGCCGGATAGGTGCGGGCAGGCTGCGCCGCGGGCATCACAAACTCTTTTGCCGCAATCGCGCCCAGGCCGCAGAGCAGCACAAAAGCACAGACGGCCGCGAAACGCGGGGCTCGCGGAATCGGCGCGCGAAGTGGTTCCTGCAAACCTGCATTATGCATAGGTGAATTATAGGATGCCGAATCATAGGAGATGGCTTCGAGCTACGGGCCGCGAGCTGCGAGCCATCGATTCGTGTTCGCTCGCAGCCCGAGGCTCGGAACTCGAAGCCGTGGTTTTTAATTGGATGCTGTCAACGCAATCCGTGCCGCCTCGTCCCGAGCGAAGTGCGGATTTTGGCTCGCCATTTAGAATGGGACTTCTCTTCATGTACGCGTTCTACAGTGCGCTGCTCGCTTTGTTTCTGGTGCTGACGCTGCCCTACTGGCTGCTGCAGACGATGCGGCACGGCAAGTATCGGGCGGGTTTGCGCCAGCGGTTCGGCGCGATTTCGCCCGCCGTCGCTGGCCGCGGCGAGAAACATGCAATCTGGGTTCACGCCGTTTCGGTGGGCGAGGTGGTGGCCTCGAGCGCAGTCGTCACGGCGCTGCAACAGAAATTCCCGTCGCATCGCGTACTGATTTCGACGACCACCAGCACGGGGCAGAAACTCGCGGCGCACCGGTTCGGCGCGGAGAACGTGTTCTACTTCCCCTTGGACTTCGCCTTTGCCGTCCGGCCCTACCTCGACGCCTTGCGGCCGGAGCTCGTGGTCGTCGCCGAAACTGAATTCTGGCCGAATTTTCTTCGGCTTGCCAAACGCAGCGGGGCCCGCATCGCCGTGATTAACTGCCGCATTTCCGATCGCTCGCTTCCCGGCTACAAGCGGCTCCGCTTCTGGCTCCCGAGATTGCTGGAGAAGACGCTCGATAACGTCGATTGTTTTTTGGCCCAAACAGAAGAAGACCGGCGGCGGCTCATAGAAATTGGTGCGCCCGAGTCGAAAGTCGCAGTGGCCGGCAACCTGAAATTCGATGTGGCGCCACCGCCGTCGCCGGCGATCGTTGCGAGTCTTCGGGAGAGCTTCCGCCACTCCGGAGCGGAGCCGGTTCTGGTGTGTGGCAGCACGCTCGAGGACGAAGAAGGCTCGCTGCTCTCGGCATTTCGTAACATCCTGGCCAATCATCCAAAGGCCGTGATGATTCTTGCACCCCGCCATCCGGAGCGGTTTGCGGAGGTTGCCGAGCTCGTCGACAATCTCGGCTTCCGCATGTGCCGGCGATCTCTGTGGAGCGGCGAACCGCTCGCTGGCAGCGTGTTTCTGGTCGATAGTATCGGAGAGTTAGCTGCTCTTTATTCGCTAGCCACTGTCGCGTTCGTCGGTGGGAGCCTGGTGCCGCGCGGCGGACACAACATTCTTGAGCCTGCGCTCTATGGCGTTCCGATAGTCACTGGGAACCACTACGAAAATTTTCGCGACATCGTCAATTTTTTTGCCAGCCGCAATGCCGTCCGCATAGTCGGGCTGGCGGAGCTGCCCCTGGTCTTCATGGAGCTGATCGAAAACGGCGGCGAGCGAACGACGCTCGGCCGGAACGCACTGGCGGCGCTCGAATCGCAGCGCGGCGCTACGGCCAGGACGGTTGCGGCGCTGCTCCAGTTGATGAGCGAGCAGCGCCCCGGCGAGGGCTCTGCATGAATCCGCTCACTGGACTTTACGGTGCCGCCACCGCTCTGCGAAACACGCTGTTCGATCGCGGCGTGCTGTCTTCGCAGCGGCTGGAGCGGCCCGTGGTCAGCGTCGGGAATCTGTCGGTGGGTGGTTCGGGCAAGACTCCGTTCGTGATTGCGCTCGGTGAACTGTTGAAGGCGCGCGGCATTCGGTTCGACGTACTCATGCGCGGATATCGCCGCAAGACTCGCGGCGTCCTGGTAGTTGAGACCGACGGCAACGCCGCCGACTTTGGCGATGAACCGCTGCTGATCGCACGGCGGCTGGGCGTTCCGGTGATCGTCGGTGAAAGCCGTTATGACGCGGGCCGAGTCGCCGAACAGAAATTCCAGCCGCAATTGCACATCCTCGACGACGGCTTTCAGCACCGTTCTCTGGCGCGTGACTTCGACATCGTACTGATGACGGAGCGCGACTTTGACGACCGGCTGCTGCCCTCGGGGCGGCTACGCGAGCCGCTCTCCGCGCTGCGGCGCGCCGATGCGATCGTGTTACCGCCGGACTTTTCCGTGCAGGACCCCCCTGTGCAGAACCCGGCGATCAAAAAGTTCGCTCTGCAAGGAAAGCCTATCTGGCGAATGAAGCGAGAAATCGTGACACCGGCTGCGCCCGTCGCACCGATTGTGTTCTGCGGTATCGCAAGGCCACAGCAGTTCTTCGCGCAGGTTCGTGCCGCCGGAATCACGCCTGCGGCAGAGATCGAGTTTCGCGACCACCATCCCTATGACAGAAGTGACATCGAGCGCCTGCTTGCTATGCGCGGCAAGTTCGGCGTCGGCGGCTTCCTGACTACGGAAAAAGATGCGGTCAATCTGGGGTCGCTGCAGGTGGATCTCAAGCCGTTCGCGGTCGCTCCGCTCAACCTCACGCTCGACCATCCCGCTGACGTTGTGGATGCCATTTTGGTGAGAACCATTTTGGCGAGAATCACGGAAGGGAAGCCCCGCTCGTGAGAAAATCTTGGGTTGTACCCGATGACCAAGCATTTGATGACTAAGCATTGATGACAAAGCATATTAAAGAAAACGACCGCCTGCGGAAGATTGTCGAATCTTTTCCCAAGCTGACGGTGACCGTCCTCGCAGATCTGGTCGCCGACGAGTTCGTATTCGGCGAGATTTCTCGCGTGTCGCGCGAAGCGCCGGTGCTGATTTTGAAGCACCGTGATCGCAAGGTGGTTCCTGGCGGCGGCGCCAATGCCATCTACAACCTTGCCGACCTCGGAGTGAACGTCTTGCCGGTTGGGGTCGTGGGCGACGACGAGCCGGGAAAGCTGCTGCTGCGCGCTTTCCGCCACAAACTCATCCCAGTCAGCGGTGTTTTGAAAGACAAGAGCTATACTACCGTGACCAAAACGCGCATTCTAGCCGGATTCGCGCACACCGCCGGACAACAGGTCGTGCGCCTTGACCGGGAGCCG
>Ga0116111_1001922_pt1 | contig 13442 bp, 13 predicted proteins | sample June2015DPH_8_10_FD_89720 | JGI IMG/M metagenome (GOLD analysis project Ga0116111, IMG submission 89720) | Peatland microbial communities from SPRUCE experiment site at the Marcell Experimental Forest, Minnesota, USA - June2015DPH_8_100 | ecosystem: Environmental > Terrestrial > Soil > Wetlands... | reverse complement strand
TGTAAAAGCGACGGTGCGAATCGGCAAGCCTTATCAGGAGATCATTCAGGCTGCGCTCGAGACACAGACCGATTTGGTGGTGATGGGTGTGCGCGGCCGCAACGCGCTGGACTTGGCGCTGTTTGGTTCAACCACCCATCGCGTCATTCAACTCGGCCCCTGCCCTGTGCTCGCCGTCCACATCTGAAGCAGTGGCAAGCAAGAAGTCACTGCCTTCCCTCTTGGTCGCTCTTCGGTTGTCGCTCTAGTTTGAGGTCCGGATTGTCACGGCATCACGGCATGTTGGAGGCGCGGGTGAGAATCGAACTCACGTATAAAGGTTTTGCAGCCGCAGCCCGAATCAGCGCTTTGTCTTTGAGTCACCATGAGTTCACTGTATCCACGCTTCTTGCGTGGCAGTGGCTTCGTGGTACTGAAGCCGGTTTTCGGTCACGTACTTCTCTAGGTTTGCGATTGCCTGCCGTTTGTGCTCCGGCGTGGGGTGCGCGTATCTCAGGACCATGTTGAGTTTCGCGTGCCCCAGGATTCCGGCTAGCGTCGGTAAGTCCATCCCTGACTGTACGGCCCTCGTCGCAAACGTGTGGCGAAGATCGTAGAGCCGGAAAGCCAAACCAATGCGCTTCACGGTCCGGTGGTGAGTGTTAGAAACGTTCCCCATTGGGCGCGTCCAGTCTCGTTTGCTTGGAAAAACGTAGACCTCAGTGCCCAATTTTTGAAGTCTCGCCGCAAGCAATTTCCTTGCTTCCGAGTTCAAAGGGAGATTGCGCTTGGCTGCTCGCGTTTTGCCAAATGGGATGTGTAGGTAGCCTTCGAATATATGCACGTCCTCCCGCCGAAGCCGGTACGCTTCGTCGGGGCGAACGCCGGTGTTTAGGATGAGCTGGGCGATCTCCCTTAATCGCGGAGTCGCTGCGGCCAAATATCGCTCCTCCTCTTCATAGGACACGACTCGCATTTGCTCGTTGTCCTCGCGGAGAAAGCGAACGCCTTTGACCGGGTTCTCGCTCACCAGTTTGTGTTTGACTGCAAGGTTGAAGGTTTGCCGCAAGGCGTCAAGCTCTCGGTTCACTGTCGCCGGTTGGAGCTGCCGATTGGTTCGTCGGCTCACGGACGCGGCGCGGCGTGATTTATAGTTCTCCACTTCTCCAGCATTGATGTCCTTCAAATCCTTTCCAGCAAAAAATCGGATTAAGGGCTTGGTGCTGGTCAAGTGTCGTCTGTACGGTCTAGGGTTTGTTTGATGTGTGTTCTTGTACCAAGGGAGAAAAACTTCCTCGACGAACAAGCGAAAATCAGTTGGCAGTGTCGGCACTTCACGGGGCGCTAGGATTTTAATCCCGCGCGCCACGTCAGCCTTGCACATTGCTTCCATGATCTGAGCTTGCCGCCTGTCTTTCTGGTGCGTAGACTCTTTCACTCGCTGGCCTTTGTACCAGAAGTCGAAAGAGTAATTTCCCGAACGGTCACGATACACGGACATGCTCACTCCTTTCAGTGGGCTGTCCGCGCACTGCAATCCTGCAACGCTGCAAGTAAGCGATAACATCGGCGTGATCGTACCGCACAAGCCGCCCAATTCGCAAATACGGCATTCCTTGCTTGCGATATCGCCACTGTGCGAGCGTCGTTTCCGGGATGCCCGTTAACTCGGATACGTCTTCTGGGGTGAGTAGCTTTGTGTCTTCCATACGTCACTGTCCCCATATCATGCGCGTTTCTGACGCGCTGAGTTAAGCCGGAACTCCAATGCGAAATCCTGATAGGGCAGGCCCAACTCAGCTATTGCCTTCCTGATCTCATCACCGAATTGCTCCCTGACGAACTCCCATTCTTGGGTTGGCACAGTTAGAAAAAGTATTCCGTTCGCCGCGTGGCCGAACTGCATCGATGTGAACCAGGTTTCGAATGATTGCCGGTTGATAATTTTCTTAAGTCTTTCTTTTAGTTTTGACCAAGGGTTCGGTACAGGGATCGCTGTTCCTTCGGGCAAAGTTTTAACGTGCTCAGGCGTTCGGGAAGAGATGAACTCGCAGGCCGGTTCTACTGACGGATTTACGGACGGTTCGGGCGAAGAATTCCGCTCTTTTCGCGCTTGATTCTGCGCCCCTGGCGAAGAACTTTCGCCCCGCAAAATCTGCACCCCCGCAGATTCTGCACCCCCGCTGCCTGATGTAGCAATCTCAGCCAAAAGGGGCGGATTGGACCTAGTCATCAGTGGCAGTGCGTACAGGTTGGTGCCGCGTGGCCCTTGGTTCCTTGCGATGGTCAATTCTCCCATTTTGCTGAGGTGAGCAAGAGAGACCTGGACCTTTCGGGGACTCACCTTCGCCTCATGGCTGATTGTGTCCACGCTTGGCCAGGCATTCTGCCCCTGACGGTCGCAGTGGTTCGCTATCGAAACGAGCACGCATCGATCTGCGAGGCGAGCTTGCGAACGTTCAATGACCCAAACCAATGCTTGAATGCTCATTTTCCTTCTGGGTTCTTCGCGATCCCGCACTGTTGCGCCGTGGCTTCGGGCCAAGCCCATGCCGCTCGTTCACCACCCTACATGCTCATGGTCGGGCCGAGAGTTCAGGATTGTCAAAAGTACTAAGTGAGGCGTTTTGCAGTTTTGGGGCGAGATAGTTTCTTGGGGTGTTTCTTGCCTTTCCTTGCGAGGTGCCTCCGGATATCGGCCTTGAGTTGAGGCAGGGTAGTGGAATCGAACGCGTAAGGGTGTTCCATGCGAAGTATCTCTAGCATGTCAACTAGAAGTGCCTTGGGGATTTCGGCGAGGCGTCTTGATCCGCCGCTATGACGTGCCCAATGGTGTCCCCGCGACTCATAGTGCGGTATCATGAATTCGTAAAGGCGCGGGATAATAAGCCGCGTGAAAAAGGGCCATCCTTGGGCAGCGCGCCCCGACATGAGCTGATTGCTAGGGTCTCCCCTCCACATCTGATCCCATAGACCCAATGTGTGAAATGCTTGTCTCCATGCTTCGGCTTTTGCGGCGAAGTCGAATGGTGCCCCCCCTGGAATTAGAGCCGTGCGCGTTTTCTTAGTCTTCCCGTGGATGGCTACGATCTCCTGGCTTGGATTGATGAAAACGGGCTGGCCGCTTTCGTCTCGGCTTGTGGGCAAAGGACGAATTCCCAACTGCCACGGTCCGATTCGGGAATTGACCTGAAGAAGCACTTGCCAAGCGAACAATTCTGTTTGAAGGACAAACCGCTCGGCTTTGGCCTTTACTTCTTTCTCAATCGTAAGAATAAAATCCTCCTTAAGAAGAGCCTGCCATTTCCATGCCAGCTTGATGACTTGCTCAATCGTGTGGCCTTTGAACGATCTCGCGAAAATGAGGGGGATGTTTGGCGTTTCCAGTTGGACGATTCTTTTGATCTGCCAATAATCGATTTTGTGATTTTCGAGTCTGGCGAAGATGTCGGGCGGTGTCTGGACTGTCACAGATTGCGCAGCAGCCGTATCTAAGGGTGCTTTCATGCTCTACTCACAAACCAGAAGCAATGGCGCGTCGATCTCCCCACGCGACTGACGGGGCCTGTTGCTTTCGCATCAGAGTGTGCGATGCCAGCCAAGAGTCTTTGCCATGTCTGATGTGGCTTTTAGGCAGGAATCGGCGGCCGAAGTCGTTAACTTGGCGTAGGAGACTTTGCCGGGCTTGGAATGGACAATTTCGTCCCGCAGTTTCTTCGCCTCGATGAAAGACTGCCAAACGGCGTCTCCCTTTGGAATTCGAAGGCCCTGCGCTTTCCAATATAGGAATCTGATCTTCTCTTCAAGTGATTGGAAGCGATGCCCGGCTAAGTCGAAGTAACCCCACTCGGTCAGCTCAACACGTTTTTCTTGGATGAAAGCTCTTTCGACTAGCTCCAAATCGTCGGCTTCGTCCAGGAAAAAAAGCATTGTGTTTAGGTAGGCTTCAAGCGCCGCAAATGCTGTAATTATCGAAGCCCGAATAAACCTCCTGCTCACGTGCTGGCCCTGGCCCTGGAGCTTCTTTGCTTCTTGCAAGAAAAACTCAGAATCCTCGAAAAGGTGATCTATGACACGAGCCTCTGGTGTGATCCTCAACTTTGTCATGTTGAAATCCTTGCGAGAAGTCGCTAATCAATCGGCCACTTGGGGATGGCCCCTCACTCCAACACTTTAAGAGTGTCCATTTTCCCCAGTTGCGCTGAAGCATGGCCTTGCACGGTGGCTCGGCCCCAGTCGCTCACAAAGCTCCGATGGTGAGAGTACATCGACTTCAATCTCAATCCCGCGCCGGTTTCTTTTCGCATTCCGTACCGCGTTAATGAACTTGAAGTCTGCCGTGAGTAAGGCATCGAGTCTTGCTTTCTCGGCGCTCCATAAATGAAAAATATCAGGCGAGTGTTTTGATCCAATGGCCGCTTTGAGTTCTAGGAATCTCTTTTCGCGTATACCGTCTAAAAAGTGCTGCTTCCTCTCTTTCGTTTCACTCTCGATTCCTCCCCAACGCATAATCCGGTTGAGCGCGGGAGGGATTTTCTCGATTTTCACGTTTCGGAACAGGTCCATTTCGGTCCCCTTGCCGACCACTCCGGGCCGTCCCCAACCTTCAAAATCTATCTCAATTGTTGTGTAGAGCTTAATCTGCCCCTTCTCCGCAAGCTTGGCAATCTCCGGCAAGCAATCCAATTGCGATTGAAGCCGTGCATGATTCGCATTGAATCTCGGCTTTGGAACCATGGTCAGAACGTCCATCTTGGCCGCTACAGGTCCCCATGGAACAGTCTGTGGAATCGTGTCCGGGCGGTGAGTAACTGCCCAACTCCTTAGCATCCCGTCAATCAAGACGGTCAGGGCCGGTGTCTTTGCTTCCCTCGACATGGGAATCAGGGGGTGTGTGGTCATGTCTCGGCTGCCCTGCTTTGTGAGCGTGGGAGCTATACGTCCTCCCAATCTTTCTCAGTAATCAGACTCTCATCCGCCTCCACCAAGTGCTCTCGGTGTTCAAATTTCTTTTTCAATGCGCCTGTGTGCATATCGCCGCAGAGAATGAGAACGCTCTCAGCGTTTCCTGCATACTCTATGGCCCTGGAAACCATGAACTCCTCGCGGATGTCATCTTCGGGGATGCGGCGAAAAATCGCCACAGTCTTGTCACCCCTCCACACCACGCGATAAGGACGATTTTTCAGGGCTTCGTATATTCCCGCTGTCTTTCTCTCCTCTTCGGTCATGTCTACGTTTTTCCACGGAATCTGAGGAGTGCGTTTATTGGCGAGTCGTTGTGCAATTGTAGAGTGTTTTGATTTCCAGTCCGTTTCTTCGCCGATGAACTCCACGATGCGCTCCGCGATTTTCTTCTGGAGCAAGGCTTCGAGGTTGTCTCTAAGCTGTCTTAGTTCGGCACTCGCGAGTTCGCCATCATCGAGTTGAAATTCGTGGAGGATGCTGACGATAAGGATATTCATAGCGGAAGTCGCGCACTCAATACGGAATGACGGCCATGCGCGTACAGCAGCTTCCAGAGTTCACGCACGATGCGGGTTTGCGTTTCGGCGTCGGCGCTCCGCTCTGCGGCCAGCTCGCGGAATTTGGCTTCCATTTGGGTCTCATACAGCCGCAGGGCTTCGAGAGCCCGCTCGCAAGCCCAGTCATCCTTGGGGATCGGGCTAGGTCCATAGTTTCCTTGCTGCGCCATCTCTGCCGCGAATTCTGCGCGCTCCTTTGAGCCGAGCTTAATAACGTTTCCATTGATCTGAACTGCTCCTCTGTGGAACAGGTCGTCCAGGACTTTGGGCTTGCCCGCTGGTAGTGTGACTCTCTCTGTCGCCTCGCCATCGGAAACAAAGTCAGTAGGAAACACTCGAATCTGCGCCTTGTCGAATTCTTCCCAAATTTCCTCGGCAATGGTGCGCGGGCTGGCCCGCTCCCGCCGTGCGGTTATGCGGCGTTCGACTTGCTTCTTCAGTTCCACTTCCTTGATTTCCCGATACAGGGTGGTCATCTGTACGTAGAGTTCGTCTCCTATTTCGGCTCGCTCTGCGCTGTCCAGCAACCCGAGTAATTCAAGCGTCGCCTCGTCAAGGCCAATTCTCGCGGGCTGTCCAAGCTCTACGAGAAGTGGTTGGGATGGCCTCTGGCGCATCGAGTCAAATGCGCTCGCCAGCCGCTGCTGGATGTTCGGGGGTATATTGCGAACGTCTGGAATCAGCATGAGTCGGGCGTCCACAACCTCGGTGTCCAGATTGCCCTCCCTTCCGACTTGGCGGCCATAGAGATATTTGAGAAGCGAGACAACGGTAGAATTCAACACCGCGCATAAGACCTTCGGGTCTATTCCTTCGTTCGGGTAGACATCAAAGAGACGCTTGTTTGTGATTATCCCCTTCGGGTTCAGTGGCACGATGTGCCGGTATTGATGAGCCAGTGGCCAGAGCAACGCACCCGGCTTGGCGGGGTGTAAATCGTACCATTGGCGAGCGGGCATCCGACCTGCACAGCTTGGCCGTTGGTCAAAACCCTCGTGCTCGCCCCATTTGAGGTATCTCAGGACGTGAGTCCCTTTGAGTTTTTCCGGTGGATCGGATACGAGAAGTATCTTTCGAGAGAGCTTGGTCGGGTCAATTTCGACAGAATCAATTTCCATGATGCTGTGGACTTCGGGTTTTAAGTATTCAGCCTCGATCAAATGGCGCGAGTGGTCGCCCGATTCCACGATGCGAACTTTTTTTGTGTCGGCAAGACGGATGCCCCATTTATTCTTGAACCGCCTGGGAATTGACGGACTGCCGGGCGGAAGTCCCTCGCTGCACTTCTGGATTTCTTGGTCCGTCACGTCGCGGACAAAAAAGAAATCATCTGCGCCCGAAGTCACGCCTCGTCGGATTTGCGCGATTTGGCCCAGCGGTAAAAGCCGCGAGCCGCAACGGTCAAGCAGCATAAAGAAAATATCCGGCGCTCGAAGGTAGATGCCCCACTTCCCACCAATGTAATTTCCTTGGAACGGGTGTGAACCTAATCCGCGAGACTCCTGACGGCCTGAAGCTGCCGCTACACCCGCAACGCCGCCGGTACATCCGGCTGTCCATAGGTCGTGCTGATTCACAACCCTGATGCGCCAGCGGTCATCAAGCAAATTCTCGGTTTGGCTTTCCACAAAGTCCCGCATCATGCGGGCCGCGTTCAGCGGGTCGGAATCGAAACTCTCCAGTATTTCCTTGAGTGGTTTTCTGAGTTGTACAAAACGGACCGTGTTTGTAGCCCGCTTCGCCGGATCGGACTCACGGCGCATAAGGGTGGCAACCGTTGTCACTCTTGCTCCGGTAAACCACGGCTCACAGTTCGATTCGAAGAGAGCCAGAATCTCGAAGTGCCGCAAGAGCCATTCCTGCAAGTGAAAGCCATATTCAGTATCGAGCCATGCACTGGAAGTCAGGAAACCGTAAAAGCCCCCCTCTTTCAGGAAGCTCGTGGCGTGCGGCCAAAAGTAACAATGAATGTCAGAGCGGCCCGAGAGATCGCAATCGGGGAATTCGTTGTCTATCAGCTTTCTCAGAATTTCCTTGTAAGCCTTGGGTAGTTCTTCCTGGCGGACATAGGGCGGGTTCCCCACAACGGCGTCAACTTCCCCAAGTTCGAGCGGAACCATCTGCTTTCCCTTCCCATGCACAGACATGGGAACGTGAAATATGGCCTCGCCTCGTTTCACCTTGAAGAAATCGCTCCGGGCGACAAGAGGATAGTTCCGTTCGTCAATCAAGTCCCGCGTCGCAAGGTTGATCGTGGATAGATGGGCGGCGTAAGCAGAAAGATCAATGCCTTTGATTTGCTCCAAAAGTTCAACATGCGGAATGCTACCCCCGGAGAGTTTGCGCTTCAGAGCGTAGGCCCGTACCAGGAAAGTGCCTCCGCCGCAAGCGGGGTCAAGCACTGTGGCCGCCGCATCTCGGACGGTGAAGGCGTTAATGAGGTCAACGATCTCGCTCCGCGTGTAGTGCTGGCCGTATCGGTGCCGCTCTTCGGGGCTAATCAGGCGCTCAAATATGTGACCGACGATGTCGTATTCGATTCTGCCAAAATCAAAACCCTCGACTTCGTGGAGAAGCTCCCGCCAACTTAAAACTAGCGCGTCGTCCAGGAAAGGCAAGGTGTCTCCAAAATCGCCATCGAACACGGTTTCATAATCGTGTGATAGTCGTTTAGCCTCATCGAAAGCCGCAAGAAACACTCGTTGCAGCTCGTCCGCAGTTTTGACGGATTCCGAAACTCGAATCTTCCGAAGTGACGGGAAGCGCCGTCGGAGGGCCTGCTGGAAAACGATCTTATTCACTAGGACGTAACAACTGAATTTGGCCGCTCGCTCCAGGTTGTCGCGCAAGATTTCCGGGTCAGTCGAAATCAGCCAGCCTTGCGCGTCCCGCATCCAGGCATCGAGGTCGCGGGCGAATCGTTTTTCCTTGTCATATCGTGCGGTCACGGCATTGCGAGTTTGAAGGATCGGAAGCTCCAATGCAGACTCCAGTACCCTGATGAATTTTTCGTCAAGGGGCTTCGAACGAATCGGCTCTGTGCCCGCAATGATGCGCGCGTAGCGGCCTAAGAACTGAGTCAGGAATCCGCGGATCTCGGTTTGGACACCTGAGTCTAAGAGTTCTTCACTTCGCGTAATTGAAGTGACGTTAAAGTGCTCTAGGTCGCGCTCGGCAATCGGCTTCCCGGCCTCGAAAGTTTTCCAGAGGACAAAGCGGTTTACATTCCAGGTGAAAAAATGTTCGACGCCTTTGGCATTGGCTTTCTCGAAGGCGTCATCGACAAGCGGGGCAGCGTAGGGGCTTTGGCCGTCTGGCCGGTCCGGGAGTTTAATTTCGCCTGTGAGGGCTGGCCGATTCTGGCGGTCATAGAGCGTAACGTCTCGGCGCTTTCTTCCTTGTCCTGTTCCTTGCTCAACTTTCGCCTCGGAGAAGGGTAGGCCCGGATTGTCGGCAACGATGGCCTGAATCGTTTTGCAGACATCCGCCGCGAAAGTCCATTCGTTAATCTCAGGCATACGCTACATTGAATGAAAATTCCTATATGGTAATGCTACAACAGGGAGGGATGCCGTACAAAGATAAAAGGTAATGGGTGAAAAGTGTGTTGATGGATTCTGCGCGCTAGCACCCTTGCTCTGCAAGAACAAATGCCAAAGCGTCGCGCAGCGTCGGATTTATCCAGTACAGAATCTTCTCTCCGATTGTCATCATCGCAAGAGGCGAACTCAAACTGACATATCCTGAGTCGTCATGTTTCATCACAAGCCCATTCGATGTACATTTCTCCAACGTCTCTCTTATCGTTCCCTCGTCTAGTTTGCAGTTGTAAACCACGCTAAGTGTTACCTCGCCGTGGTCAAGGATAAAACGGAGAACTCCAAGGGCATGTTTGGTGAGCCCTTGTATTTTTTCTCTAACCAGTTGGCGGTGACGGTCTTCCTGTGGAGGATATATTTTGTCCCTGAGCGCCGCGTTTTCCTGTCTCAGTTCGGCAATTATCTGATTGAAACCAGCCTCGAATTTCAAGAAGTTTTCATAGTTTGAGCGCATCATCCCGTAAATAAGAATCGCCCCTACAGGAACGAGTGACCACCAAGGCGAGACGGCATGATAGGACATCACAAGCCGTTCTCCCAATCGGCGATTGAAAATTGCGGCTAGAAATAGGACAACGGCGGATACGCTGAGGATGAGGTCAACGGCGTTGAACAACGCCTTGGGTATCCCGCGCACAAGAACCCAATAGAAGCGCCACATGGTCGGGCCGAGAAGGTACTGTGTGAAAGGTGCTTTCAACCTCGATAAAGAGAATTTGATTTCTCACCGCGTCCGGTCGTAAGCCACGAGCGTGAACATTACCGCATGATGGCCTCTGCCCGCAAGACGCACGCGGGCAGGAAGCCGCGCAAACACTCAGAGCAACGAATCAGCAGCATTTCGACCGGCAACGAATCCGCCTTCGTTTTGCATAGGTCGGTCGTGTAGAAGACGGGGCATTCTTAGCTAACCTCAAAATGCGACGTACCTCAGCTTGTTCGGTCTGGTTGAAGTCATCACTGAATAGGTATCGCGCAGACGTCGGCAGGTACAGACGCCCGGCAAGACACGGCGCTAGAGACTGAAAATCTGCGCCTTGTTCCTCGAAAAGGACAAAATGGTCGAATGTGACCAGAGGGCCACGCCTACCAAAGCGCGGTACTTTCTTTGGGCCGATACCGACCCAATTAACCTTGCGACTTATACCGCTCTTTCTAGCCCAGGCGCTAATTCCGCCAATGCCAATTACGGCGTCAAACTCACACCTTCTAAGCCTGCCCATGCAATCCTCAATACCAAAGCGGCCTTGGCAATCAGGGTCACCTTTGTGGGTTCGCTTGTAGACAAACGTTCGCATGTTCGTGTCTTATTCAGGTACAGTTGGCATTCAAAAGAACAAGCATCGGCGAAGTGTCGGCGGACGGCCTCTCTTGAGAGGCCGTCCGCGTCTGAGTCTATCGCTTGTACTCCCACTGACAGTTAGGTTCACGGGTTGGAGGGAATCGCTCGCCCTTCTTGACGTGAGCGGTCTCATCAGGGTGTTTCAGGCAGTATACCACCCCGTCGCGTGGGGCAATGTCGCCTGGAGTGTAGCCCATTGTGTGCCTCCTTTCCTTTCAGGATTTGAGTTTTTCTCTGATCGGGTACCCAATGAGATCGTAGGCGAATATAGGGCGAAAGTCAATGGCTATCGAAAAGAAATGTTATAGCCTGGTGGGATATAGATTAACTGATTTCAGTATCGACAATCTGCCGGGTCAATTTGCGGAGATCGTCAACAGTCTCATCACCGCTGAGATTGGCTTCAAGGTGGCGTCTGACTTCTTCGCGAATTGCGGCAGTGAATTCGGAATCCCAATAGTCCTCGTCTGAGAGTTGGCCTTTGCACTTCATTTCCAAAAGGCAGGTGGAAACCTCCGTGATTCCTTGCTGAATGAGGGTGGCTTTTCGTGCCTGGCGCTGAGTTTCTGCCTGTCTTTGTTCTATCTCCTGGCGGGCCTCATTGACCGTTGGGGCAAGGGCTTCCCTGGCCGTCGCTTCCAAGACATCGGCTCGAAGCTCGCCGAGTATTTCGGCAACCTCGCCGCGAACGCGGGCCACATCATGGTCGTTCCTGCTCCAGGGCAGTTGGAAAACTGCCCAATTGAGAAGCCGCGCGTCCATTTCTTGCTTTGTCGTGGCTTGCCTAATTGGTCTAACAGCCTCTTCCGCTGTGAGTCGCATCTCGCCTTCGTCGGCGAGATTGCCCAAGCGTTGCAGTGCCTCCCGGATCGCAACTGTCGCCCGTAGTCTTTCGGCTTCTGTCGCGGAGTTCGGCAGACTCCACAATAGCTGTTTGGTGATGTTCTGCCGCCTCGCCTGTGCATCGTGCTCGGCCTTCAAGGGTTCGACCAGCGCGGCCAAACTGCGAGCGAGAATGGCGGCCATTCTAGGCTCGTCCTGGGGCTGGCGCTTCTCGATCTCGACTTCCAAGCCCTCAAGCACTTCCTTGCGCTGGGTAGCTGAAAGCCACTCGTACTGGTAGCCGGAGACGGCTTCGCTCGCCTTGTCCATCCATCGGCACCGGAATTCGGCCAACTCTCGCTCCGCCTCGCCCTTTTTCCAATCCTCGATTTCTTCGCGCTCCTGGCGTGCGCTCTCTTGGGCTTTCTCAAGCTCCAGTTGCTCCCGCTCCAATTCAAGCTCGGCTTGGCGTTGGGCAACCTCTTCCTCGCGGGCCTGGGCCTCCGCGTCTTGCCTCTCGGCCTCTTCATTCTCCTCGCGCTCAAGTTTCGCCAACTCGCGCTTTGCTCGGTGCTCTTGGGCTTCCAGGGTCAGTTCCTCAAGCCGCTCGCGTCGGTTTTGCAACACGGGCGATGCCTCACGGACGGGCCGGGGCTTGGCCTCTCGCTGGTTCTTTACAGCCTCGATGCTTTCAGCGGTCACCCGAAGATGTCCGCCTGGGGTGCGGAACCCTTCCAGAGTGCCGTCTCTCACCATCCGTTTGAGTGTGGGGACTGAGACGCCCAGTAGAGTTGCCGCGTCGCTCGCGGTGTAAGAATCCGCCAAGGGCCGACTTTTGCGGGTATTTTTCACGATTTTTCTGGCCGGTTTTTTGCGATTCTTTTAGCTCCGGCGCTCCGATCGCTCGCGGTTTTTCTCGGTTTTTACGGTTTTTTCGGGTTCCCTCGATGTGCCCATTTTAACCGTGAAAGTACAAGGTCAACGGCGCCGGTCGGTGCCACGTGCTCGGCGTCGCCTCCAGATTTCCGCCGCGAACTCCTGGCGCTTTTCCTTGGGTGTCTGGTGGATGATTTTCCCGCCGGCGTCGTGTGCGCCTCGGGTGTGCTGTAGGGCAGCCTCGGTGTATTGCCGCAGAGTGTAGGCTCCCGGGTTGTATTGGCGCGTGCGTGCGCCAATCCCTGCCCGCGCCATTGCGACTCCGAACCGCGTATTACATCTCTTGCAAAGGTATCGCAGGTTGTCCGGCGAGCCGTTCGATTCGTTGCCGTCCTTATGGTCAATCACCACATTCCGAGTCGAACCGCAAATCGCACACTTTGCCGGTCCCGGCGGGCGGCACTCCGGCTGGTGCGCTCGATACCGCTTCGCCCGGTCGCTGATTTGGTGCGTCGGTTTCCGCCAGAAAGTGCCGCACTCGCGTGCGGCCCGATTCAGTCCTGGCTTTCTTCCTCTTCTTCCGCCGCGAGGTCGGCGATCTCCTCGAGCCGTCCCTCTAACGCTTCTTTCTCTTCCTGCAAAGTTTCGTTTTCTTCTTCAAGTTCCTTGATCCGGTCGGTCAATTCACGTCGCGTTTGTATGGCCATTTTCCTTGCTCCTTTGGGATTAACTAGGTGAATGTGCCTCTTTTCGGCGTACTCTTCCAAAGTCTCGTCATCGATCGCGTCGGCGAGGTCGTCGTCTTCGCGGACTTCGCGCGCGAAGCTGACGGCCTGAGCCTTGCGGCGTTCGAGCTGCTCCCTGCTGAGCGTTTTCATTGCTAAGCGCTCGCGTCAATCCGCGTGCGGCCCTCGATGGGCCGCTGTCATCTTGCGTGGTACCTCTGCGTGGGACTGCTCCCGAAAATCACAGAGATTTCAGTAGATTTGCGGTGAAATTGAGGTGACTCAAAGACTGGCGCTGATGGGGGATAACTCGTTGCAGGAGTTGGAGGCGCGGGTGAGAATCGAACTCACGTATAAAGGTTTTGCAGACCTCTCCCTTACCACTTGGGTACCGCGCCCTTGGGTCAGCTTTCAGCGGTCAGCTTTCAGCCCTCAGCGAAAGACCAACGCACGACAGCAAGCTGAGAACTGACGGCTGACAACTGACGGCTGAATCTTTGGAGCGGGAAACGGGATTCGAACCCGCGACTTCGACCTTGGCAAGGTCGCACTCTACCACTGAGTTATTCCCGCT
>Ga0116111_1001917_pt1 | contig 13461 bp, 9 predicted proteins | sample June2015DPH_8_10_FD_89720 | JGI IMG/M metagenome (GOLD analysis project Ga0116111, IMG submission 89720) | Peatland microbial communities from SPRUCE experiment site at the Marcell Experimental Forest, Minnesota, USA - June2015DPH_8_100 | ecosystem: Environmental > Terrestrial > Soil > Wetlands >... | reverse complement strand
GGTGTCGCGCTGGCGGACGCGATCGGCAGGCCGCTCGGGAGGCCGCCGGGCGAGGGGCAGGACAAGCCCGTCATTCCGGAAACGAACCCGGGAGGATCAACCGACTGCCGTTGGTCCTTCCCAGGCGCGAGCTCTTGCCTGCTCGAGCGAGGTGGCGTTCTCCAACCACCACGTCACCCCCGCCTCGGCATACGCGGCCAGTACATCCGACGTCGGGGAAGGCTCATTGTCAGGGTAACTCGCCGAGAACACGACATCGAAGGGTTCGTTACCGGTACGACGCTCAGCGACGAACGACTTCACCGCCTTCATATCCTCCGGAGAGAGGAAGGCGCCATCGGCCCAGTCCAGGTGGAGTGGGAACACGCCGTCATACCGCGCGGCTCGCCGCATCGGTCGACGATTCGGCCAGAAGCCGCCCACCCAGATCGGAATGCGCGGGGTCTGGACAGGCGTCGGCAAGAAGGTCGTCTCTTGAACCTGGTAGTACTGCCCGGCGTGCGAGAAAGGCTTGCCGCTCCACAGTCCCGTGAGGACTTCAAGGCCCTCGTCGAGCTTGGCGGCCCGGACGATGGGGTCGGGATCCTCGCCGAGCCCCGCGAACTCCGGATCAGCACTGGGCCCGTATCCCAGGCCCACACCTAGCACGAGGCGTCCCCGAGACGCCTGGTCGAGGGTCACGGTCTCGCGAGCGAGCTTGGGCGGCCGGCGACGCGCCAGCGCTGTCACCAACGTGCCGAAACGAATGCGCTCGGTTGCCAGTGCGATCGCCATCAGCGCCAGCCAGGGGTCGGCCACCGGCTCGTCGGAGCCGGGCTCAGACGGCTGGATCGAGTCGAACAAGAAGATCCCGTCCCAACCCCCGACCTCGGCCTCGCGTGCGAGCTCGCCGAGAGCACGGACGTCGCTGAACTCTCCGTAGTTCGCGACATAGAGGGCGAACCTCACTGGTTCCGCCTTGATGGTCTTGTCATCCTGTGATGCTAACCCGCAGGTGGAGTCCTATTCACGACTTCCAAGCGTGTCCTTCAGCGCTTGACCAGGATCTGAAGCGTCCATTTCGCGGCTCGCGGCCGTGCCGCGACCGCCGAATACGGCGCAACTCGTTTCGTTGATCACAGCGTCGTTCTCTCATCGACGTCGACGGTCCCGTGTTCCTGCCACTCGGCGACATGGCTCGCCGGATCGCGGACGCCTGCGCACCCAGCGGTAAGGTCGCCGTCACGGTCTGACGACCATCGACGTGACCAACAGTTGAGACCCAGTTCTCCAACGCGAGACCGCGTCGGCCGCTCGCTTGAGCTAGGCAACGGCCCGGCCACGAACCAACTCGGTGGTTTCTGCGAAGAACAAGCGAACTGTCGAGACGCTCTGCTTTGAGCAGGCAGTCTTAAGTTAAGATGTAAGAAAAGCTTCGAGGGAACGAGTTGATGACCGTAAGAGGCAAGGCGATAGTGGGCGACTTGCGGCGTGTGAACCGTAGCGTCGTGTTGCGGCCCTTGTTCCTCGAAGGGCCCCTCAACCGAGTCGACTTGGGACAGCTCACGGGTTTGAGCAGCGCGAGCATCACCAACCTCACGGCCGCCCTGTTGGAAGAGGGGCTGATCGTCGAGGTGGGCCTCGAGCAGTCTGACGGGGGCAGGCCCCGGGTCTTGCTCCAGGTGAACCCGGAGTTCGGCGCCGTCATAGGCGTGGAGATCGGCGAGACCGGCGTCCGCGTCGAAGGTTTCGACTTGCGGCTGAGAGTCGCAGGCGTCGCGGAAGTGAACCTGCATCCACAGCATCACGGCGCCGAAGTGACCATCGAAGAGACGGTCAAAGCCATCGAGAAGCTTCAAGCTCAGTTCAGCGCCGAAGGCCGTCGCCTGCTCGGAGTGGGCATCGCGATACCGGGACTCGTCGAGCATCGGGTCGACGACGCACGGGTCCACGCTCCTAGCATCGGTTGGTACGACGTTCCCGTCGAGCGCTTGGTGCGAGAACGTGTCGGAGCTCCGGTCTTTGCTGAGAACGGTGCCAAGGCGTTAGGACAGGTGGAGATGTGGTTCGGCGCCGGCCGCGGCACTCATCACGCCGTCATCACGCTTTGGGGAACCGGCGTCGGAGCGGCCATCTTCACCAACGGAACTCTTTACCGGGGCGCTGCGTCCAGCGCCGGGGAGTGGGGCCACAATTGCATCATTGCCGGGGGAAGGCGCTGCCGTTGCGGGGCCAGGGGGTGTCTCGAGGCCTACATCGGGGCAGAGCCGTTGCTCGCCGCCTGGCGAGAAGCGGACCCACAGGCAGTCCCTTCAAGCGACCCTGACGAGGAAGGGTGGGCGAGCCGTCTCCTCCAGTCGGCGGAGTCGAGCGCGGCGGCCGCCCAGATCCTGGAGGAGGCGGCGAACTGCTTCGGCGTAGCCGCCGCCAACCTCGCCAACCTGTTCAATCCTGAGCTCATTGTGATCGGCGGTTGGCTCGGACTGAAGCTCGGTCCCACGCTGCTTGGCCGAATCAGGGAAGTGGTGCGGAACCAGGCCCTCGACTACACGGCCAACTGCGTCAACATCGAGCTTGCTCGGCTGGGCGAGGATGCCGTGGCACTCGGGGCATCCGCCCTGGTCGTCGATGAGCTGCTTTCCAACGGCGGCGTTCCGCTACTGGCGGGAGGAGGCAGGTTGCAAAGGGCGAAGCTGCTCTAGCCGAGGGGCAACTGCCCGCTTCGGGCGAGCTCGCCGTACCAGTATCCGCTGTCTTTGACGATGCGTTCTTGTGTCTCGAAGTCGACATAGACGATGCCGAAGCGCTTGGAGTACCCAAGAGCCCACTCGAAGTTGTCGAGCAGCGACCACAAGAAGTAACCCTGTACCGGCACGCCCTCCGTTCTCATCCGCAGGACTTCGCCAACGTGGGCTTCGAGGTAGGCGATCCGCTCGCGATCATGCACAGCCTGGCCGTCGCGGCGGTCGTCGAACGAGGCCCCGTTCTCGGTGACGAAGAGGCTGGGCAGCTTGTACTGGTCGTGGGCTTGCTGGAGGATGAAGCCGAGCCCCTCGGGACGGATGATCCAATCCATCGTTGTCCGGGGCGCCCCGGGCTCCTTGAACTCGGCGAAGCCGGTCCACTTGGTGGCGTCATGGCGGACCCGGTAGCCGGCGTAGTAGTTGATCCCGGCAAAGTCCGGCGGCACGAGGAGCGCTTCCATGTCCTTCTCGTAACCGCTCGGCAAGTAGGGCCGCAGGGACTGCTCGAGCTCGGGGGGGTATCTCCCGTACACGAGCGGTTCCAAGAAAAGCGGGAAGTTGTGCCAGGCGTGTGCGACCTCGGTGGCGGCTATATCCGCTTCTGATTCGCTGGCCGGCCACACCGCGGCGTTGTGCAGTGCGATTCCCACCGACGCCTTCGGGTTGGCGGCCTTGAGGGCGCCCCAGGCGGCAACGTGCGCTCGCAGCTGATTGTGAATCGCATGGCCTGCGGCGTAGATGTTGCGGATGCCCGGCGCGTGCGCTCCGACCAGGTGCCCTTGCTCCGCGACCACGAACGGCTCGTTCAAGGTGGTCCACCACCTGACCCGGTCGCCGAGGGCTGCCGCGACCACCGAGGCGTACTCACCGAACCAGTCCGCCGAGTCGCGATTGGACCATCCGCCACGTCGTTGCAGGGCAGACGGGTAGTCCCAGTGGAACAGCGTCACGAAGGGCTCGAGGCCGGCGGCCAACACCGCGTCAAGCAGGCGGTCGTAGAAGGCGAGCCCGGCCGGATTCAGTTTGCCGACCCCGTCGGGCAGGATCCGAGGCCATCGGATGGAGAAGCGGTACGCGCCCAATCCGAGGTGACGCATGAGCTCGATGTCTTGCGCCCAGCGGTGGTAGTGGTCGCAGGCAAGGTCGCCTGTCTGGCCGTCGTAGGTGTTACCTGGGGTGCACGAGAACTCCTGCCAGATGCACCGTCCGGCACCGTCGGCCGTTGGTGAGCCTTCGATCTGGTAGGCGGCCGTGGCAGTACCCCAGTAGAAGCTGCTGCCGGGGTCTGAGTCGGAAAGCGTCATGTGAACCTCCTCTTGTGGTGCCTTAGCTGGCCGCCGCCGGCTATGCGTGGAGCGCAATAGGGTCTCAAGTCCGTCGCCGTCTCACTCGTACAGGACGCAGCGGACACGGTGGGCTACCGCCACCTGGCGTAACTCGGGAAGCCTCTCTTGGCACCGACTCTGGACAAAAGGACAGCGGGGTGCGAAGGGACAGCCCGGGGGAAGCGACGTGAGGTCCGGGGGGTCACCCTTGGCCTCGAAGGACGTTTCCTGTTGGCGCTCGTTCTCGGGGCTTGGGGCGGCTCGGCGCAGGAGCTGGGTGTAGGGATGCTTTGGCTCGCTCATGACCTCAGAGGCGGGTCCGATCTCTTGGACGCGGCCGGCGTACATGATGGCGATGCGATCGCTCATGTAGTTGGCGGCGCCAAGGTCGTGGGTGATGAAGACGAGGGAAAGCGACCGGTTGCGCTGGAGGTCCAAGAGCAGGTTCATGATCGTGAGGCGGATCGACACGTCGAGCATGGACGTCGGCTCGTCGGCGAGGATGAGGTTGGGCTGGGCCGCCAGCGCCCGGGCGATGCCGACACGCTGACGCTGGCCGCCGGAGAGCTCATGGGGGTAGCGGCGCAGGAAATTCACGGCCGGCACCAGGCCGACCTGGTCGAGCAGCTCTTCTACAGCCTCCCGCTCGGCACTGCGCGGAACGAGGCCAAACGAGCGGAGGGGACGCGTCACGCTGTAGCGGACCGAATGGAGCGGGTCGAGGGACGAGTAGGGGTCCTGGAAGATCATCTGGACCTCTCGTCGGTGCTCGCGCAACCGATGGGTGCTCGGGTGCCGTGGCAGCGCCTGCCCCCCAACGAGGATCTCCCCCCTGGTCGGCCGCTCGAGGAAGGCGACCGTTCGCGCGAACGTGGTCTTGCCCGAGCCGGACTCTCCCACCAGCGCGAGGACCTCCCCCTTTTCCACTGAAAGGTCCAGCTCGCTGAGTGCACGCACAACTTTCTGGCGTCCGATCCGACCGACGGAGTAGTTCTTGGTGAGTCCGCGTACCTCGAGCGCGGGGCCGGGACCCGCGCTCGTCTCTGCCGACTGACCGAGGGTGCTAACCAACGTCGGCCGCCTGTTCGCTGTAGAGGTGGCAGAGCACTCGGCGGGCCCCGCCACGCCGCACGGTGGGCGGCTCGACCACGTCGCAGGTGCCGGCGATCACCTTGGGGCAACGGGTTGCGAAGGAGCACCCTTTGGGCAGGTTCCGTAGGTCGGGTGGCTGGCCTGGTATGCCCTCGAGCCGCTGACGCGGCCCACCGAGCGGCGGGAAACAGCTCATCAGAGCTGTTGTATAAGGATGGAGTGGCTCCTCGTAGAGCGCTCGGGCGGGCGCTTCTTCCACCACGGCGCCGGCGTACATGATCGCGATGCGGTCGGCGATCTCGACGAGGAGCGAAATGTCATGGGTGATGAACACGATCCCAAAGCCGAGCTGGTGGCGCAGTTCGTCGAGGGATTGCAGGATCGAGCGCTGCACGACGACGTCCAATGCGGTCGTGGGCTCGTCGAGGAAGAGCAGCTTCGGCCGCAGCACGATCGCGAGAGCGATCACGGCTCGCTGACGCATTCCGCCGCTGAGTTGATGGGGATAGGCGTCGAAGAACCGGCGCGGGATCTTGACGAGGTCGAAGGTCTCCTCGGCCTGGCGGCGTGCCTCGTCCGACGAGCGGACCCCGTGTGCCGCCATGGCGTCGTGAAATTGGTCCCGGATTCGCATGATCGGGTTGAGGACGTTCATCGAGGCCTGGAAAACCATCGAGATCTCCGCCAGGTGCAGGTGCCGCAGCTCACTTGCGGAGAGCGAAGTGAGGTCGGTCCCCAGGTAGCTAACCGAACCCGAGAGCACCCGCCCGGGCGGGTCGAGGAGCCCGGCGGCGGCGAGGGCGAGGGTCGTCTTGCCGCATCCCGACTCTCCGGCGATCCCGACGATCTCGCCGGCGGCGACGGTCAGGCTCACCCCTCGGACTGCGATCACCGAAGGTGGCAGCTGCCAGCCGTAGCCGATGGTGAGTTCGGAGATCTCGAGAAGGGGCGGCATATCAGTCCCTCCTCAAGCGGGGGTTGGCGATCTCGTCCACGGCGAAGTTGAGCAGCCCCAAGGACGTGCCCAATAGAGCGAGGCACAACCCCGGCACGAGGAGCCACACCCACGCCCCGAGGAGTATGGCGTCGCCCTCCGAGGCCCAATAGAGCATCGTCCCCCAGGTGATGTCGTTGATGTTGCCGAGGCCGATGAACTCGAGGCCGGCCTCTGCCAGCACGGCGAACAGTGCTGCCCCGAAGAAGTTCGACACGATGATTCCGAGCATGTTCGGCACCACGTGGGCGAACACGATATGCCAGCGGCTCTCACCGGTTACCCGCGCCGCCTGGACAAAGGGCCTTTCCCGGAGGGCGATCGCCTGTGACCGGAGCACTTTTGCCCCCCATGCCCAGCCGGTGATCGTGATCACCCCGACGAGCATGAGGAGGCCCCCGCCTTGCAGGTAGGCGGCCAAGATGATGAGCAGCGGGATCGAGGGGAGCACGAGGAAGACGTTCGTCACCGCCGCCGCCACCGTGTCGAACACGCCGCCGACGTAGCCGGCGAACACCCCCATGACGAGCTGCACCAAGCTGATCAGGGCACCGCAGACCAGCCCGACGAACAGGCTCGCCCGCGCTCCCCAGATCAGCTGGGAGAGGATGTCCTGGCCGTTGACCGTGGTCCCGAGAAGATGCTTCGCGCTCGGGTGGAGCAACGGGGTGAAGTTGATGTCGGTCGGCGAATAGGGAACGATCACAGGCGCCAGCAGGGCGACGAGGCAGAACAAGGCGAAGATGAGCGCGCCGGCGACGGCGCGGCGATTGTGCAACAGGGCTCGCCAGTTCACTTGGCCGGCTCCATGCGTATACGGGGGTCGAGGAACACGTACAAGACGTCGGCGAGGAAGCTCGCCACCAACAGGGTGACCGTGAGGATGAGGAAGATCCCCTGCATGAGGGGATAGTCCTCGTTCTCCACCGCTTGGAGCAGCAAGTACCCGATCCCAGGGTAGGAGAAGACGATCTCGATGAAGACTTGGCCGCCGACGACTATGCCGAGGGCCAGGGCGAGCTGGGAGAAGACCGGCAGGATGGCGTTGCGGGCGGCGTAGTGGTAGGCGACGGTGCGACCGCGGAGACCCTTGGCGCGCGCGAACTTGACGTAGTCGTCGCCGAGCACTGTGAGCATGTTGTTGCGCATGAGCAGGATCCACATGCCCATCGATATGAACGTCAATGTGATCGCGGGAAGGGCGGCGTGATGGATGAGGGACAGGAACCCGGACCACGAGGCGATCCCCTGGCCGGGGTTCAGGCCACCGCCGATCGGGAACCAGCCGAATTTGAAGGCGATGAAGTAGAGCAGGATGAGGGCGATCCAAAACGACGGCAAGGCGCCGAGCATCAGGCCGAAGGGGACGAGGACGGAGTCGACGAGCGACGCTCGGCGCCACCCAGCCGTCCCCCGTCGCCAGGCCGCCACCACCCCGAGCGTCGTCCCGAGGAGGAAAGCGACGATGGTGGCGAAGCCGACCAGTCCGAGAGTCCACGGGAGGGCTTCACCAATCAGCGTGCCCACGCGCGCCGGGAAGTACGAGAAGGAGACTCCGAGGTTGCCGGTGAGGGTGTGCCCGAGGTAGTCGAGGTACTGGCCGAGCTCGCCCGTCTTGGTGTTCAGGCCGAAATCGAGCTCCATGGCGCTGATCGCCGTCGGGCTCACCTTGCCCTGGTAACGGGCGAACATGGTTTCCACCGGGTTGCCGGGCATGAGCCGGGGTAGGGCGAAGTTCACCGTCAGCGCAACCCAGCAGGTCACCAACAGGGCCCCAAAGCGCCGGACCACGTATCGCACGGGCTTTACCTCTCCTATTGCCGCCCCGACAGCCAGGGAGCGACTCACCGTGGCGGCGAGCCGCTCCCTATCAGTCTTCTTTCCTGCGTCCCGATGCGAACGTCGGGAGCGTGTCTGTCTACCCTCTTACTTCTACTTCTGGTACACGTTCACGTACGTCAGCATCGATCCTTCCTGGTCCGACGCGCTCCCGTCGTTGTAGGGGTCAGAAACGCTCGGGAACCCGGTGAAGGTGCGGGTCTGGTAGACGAGCCAGTTCCCCCGGCCGGTGAGTGGCACCACCGGCACGTCGGTCAGAACTGCCTTCTCGATCGTCGCCATGTCAGCCAGCTGCACCGACGCGCTGCTGCTCGAGGCGTAGCTCGACAGCGCGTTCGTGATCGTCGGAGAAGTGAATCGCTCCCAGTTGCTGTTGGCGACCTTGCCAATCGGCGCGGACTCTGACGGCGAGAACATGTAGAAGTACTGGTAGTACGGCGTCGACCCGTTCCCGTTGCCCCACGAAATGGCGAAGGTGAAGTTGCCCAGGTCGAGGTCGTTGGCATATGTCGAGTACGGCTCCTGCACCACTGTTGAGCTGATGCCGATCGCCTTCAGCTCGGCGGAGACGTTGTCAGCCTGCGAGATGTAGTCCGTCCAACCCGGCCCTCCGATAAGGACGGTGTAGCTCGGGTAGACCACTCCCGCCGGCGATTCGAGCTGGCCGCTCGACGACCACTTGTACCCCGCAGCCTTCAGAATTGCCTTCGCCTTGGTTACGCTGTAGGTCCATTCCAGGCTCGAAAGCGAGCTTGAGAACCACTGTTTCACCTGAGGCGGCACGATCGCCGCCTCCTCTCCACCAGTCGCTCCCGGGAGCGACCCGAAGTATGCACGGTTAGCAAGGAACGGGGTGTCCATGGCGTAGGCCACCGCCCTGCGGAAGTTCACGTCGCTAAACGGCCCCTTCGCCATGGTGTTTATGTAGAGGTAGTTCATGTTGGTGACCGGCCAGAAGATGGCGTTCGCCTTGTTCTTGCTGAGGAAGGTCGCGCTGGGGTCGCTGATGGCATCGTACGACATGTCGATGCTGCCATTTTCCAGCCCGAGCTCAGCGGTCGTGTTCGAATCGACCGAGCTGAACACCACCGAGTCGATGTACGGACGACCGACCTCCCAGTAGCTCGGGTTCTTGACGTAGACGACCGAACTCGTCGAGAAGGACTTGAGCGTGAACGGGCCCGTGGCGACCGGGCTGGTGTTCGTGTATTTCGCAGGGCTCTTGATGGTCGCCCAGATGTGCTGGGGCAGGATCACCGTCGGGTTTCCGTCCGTGCCGAACAAGATGGCCACGCCTTCCGGCGTGTCCGGCTTGGAGAATTTGAACACCACGGTGTTCGCCCCCGTCGCCTTTACCGATTTGAGGGGGCTTGTCCAGACGCCGTTGACGTCGATGGACGGGTTGGCCTTCAAGTAGTTGAATGTGAACGCCACGTCCGCTGCGGTGAACGGCGTTCCGTCACTCCACGTCACTCCGGAGCGGGTTGTGACGGTCAGCAGCAAGTTGTTGTCCGTCCAGGTGTAGTTCGTCCCGAGGAGCGGGGTCTCCGCGCCGGTCGCCGCGTTGAAATAGTAGAGCGACTGGTAGAGGCAGCTTTTCGTCCCGGGTGCATTCGCGCCAGACGGCGCATAGGGGTTGAAGTTGTCGGGAAGCGTTCCCCACGGCTGGGCGGCGTAGAACGTCCCGCCTGTGGTGATCGCTCTCGTCCCGCCCGTGGTGATCGCTCTCATGCTGGCTCCTGCGGAAGGCAGGAAAGCCAGCATCAACGAAAGCCCGGCGCCGGCCATGACCGCCCCGAGCCACTTTTCTCTTCTGTGCAGTTTCATCTTGTCGCTGTCCCTCCATTTCAGCCGTCTTGCGCGAACTCGTTTCTGTTGCAACCGACTCTCGCGACGGCGTCGAAGTCACCCTTCTCTCGCACCTTAGCTTTTACCGCGAGAAAAGTCCAGAAATGGAGAGGAGGGTAGCGCTCGCGCGCCCAACCATCCGCCTAGTGGCGACGCGGCGCGTGGGGACGCGCCATCGGCCTGGCGGCTATTCCCCGGTGAGCCCGTCCACAGACTCCCGGAGGAGATCGGCATGGGCGGCACGCCGCGGGTACTCCTCGATCAGGGTGTACCGCAGGCTCGGTGACTCACCGCAGCGCTAGTCGGGGGTTACTTTGCCGACATCGAGCTGCTCCTCGTTACCACTATTGGCGTCAAGACCGGCGAGGCGGGTGTCACGCCACTTGCGTCCCTGGCCGACGGCGAGCGCCATGTCGTCTTCGCCGCGGCTGGCGGGGCTTCCCGGAACCCTCGCTGGTAATACAACATGGTCGCCAATCCCGACGTGACCGTCGAGGCCGGTACAGAGGCGTTTGCCGCCACTGCCGTCCGTCACGACGGAAAAGGAGCGAGCCGCCCTTTTCGAGCGGTACGCGACCGTCAACCCTCGCGTGGCGCTCTACCAGGCCGCCACGACCCGTCGATTCCTCCTGATGGCCCTCCACCGAGAAGACCGAGCTCTCGCTCGGTGACCGGGCCGCCGAGCGAACCGTGGGGAAGATCCCCTCTTTGATGCGGAGTTCTTGCCTGACGATTCTCCATGAGGCCCGAGGACGCTGGCCGCGCCGGGCCGCACGCGACCGAGCGTGCCTGGCGGCACGAGACGTCCTGTTTCAAAGCGTCCGTAGGAGGTCTCCCGGCTTGGATCGTGTTGCCACCAGCGCAGGTGCGAGGGCGATGAGGTTGGCTGCAACCACGACGCCCGCCAGCAAGATGCAGACGAGCCAGACAGGCACCACCGCGACCGGGACAGCACCGAGGTTGTCGGCGAAGGCATCCCATATCGCTCGTCCCGCAATCACCCCAAGAGGAACGCCGACGACGACACCTATGAGCGCCAGCGTCGTGGCTTGCCAGCCCACTGCTGAGGCAACCTGGCGGTTCACGAACCCGAGCACCTTTAAGAGCCCGACTTCCCGGCGACGGCGCGAGACGCTGACGGCGAGCAGATGCGCCAGCGTCGCAGCGCCGAACAGAGCCAGCAACGCGCCGAAGATCAGCGGAAAGTCGACAGCCTCGCCGAAGTTGATGAGAGAGGTCGGCGTGACATCGAGTGCCGCGACCGATTGGTACGTGTCGAGATAGTGGTTGATCGCAGCCTGGCCGGACGGGCCCGACACGAAGCGGACTAGCAGCCCCGCACCGTTGATCTCCTCGAGCACGGCGTTTTGACATGCCGCCTGCCCGAGCCCCGGGGCACAGAGGGCGCTCTTGTAGCCGGCGATCGTGAACACCGCCCCGTCGCCCAGGCTGACGATTCCGGAGAGCACTGGGAACGACACCTGGGAAACCACCCGGAACCGCACGGTTCGCCTGACTCCCGACGGCAACGAGACCGTGACCTCGACGAGGGAGCCCAGATGAGCACCGACCTGGCGCATCGTCGTTCCGCCGAGGCCGATCTGGCCATTGCCGTTCGGAAGATGCCCGGCGACGGTCGAGAAGAGGAGCTGGCCGCGAAGCGAGGTGCCCGCGACGGCGCCCACCGTCACCTTGTTGACGGAGACCTCGGTGGCGAGACCACGGGTGATCGCGGTGACCGCGGTGTCGTGCTCAAGGTTTGTGAGCAGGCCCGTGGGCGGCCCCCCACCCCCGGCGGGGTCAGTGAAGTTGAGCTGGAACGGAGCGCCGTACAACCTGGGCGTGGACGTGAGGTGCGAAAGGCTGGCACCGAAGACCGCCGTTCCGCAAATGGCAGTCACCGCCAGCACTGTGCCGACCAGGGTGCTGAGTACTGGGACGCTGGCCCCGCCACTCCTCGGTTGCAGGGCGTTAGAGACACCGACCACGGTGCTCGGGGGCGCGCCCGTCCGGGCGACGAGAGCAACAGTCGCCGAACGACGGGAAGCAACTCCCCGGTCATTGGGCAGGGCGGTCCTCGCCGCCCGCACCACAGGCCAGATACCGAGGGAGATCACGACGACGACAGTGGCGAGCGCCCCGAGGGAGAGAGCCAGCGGGTCGAAAGCCAGCCCGGTCGAGGTCTCCGCGACGCGCGCCTCGCCGAGCGGTGCGATCGGGGACAAGGCTGTGGCGATCAGCACAGCGCCGGCGGCACCGGCAAGTGCCTGGACCAGGTTCCGCGCCGATCCGAGCGTGACCAGCTGTCGACGATCCACGCCGAGGGCCGCCATCGTGGGATAGTCCTCGCCCTCCACGATGCTTTGGCGGGCGAGCGCCTGGCCTACCACCGCCAGTCCGACCAGAGCGGCAAGCAGCGCCAGGATCCACCAGCCGACTGCCTGAGGATGAATGGACGCCTCGACGGAGGCGGCTTCCTGGTCCTGGCCTCCGACGCCCTCGGCCCCAGCAGCGCTCAAGCTGTGTGCAGCCACCTCGAATCGGGGGAGGGCCGCAGCACCGCCCCGGAGGCGGACCAAGTAGACGTAGCCGACAACGCTTAGCGGAAGCACAGCGCGCGCGAACGCCTGGGTAGGGTAGAGGTCGTACGAAGGAGTCGTCCCGGAAGGAAACTCGAACTCGGTGGCTTCGAACCCGACCACACGGAGGGCGACGTCGGGGCCATCGGGTTTCGGCGGCGCGCTGGTGGCGTTTTCGAGAGCCGAGGCTTGCGACCTGGAGTAGAAGGGCACGCGGATCACAGTCCCGAGGTGCACTCCGTCCTGTTGGAGGGTAAACGAAGCCAGGACCTGGTCCGGCGACGACGGGTCAGGCATTTTGCCGGAGACGAGCTTCAAGACTCGACCGGTTTCGGACGATGTGACGATGACGCCGAAGTCGGTCGGGTTGATCGGGTGTGTGCAGTCGCAAACCGGTTGACCATTGTCCGGACCGCGCAGCTCTGCGACCGAACTCACTCCAGGCAGGCTTGCGAGCGTCGGTAAGGGCCGGGTGGCGTAGACATCGGCGTCGAAGCCATGAGCGGCGACGAACTGAGGAAACGCGGATTCCGTGCGGCGGCCGGCGACCGCAGCGGCCAGGACAATCCCTCCGACGACGCTTATGAGGACCGCGACGGCTACCCAGGCTCGCCATCGGCGACGCAACTCGCAGCGAAACGCTAGCCTGACTGCCCCCAACAAGTCCTCCCCCCGAACTAGACCATTTTCTTTCCATCTGGGAAGGCCGTCAAAGGTGGGTACCCTGTGCGATCCCGTCGCGCCAGCACCACCGTGACTTGCTCGTGTGCCCCAGGAGAGTTGCGAGAGCCACGCCGGAAGGCTCGATTTGCAGGATCGAGGGTTGTTTACTTACGGACCCAAGCCGGGTCAGACCGAGGCCTCCAGTCTGTTCGTGTCAACATTTTGCGCAAGCGCGATCCGACAGCGGCGGACAGGGCCGCACCTGTGTGCACCAGTTAGGGCTCACGCCGGGATTGATTGAGCGGTGATTGTGTAGTTCCACTCGCCGTGGAATTCGTGCGGTTCGAGGGGAACTGCGGCCAACTCCTTGTTCGTGACCTTGATGCCGGTCGGATACC
>Ga0116111_1001914_pt1 | contig 13473 bp, 18 predicted proteins | sample June2015DPH_8_10_FD_89720 | JGI IMG/M metagenome (GOLD analysis project Ga0116111, IMG submission 89720) | Peatland microbial communities from SPRUCE experiment site at the Marcell Experimental Forest, Minnesota, USA - June2015DPH_8_100 | ecosystem: Environmental > Terrestrial > Soil > Wetlands... | reverse complement strand
GGCGTCTGCGACACCAGGCGAACAACCGCGAACAGGCGTAAAATTAGTCCGTGCCGCCCGTTGCCCATAGGGCCCCGACGCCGGCAAAGCATCTAGCAGTCGCAAAGCCGGCAAAGCAGCTAGCAGTTGTACCGCTGCCAGACCTTGCGCTAACTCTGATCGACCACACGAGCGCGTACAGGGGTCGTGACGGCGGCATCGTGACGGTTTGCGGATTCGATCTCCAATTCCGCAACGGAACGGATCTGACCCCGAGTGATTATGTTCCGGTCGCTAATCGGGTCTACTACTTCCGGGTCGCGGAGGTTAAGTACCATGAGATGGCTGCACAGTCGGACAGTTTCACGCCGCTATCGCAAGTCTCTCTTGTCCGCGACCCGTTGAATGCTCACGACCCGAACACGATCCAGGTGCTCGGCCGAGCCAGCGAATGCATCGGCTACGTGCCAAAGGGCGCCGCGGCAAAGATGTCTTCCCTCATGAAGCAGATCGGTACGACGGTCGCCACTGCGACGGTCATCAAGAGTCTCAGCACTAACGGGAAACGCACCGCAGTGGTGGTCCTGGCGGGAATCGAGCGCGACATCGAGATGGTCGGGACGCTGTACGTCGAAGCTGGTGCCGAGCCTCCCAGCGACGACCAGCGGACGCTCAAGGACTGAGGTACCACGTCGCAATCTTCGGCGCCTGAGTCGCGAAGCTCCTGGTCGCAGCTCATTTCTAAGCCGGTAGGAGGTGCGGGCCCACTTGAGCCTCCCTGTCTCGTGCTCCTGCTTCAGTTCCGCGGGATCCTGAGGTGGGTGCACGGCCCCCTGCTTCCTCGCAAGGCGACTGGGGGTCGTGCACTGCAGTCACTGTCGCCACGGATCATCAGGACCTTGAACGCAGCCGACGCGCCAGCGCCGAGGTGGACAACTGAACGACTTGCTCGTCGTCTTCTGGGTTCCATCGATAAGCGTCTCCTGGTGAATCGCGACCAGGACGACGGAGTGCACGGCCTCCTGGCTTCCCTCGCAAGGCGACCGGGGTCGTGCACCCTCTATCTCAATGTCGACCTGGACGCTCGGCCCTTGAACGCAGCCGACATACCAGAGCCGAGACGGACCAGTGGACGGCTTTCCCGTCCTCGACTGGACCATCCAAGAGCGTCTCCTGGTGAATCGCGACCAGGACGACGAGGTGCACGACTCCCTGGCTTCCCTCACAAGGCGACCCAGGGGTCGTGCACTCGCCACCGCTACGGCATCCATCATTCCGTCCACAGAACACTGGTTGAGCTGCTAAGCAGCGCCCATGTGACTGTAGGTACTGCCCTTAAGGGTCCTCGATACCGCAGACACAAGACTTTTCCGGCGCGCAAGTTGTTCGCGATATGCCGTCACCTGCCAGTGAGTGTCCTCCAGAATCTGGGCCGAGTTCTTCAAGGTTGCCTATGCTGACGACAACAACGGTGCGAGGCTGCCAGTCAGGCTCGTCGCATCGCCTGCAGTGCTCGCTCTCCGCCCCCGGAAGCAGATCGACCGCACGGATGGCATCGGTGAGCACAACCACCTGGTAGACGCGTCCTCGTACAACTGATGCCACACACCGAAGGTGCCGTCGGCATCTGGTGTGTCAGTTCGTGGCGTTACCCGTGAGCTTGGGATCGTGGTGGAACTCCGGCCACGAGCCAGCTTCCGTCGCAAGTGCTCCGTCGGAGCCGGCAAGCTCCAAGTGCTCGACGACGGCCTGACCTTGTGACGTCGTGCCGCCGACCTTGTAGCCGGCAATGGTGATGCCGATCGTCCCGTTCGGGTCGTCTGTGACAAGGGGAGAGTCCTGCACGCCGACCACATGCTCGAGCACGTCGATGACGGCGCCCGTCTTGCCGTCGAGGATCTCGACACCGTGAAGGGTCGGTACCACGAGGTCTTGGTAGCCGCCGAGATCGACGCTTGTGATCCCGCCGCCGACTGCACCGAGCGCCTGGGTGCGCCACAGGACACGGCCGGTACGACCGTCGAGGAGGTAGACGGTGCCGTACCGGTTGTTGTCGTAGGACGTGCCTTCGGCCACCTGGTACAAGGTGTTGCCCTTCGCTTTGACGAGCGCGGGGCTGTCGCTCGTCGTGCCATCGAGCGCCGTGCTCCAGGCGAGCGCGCAGTAAGAGGTGACCGCGATGACTTTGTCGGTATCGGAGGCCCCGGGGAAGAACGTGCCGGTACCCGCGACGATGCCTTCGGCGCGTCCTGCGAGGAAGGGCCCGACCGCGGGTGAGCCTTGGACGACCTGGTTCGTGTTGTACTGGCAGTCGAGGCCACCGTTCGGCGTCTTTGCCCCGGCGTTGCCGGTCGCGGCTAGCACCCGGATGTGACCGCCGTTGCCGTAGGCGACGTTGAAGGCATGGCCTGCGGCCGAGTCCCCGCCCTCTATGACCTCGGTTTGGCCGTTGTCATAGAGGTCGGCGAGGGCCGCGGTGGTGAAGACCGGGGCGGCCTCGAACCAAGGAAATCCCGCAAGGGCCTGGCCCGAGCTTGCCCTGAGGGCGTCGAGGTACTGACCGAGCGAGCCGCCGACGACGGCGGTCGAACCCTGCAGATCGCCGACGGCAAGTCCCGCTTCGACACCACGGGTGCTTGCCATGCTCGGTGTGTAGCGGATCGTCTTGTGCCACAGCAGGGTGCCGTTTCCTCGGAAGGCGTAGTAGCCACCTGCGTCGGGATCGGCTGCGCTGCCCGCGCCGACATAGACCGTCGAGCCGTTCACCGAGGGCGACGACTGGATCGGGATGTTCCCAATCCGCACTGGCCAGTTGGGAATCTCCTCGCCATCGGCGAGGTTCAGCGCGTAGAGATAGCCGCGCAGGTCGCCAACGACGGCAACCGGTGTTCCTTCGAGGTCTGCGAGAACCGGCGAGGACATGGCGATCGGGGCGGCAACATCGACGTACTTCTGCCAGGTCGGCGTGAAAACGACGGTTGCGTCGTGAGGATGGCTGTGGCGCCCGACCGATGCCGCAAAGGACGAAGCCGTCGCGAAGGTGAGGGATCCGGTTGCTGCGAGCGCCCCGACGCCTGTAGCAAGAGCGGCGCGGCCACGCGTCCTCTTCTTGATCTCCGTCATGGGACTTTGCTCGGGTTGTGGCGCCCCGCGCGCTCGAGCCTGCGCACGGCTGACGATGGTGGGCACTCGCTCGGACGCTCTTGCCGGTCGAGCTGGTCAGGCGGGAGGTTCGGGGCATCGCCAGCACCATCCCGGGGAAGCCTCCTCCTGATTGGGTGGGGCACGCTGTCCGCAAGATCTAGTGCGCCCGCTATGCACTTTCTCCGGTAGGCATGGGTTCCGTTCGATGTTTTCATTCGCACGATTCTCCAGCGCCGCAAGGCACTCCGCTATCGCGTCCGGGCTTCTCGTCGGTCGATCCGTTCCGGCCCCCCAGACCACCTGTCACACGCCCCACGTTCGCCCACGTGGGTACGCACCTGGCAGAGGGTAGATCATCCGGGCCAGCGCGGCCGGTGCCGCCGTCAGGATCTCAGGACAGGGCTCACCGCCGCGGACCGGTCAATGCCACCACCAATGCGACAATGACGGGCACGGACCTGCGTAACCACGCTTCGTGTGCTTTGCTGACCACGTGAGCCGCGTACCCGGGGAAGAACGTCAGCAGCGAGTGCGCCGGCTGCGTGAGGTACAGCACACCAGCTACGATGGCGGCGACTCCGACGATGAGCAGGATTTATTGCTAGGACACGTCGCACGGGTCCATGTTACGCGTCTCCACCGCCAGCACGCAGGGCCGGGGGGCACGCACCCACGGATCGGCGCAGAGGCGCCCACGTTCGCCCACGTGGCGGCATAAGCGGGCGGCTAGTAGGTCCGTCCTGATGCGCTCAGCCCGGTCGGGGCCAACCGGCAAGGTGCGGCGAACGTCTGCTCGATACGGTGTCCGGGTGCCCGACCTCACGCCCGAGAAAGCTGAGGTCCTCCGACGCGCGATCGCCATGCTGCCGCCGAACCCGCTGCGCGAACTCAGTCGGGAGCGGGCGCTGACGATCCTCGGGCTGTCGACACCTCGACCTGGTGTTCACGTCTCGCCTAATCAACCCGACATCACGGGTTGTACGGCGGAACCGCCTCAGCGCGGCTCCCTGACCAGGCCCTTCACGGTTGAGCCGGCGAAGTCAGATCAGGGTCACGCCACCGACCAAGCCAGCGCCGTCGAGTAGCCTCATCGTGCGAGGCTGGCGACGTGGAAGAGCAGCGACAGCAAGCGCGTGCCGAAGATCGGAGGCGGCGGGTTGGTCGAAAAGAAGGGCTGGTCGACCATCTCCCAAATGCTGAACTCTGCGCGTCGACGACCGGATGGGGCCGGTGCAGCGATACCCGGAGAACCTGCGTGTGCGCCTGACCTGCGGGAGGAGCCGATCGCATCAGAGCTCAAGATCACGCCGCGGCATCCCTCGGCACCGAGGCCTGCGCCGCTCGAGGTAGAACGGGCGGACTGGGATGGGCACTATCTCGAAGTGTGGTCAGACGGTCCTCCGCCTGGTTACTTGGGTCAACTGGATCCAGAGTTTCAACGTCAGCTCGCAGATCGTTGGGCTGACCTGGGATTGGAGGACTGCTACTTCTATCACTGCGTGCGCCTTCGCGACGGCAGCTTCATCGATGGACCGTGGGACCTTCTAGACAACGAACTTGAGTATCTGGGAGGGATCGATGTCGCAGGGCGCAAGGTCCTCGAATTCGGTCCCGCCAACGGCTGGCTTACCCATTGGATGGCAGATCAGGGTGCTGACGTCGTGGTCTTGGACGTCGGCTGGAACTTGCTTCCCGACTTGGTTCCTTTGCGCGCCTTCGATATGGAGACGATGCGTGAGGAGCAGGCGTATTACTGTGCCAGCGTCGTCAACGCGTGGTGGTACCTGCGCCGAGACTGGGGTCACACCGCTCGCGCAGTTTATGCACCGATCTACGACTTGCCCCCGGACCTGGGGCGGTATGACATCGCCATATTCGGGTGCATTTTGCTCCACCTGCGCGACCCATTCAGGGCGTTGGAGCAAGCCGCGGTCTTCATTGACGACACAGTGGTCGTTGTCGAACCACTGAGCGTTCCGGTCGCAGATGTGGACCGACATGTCATGTACTGGAACCCAACTCGCAGCACCAATCCGAATGGCTGGTGGCAGATATCACCGGCGGTTGTCGTTGACATGCTCGAAGTACTGGGCTTTCCAAATGCAACCGTCACGTATAACCGTCAGCTCTACCGACCGGAGGGATCCGGTTCCGACCCCGTTGAAGTCACGATGTATACCGTCGTTGCGCGGCGAAGCTGATCGACGAAACCAGAAGTGCCGCTGGCCCAGGACGAGACGCCATCGAGGCGTTCGACCATGACGACCGAGGGAGCGAGCGATGGTCCGCGTCGAAGGGCTGGTCGAAGCCGGTGCACGAAATACTTAGCTCTTCGAAGTTTCTGATCCGGCGAATTGGTTCTTTGGCGAGTCCAATTCTCCCTGATTACGGCACCTTTTCCGCGCATGGTCAGGCAATCAAAGGCCTATCCGCGCGGTGAGGTAGGCCGCTGGTTCTGCCTTGCCGGTAGGTCGGGACGGGCTCAGTCCCGCCGGGTTTCCCCGCCGGGTGCGTGTTCCGCCTCGCCATAGGTCCTGGCGCGGCGCGCCGTCGAGCGTGGCGGCCTGGCCCGCGCTCGGCGCGGCGAGCCCGACAAGCAGCCGCAGCAGCGTGGTCTTGCCGGCGCCGCTCGGCCCGACGAGCGCGGATATCCGGCCCTCGGGAACGCTGATCGTGCAGTCGCTCAGCGCGGTGACCCGGCGGTATCGCTTGGTCAGCCCGCTGGTCTCGAGCACAGCCGTCATGCGATGTCCTCCTCGGCCTCCGCCTGCAGCGTCATCCTCAGCAGTGACTCGATCGCCTCGTCGTCGAGCCCGGCGGCGCGCGCCTCGCTCACCCACGCCGCGAGCTTGCGGCCGAGCCGCGAGTGCGTGTCAGGCGGAGGACCTGGCGGCAGAGCCCGAACGAACGTGCCATGCCCGGTACGCGCCTCGACCAGGCCCTCGCGCTCCAGGTCGCGATAGGCCTTCAGCACCGTATTCGGATTGATCGCCGTCGCCGCGACGACCTCGCGTACGCTCGGGAGCTGGTCGCCCACGGCGAGCAGCCCCATCCGCAGCGCCTGTCGTACCTGCTGCACGATCTGCTGGTAGGGCGGCACTCCGGACCGCCCGTCCACCCGGAATCTGATCATACCAACGCTCCAGTGTCCTAGGACTCCGCGTCCTATGATACTAAGACACTGTCGCGCCCCGCGTCAAGCGATCGGTGGTCCGGGGGTGCGGTTATTTGAGCGACCCCCACAGATCGGATTATCTGGGCGCTCGCCTACGGATAGTGGGACGATCGCGGAGAGCACGTAACGACGCTCCGCGCTTATGCGTCAAGTGCTCCCGATCACCGACCAGTCGCCCTCCCGGTGACCTATCACGTAGGCGTTCTGGCGCACCGGGAATGTCCGACGAACGGTGACGGACGGTGATTTCGGAGTCCCACGGTGAACCGGTATGTCGTGATCATCTACAACGCGTGCGTCGTCGCGCGACATCGACAATGCTCGATCGCTACGATCAAGACGTGCGCCAACCGGTTCTGGTCAAGATCCCGAAGACCGTGCTGGGAGCCGTTCTATTGGGATTCGGCACAATCTTCCAGCCCAAGGCTCGCCTCGATGACCACTGGTCGAGGAGCCCTAAGATCGTTTTAGAGGTCCACGCCTCAGCGGAGGACTCGAGCGATCCGAAACAGAGCTAAGGCACCTACGCGGCCCCGACAGGGTTTTGATTGCCGCGTAGCACTTGAACATGCTGCTTCCAGTTGCGTCGTCCTGATCACGCTCGCCTGCCGTGACGGCGAGATCATGGCGAAGCTAGGCCGGGGATCTTGCTGGCCGGAGACGCTGGCGTGTTTACTCCGCGCACAGATAAACGCCCCGAATATCTGCCCATGCACGGTCAATCGGCGCGACCGATCTACGGGCGCGGTTGGCTGATCAGCGCCCTGCCGAATCGGCGTCAGCACTGTCCGCGCGCTCTCTCGCTCGCGTGCGCCGCCGATCAACCATTAGGGCGTGCCACTCCTCGTCGTGTTCGACGGTGTTCACGTTTCTTGAGAGACTCCGCCAGTGAGGATCAAGGGAGTCACCTATGACGTTGGGCGAGTGCTGGGAGAAAACTGGCGTCCCGTGTTCGAGCCGGAGGTGGTTCGACGTGAGCTCGCCATCATCAAGGATGATCTTCACTGCAATGCGGTGCGAATCTGTGGCCTGGATATTTCGCGCCTCGAGACGGCAGCGGGGTTGGCGCTTGAGCTGGGCCTCGACGTGTGGCTCTCTCCCGAGCTCTGGAACAAGATGCCTGAGCGAACCCTCAGGTACACCGTGGGCGCGGCGCGCATGGCCGAGGACCTCCTTCGTCGCTGGCCGGGGAAGGTCGTGTTTTGCATCGGATCGGAACTGACTCTCTTCATGCGCGGGATCCTCCCAGGTCGTTCGCTCCTGATGAGAGTGCGAAGAATGCGGAAGAACCCCAGTCGTGCCGCAGGCGCACCAGCCCTGACGGACTACCTCACCCGAGCGACCGACGAAGTTCGGCACGTGTTCTCCGGGCCGATTACCTATGCATCCCTTGTCTGGGAGTCAGTGGACTGGAGTCGATTCGATTTCATCGGTGTCGACCACTACCGCGACAGCAGAGTCAAGCATCGTTACGTCGACATGCTCCAGCCGTCTCTCGACACAGGCAAGCCGGTCGTTGTGACCGAGTTTGGAATGCGAACCTATGTCGGTGCCGACACGTCGGGCACGCTGGGATTAGGGATTGTGCACATCCCTTCGATGGTGCTGCACAAGTTGCCCATCGTCGGTCGGTTCGTCCGAACGCGTCTGAAAGGCACTCCGGCAAGGGACGAGCAGCTCCAGGCCCGTGAGATCGTGGAGACCCTGGAGGTTCTCGATGCCGCCGGCGTTGCCGGAGCCTTCGTGCACACCTTCGTCGACTACCAGTCGCCCACGGACCCGGTGCCGAGGTATGACCTCGATATCTCGTCAATGAGCCTGGTGAAACTGTTGAACGATGGCCGAGGCGTTGCCTATCCCGATCTTCCCTGGGAACCAAAGGAAGCCTTTCGAGCAGTGGCCGACTACTACGCGGCGCGGTGATCACCGAAAACCCAAGAGTCCGCAGGAGCGTCAGCAGCGCCGGCCCGCCCGACTCGGTACTGCTTCGGGCGACGCAGCACTGCAGGCCTGGCAGCGTACGGAACATCCAGGTCTGCGCTCCTGCCCAGGATCGGGGAAATGTCTGAGAGCTGTGCCTAACGAGACGGTGATGCGCTGGTCTGACTGGCGCTCAGTGCTACCGGGCCGCCCCTGCCACGAACGTCGCGACGATATAGGTCGCGTGTCTGTCCAATGACACCCGTGCGCGGTCGTACCGCATCGTCGTTCGCGGGTCGGCGTGCGACGCCGCCTCCTGCACGTCCCGGAGCGGCACCCCGGCGTCGAGCGCGGCGGTGATGAAGGCATGGCAAAGCGTGTGTGGGCTGACGAGCTTGGCGATACCTGCACGCCGTGCCACCCGTCTGACGATCCGGCCAGCACCGTGGCGATCGAGGCGGTTGCCGTCGGCAGCGAGGAAGATCGATCCCTCGCACCGCTCGCCGACTGCAAGGTCGACGGCCCGGGCTGTGTGCGGCGCGAGTGGGATGGTCACGACCTTGCCCCCCTTTCGCAAGATGGTAAGGGTTCGATGTCCGCGTTCGAGGCCAAGTGCTTCGATGTCGGCACCGGTCGCCTTTGAGGCCCGCAATCCGTTCAGAGCGAGCAAGGAGATGAGCGCGTGCTCGACGGCTGCTCCGAGCCCGGCGCGGCCACAAGGAGGGAGCCGAGTTCGTTGCGGTCGAGGCCCGTGACGTGCGACTCGTAGTCGAGCAGGGGCCGACGGACATGGACCGCTGGTGAGTGCTCGAGAAGCTCCTCCTCGACGGCATAGCGGTAGAAGCCGGTGACGGTGCAGAGTCGGCGAGCCACGGTAGCGCGAGCCCGGTCGCGCTCCTCGAGGTCGCGGCCGAAGCACTCGAAGTCAGCGCGCCTCGCCTCGAAAAGACCGAGATTGTGTTGCGCGCACCAAGCGGCAAACTGGCGCAGGTCGAGCGTGTACGCCTCGCGCGTGAGCCCGCTGTAGCCAGCAAGATAGCCGCCGAGCGCGACCTGCTCGGCATCGCTGAACATAGGCTCTGAGATAACGATGGCAGTTGACAGCATCGTGGTGGTCATGGTGCACCTCCAGGTCGAGCTGAGACCCGGCTTGGGCCGACCGGGTCCTAGCGATGATGAGGTGCTCACCGTAGGTTGCTGTATTCGACCCACTGGAGGGCCCGACGGATGTACCCCACGAGCGCCATACCGCCGAGTACGGCCTGAGCCGCCGAACCGGCTGACCAGGGCGGATGGGCGCGAGATGGATTGTTATGGACCGTTATTGGTGTGGCTGGGGGTCTGACTGGGTGAAGCAACGCCGACGACGGGAGGCTGAGAGGCCACGCAATGCTCGGCCCGCCGACCGTCGCCCTTGAGGATGTCAGGCATCTCCAGCCCCTCGATGCCATCTGCAAGAGAGAGCGTCGCGATCAGCGTCTGGAAGCCTGCGACGACCAACAGCAGTGCTGCGCAGTCCATCCGACCCTCTGTTGACCACTAGGTTTCGACAGATGGCGTTGGGATCGGGGCTCGCTCACCTAGGTGGCTATCCGTTTGAGGTGCGTTACAGCGATGGGTCATTGGTACGTGCGCGTGCCGCTGCCGATGTCGCTGCAGACGCCTACGTCTACTTCAGTCGCCTGTTTTCAGGAGTCGAGCCCGACATCGCCCTCATCGTGGCCGACGAGACGGACTGGGAGAGCAGGCAACCATACGGGCTCCCATTCTTTAACGACGACGACGGTCAGATCCGTCCCGGCATCGTGGTGATGCCCGCTGGAAGCGGTGATTTCTGGGTCGCAATGGGACACGACATTCGCGACGCGTCACCGCGCGGTTATATGAGATTGCTTGCGACATACCCTGACGGCGCAGATGGCTTGGAGCTGCAGCCATTCTTTGACCTCGTAACGATCCATGAGCTCGGCCACGCCTTCGAAATGCTCGGAGATCTCAGGTTGCCGACCTTCTGGTTGGGCGAGATCTTCGCCAACCTGGCCCTTCACGCCTTCGTCGCAACGAAGCATCCGAAGAGTCTGAACACGCTAGAAGTGCTCTCCACCGTGGGAGCGCAGAGTCGGCGCCTCGCCGCTCGGATGCGCGCCGAGGGATACAGCACGCTGGAGGAGCTCGAAGCCCACTACACGGGTGGTGGTCAGCCGATGAGCCCGCTGAACTACGTCTGGTACCAGTACCGATGGCAGCGACTCGCGGCAAAGATGTTCGACGCCGACGGTGAGGACGGACTGGTCCGCTTTTGGGATTGCTTTCACGCAACCGATCGCCTCAGTTCCGGCGAGGTCACGGCGGCGTCCCTGGCCCCGCTGCTAAGAACCGAGGTGAGCGAGATCCTCGGCAGAGCGGCACAAACTTGGCGATAGAGCCTGTAACGCCTGCGCCGAGGATGTCGACACGACGATGCGGATGAACCTGCTTCAGTTCAGCTTGCTGCGGTGCAGGTCGGTTCATCTGCGTTGGCTCCGTCGGAGACTACGCCCACTCGATGGCCGAGCCGAACGAGAACTCGGCGTGCGCACGAGATCGCCGATTCCGGCGCGGCACCGCATCCCCGGGAAGCGCGATTGGCGGAACATTGTGTGCGCCCCCGTCCCGGTGAACTGGGCGACCCTTGGACACCGTGGTCTATGCGCATATGGGGGCAGTTTGCGATCGACCCACAATCGAGAGCAACGAGCGGTTCGTCGAGGGATCGAGCCAGCTTCGTCAGCTGGTAGAGGTTGGCCGTCTCGACCCGTCCGGAGTCGATGTGGCGAGATTCAATGACGACATGGACTATCGCCATAGCGATGGGCTCCTGGTTTTGCGTAGGCAATGCTCGGAAGCGGTGCCAAGCTTGGCGGTTCGGTGTGGTGAAGGTCGTCGTCGATCCCGAGAGTGCCGAACTGATCAAGGGTGCGAGACACTAGATTCACGCGGAGCTTGAGGTGGCAATCCGAAACTCGGTCTATATCCGCCCGGTCACACGGTCGGACACAATGTGGGTCGTGGCCAGTAAGGCCGACCAGCGGACCTCTGTTTCAGCCACGGTCGGCCAAAAGATCCGGCTCAGGTGTCACATTCGAGTTGGGGCCGGTGTCTCCATGGTGAGAGCAAGTATCCAGAGGAGGCATCATGGCCAGCAGTACACGGATCCCGCAGGCAAAGCTGACCGGACTCTACGGCGCCATGGTCAAGCGGATGTCCCGCAAAATGTTCGGAGAGGTGCCTGAACAGGTCGCGGTGGCGTGGCATAACCGGAGGGCGCTGAACTTGAGCTTCAGCCTCGGTCGAAAGCTGCAGAAGTTGGACCAGTGTGACGAGAACTTGAAGTCGTTCGCCCACATGGCGACGGCCAGCCTGATCGGCTGCAGCTTTTGCCTCGACTTCGGCTACTTCCACGCCCCACAACAAGGGACTTGACGTGACCAAGGCGCGTGAGGTGCCCCGGTGGCGTGAATCGGATGTCTTCACGTCGCTGGAGCGCGACGTCATGGAGTACGCCGAGGCGATGACTCAGACCCCGCCGACGGTCACCAACGAGCTGTCGGCCCGGCTGCTGAAGGCGCTCCGCCCAGCCGCCCTGGTGGAGCTGACCACGGTCATCGGGCTGGCGAACCTCACGGCCCGTGCCAATACCGCGTTCGGCATTGAGTCGCAGGGGTTCTCGGCCGCCTGTGCCCTCAAGCCGCTCGCCGTAGCCTCAGGGGCATCACTGACGACCCGTTCGTCTCTCACCGCGGGCTGCTTTTCACCATCGCCTACGAAATGCTCGGCTCTGCGGGCGACGCCGAGGACGCCGTCCAGGAGACCTGGCTGCGGTGGGCCAATGTGGACCAGTCGGAGGTGCGTGACCCGCGGGCGTATCTGGTCCGGATTGTCACCCGGCAGGCGCTGAACCGGCTCCGAACGGTGTCCCGCCTGCCGGAGGACTACGTCGGGGCATGGCTGCCCGAGCCGTTGCTGACCAGTCCGGATATGGCCGAGGACGCCGAGCTAGCCGTGAACGTCTCGATCGCCATGCTCACGGTGCTCGAGACCCTTGGTCCGGCCGAGCGGGCAGTGTTCGTGTTGCACGAGGTGTTCGAGACGCCGTATGACGAGATCGCCGAGATCGTGGGCAAGACCCCGGCCGCGGTCCGGCAGATCGCGCACCGTGCCCGCGAGCACGTGGCGGCACGACAGCCGCGGATGCAGGTGGACCGAGCCCAGCAAGAGGCAACCCTCGAAAAGTTCATGGCCGCCATTACCTCCGGCGAGGTGCAGGGACTAGTGGAAGTGCTTGCCCCGGACGTGGTGTTGATTGCCGATGGCGGCGGTCTAGTGCGGGCTGCTCGGAAGCCGCTCACCGGGGCCGCGACGGTGGTGGCGTTCCTGGCCCGCGTGGCAGATCTCTCGGAATTGGTAGCGACCACCGCCTGGCTTAACGGTATGCCCGGTGCCCGGTTCGATGTCGGTGGCGACGTCACCGCGGTGAGTCTGGTGATCGAGGACGACTGGATCACTCGGATCTACGCCGTCCGCAACCCGAACAAGCTGGGACGTCTGGAAGAGGTGGCGGAGCTGCGGCAGTGACCGCCCTGCGGTCACTCATCCGAAAACCTTCACGAGATTGAGTAGGGCACCTACTGTGTTGCCCCATGCAGCAGCGGCCCCGCTGAACTGAAACAGGGTTCAGGTTCGAAGTTGGGTAGGAGACGGCGTCGCGACGGCACGTATTCCTAGCCACTCGGGCGGGGTGTTCCCAAAAGTTCACGCCGAATCGGCCCTAGGGCTATCCCCAGGGTGCCGTACCGGGACAGTCGGCAAATACAGATCGCCCATACCGAACATCAGCTCGAACCGGGCGACAATTGCGCCAGACGACGGTTCACGAACGCCAGCGACAAGCCTGCTTGCATCTACGGCCCCGGGTGCGGGATCGCCAAACACCGGCGCCGAGCGGATCTAATCCCGCGCGGGTGACGACTCGAAGGCCCACGGCAGCAGACCACCAGTCAGCAGCGCGGAGGTGCTGTCGCATCGGTCGTCAATCTCAGCTGGTGCAGGTCCAGTGCCCGGTGATCTTCAGCTGCTGGTCGTCGGTGTTGGCAAAGGTGGCCGAGATCGATCCCGTCGTGCCCTTGCCGTGGATGGTGACGGTGCCCTTGTCGGCGAAGAAGTGGTCGCCTTGAACGGCCGAGAAGTTCGTGCCTGTGGGCATCGCCGAGAACTCG
>Ga0116111_1001896_pt1 | contig 13576 bp, 18 predicted proteins | sample June2015DPH_8_10_FD_89720 | JGI IMG/M metagenome (GOLD analysis project Ga0116111, IMG submission 89720) | Peatland microbial communities from SPRUCE experiment site at the Marcell Experimental Forest, Minnesota, USA - June2015DPH_8_100 | ecosystem: Environmental > Terrestrial > Soil > Wetlands... | reverse complement strand
TGGCGGGAGCGACGGGACTCGAACCCGCGACCTTCGGCGTGACAGGCCGACGCTCTAACCAACTGAGCTACGCCCCCGCGGACGCGCTGCGGAGTTAAGGCCGGCCCGCTCGCAAGTCAAGGATTCCGGCCCAAAATGGGCCTTTTTGGCTTGCCTTGTACGCGCCATGGACCGCGCCCGGATATCGAGGCAACGCGAAAACATCGGTGGAATCGGCAAAACAAGCGTGGTCAGTCGCCGCCGAATCGTCTAACGCATCGCTGTGACGGGCACTTTTGGCCCGCCACCGCTTCATCGAGGAGGGTCTCATGGCGACCAAACCAGCCACAACCGTTACATTGAAGCATCTCGCGGCAAGCGTTGCCGAAGACAACGAACTTTCGAAAAAGCAGGCGGAAGCCATACTCGCCGGCTTGGTCGGCAATATCGTCAAGCACCTCAAAAAGGGTGAACGCATCCGAATCGGCGGCCTCGGCATTCTGCAAGTCAGAAAGCGCGCCGCGCGCATGGGCCGCAATCCGGCCACCGGCGAAGCCATTCAAATCAAGGCCAGCAAGAAGGTAGCGTTCCGCGCTTCAAAGGAGCTGAAGGAAGCCATTTGAGGCACGGCGGCGAACAGCGGATGACGGAGATTGGAGGACAGACAACAAGTCCGTCCTCCGTCATCTGTCTTCGGTCCTTTGTTCCGGAATGGCTTGCCGCGCCGTAGACAACGGACCACGCCCGCGTTCGCCCCATGGGTTTCGGCGCGCTCGCTTTTCTATGTGAGTGTAAGAAGCGGCCCGTCGCATGGCCGCTTGCCGCACCGGCCGAGCCGCCAGCAAAGCTGGCGACTCTCATCGCTGTTCAGAGTAAGCAACGTGCGGCCGCATAAAACGCCCGCTCCGCATAAAACGCCTGCTCAAAGTCCAGCCCGTTAGCGTGTCAAGATCTCGGTTTACGCGAGATGTGGTAGGTCAGAGCGCCCGTGAGAAAATCGCAACTCTCGATGCCGGCGAAACCAACCTCGTCAAGCAGCAGTTCCAACTCGCGTGGTGTATAGAAGTGTCGTATGGCGTTGGCGAAATAACCAACACACTTCTTGCTCTGTGCAGAGCTGCCGAAAATCATTGCCGTGAACCATACCGAGAAGCGCAAGTACACCAGGTATGGGATTTCGACGATCCTTGATGCCGGGCGCAGCATGTCGTTGTGACAGAAGACGCCGCCGGGCTTGAGAACCCGATAGATCTCCTTAAACGCCTTGATGATCTCGAGATGGCGCGAAGCGAATTGCAGCGTCACGGCATCGAACGAGTTGTCGGGAAACGGCAGTACGTGGGCGTCACAGACGCGCGCATCGATCGTCAGATTGCGTTCGCCGGCGCGGCGCTGTCCCTCGGCTAACATATGCGCGCTTCTGTCCACGGCGTGGATCTGCAGCGTCGGATCGAGCGCCAAAAGCCGCAGCGGAATGTCATGGGTGCCCGAACAAACGTCGAGGACGCAGGCTCCGCGCGGCAGATGTTTATGGATGGCCGCGGCAAACTTGTTGCTCCACCGCGCGCAATTCCCGAGCGATGCGACCGCGTTGCCTTTGTCGTAATAGGTTGGAACATCCCGAAAAACTTCAGGGATCAAATTCCGCCAGGTTTCTCGAAAGAGATGCGAACGAAGGTCTTCCCTCTTCAAGAAATCTTCTGAGATGCTCATCCGACTCTCTCCTGCTGATCGGGAACTCCCGACGGATTGCTCGGCCACCGCCGCCGGGCTCGGACTTGAGGCCCACATAACGAAGGCGGCCAGGACCGGAGCCACCAAAGGACTCAAGGGCTCGGTCAAAGCCGCCCGGCTCACATGCAATCCCCCAATCCGGGATTCCATCTGAACCAGACATAACAATAAGCCCCTTCGCTCAAATCGCCTTGATGTTAATCAAATGATCCTGCCGTTCAAACTTGATCTTAATCAAGTGGTCCTGTCACCCAATCAAGTGGTCCTGTCACCCAAAAAATGGCTTCACGACCCTCAATCGCTTCCGGCGTTGTCGGCACGGATGTCCAGCCCCGGCATTGCCCGCCGGGGGCATTCCGCTGCGGAACTGCTTACGAGCTTACCGGGGACGCCGTGGACTCATTGGTGGGCGGTGACGGATTCGAACCGCCGACATTCTGCGTGTAAAGCAGACGCTCTACCAGCTGAGCTAACCGCCCTGCGGGAAGATTTATCTCTCCGCGACGACGGCGCGCAAGGGTAAGCCGGAACGTTTAAGTGCCGCCGCTGTTTTCGGATGCCGGCGCGCAGGGCCGGCGCGCAGGGCCAAGGCATCCAGGCCTTTCTCCTTTGCCCCCGGCTGCGGCCTGGATCGCGATGATTCTCCGCGCGCGCGGACACGCGGCCTACCTTGACGGCATCACGCACATCGTGCGTCGTGGGTTACCTTGCGGGGCACAGTGACCCGCGGGAAGAGTTAATGCGAGACAGCCGCCCGTCGCGTGGCGGGAATACCCAAAGGGGGACTGATGCTTCGGACGTTCTTCTGCACGATCGCTCTTTTGCTTACTGCGGCAGCGGCGGCGCAGGCGCAATCGCCGCCACAGCCGCCGCCGGCGGCCAATCCGCTTGGGCTGGGGACCGAGAAAGAACGCAAGGCATGCGCTCCCGATGTGGTGAAGTATTGCGGAGAATTTATAAAGGATAACGCCCAACCGGACGTCTTTGAGATCCAGGGTTGCCTGCTCACCAACCGGTCGAAAATCAGCGCCGCGTGCCGCGAAGTGCTCGACAATCACCCGCAGTGAGCGAGCGCATCGAGGGCTCGAGGCTCGCGCCGCCCGGCGCCAGGTTCAATCGGAAGAGTGAACGGCGAGAACGTCTTCGCCGTCAGCGGCGTCGAGTTCCGAACCCCTAGCGCGCGCAACGTGCTCGGCCAGCCGCACCCACGACTGCGCCAATGTCAGCCAAAGCGCTTTGTCCTTTTGGTCGCCAGCAGCTTGGGCCATGGCGACACATTCTTCCGCGCACTTTCGATGATCCTGAGTGGTCCCCATCGCACGATCCCCGATTGACGCAACACCACGCGGATATGAGACCCCAAGTGTGGCGGACAAACGATGCTCCAGTGACCGACGATGCTCCAGTGACCGAAAACGGGCAGGCCAAAGCCATGCAAAGAGCGCAATCCTCGATCCTTGCAAGAGCATAGGCGGTAAGGGAAGACCGCGAAATCCTTAATGATTCAATGCTGCCGACATGCACCCAGGTCCTAGCTGCGCTGCAGCAAGATCGATTGTGCGGCGCACCCAGCGTCTTATTTTCCGTTCCGGAATAATTCCGGCGCTGCCGGAGGGGCTGCCGGGGAAAGGACTTGACCTATGCTTGCATCCATTATCCGCCTCTTCCAGGCGTGGAAGCGTTATACCGACGCCATGCAGGAGCTTTCGCATCTCAGCGACCGCGAACTGGCCGATATCGGCGTCAACCGCTCGGAGATCCAGCGGCTCGCTTGGCAGCACGCGCATAGCTCCTGACCGTCGAATCTCAATCCGCCAGGCAGCGTCCCGCAATGCCGCGGGGCGCTGCTTTTTATGCGCCTTCGGCCGTACATGCTAACCAAACGCCATGCCCGTTCTTGCGCTTACGGACGCCGCTTTGCTCCTGCCGGCACGCGGCGCGCTGATCGGTCTTGATCTCGGCAGCAAAACCATCGGGGTCGCGGTCAGCGACCCGGATCGGCGCCTCGCCGCCCCGGTCGAGACCATTGTCCGCAAACGTTTCAACCTGGACGCCGAGCGGCTGTTCGCGCTGGCCGGCGAGCGGCGCGCCGTGGGCTTCGTGCTGGGGCTGCCGGTCAACATGGACGGCAGCGAAGGCCCGCGGGCGCAATCGACCCGCGCCTTCGCGCGCAATCTCGCGAAGCTCACTGAGCTGCCGATCGCGCTGTGGGACGAGCGGCTATCGACGGCGGCGGTCGAACGCGCGCTGATCGCCGCCGACGCCAGCCGCGCCAAGCGCAAAGCCGTGATCGACCAGCATGCCGCCGCCTATATCCTGCAGGGCGCGCTCGATCGGCTGGCCAATCATATCCCGTCACCCTGAGGTGCGAGCAAAGCGAGCCTCGAAGGGCGACGGCCCGGATGCATCGGCCGTTCATCCTTCGAGGGCCGCGGAGCCTGTCATCGGGCCGGACCCGTTGGCGGCCGCCTCAGGATGACGGTTAGAGCTCCGGCATCGCCCGCTGCAAAAGAAGCTCGGCGGTTGTCGCGCCGATGGCGTCGGCGCCGTAAAGCGCGCCGTGCGGCTCGACAAGCCGCGTTTGCACGAAGGTCTCGGCCAAAGCCGGCGGCGCGCTCGCCGCCAGCGCCGCTGCGGCTGCCAGCACGGCGAGCTTGCCGACCGTGACGCGGGCGGTCGCTTCGCTGGCGAACTCGTTCATCGGCGGGAGCAGCGCCGCGCTGCTGCCGGTCAAATCCGACGCTTCGCCAGCCATTTGCGCAAAGAGATCGGCGGCTTCCTTGTCGCGCTTGAGCGCGCGCAGCACGTCGAGGCACATCACGTTGCCGGAGCCTTCCCAGATCGCATTAACGGGCGCCTCGCGATAAAGCCGCGGCAGCACGCTTTCCTCGACGTAACCGTTGCCGCCGAGGCATTCCATGGCCTCGTAGATGAAGCTCGGCGCGGTCTTGCAGACCCAATACTTTGCCGCCGGCGTGACCAGCCGCGCATAGGCCGCCTCGCGCGGATCCGTGGCGGCGAGATCGAAGGCGCGCGCGAGCCGCATGACCAGCGCCACCGCGCCTTCCACCTCGAGCGCCAGGTCGGCCAGCACCGCGCGCATCATCGGCTGGTCGTACAGATGCTTTTGGAAGACCGAGCGATAGCGGCAATGGTGCGCGGCTTGCGCCACCGCCATGCGCATGAAGCCGGCCGAAGCGAGCGCACAATCGAGCCGCGTCAACTGCACCATCTGGATGATGGTGCGTACGCCGGCGCCCTCGTCGCCGACCCGCCAGGCGAACGCTTCGGCGAATTCGATCTCGCTCGAGGCATTGGAACGGTTGCCGAGCTTGTCCTTGAGCCGCTGCAGGCGCAGCGCGTTGACCGAGCCATCGGGCCGGAAGCGCGGCATGAGAAAACAGGTGAGCCCGCCGGGCGCCTGCGCCAAGACCAAAAAGGCGTCGCACATCGGCGCGGACAGAAACCATTTGTGGCCGGTGATGGTATACGAATCTCCCGTGGGCGTGGCGACGCTGGAGTTGGCGCGCACGTCGGTGCCGCCCTGCTTCTCAGTCATGCCCATGCCGAGCGTCATGCCCGATTTTTCCCACCATGGCCGGAACGCCGGGTCGTAGCTCGCGGTGACCACTTTCGGCGCTACTTGCGCCATGAGCGCCGGTTCGGCCGCGAGCGGTGCCAGCGCGGCCCGCGTCATGGTGATCGGGCAAAGATGCCCGCTCTCGACCTGCGCCGTCATGTAGTAGCGCGCCGCGCGCGCCACCTCCGCCGGCGGCGCCGCGCGCTTGCCGGATGTCGTCCAGGTCGAGGCGTGCAGCCCCGCCGCGACGCTTGCCCGCATCAACTCGTGATAGGTCGGATGGAACTCGACGGTGTCGCGGCGAAAGCCCTTCGGGTCGAAGCTGTAGAGCTTCGGCGGGTTCTCGTTGGCGCGCCGCGCCCGCGCGAACATCTCCGCCGTGCCCCATTGCCGGCCGAAGGCGGAGAGCGCGGCGGCTTCGCCGCCGGCGCCGTTGGCCTCGACGGCCTCGATCAACGGCCGATCGCTCGAAAACAAATCGATGCCTTCATAGGGCGGCGACTGGTTGAAAACCTCGTGCGTGTCCAAGCGCAAGGCGGTGGTCATGGCGATACCTCTCTCGGCTTGCCGCATCGTAGCACGGTCCGCCGGGTAAATTCCGGTGCATCTCTGCCCGATCCGGCCGCCCACGGCCGACAGCGGACTTGCCGGACCGCTCGGATTGGGCCTATAGCACCGCTTTGATGACGAAACCGCAGCCGCTCACGCGCCACATCGTTTCGATCAATGACCTCACCAATAAGGAGATCGAGACGATCTTCGAGGTGGCGCAAGGGCTTTTAAAAGAGCTCGCGGACCACAACGTCTCCTACCGAATCGGACGCGGCACCAGCCTGGCGTCGAACTTCATCCTGGCGAGCCTGTTCTACGAGCCATCGACCCGGACCCGGCTGTCGTTCGAGAGCGCCATGCTGCGGCTTGGGGGCGCCAATATCACCAGTGCCGATCCTGCGGTGAGCTCCGCCGCCAAGGGCGAAAGCCTTGCCGACACCATCCGCGTCATCGGCAACTACGCCGACGTCGTCGTCATCCGTCACCCGCGCGACGGCGCGGCGCGGCTGGCCGCCGAATATTCGCCGATCCCGGTGATCAACGGCGGCGACGGCAGCCATGAGCACCCGACGCAAACCCTGTGCGATCTCTTCACGCTGCGATCGAAGAACAAGGGGCTGAAGAACATGAAGGTCGCGATCTCGGGCGACCTCAAGGGCAGCCGCACCATCCATTCCTTCGTCTATGCGCTGGCGCGGTTCGGCGCCACCATCGATCCCCTCCCCGCGCCCGGCATGGAGCTGCCGGCGCATGTCGATCGGCGGCTGCGCGAGGAATTTCACTGCCGGATGATCTCCAAGGCCCCGGGCCAGGTCGACGGCGGCTCGATCGACGCGCTCTACGTCACCGCCGATCAGCCGCACCAGCTTTCGCTCTATGCCGAGCCGGAAATCGACTACGGCCTCATCTTGCAGAAGAAGACCGACGCCGTGTACGTCACCCGCTTCCAGAAGGAGCGCTGGACCGAGAAAGAGCGGCCGTATCCGAAGATCGATGCCAAATTCCTCGGCGAGCCGAAATACTCCGAGGCCAGCGTCATGCACCCGCTGCCGCGCGTCAACGAGCTCGATGCCTCGTTCGACAGCGACCGCCGCGCAGTTTATTTCCGTCAGGCCGCCTACGGCGTTCCCGTGCGCATGGCGCTGATCTCGCTGCTGCTGCATCTGCACAAGAACAAGTCGCTGAACAAATTCGCCGGCGGTTTCGCCAAGCCCGAACATCCCGTTTATGTGCAGCCGATCGGCACCGGCATCCAATGCGCCAATTCAAACTGCATCACTTGCGATTCCGCCGAACGCCAATACGCCGCCAACAAGTTTTATGTCGTGGAAGACAGTTCGCCGCAGCGCTGCATGCTGCGCTGCCTTTATTGCGAGACCGACATCGAGGCGGAGGCTGCCGCGCATTTCGTCGTCGGCGATACCGCGCGCAAAACCTATGCGCCGGGTCTGGCCTCGCTCCTGCGGGCGCCCGCCGAGAAGCTCAAGCATCTCGTCATCTATAACAGCGACGCCGATGCGGAGGCGGCGGGCCTTCATCCGCGCGACAGCGGGACAAAAGTCCGCGCCGGCTAGTTCAACGCTCGCCCCGGGAACGCCGCCGCCATGCTGCATCCGCTCAACTGGTCGCTGGCGCTGCCCGCTTACGCGGCGGCCTTCGCCTTCGGGTATCTCTGCGGCTCGATCCCGTTTGGCGTCTTGCTGACGCGGCTCGCCGGCGCCCCGGACCTTCGCGCCATCGGCTCCGGCAATATCGGCGCCACCAATGTTTTGCGCACCGGCCGCAAGGGGCTGGCCGCCGCGACGCTGCTCGGCGACATGCTCAAAGGCACCGTGGCCGTCCTGCTGACGGCCTATGTCCTGGGCCATGATTTTGCGATCGTGGCGGCGGTCGGTGCCTTTCTCGGACACCTGTTTCCGGTCTGGCTGCACTTTCGCGGCGGCAAGGGCGTGGCGACCTATATCGGCGTCCTTCTCGGCCTCGCCTGGCCGGCGGCGATCGTGTTTTGCGCGATCTGGCTCGCGGTCGCCGCGCTGACCCGCTACTCGTCGCTGGCGGCGCTGATCGCCAGCGCCGCTACACCGGCCTTCCTGTGGTGGCAGGGCGACGTGCCGGACGCCCAATTGTTTCTGCTGCTGTCGGTGCTGTTGTGGATCATGCACCGCGCCAATATCGCGCGGCTTTTCCGCGGCAAAGAGGGAAAAATCGGACGCAGTTCTGCGGACCGATAGCCTTGTCTCAGCTCGCCGGCGCAGCGCTGACCCGGCCGCTACCCGAATTGTAGGCGATGGTTCCGGGTCATATAGTCGGCCGTCGGGGCCGGCGGGGGCGAGGTGAGCGAGCGTAGCGAGGACGTCCAGCTGACGGACGAGCAACGGATCGACTGGCTGCGCCTCATCCGCAGCCTGAATGTCGGTCCGCGCGCGCGCGGCGCTCCAAGCGTTGCCTGCACTCGCGCGCCGGGGTGGTGCCAGCGCTGCCGTGCAGATTTGCTCGCGCGCCGACGCCGAGCGCGAGCTTGCCGCCGCAGCAAAGCTCGGTGTCGCCCTGGTGGCGTTGGGTGAACCCAACTATCCGCCACGCTTGCAGATGATCGACGACGCGCCGCCTTTGATCGCCGTCCGCGGCAATGCGCGCGCGCTGGCGCTGCCGATGGTGGCGATCGTCGGCTCGCGCAACGCCTCGGGCGCAGGGCTGAAATTCACCCAGCGGATCGCCCGCGAGCTCGGCGAGGCCGGCTTTGCCATCGTCTCCGGGCTGGCGCGCGGGATCGACGCGGCGGCGCATCGCGCCAGTCTCGAAAGCGGGACCATCGCGGTGCTGGCCGGCGGCCACGACCGGGTCTATCCGGCCGAGCATGCGGATCTGCTCGACGCCATCCTGCCTATCGGTGCTGCCCTCTCCGAAATGCCGCTCGGGTGGGAGCCGCGCGGACGCGATTTTCCGCGCCGTAATCGGCTGATTTCCGGGCTGTCGCTCGGTGTCGTCATCGTCGAAGCCGCCAAACGCTCGGGCTCGCTGATCACGGCGCGGTTTGCGCTCGAGCAGGACCGCGAAGTGTTTGCCGTTCCCGGATCGCCGCTCGATCCGCGCGCCGAGGGGACCAACGGCCTGATCAAACAGGGGGCGACGCCGGTGACCGAGACGGGTGATATCGTCGCCGTGCTGCGGCCGATCATGGAGCAGAAGGAAATGCCGGCGCGGGAGCCAGAGCTGGAGCCGTCCGACGCCGCGGCCGGCGAGGAGGCCGAACCGGCGCCCGACGAGCGGGCGCGCATCGTGTCATTGCTCGGCCCGTCCCCGGTGCAGATCGATGATCTGGTGCGATTGTCGAACAGCTCGCCCGCGGTGGTGCGCATGGTGCTGCTCGAGCTTGAAATCGCCGGGCGGCTGGAACGCCACGGCGGCACTTTGGTGTCGCTGGTATAGCCATTGGCAAGGCCCGATCTTCTTGATCGGGAATTTACCCGGCCTTGGCGTTAGCGCGGCCTAATGTTGCGCCGGCAGCAATCCGAGCCGTTTGCCGACCATGCGATCGACAACGCGCTTGGGCAGATTCCGAGCGAGCCAGTGTTGCAGCGGCGTCGGCGACACGTTGTAGCGCACCTTGGGCTTCGCCGCCGTAAGAGCGTGCAACACGGCTTCGCCGATCTTTTCCCGCGGCAAGCCCTCCTCGCCGAGTGCCAGCATGTAGTTTCGCAAGCGTTTCAGCGCCGGAGCATACGGAGTGCCGAGATAGGGCGCCGTATCGACCTGCTCGGCCTTGCTCCAGATCGGCGTCGCCACGGCGCCGGGCGCGACAACGATGACGTCGATCGCGAACAACAGCAACTCCCGCCGCAGGCTCTCGGACAGGCCTTCGAGTGCGAATTTCGAGGCATTGTAGGGCGCGACGAAGGGATTGCCGATCTGCCCGCCGACCGAACTGATGTTGATGATGCGGCCGGGAGGGCCGGTGAGCTGCGGGTCGGTGCCGATCAGCGGCGCGAAGGCCTTGGTGACGATCACCACCCCAATCAGATTGATGTCGATCTGACGCCGGAACTCTTCGGTCGGCAGCTCCAAAAGCGGCCCGGCGACGGCCACGCCCGCATTGTTGACGAGGCCGGTCAGCCGCTGGCCGGCAAGCGTGCTGCGCACATCGGCAGCCGCTGCCTTCACCGCCGCCTCATCGGTACCGCCGCCTCATCGGTCACATCGAAGAGTAACGGCACGAAGCGTTCGCCGAACTCCGCCGCGAGACGTTCCGTATCGGAGATTTTGCGCACGCTGCCGAAAACGCGGAAGCCGTTGGCGATGAGGACTTTGGCCGTGCCCCAGCCGATGCCGCCGGACGTTCCCGTGATCACGACGCTGCGTATGCATCCCTCCGGGGCGCGTCGATGAGTTGACCGGCCCATTCGCACTTCGAACGGTGCCACCATACTACGTCCTCGTGAGTTCACAGGCGAGATAACCGACAGTCCGCCAGCCTCCTCAAAAGAGGCATCGGACGGTCATCCACGCCGCGGTTTCCTCGGTCGCGTGGGCTGCAGCCACAGCGAGCGATTCAAGGTTTCAGTCTGAGCCGGCGGTGACGGGGGACTTTTCCTCGGCCCAACGCTTGGAGATCTGATCGGCCTCAAGCCGCGCCATCTCGAGAATGTAAGCGAGGGCATCGAGATTGTGGATTTTCGCCAGCCGCGCCAGCTCGCCCGCCACGGAGGCAATGTAAAGCGCGGTGTCAGGGGTGTCCGCGGCTTCCGGTTGATGTCCGATTTCGGGAGTCATCACGTCTTGCCTCTGGCCGCAGCTTGGCGCCGGGACGCTTGCCTCTGTTCTTTTAAGGGGAATTATCCACTTGACTCCACAGACCCTAGAGGTAGGATATGAGCGACAGGCCAACGAAAACGAGTGAAATCGAAATAACGCCCGCGATGATTGCGATCGGCGGGAGGTGTCTCCGCGCCTATTTGCCGGAGGTTTCGTTCGGCGAAAGCGAGAATTTAGCCGAGCGGGTTTTGCGGGCTGCTTTGAGCGGCACCCTTTTGTTCGGCCCGCCAACTGCCCATGATCCAAGCGAAATTTTCTAGCTCTATTTCGAGCTGGCCGACTTCGCGATCATGCTGTCGCAAATCCTCGACGAATAAAGCCGTCTTACCGCGTAGGCCGGGATAATCGTTGTTCAAAACCTTTTCGTAGGTCTCGATATAGATCGAATAGATGTCGTGTTGTTTCCCGTCCTTCGCCGTTAACTGCCGCATTGTTGGATGATGAGCGAAGATGTTACGAGTATGTGAGAGGTCTTCTGTTTTCTTGAGCAACGGTTTCCATTCGTTTTCATGTCGTTCGGCAAGCCAAGCCATTTTCACAGCGTCATCAACAATCCGAAGGCGTTGATTGAAAGCGCGATTCCGATAGAAAATAAATGCGGATTGCTTTTGCTCAAATCCGGTCGCGTGGTGGAAAATCTGATATAAACGCCGATCAACGAATGCCCAGGCGCCAACGCACATGCCAAGCCAGCGGTAAAATTCGACGGCTTCGGGTGCGTTAGGATCAAACTGAACTTTTAGGACAACAGGATCATCCGGCATGGCAAAAGAATCCGACCAATACAGCGAAAAAGAAGCGCAGCGGCGCTTCATGGCTTCGCTTAAGGCCGCGGTAAATACCCCGCCGACGCCCCGCAAGAGCATGACTCCGAAGCGGCCCAAGAAGCAATCGAAGGCGAAAAGATAGCTTTCGGTGCGTTGTGATCCCTGTGCTGATGAGTACGATTCGCCTCCAAACTTGGAGGCTATTGTCTTGTCTGTTTTCCCTGTCTTTCGGCGGATTGCACGGCTTGTCTTAACTCGGGTCGAAATCGCGCAGCTACGGCGACGGGTAAGGCGAAGTGATTTACGACGTTATTTGATCCCTTTATCGATAGGATCACCTTGCCCCCTCCTGCGGGTGCTCCTGCCGTCACGTCTACCGCCTCCGAAGCGTGAACTGCGAGATGGCCAGTACTGGTTGCGCTTCGACTTTGAAGATGCAGATTAATTTCGCTCAGTTTCGACGTAATCTGCTCAAGGCTTTCTGTTGATAGGCGCAAGGTAAAAGGCCCGCTGCGCAGCAGTAGCTGTAGGTCCACTGATGACAAATCCGGCGCGAGCGTAGCCCTTAGGAAACGAGAAACGATGTTGCCGGGAGGAAGATCGGTGCTTGTAGCCATTGGAATAATCCTCAATGGCCAGCGCAGGCTTGACGTGAATCGCGAATAAGCTGATACAGATTTCGTGATCACAAGCCGCCCGTACTGGCGGTTTCTCGCGCCGTGGTGCTACCAACACCACGGCGCAACCATTTTATCTGATTCGTTTGCGACGCCAGCGCAGAAATCGCCGCGCCTGAAATTTGAAATCCGGCTTAGTGAGGTTGCCGGTATGTAAGGCGCTTGCCTTCCGCGCCCCTGATGGCCGCAAGCGTGCGATCTGTGTCGTTGTAGCCGAGCGCAACGCGGTGATTGTAGCGATGGTCGAACTCGGCAAGATAGCGGTGCAGATGCTTTTCGCTGCAATGCTGACTGCGCATTCCGACGATCGCGACCACTCATTCCGACGGATCGCGACCAGCTGTTCCGATCGATCGCGACCAATGCGGCGCGGGTGCTGAGGGCGCCGTTGGATGATGGGGGTGATGTCAGTCTCCTGTGGGTTGGTCAAGCACGACGCGAGGCCGTCCCGGTAGTCAATAGGAGGGGCCTGCGCGCGACGCGGAGTGCCCACACGGCAGACGCAGCGGCGCGCGCGGGAGGTCCCTGTTGACCCACCGGGGCGGGCGGGAAGCTGGGCACGGCGGTCATGTCTGATCTCCTTTTGCCGGCTTGGGTGCTTGCGAGCTGCCGCTCCTCGCGGCTTCCTTCGCGGGTGGTCGCGCCTCGGGTTGCGCCTGCTCGGTGAGCTTGAGCTTGCGCATCGATGGCCCGTCCAATTCCAGCCGATAAGCGTTGTGGACGATGCGATCGAGGATGGCGTCGGCGAAGGTCGGCTCACCGACGACATCGTGCCACTTGTCGAGGGGGAGTTGGCTGGTGATGAGCGTCGAGCCGCGGCCATAGCGATCCTCGACGATCTCCATCAGATCGCGCCGCTGGTTGGCGGTGAGCCGGTCCGGGCCCCAGTCGTCGAGGATCAACAGATCGGCCTTGACCAGGGTGCGGAACAGGCGCGTGAAGCGACCGTCACCGTGGGCAAGTTCGAGATCGGCGAACAGCCGTGGCACGCGGGCGTAGAGCACCGTGTAGCCATCCCGGCACGCCTTCTGGGCGAGCGCGCAAGATAACCATGACTTGCCGACGCCACACGGGCCGGTGACGAGCAAATTGCGATGCTCGGTAATCCATTTGCCGGCCGTGAGTTGCTGGAACAGCGCTTTGTCGAGCCGTCGCGGCGTGCGGTAGTCGACGTCCTCGATGGCGGCTTGGCCGTGGCGCAGCTTGGCGCTGCGCAGCCGGATTTGAAAGCGCCTGGTGTTGCGATTGGCCGCCTCGCGATCGAGCAGCAGAGCCAACCATTCGGCATGTGCGAGATCGGCAGCTTGCCCTTGAGCTTGCAGCTCGACGAAGGCGTCGGCCATGCCGTCGAGCTTGAGCGCCTTGAGCTGGTCAAGGGTGGGATGGGTTAGCATCGGTTGTGTTCTCCTCAATGGAAGTAACGGGGGCCACGGATGTTGGGGTGCGCAATCGACGGCCCGTCCGCGGCAGCTGCG
>Ga0116111_1001889_pt1 | contig 13620 bp, 11 predicted proteins | sample June2015DPH_8_10_FD_89720 | JGI IMG/M metagenome (GOLD analysis project Ga0116111, IMG submission 89720) | Peatland microbial communities from SPRUCE experiment site at the Marcell Experimental Forest, Minnesota, USA - June2015DPH_8_100 | ecosystem: Environmental > Terrestrial > Soil > Wetlands... | reverse complement strand
TTTGCTGGTTCCGGTAAACTGAACATATCGTCTCTGCCATCCTTTTGGATTCCGGATATGAAGCATTGAAAGCGCTGCAGTCGAGGCCCCCGATAAAGGTTTCGGGAATTCCCGGTATTTCCCAAGGCTGAGCTCCGTATACCTGACCGGAGCTGATGTTCAAAATCTTTTTCACATCCGGTAGTCTGGCCGCATATTCAAGCACAGCACGTGTCCCATTCACAATTACATCGATAGTCCTGAGCGGATCAGAAGCATGGGTACGGTTGTCAGGATTGGCAGCGGCATGGATGATCCACGATATATTGCTGGGAATGTCCGTGAGATTCCGGATGTCCCGTTCGATCAAATCCACATCCTGGCGTGATGCGATGTGGGGGACTCTGTTTTGAAAACTGCCTGCTCTGCTCGATAACAGAGTAATATGGGCATTAAAATCAAAATTATCATTCAAATACGTGATTATTTCCGACAACCAGGTCCCCATGAAACCCGTCCCGCCGGTTATCAGAATACGCTCATCTCTCAGGGGCTCCAGAAGGGATGTCTGGCCTGCAGTGACCCTTTTACAATCTTCTTGGACAATCTCTTTCGGTGTCAGGCTCATGGTTTCTGCCCACCCCTTTTCGCAGAGAGCTCCGAAGCAACTTCAATTATCATGTCTTCCTGACCTGCAACTACCTGGCGGCGACCGAGTTCAAAAAAAACATCCCGTGGATCGACATTATATTCCTTTGAAATTCTCTCTACCGGTTTGGAAAATGCAGAAAATACTCCGGAAAGTCCACTGATAATGCTCAAAGAACGAATTCTCGGAATCTCTTTCATCAGATCCGTTTCAGCAATCTCCGATGCATCGAGGATTTTATAAAGATCAATTCCCGTGGAATATCCAAGTTTTTCTAAAACGGCAACCACTGCTTCTATCTGGGCATTCCCGGCACCGGCACCAAACCCCCGTGCAGAGCCATCGATGATCGTCGCTCCGGCCTGGGCAGCAGCGATCGAATTTGCGATTGCCAGTCCCAGATTGTTATGGGCGTGAAAGCCGACAGGTATAGTTAAACTGCCTGCCAGCAGCGAGATGCGTTCGCTTACTTCATCGGGTACATAAGCACCTGCCGAGTCAAATATTATGACCCCTTCTGCGCCATACGATTCCATTTTTTGTGCTTCTTCAACCAGCGTCTCTTTTGATGCCATGTGGCTCATCATGAGAACCCCGTAGACCTCTTTTCCCCGGTCCCGTACGAAGTTGATATGACGCTGGGTGAGATCAGCTTCTGTGCAATGGGCAGCGACTCTGACTACATCCACTCCTAAGTCAAGAGCCTTTTTCAGATCTTTGTTGATAGTTGCAAATCCCGGGATAACATGGACGGCAAGTTTAGACCGGGTCAGATTTTTCTTTGCTTCCCGCAGCATCGCTTCATCATCGATTGCACTTTCACCAACCTGCAACGAAGATGCACCAATACCATTTCCGTGACCTACTTCAACGGTAGGTATTCCCGCTGCATTTGCTGCGGATGCATATACGGCGATCTGGTGAGCGGTCATTTTATGGCTTATAGCGTGATTGCCATCTCTTAAGGTTACATCGTGAATTAAAATTTTAGACATGAACATTCCTCCGGATCTTAACTCCCCGGAACCGTTAACGTTTTTCTGGCATATCGTTCGGCCATTGCAATTGCTGCACAGTTGATAATATCCATATTTCCTGCATATTTTGGCAGATAATCCCCCAATCCCTGGACTTTTACCATAATTACAATGCGGTTGGACTCAATTAAGGGAGAAACGAGTAGTGTATATCCCGGTACATATTCCTGGATCCTGGAAACCATGGTATCGACTTCTGCCCTGAGACGTTTCATGTCTGGCTTTTCAACTTTAGCAAAAATCGTGGTCTGCATATCAACACATGGCTGAGCAGGGTTTAATATAAGAATTGCCTTTGTTTCGTCACAACCGGAAAATTTTTTTATTCCCTTTTCTGTAGTCTCAACATATTCATCCAGATTCAGCCTTGTTGCCGGCCCGGCGCTCCGCGAAGCAATGCTTGAAACCACCTCAATATATCTGACATTCTCCTGGGTTTTTCCTATTACGTGGGCAATGGGGATGGATGCCTGACCCCCGCAGGTAACCATATTTAGATTATCAAACTGGAGACAATTTTCAATATTGATCGCGGGAATACACATTTCCCCAATACCGGATGGCGTCATATCGATGACCGTTTTATTCATTTTTTTCAGAACAGCCCAGTGTTTCTTATGATCAAGAGCGGAAGTTGCATCGAAAACCAGATCACACGAATCAGGATTTCGTTCTATCGCCTCGATACTGAGATCCGAAGTTTTAACTCCCATACTGTTGGCCTTATTCATCCCGGGGGAGTTTAAATGGCGTCCTATAAATAATGTGCATTCAATAACCTGAGAGCGCATGGTTTTAACCAGTAAATCGGTCCCGATATTGCCGCTGCCAAGAATTGCAACTTTCAGTTTTTTCATCTTTCCACCAAAAAGTGTCGTTCTGTCTTCCTCGCACCCTGTGAAAATTAAATTAAAGTATTTTATCTCTCACGGAATTTTCTAAATATTCTTCTCTCGGTAAAAAAGGAAACATATCATCATAAGGCATTGAGATCATACTTCCATCTTCAAGGATCTTTGAGGCCACTCTCGGGATCAACACCTGATCTGCCGGACTGATAACTTCACATATCATCGGCCCGGATTCGGCGAATATCCGGTTTATCTGCAGGTTCAGATCCCCGGACTGCGACAGTTTCAGGTATTTCATTCCATATGCCATTGCGATTTTCTCCAGATCCGGGAAGCTGACGCCGCTATTTTTATCAGTACCGATATAACGCCCCCCCTGGAAATTGTCCTGGGTTAACCGGATGAGAAGATATCCATTATTATTCAAAACGATTAATTTTATTGGAAGTGAATTATAAACAATTGTCTGAAGTTCCTGAATGTTCATCTGAAGAGATCCATCACCGGTTATGCAATACACATTTTTTCCCGGATTTGCAGCGGCCACCCCAATCGCTGCCGGCATGTAGCCCATCGTTGAGAGCCCTCCGGTGATAATGTGGCGTTGACCGTATTTTACCTGAAATGCCTGTGCATATGCATGGAAACAGGACCCGGTATCGACCAGAAAGAGGGCGTCTTCAGGAGCGTTCCGGGAGAGCATCGTGTAGAAATGATAGGAATTTATCTCGCCGGTTTTATTGCCATACTCGGGTAAGTCCACGGGATATTTACTTTTCCAGTTCTGTGTCTGGGAGATCCAGGGTAAATTATCGAATTGAAAATCTGACAGTTCCCTGTTCAGTTCGATGAAAAATGCCTTTGCGTCTGCCTGAATTGCGATGTCAGGAATTATTGAGGGTTTTGAAAGTTCTTTCTCATCGATGTCCACAATTATTTTTTTTGCGTATTGTGCAAAGTTTTCATACTGATAACTGACAAGACCAATTGCCAACCTGCAACCTACACTTAAAAAAAGGTCTGAATTCTGGATGGTGAAATTACTGGCCCGGTCTCCATAGGTTCCGGGTCTCCCCACAAACAGGGGATGGTTGTGATCTATCAAATCCATTCCCAGACGGGATGTCATAACAGGAATTTTTACAGTATCTACAAACTGGTGAAATTCCACTATTGCATCTGCGAGCCGGACTCCCGCACCTGCAAGAAGACATGGCCTGCGACTGTTTCTGATACTGTCAGCAACCAACCGGATCTGTTTCTGAAGATCTGATTTTCCAGGGTCCTGATGTGCCGGGGGAATATATCCTTCAAAGTCGTCAGGGTCGAATGAAGCTCCCTGGATATCAATGGGGCATTCAATCCAGACCGGCCCTACACGGGGGGATTTTGCAAGGTAAATGCATTTTTCGATCTCATATTTTACCCGGGATACATCATCCAGCATTACGGCATATTTAGTGACATTTTGAAAAATTGGCAATGTATTGAACCCCTGAAGGGCAAATTGACGGGGCCCCTGAATTTTTGCCTGGGATACTTTCGACTGACCGGAGACAATAATGCAGGGGGAACTATCAACATATGCCCCGACAACACCCGTGAGAGTATTTAGCGCCCCGGGGCCGGCAGTCACGTATGCAACCCCGAGTTTTCCCGTTGCCCTCCCATATGCTTCTGCAGCCATTACCGCTGCCTGTTCGTGATGGCAACACATGAATTTCTGATTTTTGTGTTGCAGCAGTGCATCCGTGAGATGCATTATCATTCCCCCAGCAATTAAAAAAACACATTCTCCGCCAGCATCGTATAATTTTGAAGTAATATAATCAGCGACGCGAATTTTCATTGGATACACCTTATACTTAACACAAAAATGGGTAATCATCTGGTATAAACATATACTCCCTCATATCCCGCTTACAGATTCGTAAAATTTTGAGGATCACAACTTTAATTCCCGGAATAGAGTAGTCATATACGTAGAGATCTGACGGCATTTTTGCGATTTTCCAGGAAAATGTGGGTGGTTGGATTCAATCTCCAAATCCGATTTCCTCACGAACAATATATAAAGGCCGTTTTTTTGATTCATCATATATCCTCGATATATATTCCCCTATTACTCCCAGTATCAGGAATAACATGCCGAATAAGAATGAGATCACAAAGATGATCGTTGCAATCCCGGGTACTTCCCGGCCGTAGATCAGATATAATGCTATTTCAATAAAAAGAAGAAGAAACGATAACGCAGATATGATAAACCCCAGAACCGTTGCTATTTTTAATGGGATATCAGAAAAAGAAAAAATCCCATTTAATGCCAATTTAAATATTGTGATAAAATCCGCTTTCGATTCACCGGCAAATCTTGGCGGACGTTCAAACGGGATACCCGTCTGTTTAAAACCCGTCCATGCTATTATTCCCCGTAACAAACGGTTTGTTTCTCCGATCTGGTTTACCGCTCGTAAGACTTTTTTATCGATGAGTCTGAAATCACTCGCATTCTCGGGCATCGTATTATTCGTCAGTCTGTTAAAAATTTTATAGAATAGTTGCGAAGAGATACGCCTCCCGACAGATATCCCCACCCGCTCCTGTACGATTGCATAGACGATTTCAAAACCCTCTTCCCATTTTTTGATAAGTTCGGGAATTAATTCCGGAATATCCTGCAGATCTGCGCACATTATTACCGCCGCATCTCCCCGGGCATACTGCAAACCGGCAGTTACACCTCCATCACAACCAAAATTCCGGGAGAGCTGGATAATTTTGAATCTGGGATCTTCCGTGTGAATATGTACTAATTTTTCAAAGGAAGAATCCCAAGACCCGTTTTCTACGATTATTACCTCAAAATTGTAATTACTACACGTATTCATTGCGTTCTGGAGCCGGCGTTTGAGTTCATCCAGCACGTCTTCTTCATTGTACGCCGGAATCACGATACTGATTAATTTTTTCATAGAATTATCGCACCTGCATCTTGAAAAAATCCCGGTACCACTCAATCGTTTCTTTCAGCCCTTCTTCATATGCATATCCGGGTGACCAGTTCAACATTTTTCTGGCTTTTTGCGCAGAAAGATATTGATCTTTTATTTCATTTGTCGCCTGGTTCAATACCACCGGTTTTAGGGGACTCTTCATGATCCTCAGAATATCATTGACAATCTCAATAACCGACTTGGGCGATTCTGTACTGAAGTTAAATGCCTCTCCCCAGAACCGTTTATCATCCATCTTTTCTGCCAGATGGAGATAGGATTCTACTCCGTCCCTGATGTAGAAGTAATCCCGCAAAAACGTACCATCACTGCGGATTACCGGATTTTCATTATAATATACCGAACGGATGGTTCCCGGGACAATCCTGTTGTAATTGAGATCCCCGCCACCGTAAAAATTGCCGCATCGTGTCACACAGACCGGAAGGTTATAGGTCTCAAAGTAGCACCGGCATAATAAATCGGCACAACTTTTCGAAACATCGTAGGGATGACGTCCTTCAAGAGGGGTACTCTCGTCATAGGGTAAATTTTTCTGATCCCCGTAGGCTTTATCACTGGATGCAACAACAATTCTCCGGACTGTCGGAACGTTACGGGAAGCTTCAAGAATATTCCAGGTTCCCTCGATATTGGATTTGAATGTGGAGATGGGCCCGCGGTTTGCCGTGGTCACGATGGTCTGGGCGCCCAAGTGGAAAACCGTCTCGATCTCATATTCATTGAGCACACGTTCAATAAGGGCATAATCCTCGATTTCACCCCGGACCGTAGTGATCTTGTTTATTGTCCCGGAACGGTACAGGTGCGACTGAGGTGTCGTATCCCTGATGAGACCTGTGACCTGTGCCCCCCTCTCAGCAAGTGCCTGGGACATCCAGGAACCAAGCAGGCCGGTACAGCCGGTTATAAAAACCGGCCGGTTTCTCCAGAAATGTTCATTTTTCATACCTAGTCCCCTTCGGCAATAAGATCAGCAATTTTTTTCGGTAATCTGTCTGAAACTGAAATATTTTTGTCCAGCATAACTAATTAAGGTAATTAATGGCAGAATTGCAAGTTGCGTAATCTTGGGATTGAAGGTGAAAATGGAGACGCTGATATATAATGTCACCATGTTGGCAAGCAGAACAAAAAGGTATACCAAATTAAATTTTGCAAATTCAAGAATCTTGAACTGTTTTGATTTGAACACCCAGAATTTGTTCCATAGAAAACTGTGGGTTACCCCGATGATATGCGACAGGATAAGCGCGAGGAGATAATAGAAATAATCCGAAAGAATAAAAAATGCGCCGTAACCGACAATAGTATTCAAGATCCCGACACAGGCAAATTTTGGGAACTGATCGAGCAGGGAATGCTTTCTTAAATACTCGCGGATCTGTTCGGATTTCACTACCTGGTACTCCGTTTAGGTATAGTGCGTGGAGAATGGAGATTAATCATCCCATACTCTCCATGGGGCATTCGGGGTTTGCCACAAGGAGTTGAGAAGTTCCAGTTCCCGGTACGTGTCACAGCACTGCCAGAACCCTTCATGGGGGAACATCATGAGTTCATTATCTGCCGCCAATTGTTCGATGGGTTCCTTCTCGAGTATACAGTTGTCATGGTCGTCCAGATAGGAAAAGAAATCCTTCTTGAAAACAAAGAAACCCCCGCTGACAAAACCACCCATCGTTTGTGGCTTCTCACTGAATTGTTTTACACAGTGAGAATCAGTACACAGTTCGCCAAACCGGGACACCGGGTGTATCCCGGTGACAGTCCCGATCTTTCCATGGGACTGGTGAAATGCAAAAAGTTTGCTGATATCAATATCGGCCACAGCATCGCCGTACGTCAGCATGAATGTATCGTCATCGATATATTTTTCAATCTTTTTAACCCGTGCGCCGGTCTGTGATCTTTCACCGGTTTCAGCAAGGGTGACATTCCAGTCGCGCTCTGTGTGGTCATTGTGGAGAGTAATATTACAGCGGTCTCCCAGGTTTACCGTAAAATCGCTGTTCATGACCTCATAATTCAAAAAATAATCCTTGATCATGGCGCCTTTATAACCCAGGCAGATGATAAAATCTTTAAATCCGTAATAACTGTAAATTTTCATTATATGCCATAATATCGGTCTATTGCCAACTTGAACCATCGGTTTTGGCCGGTATTCCGTCTCTTCACGGAGCCGTGTCCCCAGACCCCCTGCCAAGATTACTACTTTCATGAGAAATCCGTGTATAATTAAGAATTTGAGATATTTAAATCGAATCTGTTTTAATTGTCGTGATTTTAGTCTGGAGAAACCGGCGGTATTGTCAGGGTTGAAAAAAGTCGGTCAGATTTTTTCGATTTTTTTGAATATGTCCCGACCGCTCCTCAAAACAGGATAACCGGAGCCTGCACCGGGCTTCTTCTGGACAGGGTCCGGGCAGTCCTAAAAATAGAGTGGGGAGGGTCTTACAATCATCACGACAAATCCGGCCCTGAATCAGCCCCCGATTTCCCGGTCCGCGATCCCGGTTTCCGGTTCCACAGGAAGCGATGTCCACGCCCATGAAAAATAGTGTTTTAATTGCGTTTTTTCCCGGACAAATTGTTTTCCTGGGTTTTTGACCCTGCAAAATAGCGGCCCTGCAGCAGACCCGGAAAACGGGCGGTATTCAGATCGGTTCCCGGGACGATAGGCTACGGAAAGGCCCTTGGCAGCCGTTTTTTGAAAAATGCCGGAAAACACATTATAATCGGGTATTTTTACGAACATGGTGATTACATCTGTTTTCACGGTGGTCAACCGCAGGAATGTCTTCAGGAAAGTATTCACGAACTGAGTCCGACCTGATAGAAGGAGTCACCGTCCAGCCGCAGCAGAGTATAAGCGAAGGATCAGAAAATTAGGATTTCAACAGAGCCGACTATACGTATATCCGATCCGATTTTCTTCATTGACCCGCCAGAAGACACCCCCGTGCTCAAGAGCGATACACACGGGATGGAGCGGAGTTCATCATCCTATGCAACAGGAGACAAATCGGGAAGGGCGAGTTAACTAAATTTTTTAAAAGCCACACGGCGAATACGGTCTCCCGCCCGGGGGATAGCGGGATGGTTCAACGGTCCATACCTCTGCCTTCCCTTGGGCAGATCCAGATGAGGTACCCGCCATCGATTTCAGACAGGCCGGAGTTTGTAACCTGGTACTTTGAGCGCGTAACGCAGTACGATCAGCAGTGCAGGTATTCGTAAAAGTTCTCAGAAAACTCTGAACAGATGAGAAGAGATCTGGCCCCGGGGGACGAATGCGAGGGATGGGATTCGAACCCAAGAACTCCTACGAGACTAGGCCCTCAACCTAGCGCCTTTGACCTGGCTTGGCTACCCTCGCTCTGTGCCATATCAAAGAGGTTGTCTATCTAATAAAATCTTATGTAAGTTGATGCGGTATACGGAAACGGGATCCAGAACCACGCTGGAACGATCTGCGGGATACAGAATAGCTGAACGAATACGATCTGCATCCCCGTTGCTCCAGGCAGAATAAAAACGCGTGAATTCACCGGCACTGGTGCAGCATGGAGAACATAGATGTATATTTATAAGCGTCATACCCAGTGGTGAGTATGTGGTCAGATATCATCCACGAATTTGCCGACTCGCCCTCGCAGAATCGCGTGGTGAGGTTCCTCTTAGAGAACGGGTTTGGGGTAACGGAAGACGGGCGGATCAGCTGCAACGGGATCGAAGTGCCGGCAACTGCCGTTGCCAAGGTGATCGGTTCCGACCGGAGGGTCGTGGACTCCACCGCGCGGCGCATCCTTGAGCGCCCGATGCTGCGGGACATCTTTCTCAACATGCGGGCAACGCCGGACCTGAGCAGGGTCGCAGAATCGCTGGGGTTCTTTGTCATCACGGTCCTGCCGAAGAATGCCAGTGAGCGGGGCATCGTTGGTGCGGCAGTCAGGGTGCTGTCGGAGCACTCCGTTGCAATCCGCCAGATCTTCGTTACCGACCCCCAGTTTTCCGAAGAGCCAAAACTGGTTATCATTATAGAGGAGTCCCCCCCGGCCGGTGTGGTCGAACAGATCCGGGCGCTGCCTCAGGTAAAACAGGTCATAATCTGAAAAAAAATGCTCTGTAGAAATCATCGGTTTTTATCATACACGCTCTTTTGGGAGACCGCTGTTCCCCAAGGGAAGAGCAGGCTGGAGAATGCAGCATCTCATCAGAGATGTGGCAGAGGGAGTTTGGAAAAACTCCCTCTTGTCAAAAGTCATCAGACTTGAGACAGGGAGAAGACCGTAAGTCTTCGATCGAACTCGTCAGAGTTCTTCGATTTCCGAGGAGGTCCATCAGGACCTCGAAGATAAGAAGCACTCGTTAGAGTTCTTCGATCTGAGAGAGGGGGTAACCCTCCTAACCGGGGCAGAGTATAAGAAAATGATTTAGAAAAATAAGGTTTCAGCAGAGCAGAAAATCCCATCACCTTCTCAGGAATTTGTGAAGGATTGTCATCTCGCTGCCTTTTGGCGCCTTCCTGACGGGAGGCCTCACCGGTCTCTCCTCCTCGGGTTCATCTTCGTCGGATTCCTCTTCCCGGGCCGGCCGGTGTTCATTGGGGGGCGGATCTGTTCTTGTCGCTCTTTTTTCAGGAGTCGTTACTGAATGGCTGGTATGCGGTAACGTCCTTCCCTGGTTCAGTTTTGTGCCACACCCCGGGCAGAAATTTGCTGCATGGGGGAGCTTTTTTCCACAGTTATGGCAGAACTGGGGCGTATCTCCTCCCTCTTCCTGTGCAGGCTTTTCCTGATACGTTTCCTCCACAACAGGACGACGGGAGGAAACTGGTTCGTTCCCGGGCTCGCTATCCTGCAATTGTCGCCGCACAGGTTCAACAACAGAACGTTTCACCGGTTGCGGAGTCTGCTGCGGGAATGGCTTGACAGCCCCTTTCATTGCGACTTTCATGACTGACTGGACTTCGGGCTTTCTTACCGGTTTGACCTCTGAACCCTTGACCGGAGGGATCTCCCGGGTGTATCCCGTGGCAACGACTTTTTTCACAGGTTCAGCCACCTGCCGCACCTGCATCCGTTTTGGAGGCATCACAATTTCAGGCTCAGGTTCCGGTTCAGGTTCCTTCCCGGGCCCGGATTCCGGTTCTGCCTGGGGAACTTTATACAGCGAAAGGAGCCGTTTGACCGGGGGCTGCTTTTCGTGATCCTTCACCGGCTTCCTTGTCGGTTGGAGTTCCTGCTTACGCGCCGGTCTGTCAAACGGACGGTCAGATATCGGTTCTTCCGCTGGCATTGCGGGCTCAGCTGAAGTCTTCCTTGCAGGTTTGTCGGAGGGGTGGCTGTTCTGAAGCAGGGAGATCCATTCGTCAATCTCTGCCGAACGATCCATACCGTTCTGGACAAAGACAAGTTTCATTGTTTTGATCTCTTCATCCGGTGATCGAATGGACAGGACGAGGACAGGGTCTGAGTTTTCAGAGAGCTCGACGATGCTTCCTGCTATCGTATCAAGCGCGACATCCTTGGCGGTAACCTTGAGTTTCTTTTCCTGGGTATCGATCAGGAAGACGCGCTTGTCGGTCAGGTATGCATGGAAGAAAAATTTTTTGACTGATACATTGAGGGAACCGATACGGATCTGTTCGCCAGGCTGAAGGTATGCTGAAAGACCACCTTCCTCTTCATCCTCATTTCCGGGCTCATCTGCATGGTGTTGTATATGCTCTCCCCCTTTACGGACCGGAGTGCCTCCAGAGACAGGCGGTTTGCTCCCTGCAGCTGCAGATTTCCCCGGATGACTGGGTATTTTATTGCCGCAATAGCCGCATTCCACGATATTATCCCGTACATTCATCCCGCAATATGGGCATTTCATCAGTGAGCTCCGATCCACGGTATCCGGACTGGATAACTATAATGTTCTCATTGGATAAGAAAAATTCTCTGATCGGTACTCCTGAGCGTTCTGCCATTTTTTCAAGGGTCATGAGCACCGGTCGAAGCAGCTCCAAGTGTTTCGGCAATGTGCAGACGCTCCTGATCATCAGCTACGCAGTGGAGAAATATCCCGGCATCTTTCTTTCTGGCAACCAGAAGGGAGTTGATCCTGCACCGTATGCTGTCTCCATCGCGATAACAGTCATGCGAGGATACGCGGCCCAGGTACTCATCGATCATCTTCCGGAAGCTGTCATCGCAGCAGCCTGCATGGACAATTCTCCCGTCTTCGACTACCAGAAAGATTCCTTTTTTTCCTGCTTCATCGCATTCCTTCATCCGGAAACTGCCGTATTTTTCATCGCCATAAGGATTGAGGAATTCACGATAGAAGGGGTCGTGCCGTTCCTTGCGTTCCCACAGGAACAGACCGACCCTGAGAGAAAGGTACCGGGAGTATCGGGCAAGGACAGGCTCTTTGAGGTGACGATAAGGGGGGAGTTCAAGAATTTCATGGAGTGACTTTTGTGCCCAGGTAAAAATATCATTCTTCGCCCCCCCGGAAAATATCAGGCGGGCGGGTCTGAAATAGAGGGTTTTCTGGCCGCACTGAACTGCACCGGAACCGTCCTTCATGGGGAGAAAAACCCCGAAGTTGGCCTTTTTGCCCGGTTCATGCAGGTCTTCCTTGCCGGGATCTTTCCTCGGTTTTTGTGAAACCCTGCCGGTATTTCGCGCGATGGCCGACCAGGTCTCAGGCGGATATGTCTTGTCAAGGTTGGATTTCCATAGCGGGTCCCGCACAATGGCTACCGATACCAGGCGGAACTGTTCCCCGGCAGGGACAAATTTCGCACCGCAATATGAACACTCGATGAAATATTCTGTGTACGGCAGACCAAACAACTGCCTGCCGGAGACACGGCTGAGTGATCCGGTCCTGCAGACCGGACAGAGATTCATCCATGATAATGACAGGGAACTGGATCCGGAGTCGGCAACGGTCATGACGGTCTTCAGCGGTTCGGAATACCCATGCCAGGTCCAGGATGGCAGCAGCCGTATCCCCCGGACCTTCCGGTGCGAGCTGAGGTCAAGTACCTCGGTCTTTTCAGCGATGTGGGCACGGCACAATATTTCAGCGATCACCGCGGATGTCGGGCGCCCGTCGATGTTCAGCCGCTGCTCAAGACACCGGTCAAGTCCTTCCGGCATATGGGATGCAATCATTGCTTTTGCTACGATGGCGAGAGTCTTTGAGAATTCCGCGTTGAGGCACTCAAGCGTGATGCCCACCAGTTCATCAGTCACCCGGACTCCGTCCCGTTCAAATGGCAGTGGTGCTACGTGTCTGTTCACGGCATCGCATGCAAGAGCGCGAAGGTCGCGTGGGATCGGGAAGAACTGCGGCGCTGTCATGTTCGGTGTATTTCTCACGTTTGACCTCCATCAGGATAACCATTCGCCTTGAACAAGTACCTGACAAAGAGATTACCTGGGCCGGACCCGGGTCAGTCCTGGATCCCTTTACAAGGCAATAGAATTAGCGGGTGAAATTAACCTGTACCAGGGAATGTCTGTCATTCCGGAAATCATCTCATATTTCCGGTGACAAATGGAAAAAGACAGATACGCTGTACCCCCACGGGGGTTTCCGGTCCCGGATTGCTCAAACGCCATCGGCAACTATTTAATAACAATTCGTAATATCTAATTTCCAGAGAGATGGAGATATGCAGATCTTGTCGTGTTATGTATCCGGAGTAAAACGATCGTTGGATGGGAACCTATGAAAACGACAGGTATCTGGCTTGTGCTCTTTGCCATCATGCTGTTCATACTCCCTGTGTCAGCTGATCAGACCCCCCCGGTTGCGGCGTTCGCATCAAATATCACCACGGGGCAGGCGCCGATGACGGTTCAGTTCATCGATGTATCGAGCAATGGGCCGTCTTCCTGGACATGGACATTCGGAGATGGAGGAACAGCATCGCTCCAGAACCCTGTGCACACGTATCTGACGCAGGGAACGTACACCGTTTCGCTCACCGTTACCAATGCGGCCGGGAGTAACACGAATACGGTATCCAATTACATTACGGCGAACAAGCCGGTACCTCCGGTTGCCTCCTTCACCGC
>Ga0116111_1001886_pt1 | contig 13637 bp, 14 predicted proteins | sample June2015DPH_8_10_FD_89720 | JGI IMG/M metagenome (GOLD analysis project Ga0116111, IMG submission 89720) | Peatland microbial communities from SPRUCE experiment site at the Marcell Experimental Forest, Minnesota, USA - June2015DPH_8_100 | ecosystem: Environmental > Terrestrial > Soil > Wetlands... | reverse complement strand
TGAGCAGCAGGCCGCGCGCATCACGATTGTAACCGATGCGCTCGGGGATGCCGGCCAGCCAGGCGATCAGCGCGGCGTCGAAGGCGTTTTGCAGCAGGATGGCGGCGTCGAAGCGCTCCTCCCGGAGGCGCGCGGCGAACTCGCGTTTGGCGCGGAGACCCTTCTGCACGGGGTAGAGAATGACGCGATCGATGGAAGATTCGCGAGCGTAGAGATCGGCTACCCAGGGGCGGGCGACCACCGCCACCTGGGCGTGGGGAAAAACCTGGTGGATGGCCCGGATGGCGGGCAGAGACATAACCGCGTCGCCGAGCCAGTTAGTCGAGCGCACCAACAGTCGGGACACCGAGGACGGATTCAGAGCCACTATTCTTCAGGATAGCAGCCGCTCTCTTGCGCGGAAATCCAAGCCTATGACAGAATCGACTTGGGATGTCTTCCTCCGGCAAGACCACCGAAGTGACCCTCTTGCTGAGGCGATGGCGGGAGGGAGACGAACACGCCTACGACCAGGTGGTGGATTCGGTTTACAAGCGCCTGCTGGCGATCGCATCCAGCCTGGCGTCGCGAGACCGTCACAGCATCAATCCGGCCGCCCTGGTCAATGAAGCCTACATGCGGCTGCGGCAAATGCAGCGCATGGACTGGAAGAGCCGGCACCATTTTTTCGCGTTCGCGGCGACGCAAATGCGGAGAATCATGATCGAGCAGGCGCGCCGGCGGCTGGCCGGCAAGCGCGAAGGCCAGTGGGAGCAGGTGCCGCTCACGGCGCACCTGGCCTGGACGGAACTGCCGGAGCCGGCGATTCTGGACCTGGAAGCGGCGCTGGAGCTGCTGGCGAAGAGCGATCCGGACCTGGTGCGACTGGTGGAACTGCGGTATCTGATGGGGTACACCGTGGCCGAATTGAGCGAGCTGATGCACTTGTCGGAAGCCACCGTCGACCGGCGGCTGCGGTTTGCCCGCGCGTGGCTGAACGCCCGGCTGAGCGGGTAGGCAAGGGCTTCGCCCTTGCAGTGGAGTTTCTACATTTTCAAGTTCCGTTAAGACCAACTGGTAGCGCCGGCGGTCTTGCCGCCGGTGTTCGACCGGCCGGAGGCCGGTCGTGGCAAGGGCTTCGCCCTTGCAATCCCTGCGGGATTTGGAAGTCGGGAGTCAGGAGTTAAGGAAGTCGGAATAGCGTGGCCGTGGGCGTTGAGCCAGCATCTCGCGAAGGCTTCTGGCTTCTGACTCCTGACTTCTGTCTCCTTGCAGTTGTGCCAATCTGGAAGCATGGGCTTTCGATTGGCGGTCAACTACCGGCCGCGCGGCGACCAGGAAAACGCCATCGCCGAATTGATTCGCGGCGTGCGGGAAGGCGAGCAGCACCAGGTGCTGCTGGGCGTGACCGGATCGGGAAAGACTTTCACCATGGCCAAGGTGATCGAGGCGATGGGAAGGCCGGCGCTGATCCTCGCGCACAACAAGACACTGGCGGCCCAACTTTACCACGAATTCAGAAGCTTCTTCCCGGACAATGCGGTGGAGTATTTCGTCAGCTACTACGATTACTACCAGCCGGAAGCCTACATTCCTTCGAGCGACGTCTACATCGAAAAAGAAGCCACCGTCAACGATGAGCTGGATAAGCTGCGCCTGGCAGCGACCAAATCGCTGTTCGAGAGACGCGACTGCGTGATTGTGGCCAGCGTAAGCTGCATTTACGGCCTGGGATCGCCGGAAGCCTACTACGGGATGTTGCTGATGTTGGAGAAGGGGCAGAAGATTTCGCGCAACCAGATCGTATCGAAGTTAGTGGACATTCTGTACGACCGCAACGACACGGATTTCCGCCGCGGGACGTTCCGCGTGCGGGGAGACGTGATCGAGCTTTATCCCACCTACGACGACCACGCGTACCGCATCGAGCTGTGGGGCGACGAAGTGGAGAGCCTGTCGCAGATCGATCCGCTGCTGGGCCAGGTGAAGCAGACCTATCAGCGGCTGCCGATCTATCCCAAGACCCACTACGTGATGAGCGACGAAACCCGCTTCGGCGCCATGGAGAGCATTCGCACGGAGCTGGAGTGGTGGCACAAGGAGCTGGAGAAGCAGGGGAAACTGATTGAAGCGCAGCGGCTGCACCAGCGCACCATGTTCGACCTGGAGATGATGAAGGAGATCGGGTACTGCCACGGGATCGAGAACTACTCGCGGCATTTCTCGGGGCGGCTGCCGGGAGAAGCGCCGCCGACGCTGCTGGATTACCTGCCGAACGATTCGCTGATCTTCATCGACGAGAGCCACCAGACCGTCCCGCAACTGCACGGCATGTATCACGGCGACCGCTCGCGGAAGGAGATGCTGGTGGCGCACGGATTCCGGCTGCCGAGCGCCTTGGACAACCGGCCGCTGACCTTCGAAGAGTTCGAGCATCGTGTGAACCAGTTGGTGTACGTTTCGGCGACGCCGGGGCCGTACGAGCTGACGAAATCGGCGGGAGTGGTGGTGGAGCAGATCATCCGGCCCACGGGACTGGTGGACCCATCGGTGGAGATCCGGCCGGTGAAGGGGCAAGTGGATGACCTGCTGGGCCAGATCCGCAAGCGCGTGGAAGCCAACCAGCGCGTGCTCGTGACCACCCTGACCAAGCGGATGGCGGAAGACCTGGCGGAATACTATTCCGAAGTGGGAGTGCGCTGCCGGTATCTGCATTCGGAGGTGGACACGCTGGAGCGAATCCGGATTCTGCGCGATTTGCGGCGCGGGGAGTTCGATGTGCTGATCGGGATCAACCTGCTGCGCGAAGGTCTGGACTTGCCGGAGGTGTCGCTGGTGGCGATCCTGGACGCCGATAAGGAAGGCTTCCTGCGATCGTCCGGCGCGCTGATCCAAACCATGGGGCGGGCGGCGCGGCACGTGGAGGGGCACGCCATTCTGTACGCCGACGTGATGACGGACAGCATGCGGAAGGCGCTGGAGGAGACTTCGCGGCGGCGGCAGGTGCAGGTAGAATACAACGAGCGGAACGGGATTGTGCCCCAATCGATCGTGAGGCCGATCGATATGAGCCTGGTGGCCGTGGCCGAAGGCGACTACGTGACGGTGCCGCTCGAGACCGACGAGGAGGTGGAAGGTCTGACGCCGGAGCAGCGGGCGCACTTCATCGGCGAACTGGAAGAGAGCATGCGGGAGGCGGCGCGAAAGTTCGAGTTCGAAAAGGCGGCGCAGTTGCGGGACCGGGTGAAAGCGTTGAAGCTGGCGTGAGAGGATGCTCGCAGATCGAGCGGGGAGTGCACAGCCGGCGCACCGATCCCTCGCAGGACCGCGCCGTGAAAGGCTCCCGTCGATGAACTCACCCGAATTCGACAAGTTCGCCGGCAGGTACAACCACCTGTTGAAGGATCCCATTCGTGGCTGGTTTTCATCTGCCGGCTCCCGGTTCTTCCATGTGAGAAAGCGCGATTTGATCCTCGCGCACTTTCGCCACCACAAGATGGACCCTTCGCGCATGACTTACCTCGACTTCGGGTGCGGCCAGGGCGAACTCCTCGGCCTGCTTGGCGGATCTTTCTCCGAAGCCCGCGGATGCGATCCTTCTCCGCAAATGATGGCGGAGATTCGCGGCTTTGAGACCCGAGTACAGCAGGATCCGCTGCGCATTCCCTATGAGGATGGGCGGTTCGACTTCGTAACGGCCGTCTGTGTGTACCATCACGTTCCGCCCGCCGCTCGCGCACGGCTCACTACGGAAGTCCGGCGCGTCCTGCGTCCCGGCGGAACCTTCTGCATCATCGAGCACAACCCGTGGAATCCGGTAACTCGAGCCATCGTGAGCCGCACTCCGGTGGATGCGGATGCCATCCTGCTCACCGCAGGTTCCACCCGAAGCCTGATGCGGCGCGCCGGGTTCCAGCCGCACAAGACGGAATATTTCCTCTATTTCCCCGAGCGCTTATACAAAACCTGCGGCCACTGGGAAGGGCTCATGAGAAGGCTGCCGCTGGGTGGCCAGTATGCCGTCTTCTCCCGGCTGGCCAACGGCTGACCGTACCCACCGCACTTCCAATCATTAATATTCTTCGGTTGACAAATGCTTCGCGCCCTCACCCCGGCAGCTCTTCGTCGAAGCAGACGGCCACTTTCCCGCAGCGGCCGGAACTCATCAGCCGGTATGCTTCCCCCGCCTGGTCAAGCGCAAAACGGTGCGTGATCAAATCCGCCGGATGCAGATTCCAGCGGACCAGCCGCTCCACTAGTTCTTCCATCAGCCAGATGGAAGTGACCCACGAGCCGAAGATGGTTTTCTGATCGTGGATGATGTCGGGCGAAGGGTTGAATTCCACGCGGCCGCCTTCACCCAGAAAAACGATGCGTCCCCACTTGCGCGTGGCGCGGATGGCGGCGGCGCGAGCGCCGTCGTTGGCGGAGCAATCGATGGCGCGCTCCACACCGCGGCCTCCGGTAAGATCGCGAACCTGGGCGGCGTTGTCCGCGCCCGACGGCAGCACCAGGTCGCACAGCCCGAGCTTCCGCGCCAGTTCCAGCCGTTCGGGAACCACGTCGATGCCGATGATCTTTTCCGCTCCCATCTTGCGGCAGAGCGCGCCGGCGGCCAGACCCAGCGGTCCGAGGCCGGTGATCAGCACGGCGTCATCTCCCGAGATGCCAATCTTCTGCAAGCCTTCGTAGACCGTGCCGAAGCCGCAGGCCACCTGCGCGCCATCGGCATAGGTGAGCTCATCGGGAAGCGCCACCAGGTCCTTCTCTTCGGCCAGCAGGTAGCCGGCCATTCCGCCATCGCGCTGCCAGCCGTAAGCGCGGCGATAGCGCTCGCTGGTGCAGGAAATCATGTAGCCGCGGCGGCAATCGTTGCACACCCCGCAGCCGGAGATGTGATAAACCACCACGCGGTCGCCTTCGCGAAAGCGCCGGCATCCGGGTCCCGCGGCCACGATCTGCCCGCTGGGTTCGTGGCCGGCAACCACGCCCTGGTAGCCTTCCGGCCCTTTGCCCAGGTGCTCGTGGTAAATGCAGCGGATATCGGAACCGCAAATCGTCGAGGCTTTCATCCGCAGCAACACTTCGCCGTGGCCGGGGGTGGGAACCGCTACCTCGCGAAGTTCCACCGTGCTGTTGCCGGGTAGAAACGCCCCTCGCATGGACTGGTTCATGGTTTTCAAATTCCTTTCGTTACGGAGGCGTGATGAAGCCCTCGGGATCCCACAGGTCTTCCCAACGCTGCCCGTCCTTCCACAAGAAGACCTGGCCCTTGATGAGCCGGCAATGGCGGTCGATGGCGGCGATTTCACGCATGTCATCGCCGGTGAGCGCGGCCGCTGCGGCGCCTTGCAGGTTGGCCAGGTAGTTGCCGCGCCGGGTGGAAAACGGAATCGGAATCTGGCCGCGCGTGATAGCCCACTGGATGCAGACAACGGCCGGAGCGACGCCCAGGCGGCGGGCGATCCTCACAATCACCGGATCTTCGGCGGGCGCGGTGTCTTCCGGGGTGCGGTCGCGTTCCGGGCGGCCGGGTGAGCCGATGGGGCAATAACCCACCGGCTGGATTCCGTGCTCCACGACGAAGCGGAACAGCTCCGGCTGCTGGAAGTGCGGATGCAGTTCCATCTGGTTCACGGCCGGCCTGATGCGCGCGTCGCCGACCAGCGGCGCCAGCTTGGGAATGGTCATGTTGGAGGTGCCGATGTGGCGGGCGAGACCCAGGTCCACCAGTTGTTCCATCTTGCGCCAGGTTTTCAGAAAACGCTGGTGGAGGTAAGGCCGCGCGGACTGGTTGCGCGCGCTCACGTCGCAGCCCGGCGGGTGATGGTTGGGAAAGGGCCAGTGGACCAGAAAGAGATCCAGGTAGTCGAGTTGCAGATCGGCCAGGGTGCGGCGGCAATCGGGGATCACGTCATCTTCGCCGTGGCGGTCGTTCCACAGCTTGGAAGTGATCCACAACTCGTCGCGGTCGACGCCGCCATCCCGGATGTCGCGGAGCGCGCGGCCGATCTCCGCCTGGTTGCCGTAGACCGAGGCGCAGTCGAAGTGGCGATAACCGACCGCGGCCGCTCCACGAACGGCGTCGGCCACGGCGGCGGCGGAGACGTGGTCCGAGCCGAACGTGCCGAGCCCGATAGCGGGCATGTGCGCGCCGGTCGATAATCGATGGCGCGGAATGAGTTGGGGATCGACGGCATCAGGGGCCGGCGTCCAGCGGTGACACGGGTGGTTCATTCGAACTACTCATTCTGGCATCAATCGCGCGGGTTGAACAGGCGAGTAGGACAGGCCTGGCCCGTCGGGCCTTTTCCGCAACTTGCTACAGGTCGAGCGTTTCGACGATGGCTTCGACATCGGCCGGACGCACGCGCACGGCGTCCTTCATGAGACCGGGGTTCGAGCGGTCATCGAAGGCCTGGAAGAGCGCCATCTTGGCGATGGCATAGCGCTCGTTGTTCGAGAGCTCGCGAGCGTGGGACCGTTCCCAATGCGCGACGGCTTGGTCGCTGACGTGCACGCTAGCCTCGCTCCAGCTCTTACGGTCGGCCGAGATCGTAAACACAAACTCCGAGCCACTTTCCCCGCCCGAGCGGAACGGGCGATGACCTTCGTAGTAGTACTGATACACGTACCCGCTTTGCGCCGAGTAGGTCTTCATCCGCCGCACTGGCGGAGCGCCGGTAAGCGCCGCCGGCTTTTTAGAAAAAAAGTTCCGAAACACGACTCCATCCGATCTAAGGGAATTTCCTTTGCCTTCGGTACTCGAAGATCTCTTGACAAGAATACCAACCGGGCGCAAACTGAAGTTGGAATCAAGCCGGTTTCACTGATTCCGACGGCGTTTCAAGGCCGGCCCACGTGGGCTGGCAGGAGGTGCCAGATAGAACCGGACGAAGATGGGGGCGGCCTCATCCTCGGCTAGTGAGCAGGCAGTACGGAAAGTTTGAGTGATCGGATCCCAGAGTGCCCACGGCATAATCAGGGCCTGGCGCGTGATGCGCAATTCGGATGATCGCCAACGAAGTTTCCGGGTTCACACGCCGTTGGATGACCGCCCTTTTCGTTTTGTCACACGGTTTTTCTCTGTTCTGTGATGGGCAATCACTCGCAGTAGTGTAAACTGGGTGAAGCCTCATCCCATTTCTTATGACATCGGTCGAATCCCGGGAGATTGTCAGCGCTCACAGCCCTGATTCCGACGACGCATTCATGTTCTACGGACTTGCAACCAAGAAAGTTCGTTCGGCCAGGGTCTCGTTCCGGCACGTGCTCGAAGATATCGAGACGTTAAACCGCAAGGCCAGAGAAGGCCTGTACGATTTGAGCGCCATTTCTTATCACGCGTATCCCTACGTGGCGGATAAGTACGTGCTGATGGCCAGCGGCTCCAGCATCGGCGACGGCTATGGTCCGATGATCATCGCGGCCAGGCCGATGGAGCCGGAAGAGATCAAAGGCAAACGCATCGCCGTTCCCGGCTTGCTCACCACCGCCTATCTGGCCTGTAAACTGTTTCAGCCGGATTTCGAACCCGTGGTGACTCCCTTCGACCAGATCACCGACGCGGTGCGCGAGCACTCCGTCGATGCCGGCCTGATCATCCACGAAGCGCAATTGACCTTCGACCGCGAGGGCTTCCACCGCATCGTAGACCTGGGCCGATGGTTCAAGAACACCTACGAACTGCCGCTGCCGCTGGGCGCCAACGTGTTGCTGCGATCGCTCGATGCCGACGTGCAGAGCGAGTGCTGCCGGTTGATGCGCGACAGCATTCAGTACGCCCTGGACAACCACGACGAAGCGCTGGAATATGCCATGCAGTTCGCGCGCGATATGGAGCCGCGCCTGGCGGAGAAATTCGTGGGGATGTACGTCAACCACTACACCCTCGATGCCGGCGAAGTGGTGCCCAAGGCCGCGCAGAAACTGCTCGACCTGGGCTTCGAAGCCGGCCTCATCGATCGCCGCGTGGAAGTCGAATTCGTGCGCTAGAAAAATCTCACCGCGGAGGCGCGGAGACGCTGAGAAAAGCAAGAAGAAGAAGCCATATCTGCTTCCCCTCCTCGCTCCCTGCTTTGATTTTTATTTTTGGTTTTCTCCCCGTCTCTGCGTCTCTGCGGTGAAGTCTTCGGTTCGCCCTCTCCGGAACACGCTAGCATAGAAATATGCGTATTATCCCCATCGCATTGCTCGCGCTGGCCGCGTTGCGCCCACTCACGGCGCAAGAGGCGAAGCCGAAAGACGTGCGCGAGGCAGCCAAGGCCGGCTCGGCATCCATTCCCAAGCTACAGGAGTTTCTCAAGAACCCGTCGAGCGATGTGCGCAACCAGGCCGTCCGCGAACTGATCGATATCGGCACGGCGCGGAGCCTGGACCCGCTGATCCAGGCGACCCGGGACAACGATCCCGAAATCCAGATGCTGGCCACCGACGGGCTGGTGAATTTTTATTCGCCCGGCTACGTGAAGGGCGGCGTCGCCGGCACCGTGCGGCGCGTGGCCACCAGCATCCGCAGCAAGTTCACCGACACCAACGACCTGGTGATCGATCCCTTCGTCGAGGTGCGTCCGGAAGTGATCTCCGCCCTGGCGCAACTGGTGACCGGCGGCGCCAGCCTGGAATCGCGCGCCAACGCGGCGCACGCCGTCGGGATTCTGCGCGGCAAGGCGGCCGTCGACCAGTTGGTGGAGGGCGTCCACTCCAAGGACACCGACCTGATGTACGAATCGCTGGTCGCCTTGCAGAAGATTCGCGACGAATCGGCCGGGCCGCGCGTGGCATTCCGGCTGCACGACCTCGATCCCAAGGTGCAAATCGCGGCCATCCAGACGGTGGGCGTGCTCCTCGACAAGGCCGCCGTGCCCGACCTCGTGGATGCGCTCAACCGCGCCCGCGACCCCAAGGTCAAGCGTGAGGCGCTCACCGCCATCGCCATGCTGCCCGTGGAGCAAAGCCGCGCACTCTACACGCAATACCTGCACGATAAGGACGACCGCCTGCGCGCCGCCGCCGCCGAGGGCTTTGCCCGCTTGCGCAAACCGGGCGACCTGCCGATGCTCGAACAGGCGTGGAAAGACGAACAAAAGGCTTCGCCGCGGCTCTCGCTGGCCTTCGCCCAGGTGATGCTCGGCAAAACCGGGTTGAGCGAATTCAGCCCGCTACGCTACCTCATCAACAATTTGAATTCGGCGGCGTACACCGGCGTGGCCCTCCCGTTTCTGACCGAACTGGCGCGCGACCCTGCCATTCGCCAGGCGCTCTACGCGCCCATTGGCAGCGGCACGCGGGACGAGAAAATCGGCCTCGCGCGCGTGCTGGCCATGAGCGGAGACAGCTCCAGCCTCGACGTCTTGCAGAGGCTGAGCAAAGACACCGATCCCCAGGTCGCGCAAGAAGGATTGCGGGCCCTGCGCAGTCTGCAGAGCCGGATGTAACTACTTCGCCTTCTTCTGCTTCTGCTGGCCGACGCGCACCTTGACGTGCAGTGTCTTGCCTTCCTGGAAAGCCTTGTGATCGTGACGCGCCACCGCGTCCGACAGGTACTTATCGATATCCGCGTCCCTCGGCAGGACGGCCATCAGGGTGAAATTGTCGTCGCAGGTCGGGCAGAAAGGCCGGAACCGCTTCACGTTCGGAATTGCCATAACTTCATCCAGTCTAGCAGAAGTTCGGCAAGCGCCGCCTCACCAGGTCCGATGTGGCGTTTTGGCCGATGTGGCCGGATTAGGGATTTGGCCCCGCAGCTTGGTTTCATGGTTCTAACTGTCCGGAAATGGGATTGGGTTCGTTTGGCACCGCGGCGATGCGGAGGAGGAGGAGGTTGTGGAGGGCGCGCTGGTACATGAGGTGGAGGCGGGCTTCGTAGCGGTGGATGAGAGCGAGGGCGGGGCCATCGGCGAGACCAGAGAAGGCGTCGGCCATGCGGTCGAGGTCGCCTCCCGGGGGTTGAGCGGCGGTCTGTTTGTCGATGAGGCGGGTTTCGATGGCCCAGGCGCGGCGCAGACGCCAATGGGATGCGACCATCTCCTCGACCATGGCGAGTTCCAGGCCGGTGGCAGGCCGCAGGTGGTCGACGTGGTCGGAGAGCGAGGCGGCGAAGGTTTGGGGGCATTCGTTTTCCAGGACCACACACTTAGCCAAGAGGCCGTGGCGGAGAGCGTTTTGAGCGGAGCGCTCTTTCCCCTGCGGGGTGAGCGGGCCGCGGGAGAGAGCTCCGTTGGCGCGATTAGCGAGCATGCGGCGAAGTGATGACATAGACCTCCAGGCGGGGACGGGCCGAAAGAGCAGGGCGCCTTCGGTGTGGACCAGCCAATCCAGGCTGCCGGCCGCCTTTCCGGCGGCTGGACCCGCTGGAAAGCGGGTCCGCGGGCTGAATAGCCCGCCCCACAAACCAGGGTAGAACGAGGGTGTGAGAGGGCGAGGCCAAATTGGGGTTAAGCGCTTTGTTTTGTGGGTGAAGATTTTTGTGAAGGGAATTCCGGAAGAAAGCGCGGAGAAGCGTTCACAAGAAATTACTTAATTCTGCATTTCACGGTAAAGCGGCTGAAACAGAGGGGGTTGCGGGATGGCGGCGGGGTCGATAATCAGGCAAAAAGGCCTGAAATTATCAAATGAGATGGTAGGGTGGGGTTGAGGGTTGAGATGTGGAATCTGAAGAGGGGTTGGGAGCGAGTGCAGCGGCCAGCGGCGGGGAGCGAGGCAGCGGGGAGCGAAACGGGGAGCCGGGGACAGAGCAGCCGGTCCCCGGAGCTCCTGGAGTGTGCGTCGGAATGGGTAAGACGGCGCCTGGGATTGGCAGTGGACGATCTGCAAGGGCTGGTGCTGGACACGAAGAGCCGGCGGGGGATCCTGAATTGCAGCCGGCAGTGGGGCAAATCAACGATTACGGCGGCGAAGGCAATGCACCATGCGGCGCATGAGCCGGAGAGCCTGACGCTGGTGGTGAGCCCGAGCGGGAGACAGAGCGCCGAGTTTCTGCGGAAAGTGGAGGGATTCGCGCGGAAGGCGGAGTACCCGGTGAAGGGAGACGGCGACAACGAGCTGTCGCTGGAACTGCCGAACCGGTCGCGGATTGTGGGGTTGCCAGGAAACGAGGCGACGGTGCGGGGCTTTTCAGCGGTGTCGTTGTTGCTGGTGGACGAGGCGTCGCGGGTGAGCGACGAACTCTACCTGACGATCCGTCCGATGCTGGCGGTGAGCGGCGGGGCCTTGTGGCTGATGAGCACGCCGTTCGGGAAGCGGGGGTTTTTTTACGAGGTGTGGACGGGCGGGGGAACGGGGTGGGAGCGGGTGCGCGCGCCGGCGACGGAGTGTCCGCGGATTTCGCAGGCGTATCTGAAAGAGGAACGGGAGGCGATGGGGGAGAGGTGGTTCCGGCAGGAGTACTTGTGCGAGTTCGAGGACTCAACCAGCGGAGTATTCGACCGGGACCTGGTTGAGGGGGCGGTGCGAGAGGGTGTGAGGCCGCTGGAACTGTGAAGAGCCGCAACCAAACGACCGAAGGAAAGACTTCAACGCGGAGGCGCGGAGACGCGGAGAAAGGCAGAAGAACAAAGACCAAAACAGAGAGCGAGGAGGAAGCGGAGAAATCTTCGCAGGGGGAGAAGAATTCAAAGAATGACAGGGATGAACACGGAGGAATAACGGATGATGAAAACAAATATGAACCGGTTTTTTGTGGGGGTGGACCTGGGGAAGGTGCACGACTATACGGCGATCGCGGTGGTGGAACGGGCGGAGCTGACAGGAGAGTGGGACCCAGTGATGTACACGTATCGAAAGGAGGTTGCGCTGCGGCTGCGGCACCTGGAGCGGATACCCTTGGGGACACCGTATCCGGTTGTGGCGGACCGGGTGACGGAGGTCACGCAGTCGCCGGAGCTGACGGGGAGATGCGAACTGGCAGTGGACGCGACGGGGGTGGGAAGGCCAGTGGTGGACCTGATCCACCTGGCGCGGCCGGGGTGCAAGATGATGCCGGTGCTGGTGACGGGCGGGGAGAGGGAGACGTCAGTGGAGGGCTGCTACGGAGTGCCGAAGCGGGACCTGATGGTGGGGCTGCAGGTGATGCTGCAGATGGGAGAACTGGAGATCGCGGGCGGGTTGAAGCATTATGCGGACCTGCTGGGGGAGATGGGGGCGATCCAGGTGAAGGTTACGCAATCGGGGCGGGAGCAATACGGGGCGTGGCGGGAGGGGACGCACGACGACCTGGTGTTCGCGGTGGCGCTGGCGTGCTGGGCGTTGCGGAAGAGGTATCCGCGGCGGCGGGGGAACGGCTGGTGGCAGAACGGATACCAGGACGAGGCGCGGAAGTTGCTGTTGTTTTAAGGAGACTGTTATTCACCGCGGAGACGCGGAGACACGGAGGAAAAAAGCAAAGTTAAGACCCGAGAGCGCTGAGGAAGCGGAGATCCTGCCGCCGAGGAACCGGGGACAGACAGCTCTGTCCACGCGGCGCAAAAACGGCGCCTTGGGACAGAGTAGTCTGTCCACGGGGTTTTGCGGGGCTTTGGATCTTCCGCGGCGGGTTGTGGCAAACTATAAATGGATCCAGACAATGCAAAACGCACAGACGGAGATGATGAAGCCTCCCTCGGTTGACGATCCCGTGCTGAGAGAGATCGTCCGCCGGTTGGTGGGAGTGTATCACCCGGAACGGATTTACCTGTTTGGCTCCACTGCACGCGGGGACGCTGGGCCGGACAGCGATTATGACCTGATGGTCATTCTCCCCGATGAAGCCCCACAGCATCTCCGGCGAGGGAATCCTGGATACCGAGCTCTTCGGGGAACCGGGGTAGCCGCGGACGTGCAGGTTTGGCCGCAGGGCGATTTCAATAGGCAGTTGCATCTGAAGGCGTCATTTCCATCCACCATCGTTCGGGAAGGGAAACTGCTGTATGGAGCCTGACCCGGTCCTTATCTCGAACACCAGGGAATGGCTTTTGCGCGCCAAGGAAGACTTGGACAATGCGCAGCATGATCTGAAGGCAACTCCTCCCTTTGTTAGGGACGCTCTGTTCCACTGTCAACAAGCGGTCGAGAAGGCGATGAAGGCTCTCCTTACGTGGCACGACTCGGCCTTTCGGAAGACCCACAATCTGGAGGGAGTTGGGCGAACTGTGCACAAAGATAGATGGCACGCTCGCCCCAGCAATGGAAGACGTCACGCCTTTGACTGAGTATGCAGCGAGGTTCCGATATCCCGGCGCGCCCTGGGAGCCAACCTTGCAGGAGGCGCAGGAATCCATCGAGATTGCACGGACATTCGTCCACACTATGCTCAAAAGGCTACCACCCCATTACGAGCCTTGACGATCACTCCAAAGACTCAATGGAATCTGGAGCGTAGACACACCTCCGCTTCGGTGGGTCACAGCGGAAGGAATCAGATTGCAAGGGGGGGATCAGCCGCGCAGGGGGAATTGCGCGCGGGTCAGAGGAGGGCGATCAGTGCTTACTGTCCTTCCTGGCGACCCACCAGACTTCACCGCGGAGCATGGGGATGCGTGGGGGAGGAGTCGGCGATCTGGAGTGAACCCCAAAACTGAGACAGAAAGTTAAGGACCAAATACATTGAATGGAGTGAGGAAATGGATTTGGCCCGATCAGTTTACAGTCGCGATCTGAAGATCGCCGTGATGCGCGCACTG
>Ga0116111_1001884_pt1 | contig 13643 bp, 10 predicted proteins | sample June2015DPH_8_10_FD_89720 | JGI IMG/M metagenome (GOLD analysis project Ga0116111, IMG submission 89720) | Peatland microbial communities from SPRUCE experiment site at the Marcell Experimental Forest, Minnesota, USA - June2015DPH_8_100 | ecosystem: Environmental > Terrestrial > Soil > Wetlands... | reverse complement strand
GGCTTGTGACCGCTCCGTCTTGTCACGCATTTCGCTGGGCGGCACGTAGCGAAAGCCAAGCGTCGAATTCAAATAGGCGACCGTTGAGGGTGGCGGCTCTTGCTTGACTTGGCCCCATAGCATCCCCCACGGGATTAGCAGCAAAATACTGGCAAAAACTGTTTTCACCATGTTATACGCGAGAGCAAGCGACGCTCCAAACCTCCACTTTCTGCTCAAAGCCAAATTGCCAATCGTTGCTGGACCAGACTCTGGTGCTTTGCACCACGGACCACCGAGGCCTACCTTGTCCTTGCAAAGCGCGGTTCCGTTCAGAGTTTGGGCAAGGCCCGGAAACGGAACCAAAAGAAGTACGCCCCCCAGACATCTCATTGGAGCTATCCCCGAGCCAGCTCTTGGAATCTTGCGAACGCGACTGCCACCAACGATTCTCAGTTATTGTGGTTGTGACGATGCTCGTATTCCCAATCCGAAAAACCAGTTCGGATCTTTTGACGTCGCGCGGCTTCTTGAATCCTCTCGGGGCTCGGAGAATCGTCCACCACGAAGAAGGCCTTGAGCCAGTCGTGTTTCATCTGGCACACTTCTTCGTCGTCCATGAAAACGGTCTGCGTGCTCGATTCTTCGGACTGCGGAAAACCGTTTTGCGGGTTGCCATCGAGGACGACTAAACCATTCTTTCGGATGACGAAATCGCGCAGCACCTCACCGTACGGCATCATCTTGTAAATGACGCGCCCCTCCCTGTATTCTGCGTCAACCTCTGGCTCAATGTAGATACGCATACGGGTGTGCGGAGCATTCGGCGATGTGCCCACGTCTTCGCCCATCTGATAGAACTGCTTTTGATATCCATAATCGTAAATCTCGTCCTCGACCGCTTGAATGACAGCCTTCACTTCAGACTCCGACACCTTCTGCCTCTGCGACTGCGGGCGGGCTTGAATCGAGAAACTGAGAAGTGCGAGCAACAACGTTAAAAGTTTCATGTGAGTTCCCCCTTGTCACGGTGCAAACACAATGGTCCTCGGAGGGCCAAAGGTGTTTCGGAACGGGCCATAGCTAAAGTTTATAGCTTTTTTATTAATCGGGAGTTCCGAATTAACCCATGGGGGACGCAGGCGGTACTGGGTATCTCCACTTGTGTTGTTCGCGCCTGCCAGAGCTATCCGTGCCGCTGCTAGAGAATCATTATGAGCTTGGATGGCATCCGCATTCCCGGCAGCTAGAGCCACTCTTGATTCGTTGGTGAGGTCCGGCGGGGCCAACTGCTTGGGGTTGAAGTGGCGGCTCCGACGGAGGCGGATGGCAACCTCCGCCATTCCCTCGCGCGCGTCGGCCAAATCCTCCGCACTCCCTCCTTCAGGATTGGGATGAAGGCTGGAGCCCTCATTGAACACTATATTCGTGATCTCAGCTTCCTCTTCGTTTTGAGGGTACTGGTACTGCGGTTTCTGATTTGGCGTCCCAGGGCTAGCGTTCCCGGCGTTCCCCGGGGCGGTTGGTCCAGGACCAGGACCTCCTCCCACAGGTACAGTTATGATAGGTCCTGGCTGCTGCGTACTTTGCGCAGTCAGATCTTGACCTCCGTTTTGGGACCCGTTCTGCGAAAATATGGGGGGCCCGGTGCAGGTGATGTTAGAGCAACCGGATGGCAGGGAGGTAGGGTTCAAGTTACCGCCGTAAGCGAGATTTATGAGATCCCCTGTGACCAGGTTGACGAAGAGACTGAAGATGTCACCAAACAACGACGACCAGAAACCCTGACCGCTGGGATCGTCTAAGTTGATGGGGTCATTCTCGACGTAAGCATAGCGATTCCAGGACTGCGGGTCGCCCACCACGCCTTCCAAGGGGTCGGGAGCCAGGAAACGCCCCTGCCCACTCGCATAGGAGCGAGCCAAAGCGTAGTCGTTGCCACTTTCCTGATCCCGTTCATACGAGGTGAACACCCAAGGCGTACTCGTGGTGTTGGTGCAGTTGGGGTCGTTGTTGCTATACCACAATTCTCCGAAGGGATAGGTTCCCTGGTCGCCTACACAATTGCCGTTGACATCGGTATACAAGCGCGGAGAAAGATGATCGCGATGCTGGTAGATAATCGTCCCTCCCGATCCGCCTGTGCTTCCGGTCACGATGGCTAGGAGATTGTTGCCGTAGAGATATTCGCGGGTCGGCGAGGTCACGGCCGCACCGTTGTCGTATTCGGCAATTACCTGTCCGCCTGAGCGTACAGATACCGTGGTCGAGGAGCCAGTGACCACTTTCTCCACCCGCAAGTGGTTGCCGTCGCACAGGTAAGTCGCGCTGTTGCCGTTGCCGACGAATCCGGTATTGCACTCTTCGCCGTCATAGGTGTAACTGGCACTCAGCGGAGACGGCTCGGAAATTACGTTGCCAGCGGCATCATACGTGAAGCTTGTAATTTGGTTGTTGACGGGATTGATGGTGAAAGAGGGAGCGGGTGCGCTTCCCACCGTCACGCTCTGCGCGCTGCGATTGCCGTAACGGTCATAGGTCTCCGCAACGCCCCACGCCGCATAAGTACCGCCGCCCGCTGTGTTCGCGGTGCTCAGCCGCCCAAGCTGGTCGTAGGTGTAGGTGGAGCTCCGCGAGGGCTGCACGAAATCGAAGATGCACTGGATCTGGCCATTGTTCCCGATGGGATTGCCAGTCGGACATTTTGTCGACTGTTGTTGATAATAATAAACTAAACCAAAAAGAGGCGTACTTCCTTTGGCGTACCTGATACTTGTAAGCTCAGAGGTCAGCGGGGCATAAGCCGCGGTCGCCACTACGCCGTTGCCATACGTGGCACTCAGAGGCCGACCGGCGGCATCGTAACTACCACTTGGGAGAGTAAGGTAAGCAATTGCGGAATTGCAGTTGCTACTAGTAGTAGCGACCTGGCACAAATGACCAACGTTGTCATAGTTGTAATCGACGACTCGCCCCGAGGGATATGTAACGCTCGTTAGTTGGTCACCCGAGTTATACGTGTATTGCGTCGTGTAGTTTGTGCTACCGATCGTCTTGACCACCTTCGTGACCCGTCCGATCTGATCGTAGGTGTACGCCTCGGACCCGGAGGGGTCCGTCATGGTTGCGAGGCGGCCGATCATGAAGGCCGTCCCGCTGCCGCCGCCACAGCTAGTGCCATAACAATAGCTCTCGGTTCCCGTTGTATCGGAATGAGTTTTTTGTGTTAGCTGATTGGCGGCGTTGTAAGTATAGGTCGTAGTAATGGTTGCCGAACCTGTTTGATTGGGGGCGGGTGCCGTTCTGCTGCATGGATTGGATGGATTGCCGCTGCACAGCCCTCCCGATGCGGCCACGTATGATAGGTTCACCGTTCCGGCTTCAGGAGTGATCTCTTGGGTCAATCGGCTGAGGCCGTCGTACCGCCAACTCCGGGTCTGCGCCCCTTGCGTAACCCCTGTCAGATTGCCAAGCACGTCATAGGTGTACATCGTAACTGAGGGAGAGGACGTTATCCCTCCGGTTCCTCCAGTGAACGTCCCTGACGCAGGAGTGGCTATAAAATCGGCGGCGGTGTAACTGACTGAAAAAGAAGGTGCGAATCCCACAGCGGTCATCGTGACGGCGGTCCCATTGACCGTCGCTGCGACAGGTGAGAGCGCAGAACCTAACGCAACGCCAAGACTCGCAGCGACCGAAGCAGCCGTTGAACTCGCGCACCAGTAGGCGGTTGCGGCGAATCCGTTCACCGTGACAGTGATGGAACCAGAATTCCCCGCCGCGCTGCCTGAAATCGTAATGGTCGCCGTCGCAAGTACGCCAGTGTTAGTGCTGGGCTCGTCTACCTCGATCACTCGGCCAAAGCCATCAATCCATTCCTGTTTCTGTTTGCCAGCTTCATCCACGGAGATGACTGGGAAGCCGTAGCCGTAGGTTGCACCGAAACTCTGCTGGCTTATGAGACCGCCCAGACTGGCTACCTTGGCCCCATACGCCGATCGGGCGACTTGGCCGTCAGGATGCCGAGTTGCAATTGCCCGTCCGAGCCCGTCATAGTACATAGTTTCGGACACGTTATTCGGATCGCCGGTCCCCATGTGAGGATGACTGCTGGAGATGACGCGATTCAGGCTGTCATAGACGCTCGTGACTGTAACCTCACCCGCAGGATTGTTGACAAGATTGCCGGTCACTGTGCGTCCAAGTCCGTCTAGCAACGCTTGCGTATGGGTGCAAAGAGTGCAACTAGTGGAACCCGTTGCTGCGGTATCGCCGACCGCCACGTACGAGTCGATCTCAGTCTGCCCCTGCGAGGGCACTTGGTACTGATTGAGTGTCCATCCAATAGGATAGTCCGTGGCCGTTGGCCGATTAAAAGGGTCGACGTAATGGCGATAAGTCGTTTCCTGGTTGTAGTCGGTCACCGTGGCAATTTGCCCGGTCCAGTAGTAGTAACCCGTTGATCTCGTTCCAATAGCATCCGTCACTGAGGTCACATAGGCATTTGTGGGGGCCGCCGTCGTATAAGTAGCTGGAGGATCAGAACCACTATCGATGTAGAAATGGTTGGTGTCGCTGTAGGAATAGGTGGTTGGGTGGTTGTTCGAGTCGAGAACCTTTACAACCTGCCCTGTTGTGTCGTAGGATGGTATTGCAGTTGTTAAGAACGTTTGTCCACTCACCCATTTGCTGATTTGTGTAGCATTTCCCCGGGTTGTATAAGAAATGCCAAAGTCCGTGTCATCATGATTAGGCGCGCCGGTCACGAGCTTTAAGGGGGACGAACCATTGCTTCCATAACCATCGTATGTGATCTTAGTCTGTGCGACTAGAGTGCCGCCCGAGCAACTCGACCCTGTCCCTTTTCCACACACCGTTACAGATGTTGGCCTATTGATGTCGTGTGTCGCAGTTGTCAAATAGGTGGTGTATGTCGCACGGTCTGGAGTGGTGGGAAATGCGCCGGGGTAATAGCCCCACTCCTGAACGGACTGCACATTGCCATTTTGATTGCTGTCGTAGGCATATTTGGTTTGCTTTGCAACTTGCGTCCCGCCCGGCATCGGAAAACTTGTCGTTTCTGCTAGCAACTTAATATAAGCTGCCCCATAGTTATAGGGAATAGGATAGTTTGTTGAAAAGTCCCAAGTCTTCCCGGTTGTTGAAAGTGTGTTGCCGCTGGAATCTTTTGAGACTATGCTGGTCGCCCATGCGCCGTTGTTTAGAGTAAATATATAGTTGGTGGTGTCTCCGGTCGGCCTCGTCACTGTCGTCTGCTGCTGGCATCCAACCTGAGTCGGACTGCAGTTGCTAAGTACCGTAGGAGTGTATGTCCACGTAGAGCCATTTGCAGTCCTTGAGTTAAGCCAGCTAGTCTTACCCCCGTAAGCGTCTGTAAAAATAGTGTGGCTGTAGTTAACGACACCGCCCGTAGGCAAAGTCATACTTATCAATTGGCCGTAATAAGCACTCTGACCACCGGGCGAACCACATGCAGGATTTCTCGTGGTGGAATCGCAATCGTATTTGAACGTATAGGTGGAGTCATCCGGGAGCGTGAGGGTCTGAATGACGTACATCGTGCAATTTGATGAACATTCAGCTACGCCAGGAAAGCCGAAGTTGGTCTTCATCGAGATCTGCGAGGTTGCTGCCTTGTAGATTCCAACGCCACCTGCGGCATTAAGGACGTAATAACAATAGAGCGTCTTGGAGTCGCAAGGTGCGCCAGCATCCACAAATACGATCATGCGCCCAAGGGTGTCGTAGAATCCCCCACTTAGCGGGAGATTGTTATACTCATCATAGTACAGGTTAAGGCCAGGGTCTGCCGACAAGTAATTGCCATTCGTATCCTCAGTTGCAATGTAACGACCATATTGGTCTGTCACTCCAAACTGGTCTATTGCGAACTGTGGATCGGCGGCATTCCATGCCGTAATGTACACAGCCGTTCCGTCCGGAGAATAGATCGTGTAGGATCCGCTATAGTTCTCGATTCCGTCTACAATATTGGAGGTCATCGAAGCGCTGTACCCAGAAGAATCTATTGCAAAGCCCGTCCCAGTCGGACCGCACTGCGCGCTAAAATCAGAGTTCAGCAAAAAGGTGTGGTAGGTGAAGCTCGAACTATACCAGGTAAAGAAGGACGTGCAATTTCCCAGCGAACTGGGGAAATTTTGGTTAGCGCCAAATAACGCTTGCTGCCTTAGTCGCCAACCGCCTAGAAGGAATTTCCCTGGACTACCGGCGTACCCAAACGGTGTCCAATATCCATCTGCATATATTTGCCAAAAGTTGCTGTCGTAATCCAGTGTCACTTGATCGGGTTGCTCATGGCTCCTTTGCGGAAACGATCCCAATGGGATGCTCAAGTGCAGATTTCCGTTAGCTGCATCCGCGAATCCCAACTCAACGGCCTCGGGTGTTGAGAAGGGCGTCTCTCCTGAGCTTGTGAGGTAATCCTGTTGGCTTTGAGCGAACAAGGGTACACTAGTGAGTCCCGCGGAGCGAAAGAGCGCAAGTGCTAGCAAAAGGGTTGAGCATGATCGCATGAACGGCCCAAGAGCCTTCGGGAGATAATTGCTATATACGGCCGATTCGAATAAATCACTCTTCATTGGGTGCTCCGGTTGAAGCATTAGTTGCTGAATCACATTGACAAGGATTCGCACGTCATTTATGGCTCGAAATCATCGTCTATGGCTCGAAATCGTCGACCGCGATATTTGTGTTTAAAAGGAATTCCGACAAGTTAATCGTAAGCAAGCGTTGGCCGTGCACCTTTTCCGTGATCGAGAAGGGAGCGAGAATTCCGTCGACTGAACGATAATCCCCGAAGTCAATTTCGTGCGACTGATTCGCCGCCGAGTCCCTCCGACTCGAAACCAGAAATGTATTTGGGTCGATGAAATAGTCTATGCTCGACGAGTTCGCAGGCGGACGGCTCATGTTAGAGCCGCGCTGATGGCCGACTCGGATGTGGTGAGATAAACGTCCGTGGTGCTTTACCAAACCGACATAGATGATGCTGGTTGGCGATTCCTTCAGCGCATCTAGCAATTCGGTGTATGGAAAAACAATCAGTTGTGTAGGGAACGGAACCGCTCTGATCGTGCCATCCCTTTCCTTTACAAATCCAGTGCCATTGTTAAGAATTCTCGATTGCATTCCATCAGGAAGAGATGCATCAAGCCGAAAGCGCGTTCTGCCGCAACCTTTCACTGTCACGGCTCCCCGCACTTCGCTGTCCCAGTAATACGTGATTGTTCCCTTGCCTGTAAAATCGCGGATGCCCCTTAGCAAATTGATCCCTCCTGCCGCATTGAGGGTCTTTGTCACGATCATCAGAGCTAGCTGGTCTCGTTCTGTTGTTTGCGCGGTCAACTGTGCCGGAATAAGGAACGCAGCAATAACGACAACAATTTGAGAATAAGTCATGGTTCCCTCTGTGAGACAGGAGATGTGCCGAGAAGAGATGCAACGAATCGGGAAAATGATAGGGGATTTTCGTGAGTGGGTTCGGAACTCATAACGGCGAGGATGGTGTAGGGATCGTCAGCCCTCATGACATCGGTGATCCCCGGCGCGTTCCTAACAGCGGCTAACGCCTGAGCGCCGCCGGCGGCATTCACGACACGCGTAAGGACTTCGAGCAACATGGGGTCTCGCTGAGGCGGCTTGGGTTGCACCTGGCTCAACAGAGACGTGCAAGTAGCGACCACTGTTAAGAACACAACCGCACGGATGACGGACATATACCCTCCGGGAATTCTCAGCAATCAATCACTTCGAAAATCAGTCACTTCAAAAAACGACAGACAAACTTTTCTACTTACTGCAATGTGACCAGCACTTCGATCACGCCCGTGCCAGCATCCAGTGATCCCAAAGACTTGCCGATCACGGCTCCCGTGAGCAGACTGCGGTCCGTGCCTTTCATGGCCCGGCCCAACGTAGACGAAGCAACCAGAAGATCCCCAGTCTTAATCGGGCCGTTCTCTGCGCTGACCTTGGTCGGAACAATGCCGACCATAGCCATCGGCACTTCGCTCGTACTGGTCTTGGGGTTAGTTGTTTGTCGTCTGCCCACCACGCCCGGCTTGGTTGAATAGATCCCCGCAACCATCGTCGAATACGACTCATTGGCCCTAAGGAACTTGCCAGGAGCACCCGGATCGATCACCAGAACATCGCCAGGCTCGTAATTTGTCCGGTCTCCGCTCACATCGACCGACTCGGCATAGTCGCCGCCGCACGTACCGCCAACCCCTGTAAACGCCGTACTCTGTACGGTGCCGTCGGCGAAAGTGATCGAAGCGCCGCTGCCGCTCGTCAGCTTTACATTGCCATTGACTTCCAGCCGGGCCCCTGGCGTCGTCGTGCCGATGCCGACGTTGCCGCTCTGCTGGACCGCCAAACCGTTAACGCTACCATTAATGTCTGCGCCCAAATACAAGTTACCGTTTGCTGGTGTCATCAGTTCATAGGTGCAATACGTTCCCCCGCACCATTGCACTGGGGACGCATTCGTTCCGTTGCGTAATGTTAGGGCAACACTATTATTGACGCCCTGGATGTGGACAAGAGCCGCTGGGCTGGTCGTGCCGATGCCGAGGTTGCCGCTTTCTGTAAGAACCATTCTGTCGAAAGCATGCCATTGAGCGTAGGTTTGCGGACTACTCAAGGCACCAACATGGGTCGTCCAGACGAAATTCCCGTTCTCGTTGGAAAAAGTAACTTGGTTGTAGACGGGATCTGAAATGGTGTAGTTTGAACTCGCGTTGTTCCAATAAGCGCCATAGCCCATGCTGAATCTCTGATAATTATTTGCGACTGCCAGATTTGAGTTTATATAGAGACTATTTCCGAGGAGCATCAATCCGGCGCCTTCTATGTCCAATTGTGCCCCAGGCGTCGTCGTCCCGATGCCGACGTTGCCACTCGGCTTGACAACCACATCCTGCGCACAGCCAGAGCTGTCTTGGTTCAGCCGGAAATGGAGAAGCAGCGTTTTCCGTTTAGTGTAGATTCCGCCCCTGCGGGGCGGGGATTTTCAAGGCATGGGGGTCTATCGTCCGATGACTCCTTCCGGTCAGTGTGCAGCGCGAGAGAAGAGCCCTCCCGCGCTGCTAGACATCGGCTCGATGAGCCCGCCAGATTATCCCTCGGCATGGTTGCATCCCTGCAGAGTCTGCCTCCGTTTCACCCGGCAAGTTCATTTTAGCTCCTGACAGCCTCATCCGTTACTGTCCCAGTTAGCCATCCCCCGCGCATGCTGCACAAGAAAGCCGCCCAGACATCGGGCGGCGTCGCGGTGATTGCGATTCGCTTTACGGCAACCGCAGGAAGCCATGAAAGACATTATTCGCGTCGATGTAACTCCGGATCGAGTTTTTCCGCAGCCTGTTTAGCCACTTATCTGGGCGTCGCCACGAAACCGTGCCAGACTCCGTCGGCGGACTGATAAAGCCCAGCTACACGCAGATTATTGGTGATTACGAAGAGATCCGTCTGCACCGCGCCCGGCTTATTCCAGCCTTCGATGTGGCCGCCAATGATCTCGAACCCAGCCCAATTGTTGTTGGTATTGAGTTGGGCGGACCCGTTCATTATGCCTTCGTCGTCGATGCCTTGCACCCAGCTATTGGACGCTCCCGGGAAGTCAACAGAGACAAAAACATCGCCAATCATGCGGTGGACAAATCCGTGCTGAACGCCTTGCGCGTCCCAATAGGCGCCCACCGTGACGCCCCAATCGTTGGTCATAATTGGGATCGTGCCCCCGACTGCGTCGGGAAATCCGAAAACCGTGCCACGATTGGGAAAAATCGGGCTTCCCACACATGCGAAGGAGATGCCATTGGAGTCAACAACGTATGAGGTTACCTGTCCCCAGTCGTTAATCCCAACTGCAAGGCCGTATGTGTATTCAGCCGGACAGGGATCATTGACGTAGGAATATTGGCCTTCTTTCCAGATCGCCAGATGCGCGACACCATCCGCGCCCCAGTATGTCAGAGCGATCTGTCCTTCGGAGTTGGCATTCGTCCCTGCCGTGTTGGTGGCTTCAGGCACGTCGATGACCTTCCATCCATCCTTAAGGAGAACAGCGGTGTGGATGTTGCCGTCAATTCCGACGTACATCTGGCTTACTAGCCCGCTGTTGTTGACCCAGGTCACAAACCAGCCAGTGTCGACCTCGTGGTAGAGGCCCGGTGAATCAACGGTCTTGAAGTTATAGTCCCGCGGCCCCAGCTTTTCCGGGTGATAGATCGTTTGGGCTCTTAAGAAGCTGCTGCTGGTTAGGGTGATGCAGGGTAGAAGAATCAGGAGGCTGAGCATTCTTCGTAACATGGAAAATCTCCTTATGGAAAATCGCCTCAGGGGATGGGCGTCTCAACAGGCGGGGCAGCCTCTTCGGGGAGGCAAGATTCTTACCGCAACATCTTCTGCTTAGGGTCTACTCAATGTCAGTGATGCTGGTCACATCTTGTCGGTTAGGCCCGACATCAAAGCGTTAAGCTGCAAAGTTTTGCGCTGTCCGATGGGATTCAGCCTGTCAGCATCTGCGCAAGTCGCCTGACGCCGAAGTCGCCGCTGCTGACGAGCTGCCTCCAGCTTGCGGTCGCGTTCGGCGTGGATCTCCGCCTGTCGCCCCGCAAGCATTTCGCTCGGCTTCACGTAGCCGATGGCGCTGTGCAGCCGGACATAGTTGTAGCGGTCCACATACTGTTGGATCAGGCGTTTCGCATCTTCCGGTGAGAGCGGCGTTCCCGGTCGAATGCATTCGCTTTTCAGCGATTTGTGCCAGCGCTCCAGCTTTCCGTTTGACTGCGGATAGTTCGGCGAGGTTCGGACATGAGTCATGCCCGAGATGCGAATGAACTCCTTGAAGTCGCGAGCAATGAACTGCGGGCCATTGTCCGAGATAATGCGTGGCCTCGCTTCCGGGTACTTCTCCTTGGCTCGCTGCAGGATCACTTCGACATCCTCCTCTCGCATGGACTCACGCAGATCCCAATGCACGAGGAAACGACTGAACCCATCCAGAATGCTGCACAAGTAATAGAAGGTGCCGCACAGGTTGATGTAGGAAACGTCGATATGCCAGTGCTGGTGCGGCTGCAGCGGCTGCTCGAAACCACTCCCCTTGCGCGAGGGTCGTCTCTTCCACCGGGATAACAATCCAGCCTGCTTTAACACTCGCCAGACGCTCGCCGGACTGACCGCCACAACCTCAGCGTCAAGCATCATGAACGTCAGCCGCCTATAGCCTTCCAGCGGATTCTGCAGGTGGAAACCGATGATCGCTTCTTTCTCCCACGGCTCAAGCCAGAAATCACGAGGAACCCAACCGTTGTGCTCGTTGACGCACCCGTACCGCTGCCGCCAGTCATAGAACTTGCTGGCGGTCACGCCCAGCCAATGGACAAACCGTCCGACACTGATCTCAGCCCTTTCCGACCAGCGCCGGACGAAATCCACGACTTGGTCCCGCACATCATGCGGCACCCAGCTACCGGTCAGAGTTCCCCAAGACTTTTTTTTAACGCGATGTGCTCGGCCATCAACTCAGCCAAGACCTCATCCTTGGTTCGCACCTTCTTCTCCAAGAACTCAATGCGCTTCTGTTTCTCTTCCACTTGGCGGTGCGGGCGCTCCTGAGACTGAAAAGCGGCGGCTCCGTTCTCGAACAGCTCCTTTTGCCAGCGGTAGAACACCGTCGGCCGAAGTCCCAGTTCTTCACACAGGTCCGAGACTGGCACCTTCTCCAAAAGATGCCGCCTCAAGATAGCTACCTTTTCTTCTGCGGTGAAATGCTTCCGTTCCTTCCTCATACGTTCGCTCCGTTATCTTAACGGACGAACGCTTTCTCCATTTCCAACTGAGGCGGGACAGAGCTGCAATTGCTGATATTGAAATCGCCGGCCGCGGACCTGCCTTGTTCAACGCGCCAATCGGTGCCGCCTGTGGCGGTATTGTTAATCTGAACCCCGAATATGTCATTTGTGGCCGAGCTGCGGACGCTTAAAAGGGAATAAAGCGAGCTGTTGCTGAGGAGAATATTGCCGCCGTCTACCTCCAGTTTGGCCCCTGGCGTCGTCGTGCCGATGCCGACGCCGCCATTCGACTGCGTAATGACCGAGTTGCCAATCGTCGAACCTCCTGTAAAGAGCGGTACGGTGTTCGCCGTGCCGCCAGTGGTAGTCACGTTCGTCTGCGCAGCCGCACTCGCGGCAAGCAATACAAGGAAAAAAGCGAGTTTCTTCATCTGCTTGTGCATGGTTTTCATCCCTTCGTTTCGTTCCTGGCTTCTCCGAATTTGCCGCTTACTGTAGCGCGACCGCCACTTCAATTACTCTTGTGCCGATCCTTGTTGCATAGTTCCCAATCTTCATTGTTAGCAATTTGTAAGCAATTCGTATTCGTGAAAACTCGCTGTTCGACTGTGGCAGACTCGTAGCGCAGCACGTCGAGTGTAGGAGCATTGCTCATCCGTTCTGTTCCGATCGAGGAGGGTGGCAGCGCCCGTCTCGGGAGTTGGCCCGGCCGACCACGTGACACTGCCGGTGAGCGTTACATCATTGATAGCCTTTCCACCGCTCAACGCGGCGATTGATTGGGACGCCAAAGACACTGCCTGAGGATTGCTTTGTGGAGGATTCTGCGCGACTGCTACAGATGCGAGGAGCAGGATTAGGGGCACACCGACTACGAAGCGAGCCATTGGCCCACCTCCAAGTGGTTTTCGGTTGGCCCCCTCGAATCAACCGTGGGCGAGACGATAAAAGAAACTGCTCATCGGTGTCAAGTTAAAAGACAAAAAAAATGTACTCGCACTGGTGCGTGACGAAACTCACTTGGCTACTGCAACCTTTCGGTGTCATCTGGTGCGCCTGCGTGCAATAGTGAACTCGCCAACGTTTCAATAACCAACCGTTCGCAGCACTTGATTTGGTTTACATCGTGTGAAGTTGACTTTCTGTGGACTCTTCGCGTTTGGCGAATGATAGTCAGTCTGTGAGCTGTCCGATGACCCAAGCAATACCGTGTGCGACGTGGCCCCCGGGTATGCATTCCACGTCAGCGTACAGCGTCGTTTAGAACCGGGTGAGACCGAGACAATCCCCTCTGGTTCCGGAATACGCTGGCGGCCGGAATGAGTTCCTTTCCTAGCCGCCGATCCCACCGCTTCTGCCATGCCCATGTGGGGCGGGGCGCTTGCCGTTTTACCCTGCCGATGAGTTGCCGATGGCGGGGGGAATGGGCCGCCGATCTGCACCGTGATCCTGGTTCCATTTCGCCGTACTTCCCGCTCCCGATTCGCGCTCTGATTCCGACCCGATCCGCCACGCTTTGCGATGCCGATTTGTGCGTTGGTCGTGATCCGATTCGTCGCGCTTTGCGCGCCCGATTCGTGCCCTAGTCCCGGTGCGATTGGCGGCGCTTTGCCCTGGCGATTAGCCTCCCGATTGGCCATCATTTCCGCTCTCCATTAGTCCGTCGATTCGCTGCCCGAAAGCGAGGCGATTCGGAAGCAGTCGGTGTGGCGCGAGCGCGGTGGATTGATGCTCCCGGAGGCCGAGGCGGAGTCGGTTTCGCTGGGATGAGGTGTTGGAGACGGGCAAAGTCAAAACCTGCGGTGCCTACGGCACCGGGAG
>Ga0116111_1001877_pt1 | contig 13701 bp, 9 predicted proteins | sample June2015DPH_8_10_FD_89720 | JGI IMG/M metagenome (GOLD analysis project Ga0116111, IMG submission 89720) | Peatland microbial communities from SPRUCE experiment site at the Marcell Experimental Forest, Minnesota, USA - June2015DPH_8_100 | ecosystem: Environmental > Terrestrial > Soil > Wetlands >... | reverse complement strand
TATGAGCAGGGCAAAGGGACCCTGGGGGAGTTGGCGGAACAATTTGGGGTAAGCGAGGGCTGGGCCAAGAAGATCTCCGCCACCCGCACGCGCACGGGGCAGATCGAGCGGCCACCGTGGCGACGTGGCCCGGTGAGCCGGGTGACGGTGGCGGTGCAGGCGTGGCTGGGGGAGCAAATCCGCAAGCAACCGGATCTGACCCTGCGGGAATTGCAGGCGCAACTGCAAGCGGCCCAGGGGTTGCGTTTGAGCATCGGGCGGCTGTGGCTGGCCCTACGGCAGATGGGACTGCCTCTTAAAAAAAGTCACTCCACGCCCAAGAGCAAGAAACGCCGGAAGCGCAGCAGCGCCGGCAAGCGTGGCAGGAAGCCATAAGGCAGATCGACCCGCAGCAACTGGTGTTTCTGGACGAGAGCGGGGCCAGCACGCAGATGACCCGCAATTACGGCCGCGCTCCGGGTGGAGAGCGAGTAGCGGAAGGCACGCCCCACAGCCACTGGCATACCGTAACCATGCTGGCGGCGCTCACCACCCGAGGTTTGCAGTCGCCCATGACCATCGAGTCGGCGACCGATGGCGATGTCTTCCTGGCCTATCTGGAGCAGGTGTTGTGCCCTCAGCTCCATCCCGGACAGGTAGTCATCATGGACAATCTGTCCGCACACAAAGTGGCCGGGGTGCAGCAACTCATCACCGCCACCGGAGCGCGCCTGATTTACCTGCCGCCCTATTCCCCTGACTTCAACCCGATTGAGCAAGCCTGGTCGAAGATCAAGCAGGGGCTGCGCTCGGCCAAAGCCCGCACCGCAGAAGCTCTGGAAAGCGCCATTGCAGAAGCCTTGGCAGCCATTACTGCCGACAACGCCTTAGCTTGGTTCTCTCATTGCGGGTATGGTCTACAATAACGCTGAAAACGCTCTAGAATTGCACGATAAAGAGAGATGAATCTTGGGTCATCTCTGGAAAGGTCGTCCAAGAGGAACAGTGCGGCGCTTAAGCTACGAACCCACTAAGGCATTTCCGGAAGGGTCGCTGGACTGCTGTAGGATTCGATAGAGACTGGAGCGGCTTATTTGAAGTATCTCGGCTGCGCGCGCCTTGTTTCCATCCACACTCTGCAACACGCGCTCAATGTGCCTTCTCTGCATATCAGCCAATGGCACCAGCACATCGCCCCCATTGCTGACGTCAGCAACCACGCTCTTTACGGAGTCGGGAAGATCGCGGACATCTATCGTGCTCGTCGCCGTCATCATGCACCCGCGCCCCAGAACGTTTTCGAGTTCACGAATATTTCCTGGCCAAGAATGGCGTGACAGCACGGTCTGCGCCCTGCGCGTCAGGGTCGCGACCGGTTTCTTCAATTCCGTCGCATAACGGCGAAGAATGTCCTGCTCCAGCAAACGCAGGTCTTCCTTGCGATCAGCAAGCGGCGGCAGCTTGATTTCGATCATGGAAAGCCGGTAATACAAATCCTCTCGAAATTGTCCCTGAGACACCATCTTCCGAAGATCGCGGTGGGTTGAGGCTACCACGCGGACGTCTACCTTACGAGAAGTCGGGGCTCCGACCTGCCGCACCTCTTGGTTCTGAAACACGCGCAGCAGCTTTGCCTGCATGGCCTGCGACATCTCGCCGATTTCATCCAGAAACAGCACGCCGCCATGAGCGGCTTCTATCAAACCAATGCGGTCCTGATTGGCTCCCGTGTACGCTCCCCGAACGGATCCGAACAACTCACTCTCCAGGAGCGTTTCCGTAATAGCGGCACAGTTACAAACCACGAAGGGCCTGGTGGCAACTGGACTCAGCCGGTGCAGCACGCGCGCCACCAGCTCCTTGCCGGTTCCTGTCGCACCGCCAATCAACACGGTTCGAAAATGCGGTGCGATGCGGCGTATGGCCACGAAGATTTCCTGCATGATCGGGCTTTGTCCCACCATTCCCTCAAACTGGAGCGCGTGGTAGACGTCCTCTTCCAGCCTGGTGCGGTGCTCGCGGCGTCGCACTTCTTGGAGCAACAAGCGGATGCGTTCCCGCAAATGCTCGACCGTGATTGGCTTCAGGAGGTAATCGCACGCGCCCTGTTGAATTGCCCGTACCGCTGATTCAGTGGAGTAGTCGGCTGTCAGCATAACTACATCGGCATTTGGATCGATCCCGAGAATGCGTTCCAGGACCTCCATCCCTGAGGCCTTAGGCATAGTCAAATCCAGCAGGATGACTGGGGGATGACGCTTCTGAACGATGGTTAGCGCTTCTTCCGGGTGAGTTGTCGAGAGAAAATCCACGTTTTCAGAAGATATTGCCTCACCGACAAACTCCAGGAAGTCTGCCTCGTCGTCGATCGCCAGCACCGTCACTTTCGATTCACGCGATTCAGTTTTCTTAACTTGCTCTAGTTCACTCATTAAATCATCTCCCGCCGAGATTTTTCCTGGTCTCCCGGAGATTCCCGTTTGGGCAGAAAGCAATAGGGCTAGGCAGCTTTCTGGTTAGGCTTTGAAGATACTGCGCAACTTCTCATCCAGAGCCATTTTCGTGAGGGGCTTGTGGGCGAAGTAAGTTCCGGGTTCCAGGCTGTCCTCCCGCGAGATTAAGTCACCACTGTAGCCAGAAACAAACAGCACCTTCAGTACCGGAATCTTCTGCTTCAGCCTATCGGCCAGCTGTCGGCCGCTCATGCCGGGCATCACCACGTCGGTAAGCAGCAGATCGATTGGCCTTTCTTGTTTTTCGGCTATCCGGAGGCCTTCCCGACCGTTGCTGGCCGCTAGCACAGTGTAGCCCAATTCTTCTAACTGGATGCTTACAATCTCTCTCAAGGCAGCGTCGTCCTCTGCAAGTAGAATCGTCTTAGACGCGGCAGTCTTGGGCCTTGCGTGCTCTCTTTTTGGAGCTGCCACAGGGGCCAATCCGCACTGGCGAGGTAGGTATATCTTGAAGGTCGTACCGCCCGGTACTTGCGTGTCGACCGAGATGAAACCTCCGCTTTGTCGGACAATCCCGTATACCGTGGACAGGCCCAAACCCGTTCCTTTTCCCATCTCCTTGGTCGTAAAAAATGGATCGAAAATGTGCGGCATCGCTTCCGAGCTAATGCCGGTCCCGGTGTCGGAAACGCAGATCATCGCGAAGGAACCGGGCGGCACATCCAGAGACATTGTTGAACCAGACTCGTCAAGTTCGACATTGTGTGTCTCAATCACCAGCTTGCCTCCCTGCGGCATGGCATCGCGGGCGTTGACTGAGAGGTTCAGGAGGACTTGGTCAATCTGCGAGGGATCAGCCTTCACGGTCCACAGGTTCCGATCGAGCGTTAGAATTACTTCGATGTCCTCCCCGAGCAGACGCGGCAGCATTTCGGCGAGATGAGTAATGCTCACATTCAGGTCCATCAGCGTAGGGGCGAACACCTGCAGGCGGCTGAAGGCCAGCAACTGACGGATCAACGCGCTTGCACGCTGCGCGGCGTCCTTGATCTTCATGATTCGGGGCAGGTTCAGATCCGAGGGCGACAGGGTCTCCGCGATCAGGTCGCTGTAGCCGATCACAATGCCCATGATGTTGTTGAAGTCGTGTGAGACTCCGCCCGCTAACCTGCCGACGGCCTCCATTTTCTGCGCCTGGAGGAGTTGGGATTCGAGATGCTTCCTCTCTGTATTGTCGATCAGAAATCCATGCCACAACACGCTGCCATCCTGCTGGCGTTCCGGCGAGGCATCTCCTTTGACCCAAACCAGCCCCCTTTTCGGGTGGTTTACACGGAACTCTTCGTGCCATGGCGTTAACGATCGGAATGAATCGGCAATGGTTGCGTTAACGTGGCCGAGATCGTCAGGATGAATCGCCGCCAACACAGGCGCGGCATCCTGGCTGGCAGCGTCTGGAGCGACATCAAATATATCGCGCAACGCTGAGCTGGCAAAGGGTATAGCGCTGGACCCGTCTGGCCGCATGAGAAAAGAATAAACAATGCCTGGAACGGTGGCAATGATCCTGCTCAATTCCTCTTGAATGGCCCCTGCCTCTTTGCGCGCCGTAATGTCCTCGACCGTGCCTTCGTGAAGCACTACTTTGCCCTCGGCGTCGCTCACGGCCCGTAGGTTCATTGACACCCACTTTTTTTTGCCATCTTTGCCATAGATCTCCAATTCGACACTGTGCACCGCTCGATCGTTTTCCAGCACGTGTGCCAACTCTTGCAGCGCGTTGGGATCGACAAATAACTGGCGGCCCACGTTTGAGACCTCCGCCAGGAGCTGTTCGGGAGAATCATAGCCATGCATCCGCGCCAATGCGCGATTGACGCTCACGGGCCGGCCCTCGGGCGTGATCTGGAAGATTCCAATGACGGCGTCTTCAAAAATAGAGCGATACTTTTCCTCTGCTTGACGCAACCTATCTTCGGCAATCTTTCGCGAAGTGCAGTCCTGCTTGATAGCAACATAATGGGTGATCCCACCATTGCCGAGGTACACTGGCGTAATCGTCATCTCCTCGGTGTAAACGGTTCCATCTTTGCGCCGGTTGATGATCTCCCCGTACCAGGTATTCCCTGAGCTGATGGTTGCCCACAGATTGCTATAAAACGCACGGTCCTGTTTACCCGACTTCAATAGCCGGGGATTGTTACCCAGAACTTCTTCCGAAGCGTACCCGGTCAGTTGTGAAAATGCGTGATTGCTCCACAGGATCGTGCCGTTGCTGTCGGTAATCACGATGGAGTTGGCAGCCGCCTGCAACGCCGCAGCCTGAAGTCGAATGGTCTCTTGCGCCTTTTTCCGTTCGATCGCATACTTCAGCGACCGCCCCAAGGCCGGCCCAGCGATGGTCCCCTTTACGAAGTAGTCTTGCGCTCCCGCGTGGGCGGCCTGCACTGCGGTTTCCTCATCGTCCAGGCCTGTCAATATCACAACGGGAAGCTGGGGAAACTTCGACTGAAAGCGGACAAAGGTCTCTAGTCCGCGACTGTCGGGAAGAGAGAGATCCAGAAGCACAACATCGGCAGGGTTCGACCTCAGCTTCTCAAGGCCAACCGACAAGCGCGCGGCGCACTCTAGCGTGAACCCATCGCCACCAGCTTCCTTCAGCATCTCCGCAATAAACCGGGCATCGCCCGGATTATCTTCGATCAGTAGAACATGGGTCGGCATAACCCCTCCCTTCTGTGCTCTCTTTGGGAGGAAGCTTTACAATGCTGATCCAGAAATCCTGGATCGCCTGTACAACCTCAACAAATTTTTCCAAGTCCAGCGGCTTAGTGATATAGCAGTTGGCGTAATGGTTGTAGGACCTCAGAATGTCCTCTTCCGCTTTGGAGCTGGTGACGATCACCACGGGGATTCGTCGCAAATCCGGATCCGCTTTGATTTCCGAGAGGACCTCGCGACCATCCTTCCGCGGGAGGTTAAGATCCAGCAAAATCAGATCGGGCCGTGATGCATTGGCGTAACTGCCTTGTTTGCGCAGAAAGGCCAGCGCCTCTAGGCCGTCGGAAACGGCGCGCAACTGGTTAATGATTTTTGACTCCCGCAACGCCTCCCGCATCAGTCTGACGTCTCCGGGGTTGTCTTCCACCATCAGAATTTCAGCTGGCCGAACTTGCATGTACTCTCTGATAGCCACCATTACTCACCTCTGCCATTGGGATAGTGAACGTAAACGTGGATCCCTTTCCGGGCTCCGACACCACCCAGATCCGGCCTCCATGCCGCTCCACAATCTTCTTAGTGATTGCCAGACCGATGCCCGTACCCGGGTACTCGCGGCCCGCATGCAGGCGCTGAAAGATTACAAAAATCCGGTCGGCATCGTGTGGTTCGATCCCGATGCCGTTATCGCGCACGGAAAAGCGCCACTCGCCGTCTTCCTGTTGGACAGACACGTGAATGCGGGGCGGTTCCGGGCCGTGAAATTTCAGGGCATTTCCGATCAGGTTCTGGAAAACCTGGCTCAACTGCGTCGCGTCGACCGGGATCGTGGGCAAAGGATCGTGGCTGATGACCGCGTGTGTCTCTTCGATCGCCGCCTTTAAGTTGACCTGCACTGCCTCGAGCACGCTCTCGCTGCTGGTAGAAGCGAACTCTTTGCCGCGGGTGCCCACTCGGGAATAGGCGAGCAGATCGTTGATCAGCACCTGCATGCGATGGGCACCGTCCACCGCAAACGCGATAAAATCGTCCGCATCGGCGTCGAGTTTACCGCGATAGCGCTTCCCCAAAAGTTGGGTGTAGCTGGCCACCATGCGCAAGGGTTCCTGCAGGTCATGCGAGGCCACGTAGGCGAACTGTTGCAGGTCGGCATTGGAGCGGGCCAGTTCCTCGGCCCGCCGTGCCAGTTCTTTTTCTGCTAGCTTGTGCTCGGTAACATCGCGCGCTGCCGCCAAAACGCCTTCCACCTGGTCGGCTTCATTCCGGAACACCGAAGCGTTGTACAGAACGTCTGTGACCACGCCCGTTGTGCTGCGAATAGCCAGCGGGTAGTCTTGAACCACGCCCTCGGCGAACACCCGCCGGTAGACCTGCTGGGCCTTCTCCGGCTCGGTGAAGTAATCCGAAAAGTCGCTCCCAATCAGTTGGTCGCGAGAAACGCCGGTGACTTTTCCCGTCGCCGCATTGACGTCGGTGATCTTGCCGTCGCGACTGATCGTCACCAGCGGGTCCAGGCTGGCTTCGATCAGGCTGCGAGCATAGAGGGAAGCTTTCCTTAACTTCTCTTCGTCACGCTTGCGCTCGGTGATGTCCACCTTGATACCCACCATGCGACTGGGCCGTCCGGCATCATCGAAAAACACCTTCGCCCGGGCATTCACCCAGCGGATCTCACCGTTGTCGCGCCGCCGAATCCGCCATTCCGAGGCAAACTCGCCCGTTTTGAAGGACTCTTGGATCGCTGTTCTTGCACGTTCTAGATCTTTGCGTAATACAAGCGACTCCCAGTCCTCATAAGTGCCACCGAACGTTCCCGAAACAAGCCCGTACAACTCTTCGGTTCCGGATGACCAGATATTCACATTGTTGCGAATGTCCCAGTCAAACGTACCGGACCGCCCCGCTTTCAGGGCCAGGGCGAGTCGCTCGCGGCCCAAACGCAGTTCGTTTTCGGGTCGCTTGCGCGCCGAGACATCGCGGGCACTGGTGGATGCTCCCACAATCCTTCCCGCACGGTTCCTCACCGGGCTGATTGAAGCAACGACGTCGATGATCTTCCCATCCTTTCGGACCTGCGTCGTTTCGAACTGTGGGACATGCTGACCCTCCTTGATTCTCTGCATGTTCGCTGCAAACTCTTCGCGACGGTCCGGCGGGATCGTAATAGAAATGGATTTCCCCATCATTTCTTGCACCGAGTAGCCGTAAATCGCCGCCGCCCCGGAGTTCCAACTCGTGACTACACCGTCGAGGGTTGTCGCGATGATGGCGTCGTCGAAAGAGGGAAAGATGGACGCCAAACTGGCAATGATTTCTTCCTTTTGGCGGCGCGCCCAGTCGCGGCGCTCCGCCAGGAAACCTGTCCACACCGTGAGGCCTGCCAACAGTATGACGGTGCATACGGTCATGAGGGCCAAGCCGGCCCAATCCGAATAAAGGCCGCTAGCCTGCCCCTTCCAGCGCAGCCAGGCGAGGACGAGAGGAACGACGATCACGGCCGGGAACAACCGGCGCGTCAACGTCCCGCCGACGTTTTCGCTCGTGACTAGTGCCCCCAAGCCCGACTCGGGATGGGCAAACATCACCGCGAATGAAAGCAGAAACAGAGCGGAAGGAATAATTGGGGAGATGTGCGTGTAAGTAGTAGTCGGATTCAGAACGAAGTCCAGGAGGCTGAACGTCGTAGTAATCGCCACCACACAAGGCAACAAGCGTCCCGACCAACGGCCAAAACTCTTTTTGGCATCCAGCAGCAGTAGCGCAAGCCCAAGGCAAAGGAACCCGAAAGCGGCAAGGGGAGACATTAGACCCGGTCGCACGCTTCCTAGAAGGTCCTCCGACCCAGCGGTGAACAGCAGCTGATCGATGCCGAGGTCCCAATCGAAAACGAACTCTAGCAGCGAAAGGAGGCCCACCACGCAGGCAACGGCGGCTGCAACGTTTGCGGCCAGCTTCCAGGAAGAAACCGTGGGCTGTTCCTTTCTTGCGGCCCACAAACTAAGCCCTATCAAAACAAAACAAATGGCGCCATTCTCCTCTACCACGACCTGTACAGGCAAAATGTTCTTCAATGCCTGGAGATGAAACATCCGCCCGGCCAATACCCATAAGCCAAAGGTTATCGAGAGCACACTGCAAAACGAGACGCAGTGGCCCAGCTTTCGCGAGATGCCGATGTCGGCCTGAGGGGTCATGAGCTTTTCCTGATCTGGTCAGTCGGCGCCGGTGTGGGAATCGAAGGCAGTCTGGAACGACTGCCGGGGCGTGGCTCTTGGGCACATTTATTGTGGGGCCGCTCTCTCCGTTTAAGAGAGCGACCCGCACTCCGTATCGCGATGCGACACACGCCACAGAAGGCGGTTCCGAGGATTGCGACCGCGATACGGTCGTGCCAAACAAATACCTTGCAGGCCAGGGCCATCCTGCCACACTTAAGCTGCTGGCGGCCTCGCAGCATATCCTTCGGTAAGGTATGACGCTGCATTACTTATTACTCTCTCTGTGAGTGAGAGTCAGTGACATTTTACTTACGAAAGTAACCACCGTACCTACCGTACCCACCACCTTTGTGGAGTAGCCAAGGTCTGGTCTGAAGCGGCTTCCCGACCAAGGGATTCAAGTATAGCGCTTTATTGTTGAACGAGGTAAAGACTGGCTTGAAAGGTGGCTGCTCAACGAACTTCAAGGGCGAAGCGCATCCACTCCGAGTTGCTAATACAGATCGGCCATCCGAGCGGTTCCCTCGAGCGCGGCCGCGTACTCGCTGAACTTCTCGGTAGTGCCCCACGGCGCGCTTTTTTACATGACGGTTTGGCCCACCGGTGAAGGCTGGCCCCGGGTTTCCACCTTGAACGACCCCCGGGACGATCATCGCCAATGCCACCATCGTGGTTGCGGGTACCGGAGGCAACGTCTCGGTTTACCCCACCAGCGACACCGTCTTAGTCATTGACATCGACGGCTACTTCGCAGCGGCGGGCCCGGGCGGCTTGTCGCTGTACGGTGTGCCGCCCTGTCGGGTCATCGACCCCGCCAGATAGGCAGCGGTCTGCCCTTAAGCGGGACCCTGCCCCCTCCCGTGGCTGTAGTGGATAGTCCATGTAGCGTACCTAGCGCGGCGCAGACCTATGTCTTCAACGCGAGCGTCGTGCCCCAGGGTTACCTAGATTATTTGACGCTGTGGCCGGAGGGCACCAACCGGCCTGTGGTTTCGACGCTGAATGCGCTGGACGGATCGATCTCCCACAACATGGCGATCGTGCCCAGCACCCACGGAAAGGTCGATGCCTACGCGTCCGGGATCACGCAACTGACCCTCGACATCCCCAGCTACTTCGCGCCGTAGATGGGAGTCGCGCTTCGATCAGAATAGCGAGTTGCACAAAGTCTACTCGTTGGCGAAGAGTCCCGCATCTTCGTTATGCACTCGATGTTCATGACCTAAGCACTATCAAGAGCAGATTTTCCGACTACTGTACCAGCCGGTTGAAGATTTCGCTGCGGTACGCCCTGGCGTGAATCAAGGGCGAACATATCGAGCTGCATGCGGCCACCCCTCGGCCGGCTGCCGGAATCCGCGTACCGGTGTACGCATTGCCGCCGCTGCGCGCAAGCTTGTCCCATAGGCGTGGACAACCCGCTGCTGACGCGTGAGATCCGCAAGCTGTTCAGCATGGAGATGGGGATCGCTCCTAGGGAAATCCACGATAAGGGCTCCCTGCTTCAGCTCCGCACGATGCCCAGTGGATCGAGCAAATCTTGCAACCGGAAGGGAAACGCTGCGGCCTTAGTCCTGAAATGGAGATTGTCATCACCGCTGCCTGCACCTATTCAGTATCTGCTGTGGCGTATGACCTTGCTGGCGCAACCTGCGCAGGCTGAGGGCATCGTGCCGCTTGGCCAGACGAAGGCCCGATTCATCGCGCAACAAATCGCAATGGTAGTAGGCGGGACCCGATAGGTCGAGCGCGCGCAGCAGCAGCAACTGCCGCGCGGTGGACTTCAGCAGGTCTGCGCCGCGCACCACTTCGGTAATCGCCATGGCAGCATCGTCCGCCACAACCGCCAGTTGATAGGCGGCCACATCGTCGCGCCGCCAGATCACGAAGTCGCCGAAGTCTTTGCCCGCCAGGAAACGCTGGGGTCCCTGCCGCAGATCGTCGAAGGCCACCATCTCGCCGTCCGGCACCCGAAATCGCCAGTTCACCCCTGCGGGCGCTTCGTACTGGCGGGCCTCGGCGGCCTTTTCCCGGCAGCGTCCCGGATACAGCGGCTCATCATCGCTTTCATTCGGCGCCGCCGCCGATAGCGCCAGGTCTTTGCGCGAGCAATTGCAGGGATAGATGAATCCGCCATCGCGCAACTTGCCCCACGCGGCCAGGTAGAACTTGCGCCGCTGGCTCTGCTCATAGGGCGCGAACGGCCCGCCGATGTCGGGGCCCTCCTGCCAGCAGATGCCCAGCCACTCCAGGTCTTCCATCATCGCCCGCGCGAATTCTGGCTTGGAGCGTTGCGGGTCGAGATCTTCGTTGCGGAAGATCAGGGTTCCACCATGTTTGACGGCGCGACGGTAGGCTGTCCAGAAAGTGCACGCATGCCCGATGTGCAGCAGTCCGGTAGGCGAGGGCGCCAGCCGTCCGCGATAAGGCGATCCACGGTGATTCAGGCTTGCATCCATGGGCTGATTGTAGAGCGATGGCGACCCGCCGCGTTGGGCAACATTGCCTCAGTGCGTTTTCTGAATTGGTGGCCCCAAGGTGAGCGGCGAATGTGGCTGAACCTGAATTATCCATCTGCTTCGGTAGCTTTGAAGGGGCACGGCTTCAGCCGTGCCGTTACGAGCGCGGAGAGTTGGGCTTCGGCCCCTGAGGGAAGTCGCATTTCTTCTCAACACCGAGGTCCCTCAGTGGCTAAAGCCATCATAAATGTCAGCAGGTGACGGCACGGCTGAAGCCGTGCCCCTTCAAAGCATACGGCCTGAGGAATAATTCAGGTCAGCGCCGCACTGCCGATCCTGCGGATATGCAATCCCGAAATATTTTTAGTACCCCACCCCACCAGCTCCTCCTTGGGCTCGACTGTTGCCGCAAGCGATCGCTGCCGCCGATCCGGCGCAGCCTTCCGCGTATGCGGATGCAACGAGCGGGCATTGCGCAGCAGGAAGAGCAGCGGAAGAATTAGTGCCCTGGCATCGCTCACGAGGAGTATAGTGTGGAGGGGTTGGCCGGATGGCTTATCGCGCTCGCCTCAAAACGATTCTGGCGACGTTGCTGTCGCTCCTCGCCATTTCACTCTGCGCACTCGCGCAGCAACCCGGCAATTCGGATCCCTGGACCGGATCCTCTTCTTCTGACAACACCTCCGGCGTTTTGGGAGTACCGCTTCACAGTTCCGCTTCCAACACCGAACCGGTTTCCCGGCGTGCCGATGCGGGCAAGCCGATCGAGTTCAAGTCGCAGACGTCGCTTGTCCAGGTGCCAGTGGTGGTGACGGACAAGGCTGGCAGCCATATCCACCAACTGACCAAGGCAGACTTCAAAATCCTGGAAGATGGCAAAGAGCAGAGCATTGCCAACTTTGAAGAGATCATTCCAGCCCAGGGCGAGGTGCCTGGCCCTGACGTGCCTGCTGGTACATTCACGAACCAGGTTGCCAATGAGAGCAAGCCCCGTTCGGTCACGGTCATAGTGCTTGACGAAGTGAACACACCTTTCCTTAGCCAGGCATACGCGCGCGGGCAGCTAATCAAGTACCTAGCCAATCATCTGGACTCATCGCAACCACTGGGATTGATGGTGATCGGCGGCAAAGGGCTGACGGTCCTGAGCGGACTTAACTCCGACCCAGCCATGCTCATCGCCACTCTGAAGAAAGCGAGCGGTGAGATTTCGGATATGGAGCGATTCAGCGACGATGCGCAGGCCATAGCGTCCACCGGACAACCACCGAATGGACTGATGGGAGGAATTCACCCTGGCGATTCTCCGGACTTCATTGTTCGCAGGTTCATCCTCAAGCAAGACGCGGTCGACGCCACCTACGGCCAGGCGCGCACTATCGAGAGTACATTGCAAGCCTTCTTGTCCATTGCCTGGTCCCTATCTGGCATTCCGGGAAGGAAGTCCGTGGTGTGGGCAACGGGCGGCTTTCCCTTTTACCTCGATTCCTTCTCCGCCGTACCCGGCGACGGCACTCTGAGGACGCTGTACGAACGGGCCCTGAAAGCTTTGAACGATGCTCAAATCTCCGTATATCCGCTGGACGTGCGCGGGCTCTTGTCCAACCCCGCGTATTCCGGAGATTACGCTGGGACCATGGTCAGCGATGACGCTGCGGACTTGTTGCGCGCTTCTACTGTGAGTAGCCTGAATAATTTTGCCAGGATGACGGGCGGCATTGCTTACTACGGCACCAACGATCTGGCGGGTGCGTTCAGCCGGGCCGCGCAGGACTCTTCCTCATACTATCTGCTGAGCTATTACCTCGATCGCCGCAACAACAAACCCGGGTGGCGACAGTTGAAGGTGGTGGTGTCACGCAAAGATGCCGAAGTTCATGCTCGCGCCGGATACCTTATAACCGATGTCGCCGTCAATCCTGAAGTCACCCATAAGGCTGACGTAGCCTTTGCTCTCAACTCTCCATTTGAGAGCACCGGCATTCCGGTAACCGAGCGATGGGAGGTAGTCCTTCCAAATGGAAATAAGAAGAAGGTGAGTTTTGCCTTGCATGTTCCCGCAGGGGACTTGATTAATGAGGTGGACAAGAACCGCTTCGATGTGGAATTCGTCGCTCAGGCTACAAATAAAGGCATCACCGCAGGGACCGTGGGACAAACCATAAAGGGCGCGGTTCGTCCTGACGCGCTCGCCAAACTGAAGATGGATGGAATCTTCTACAGAAACTCATTCGATCTGCCTCCCGGGACGTACCAGGTCCGGTTCGTAGTGCGCGACAACCTGAGTGGCAGGATCGGCAGCGTCATCGTGCCCCTGACCGTGAACTAGGCAGACGATCCAGATGACAATCGTGAGTGTGCGCAGCCTCGCAAGGGGCTAGTTGGACACAGGCATCGGCTCAAGAATCCTCTTGAGATACAATGTATCTCAGAGGTCATTTCATGTGGCTACGACGATGGTCCACATTCGAGTGGACGAAAGAGTTAAGAAGAAGGCCGCGAAAACTCTGGCGGCCATGGGGATGTAGCTGTCCGACGCGGTACGCATGTTGCTGGTCCGAGTGGCGGCGGAAAGCGCCTTGCCGTTTGACGTCAAGGTACCCAACCCGACCACCGTGAAGGCCCTGCAGACCGCCAATCGGCGCGAGGGAAAGCGCTTCGAGTCCCCCAGCGCTCTGTTCAAAGACCTTGATATCTAACCCTTGCGCAATTCCTCCCGCGCAAGAACACCCCGCGGTTTTGTCCTCCCCAAGTCTTTTCTAATCGAAGAATGAGCCTGAAGGAAGCCTGAGCGGGTGGCCGAGGAAAGCTCCTTTCAGGGTTTGAATTTAAAAAACAGTCTAGCAGTCGTCGAGGCGGTGGGAATGTGGG